>SXGS01765151.1_pt1 | contig 19067 bp, 14 predicted proteins | sample 3174681 | NCBI WGS metagenome assembly SXGS01 (sample SAMN11356861, study PRJNA531348) | freshwater metagenome | isolation source: freshwater sample F1-80 | place: China: Fuxian Lake, Yuxi | collected 2017-12-25 | reverse complement strand
GCATGCCTTCGAGCACCAGCCCCCCCTTCCCGGCATCTCTGGAGTGACATGAAATCGTGGTGCAGGTCGTCGCGAAGATTTCACGACGGATATGAGCGAAGACGCCGTTATCGCAATTGAGCGGGTCTGTGGTTGGGTCAAGCCCCGGCTCGGGGAACGGCATGGAAATAGCGTTGGATCCGTTGAAGAGGTAGCCAAGGGCACTGATTGCATCTGTCACATTCAATTTGCCGTCGTCGTCCGTGTCCAGCGCGTCAAGGCAATACGGGGCTTCGCTTCCAAGGTAAAGGTACCCGAGGGTGAAGATGGCGTCTGTGATTTCCAGTTTCCCATTCTGATCACTGTCCCCGCGTATGAAGAAGCTTCCCTCCCCCGAGGTCGAAAATCCGAATTCGTTGCCCTGATGCGCGTACGTCAAGCGGCTCCCGAGCAACGCGTGGAGCACCCAGCACCCGAGCACAACAACACTACTCTTCAATAGTTCTTGCATCATGTGTGACCTCGGAAAATACCTGGCTCAGTCAAAGAACCCGGACAAGGATCTCAAATAACTCCCCAAACCTCACAGAAACTATAAAGGCAAGTGCGGCATTGCCGCAAGTGGATGATTCAGGCGGCCGTTGATAAAATGTCGGCGCTCGGTGGGTCGAAGCCAAGAGACCCCATTGCGGCAGGCATCATTGGTCGAAAGAGTCAGAATTGGCACACTCAAGGCGGTACCATGTTGCGTCTCTTACCTTACATGCTTGTCCTGGGTCTTGGTCTTGTGGCAGGCGCGATCCTTGTTCGGCGAAGCGGACCCGGCTCCAACACGAACTGGGAGGCCAAGTACCGGGAGATCTTCAATCGCTACCGTGACCTCACTCGGCAGATCGAGGGCGCCGAGGACCGAGGTGAATTGAAGGCGAACAAGCTGCGTCAGAGACTGCTTGAAATCGTGGGGATCCTGCGAAGTGAGGAGGCCGAGGCCGCTACACTCATCCGGGCGGCCCTTGAAAAAACGGAGTTAGCATTGAGGGAGGTTTGAGTATGCTCCTCGCGGCCATGACTGAGACATCCTGCTCAACGCTCCCCCGCCGTCGGCACCCGAGGCGCCCGGCGCTTATCAGGCGCCGTGGGGAAGTAGGACAACGCCAGGCGGTCGGTGCGGGGGAGGCCTTCTTCCCCCGGGAGGAGTACAGTTGAGTTCCCGCCGCAAGAGTTTTTGGGGCGCCCTGGCTGCCAAGGGTTGGGTCCGGGCAGGTGGAATTTGTGTTGGGATATTGTCAAGCCCCTGCATCAGGGCGGAGTTCTTCTTCGATTTTTCCCTGGGCGCGGCATTTACCAACTCGGCACGTGTCGAGGTGGAGGACGACACCACCTTCCCCGAGACCACAGATAGCGAGCGCACAGGCTTCGACCCGTCTCCCGAGGTCGCCATTCGGTTCGGAGGCTGGATTGAGCCCCTCATGTGGCTCGGATTCGCGGCCGATTTCTCCCACTTTCAGGCCGAAGGTGGCCCCGTCGAAAGTAATCACATTTTTTCCTTCTCAACCCTCTTCATGGTCCGGGCCCCGATCCTTTGCTCGGGGCGATACCCCTACGGCCGATTGCAGCCCTACTTCGGAATCGGGCCGAGCCTCGTCCTTTCCGACTCTGTTGTCGACCTGAGGCCCGAGGTGCCAGAACGGATCAACACAACGGCTGTGGATCTCGGCCTCGACGTTCGAGCTGGCGTCGGCTGGGAGTTCGCGCCCCATTTCGTTTTGTTTGTGGAATACAAGTTCCTCTACTTCCGCCAAACGCTGGAGGAGACCTCCGACTTCACGTTCTTCGAAAGCGTCGACGCGACCGCGGAGACCACCTATACCTCGCGCGCCCACACGTGAGACATTCCGAATGGGCAGAGAAGGACCATCTCAAGTCTTCTGCTCTTTTCTGCTGGTGGGGGAGGCGGACCCTCCCCCACGACGGCTCGCCGTCCGAGCGGAGCGAGGGCGGCGGCAACAACGACACGCGGCCCCTCCGGTCCACGCTACGCGTGCGCCTCCGGGCCAGGCTCTCGGGAGCCGCCAGCTCGCCGCAAACCCCCTCCTCGGCGCCTGATGGGCGCCGGGCGCCTCTGGCGCAAGCAGCCACATCCTTTCGCAGGCTGCAAAAGGTCTCATCACTGCCCGCGTGCGGTATAGATCACACACCACATCATGGCCGGTGTGTCGATCCGGTTTTAGGGGTTAACGGTACGTCGACTGCCAAGCCGAGCCGCGCCCGGAAGAATGAATAGCTACATCGCTGTGGGCGGTCGCAGAAAAATGGGCCGCGAGGAGCATGGCTGCACCGTTTTCTTGTTGATCACGCCGTCGGCAAGCCGGGCGCCTCCGGCGCTGCGGCCTCCCGGGCGGCGCGTCGATGATTGCCCACTGTCTCTGCGCTTCTGGCCAGAACAAGGACATTTCAGCTGTGCCTTGTCGCCTTGTCTTGCCCCTTGACTTCGCTAACAAGCGCCTTAAGTTTAGGGTTTTTTCTCGTGTACCTTACCCTTGAACCAGGAGCGCACAACCATGGCCATCGAGCCAGAAAAGGTCAAGAAACTTCGTGAGATGACTGGCCTGCCCATGATGGACTGCAAGCGGGCACTGGAAAAGGTCTCTGGAGATATCGACAAGGCCTTCGAAGAGCTCCGCAAGGCGGGTCTCAAGGCACAGGAGAAGCTCATGGGCCGCGCCGCGAATGAGGGGAAGATCGGAAGCTTCGTCTCCTCCGACGGCAAGTTGGGCGTACTCGTCGCGCTCAGGTGTGAAACTGAGCCCGTCAGCAAGAACGAACACTTCCAGCAGCTCCTCGGCGAATTGGTGCAGCTGATTGCCAAGGGCAAACCCAGCGACTCCAACGCCCTCAAGGCCATGAAGCTTCCTTCGGGCATGATTGTCGCGACCGCCATCACGGAGCTCGTAAACAAGATCCGTGAGAACATCACGCTGGGTCAGTTCGCACGGTTCGAGGCCGACTTCGTCGCTCAGTACGTCCACTTCGACGGCAAGAAGAGCGCAATGATAGCGCTCAAGGGTGGAACCATCGCGAACCCCAGGGTGGTCGAGGTGGGCAAGGAGCTTGGAATGCAAATCGTCTTCTCGCCGCCAGAGAGCCTTTCAAGAGACACGTTGGACCCGGCGATCGTGAACAAGGAACGCGAGATTCTCCTCGCCCAGCTCAAGAATGATCCCAAGAATGTGTCGAAACCCGACGCAATCTTGAAGAAGATCATCGATGGTCAGATTGGTACCTTCGTGGCGTCGAAGTGCCTGACCGAGCAGCCCTATATTCGGGATCCAAAGCTCTCGGTCACGCAGTTCCTGAAGAGCTCCGGTACCGGTGTGAACATCGAGAAGTTCGCTTACGTCGCTACCGACCTCAGCTGAGGCGAAGCGCCACGCCCACTTCCTGCCTGGAGGAGTCCGTTCCTTGCAGGGTTCGCAGAAACTTGAGGGAGGTTCTCGTGAAGTTGTTTTGCCCACTCGGGCTCGTCGTGCTTCTGGCCAGGTCCGCGACGTGCTCTGGCCCCGAGTCTCTGAAACCTGGGGAGAAGACGCCCTTGCGTACGCCCGCGGCAGAGCCCGGGTCGCATCCTGAAACCGCACCTGCACTGCCCGCGAGGCCTGAGGCTGCAAGCCCAAGACCCATGGCACTGGATGACCTCTTTGCCATCCAGCGTATCTCCGAAACCCGAGTCTCGCCCCACGGCAACGTCGTCGCCTACACGGTCCACACACCATCCCTCGAGAAAAACCAATCCACGAGCCACATCTGGCTGGTTCCGGCCACCGGCGGCCCCCCCAGGCGGCTCACAAACCATGAAAAGGGCGAGACCCGTCCGCGCTGGTCGGCCGACAGCCAGTGGATCGCGTTTCTCTCGACGAGGAGCGGGTCGCAGCAAGTCTGGAAAATTGCGGTTGACGGCGGCGAGGCCATGCAGGTCACGAATGTCTCGACGGGTGCCAACTCCCACGTCTGGTCCCCCACCGGCAGGGAGATCGGATTCACGAGCGAGGTCTGGCCGGACCTTCCTGGCGGCGACGCAACGCAGAAGAAGCGTCAGGAGGAACTCGATCAGTCCGGCGTGAAGGCTCTAGTGTTTGACACCCTCCTTTACAGGCACTGGAATTCATGGCGTGGAGGGAAGCAGTCGCATGTCTTCGTCGTCGCGGTCGAGGGCGGCGAGGCCCGCGACTTGACCCCTGGCCCGTTCGACGCTCCGCCTTTCTTGCTTGAAAGCGGGGACTCCTTCGCGTTTTCGCCGAACGGCAAGGAGCTGGCCTACACTCGTGGGCCCGAGCAGTCCATCGCGGCCTGGAGCACAAACTCGGATATTTTCATTGTGCCCGTGGTTGGAGGTACCCCCATCAACGCGACGCCCGAGAACCCTGGGGCCGACGCGACGCCCCTCTGGTCTCCCGATGGCCAATACATCGCCTACCGATCGCAGGCCCGGGACGGCTACGAAGCGGACAAGGTCCGTCTCGCCATCATCGAGCGCTCCACGCTGAAAAAGATCCATGTCGCTGGAGAGGTCGACCGCTCCGTCGAGGAGTTCCTCTGGCGGCCGGACGGAAAGGAGCTGCTCTTCTTGGCACAGGAGGAGGGGCGCACCGCAATCTTTGGAGTTCCCGTTAATGGCATCCTTGAGAAGGGTATTGCGCGCAAACTGATTTTCGACGTCACGATGGGCTCGATTTCAATGCCACGCGACGCGAGCTTCATCGTTTGTGAGACGCAGTCCATGACCCGGGCCGTGGAAGTAGCCAGGCTCGAAATGGCGGACCTGACTGTCGGGAAGCCCAAGGTCAACCTACTCACGCACGTCAACGACTCCCTTTGGGCAGGCTTCCGGATGCCCACGGTCGAATCGGTTCGACACACCGGAGCGCTCGGCGCCAGGATCCAGGCGTGGCTCGTGAAGCCCGACGGCTGGCAGCCCGACGTTCGCTACCCCTTTGTGCTCTTTATTCACGGAGGTCCCCAGGGCGCCTGGCAGGACGTCTTCCATTACCGGTGGAACCCAGCGATTTACGCCGCTCGCGGCTACGTCGTCATGCTTCCCAACCCACACGGATCCACAGGGTTCGGCCAGGCTTTCACGGAGCAGATCTCGGGCGATTGGGGCGGCGCCTGTTATGAGGACGTCATGAGGTCGGTGGAGTGGGCGGTCGCCGAAGGCCTCGCCGATCCAAACAGGTTGGCCGCGATGGGTGGCTCCTTCGGTGGATACATGGTGAACTGGCTCCTCGGCCACACGGACCGATTCAAGGCATTCGTCTCCCACGCAGGCGTCTACAACCTGGAAAGCATGTACGGGCACACCGAGGAGCTCTGGTTCGCGGAATGGGAGTTCAGGGGTGTGCCCTGGGAAAAGCGCGCGCTTTTCGAGAGGTTCTCACCGCATCGGTTTGCCGCAAATTTCAAGACACCAACCCTCGTGATCCACGGGGAGCTTGACTTTCGCGTTCCCGTGAGTGAGGGCATTCAACTCTTCACAGCGCTGAAGCGGCGAGGCATCCCGAGCCAATTCCTTTACTTTCCCGACGAGGGACACTGGATCCTCAAGCCAAGGAACTCGAAGCTCTGGAACGAGACGGTCATGGGTTGGCTCGACAAGCACCTCAAGCCCGCTGTAAACACACCCGCAGCTCGTTAAATTCGCGCCAATACGCCGTCAGCGGGCTCGCTGAAGGGAGACTTCGAACCGGCCTCAAGGCTGCCCAGAGAGCGACTGGAGGGGAAGCCACTCTGGGTTCTTGGCCGAGAAGTAGCCGTGAAGAGGCGCGTCAGGCTTCCGGGGGCGACAATCCAAGCAGCACCCGATCCAGTATCTGATCTGGGTCCGTCCAACCCGTCTCGTCCGCGAGGTCGCGGCAAGCGGCGAGCGCCTTGCCGAACCACGGCGAAGGCTTGTAGCCCCGCGCCACCAGGTGCCGCCCGAGCACCGCGTCCGGCGTCGCCTGCACCTCGACCGAAAGCTCGGAGGCGCGGCGCAGGAACTCATCTCCCGCAGGGAACTGCCGCGCGAGCGCGTCCGGAGTCGTTCGACCGAAGTGGTCGGCCTGCGCAAGCCTCCAGAGCACGCGTGCGTTGAGGCCCACGGCGTCGAGCTTCCGGGCAAGACGCCTGTAGGCCCTGGGAGACGCGGCGCCGCGAGAGAAAAAGGTCGGGGCCAAGTGATGGAGAACGAGTCCCGAGACTTGATCCACAAGCTGATTGGACACATGGAGACGCGAAAGAAACTCTCGAGCCGGGAGCAAACCGCGCTCCTCATGAAGCGGCGAGCGAATTCGCCCGCCCATTTCCACCGTCGTGAGCGGCTTCCCGACGTCGTGCAGGAGCGCTCCAAGCATTACTACAAGGTCCTCGGCCTCGTCCCCCGTCCGAGCCGCTGCGGCCTCGTCAACGACGAGCATCGTGTGCTCCCACACGGTGCCCTCGGGGTGCCACTCCTTGTCCTGTGGTACTCCCACCATCGCCGCGATCTGTGGAAAAAAGCGAAGTAGCCCCGTCTCACGAAGAAACTCAAAGCCAACCGAAGGCCTGCGTGCCCTGAGGAGCAGCTTCCTCAGCTCCTCGAACATCCGCTCGCCGGGGAGATCGGAGAGGTCAATGCCGGAGCAGATGCTTCGCAGCTCGGCGTCCGGCTCCATCTCAAAGCGTGCCCGAAACTGCGCCACGCGCAGGGCCCGGAGTGAGTCCTCCGCGAACTTTGCGGCATCTGTCGCCCGCAGGACTCGCCGGGCAAGGTCGTCCCGGCCCCCGTGCGCGTCGAGCAACTCGCCCGTCAACGGATCGATCGCCATGCTGTTGATCGTGACATCCCGGCGTCGGGCCGCCTCGGCGAAGCTCAGTGTGGGATCCAGCTCGACGAGGAAGCCGCGGTGCCCCCGCCCCATCTTCGAGTCGCGACGCGGAATCGAAAAGTCGGCGTCAATGCCCTTCACACGAAGGACACCAAACGCTTTTCCGACCGCAATGACCTCGCCCCAAGTCGACAGCACCGTCTCCAGGCTCTCGATCGGGAGACCATAAACCTCGAAGTCCAGGTCCTTCGACTCCAGGCCCAGAAGAAGATCTCGGGCGTAACCGCCCACGAGAAGAGCCCGACCCCCTGCGTCCCGGATGCTTCCCGCGATCCTGAGGATCTCGGGGTCGTGAGACGCAAGCTCGGTCATGGGTCGCCAGGGTCCCTCGGCCCTCAAATTCCCTCCACGTGGCGCTTGAGTGCCACGGTGGCACGCACCCACTCGCGTCGGGTCGCCTCGGCGAACTGCTTCCAATCGCTCTGCGAGTCGAGCCCATCCTGCCGGGCCATGAGCCAGACGCCGGCGCCATGGGGCGTCACGAGGAGCTCGACACGCATGGGACCTCGGCGGACACCTGAAGCCTCGTGGTAGTACTCCCCAAGCTCGATGCGGGTCGTCTCCTCCAGCCGTGCGATCACACCGGAGACGTTGGAGCCGTCCGATCTTTCAGCTCGAAACACTCCACCTGGCCTGGCGTCGATGAAGGCCGAATCGGCGCCAAGCCAGACCATTGCATCCTCGGCGTTGAGGAGAGCCCGGTAGACGACATCGGCTGGAGCATCCACAAAAATGCGGTCGGCGACAAAAGAATCCATGGCGCAAAGTATATCTTTCAAAGTACGTTGGGTCATTCCACCCTATCGACAATCCAACGGCTTCTGGTCCACAATCGGCCCCCATGAAATCCTCCAAGAATGAGGCGGGCCACCGCTTCGACCCCGAGGAGATGGATCGGCTCGCCTTCGAGACGCGGGCCATTCACGCCGGGGCAGAGCACAACACAACCTCTGCCCTCACACCGCCGATCTTTCAAACGTCGACCTTTCGGCTCGCGAACGCTGCCGCCGGAGCGGCGTTCGTGAAGTCGACTGCCCCCGCAGAGTTCTACACCCGCTGGGGAAACCCGACGACGAAGCAGTTCGAGACTGCGATGATGAGCCTCGAGGGCTCGGAGGCCGCGCTTGCATTCTCCTCTGGCATGGGGGCCATCAGCGCGCTCTTCTTTTCATGCCTGAGCGCCGGAGAGCACGTGCTCATCGGGCGGTCGATCTACTCCGCGGTGAGCGAGATCGCGAACAACTTTCTGCCCCGCTACGGCATCAAGGCATCGTTCGCCAATGCGAGCCGCATCGAGGAGATGGAGAAGGCTGTCCGAAAGAATACCCGGCTAATCTATGTCGAGAGCCCAACAAACCCGACACTGGAGCTTTGCGACCTGCGGGCCATCGCGGCCCTGGGTAAATCGAAGGGCGTGGTGACCGCGATCGACAGCACCTTCGCAACCCCCGTGAACCAAAATCCCATCGCAATGGGATTCGATGTCGTCGTCCACGCAGCCACAAAGTCGATTGGCGGTCACTCGGACGTCACCGCCGGCGTGATCTGCGGCACAGCGGACCTCGTGGGACGTGCCTGGTACCACCTGAAGCTGCTCGGTGCATCGCTCAGCCCATTCGAGTCGTGGCTCCTGATCCGGGGGCTCAAGACCCTCGCAGTGCGGGTGCGGGAGCAAAACCAAAACGCGCTGGCGTTGGCTCGGTTCCTCGAAGCAAGGCCAGAGATCGACCGTGTTTTCTACCCCGGGCTCGAGTCGCACCCGCATCACGCGCTTGCGAAGCGGCAGATGCGCGGCTTCGGCGGCATGGTGAGCTTCGAGCTCAAGGGCGGGCTCAAGGCGGGCGTGCGCTTCGTCGAGTCGCTGAAAATCATCCAGCTCGCCGTGAGCCTGGGGGGTGTCGAGTCGATCATCCAGCACCCGGCTTCAATGACTCACGGCACGCTGGGCAAGGAGGAGATCCAAAAGGCCGGGATCTCTCCGGGGCTCCTGCGCTTCTCGGTGGGCCTGGAGAATGTTGAAGACTTGAAGCACGACATTGAGCAAGGGTTAGCGCCTATTTGAGAGCCGTTTCGCACGGAGAGCTCTTGAACGATCTCACGAGGTCGAGGCCAGATTCCTCTCCTTCTCTGCGCGATGGATGTGAGAGAATGCGCCGCGCCGTGATCCGACTCGATGTCTTGTCCTTACTGCAAGTACTGGGGATTGTCCCCAGTTAGGAGTGAAAGCATGATTCGAATTCTCAGTACGATCTTTCTCCTCGGTCTAGGCGCTGGCTGCTCCAATGTCCCGCCGTGGGATTCAGGGCCGTTCTGCCACGTCGTCCTCTTCAAGTTCAAGGGAAACGCCACACCGGCCCAAACGGCTGACCTGCTCCGTGACGCGAGAGATCGGCTCGCCCCGATTCCATCGGTCAAGGGCATCTGGGTCGGGCAACCCGCCCCCACGAGCAAGATGCCCAACGTCGACACGAACTATGATGTCGGCCTGTGCATCACTTTCGGCGATCAGAAAGGGCTCCTCTTTTACAATGACCATCCGGGCCACGCTGACTTCATTGGCAAGTACAAGGACCTGGTGGATGTGCGTGTCTTCGACTTCAGTCCCTCGGGTGACCTGAGGCCCAGACCGTAGCTGTCTCGTCAAGCCGGCCGCAAGTGCACCGTGAGCGCTGCCGCCACCCTCACGAGTAAAGTCTTCTCCGCCTCGGAGAATTCGTGCTCGTCGCTCCGGCCTACTCCCAACACCCCGCAGACGGTGCCCTGGTGGAATATCGGTACCGCAATTGAGCCGCGTGAGCCGGTCTGTCGGGCATCGGGCCTGGCAACGCCGGAGGAATCCGTCTGCAGATTGCATACCTGAACGGGCTCTCTCCTCTCGGCGGCCAGTCCTGCCATGCCCTTGCCCACTGGCACTCGCGCCACGCGGTCGAGGATCGTCTCCGGGATTCCCCTCTGAGCCCTGAGCTCCAGGAGGCTCGATCCTGAAGGCAATGCGTGGATCGTCCCGACAGAGCATTCGGTCGCAGCCAAGATCACGTCGAGCGCGACGAGAAATGGGAGGTTGCCTTGCGGATCAGTCATGCGTTCACATTCTATCGAATTCGACCTGTCCTGGCGTCAATTGAACAGGATCCAGCGCTCACAGCGAACAACGCAATTTTATCGTATCACAACCTTGCCCGAGCCCGAGACGCTGCGCGTGCCTGGCCGATACAGGGCATGCGCAGAAAGCGGCGGCAAACAAAATTCGCCCCGCGTGACGGCTCGGGCGGCGTAGTAGAACTCTCCCCTCTTGCGGCTCGACAGATTGAAGAACGCGATCACTCTGTCATCTCCCAAGCTCACGGACTCCGCGGCGAGCAGCCCGTCCCTTCGCAGGTCAAGACTCAGGCCGCCGGGAACGAGGTTTTCAACCTCGAAGCCAGCTGGCAGCAGGTCGACAATGACCACGTTCTCGACGGGATCGCTGGCTTCGATGGTCCACTGGACAACAATTTCCTCACCAACCCGAAGGGTCAGCGAGTCGAGTGGTTTCAAGTTGCGCCTGAGGAGTGCCCGCCGGACGACAAGCCCGGAGTCAACCTCCGAGACATCGCCTGCGTGAGGCAAGCCTTCCTCGCGGTACCAGTAATTGATGCGGCCAGGGCCCGAGACAACGATCTTGATGGCCCCTTCAAGCTCCGAGCCCTGAAAGATGCGGCTCTCGCCAGGGCCAAGCTGGACCGGCGGATGCGCGGCGATCGTGACTTCGGCCTTGTACCACTGCGGACTCACACTCTTGCACCTCGCCAGTTTCCCGAGGGCCAGGAGAGCAAACGCGTTCTCCTGGGTCGTCGCCCAGCGGCCATCAACACGGTACCTCTTCAGGCGATCCAGCAACTCGGGGATGCGCGGATCGATGGGGTCCACCTCGAGGAGGGCCCACAGGAGCACGGCGTCCTCCCGCGCTGGAGATCGAAACGTTTCGCCAGATTCGGTCTCCGGCGCGGCAAGTGGCAACGGGCCTGATCTCAGGGCGACGGCCTCGGCTCGATCTCCAGCAACAAGGTAGGCGACGGAGAGGAATGCCCGGGCGCTGGGCGGAAACTGAAAGTGGATACCCTTCCCATTCGCCTCCACCGCCGTGGGCACAACGCCCAGCGCGAGATCGCGCAACCTGGCCATCGCACGTCGATTCGGTTTCTGCGCAAGCGAGAGCACATAGGCCCCGTAGCACGCCCTGAGGATGCGCTCCGGGGCGGTCGAGCCTGGCGCCGCGACAATCGCCTCTTCGATGTAGCGAAGAGCGGCCTCGAGCTCTCCCTCCGGAACCGCGTAGCCCATGCCCTTCGCCTCGAGGAGGAAGTGAGTCGCGTAAACAGTACACCAGGGCGCCGGCGAGGACACGCGCGGGTACATGCCCATCCAGCCGCCTTGCGACTGCATGTCAAGGATGCGTGCGATGCTTCCCTCAACAAAGCTCTGGACCGCGCCAGGATGCCTCATGCCATCCATCGATCCAGCGCAGCCCACGAGTCCCGCCTTCTCGGCAAGGTCGCGCAGGTAGAGAAGCGCAAAGGCGCTGGAAATCGTCGGCTCGAGACCACCGTACGGGGAATCGAGCAGGTACTTGAGCGGCTCTGCAAGGTCAAGATCAGGGAAGTCCGAGAGCACGAGCCGCCAGCAAGAGCTCCCTTCATGGAGCCTTCGCGACGGGGCGATCTCGAACGAAGCTGCGGCTGTAACCTCACCGCTTTGCGATTCGGACACCAGCGGCGCGGCAGGCCGAACGGGAAGCTCAATAGTCTCTGTGCACGACGCGTCCTGCAGCCTCGCACAAATCTTCGCGCTCGCCTTGCCAATTCCGTCACCGACGCGCAGTCGGTACGACGCCCTGGCACCCCCCCATGCCGGCACTTCCAGCTTCGAGTCGCGCAGCACGGCGAAAGTGAGGTCCGGCGACGATGGTTCGACTCCTTCGAGAAAGTTTTCCAGGCTCCAGGCAATCGAGGCCACTCCGCTCGTCGCGGTTCGGTTGAATAGTGATAGTGGCGCCTGGAAGAGGTCCCCTGGCGCCAGGAACCGCGGGAAACTGGTCTCGAAGAAGAAAGGCCTGCGCACTACGAGCCTCCGTCGGCTTGATCCGAACAGGCTCTTCGCCGAAACGACCGCGGTGATCCGCAGGTCTCCGGTGAACTGGGGCAGGGTAAGCTGCGCCAGAACCGAACCATCCTCCCCCGTGGTGAGGGGCCCATGCCAGATGACTTCGGGTGTCACCCGCTGGACCGACACAGGATTCAGATGGCTTCCCCAGCTGCTCAATCCGTCAGCAAGCCGCTCACCTTCGCGAGTAAAAGGAACCTCGTCATCCAGAGCGCCGAACGTGTCCGAAGTCTCAACCGTGTGCGCGCGTCTGCCATAAAAGAAGCCATGGGGGTCGGGCAACTCTTCTTGCGTGAGCGAGAGAGCACCCTCGTCCACAAGCGCAAGCTTCACCTCCGCGCCCGGCACCGGCTCGCCATCCTCGCGTACGACCGTCGTACGCAGCACAAGAGGCCCTCCGGACCGCGCCTCGCTCGGGGCGGAGATCGTGACCGTGAGGCGCCGGGATGAGAGGTCGAGAGGAATTCGCTCGATGCCGAAGGCTCGGTGCGGCAGCCACCTCGCGTTCGGATCCATGCCGCGAACAACGGAAGCGCCAACGTGGAAGGCAGCGCTCACATCGGCCGGTAGCGGCACCTCCACCTCGGCGAAGGAACTCTCCGTCTTTACCACCTGGGCCCAATAAACCTTGTCCCCCTCCAGGGTCAGGAGGAGTGTGCCAGCGAATGGCGCCTTCACCCGAATGCGGGCACTCTCCCCCGGCTGGTAACCACTCCTGTCGAAAGAAATGTCGAGCCTCTCGGGCCTCTCGAGGGAAGTCGCCGTGAAGCCGGCCCTGGGGCCGCCGGCAAGCACGCAAAGTTCGGCGACGGCAAGGCTCGCCGGATCCTTGAGCCTCAATCGGTAGGCGCCCCACTCGGGGAACGTGTGCTCGAAAGCCCCTCTTCCACTCGAGAAGACAATCCGCTGTCGGGCAACCTCGCGGATCTCCTCCCGCGACTCATGGTGGTACTCGCCGTTTGCGTCACGTTTCAAGACCGTGGCCCATTCGTAAGCCTGAACGAGAAGATCGGCGGCCTCGATCGCGGCGGGCGATCCGTCCGGCTTGAGGGCAACACACTCAAACCGTGCCGCCTTGCCGCCCTGGATCCCCTCCTCACCTGGGGCAGTGATGGCTCGGAGGCCCAGGTAGTGCGGGGCAGGGTCGATCGGCACGGTGACGGCCCCCTCCACCGACCTGTCGCCCAGGTCCGTCACCCGGGCCGTGAACTGAAGCGCGAGTGGCATTGTTGATTCCACGCGCGGCACCTCCACCTTGACGATGGCCTCGCCCGACGCGTCAAGGACAAGACTTCGTGCCTCCACCCGCACGCGTCCAGATCGCCCATTGAGCTCGCCGAACTGAAATCCACGCCACTGGCGCGGAGAAAAAGACACTGGAGCAAAGCTCCAGCTGACGTCGACGGAGCAAGCTGCAGCGGGCAGCCCAAAGAGATGGCTTCCGCGCACGTGGATATCGACGACCTCACCCGGCTTGCGGCGGTGTGGATTCTCGCCCGGTACCGCAATGGAACGTTCCTCGATGGTCACCTCCACTCGCAGGTGGGAAGGCCTGTACTCCTCGACGCGGAAGGTCTGCGAGCCGAGGATCCTTCTCGGGCCATCGGCTCCTCCCCGCAGCCGCACCTCCACCTTGTAGAGTCCGGTGTGGGCTGATGGCGTGATCGGGATCATCGTTTCAACAGCCCCTTCCGGACCGAACTGCACCTTCTCGAGGCGATAACGCTTCTCATCCGGGCGCAGGGTCTCGATCTCGAGCGGGAAAGGCGCAGGCACTGATCCACCGGCACCGCGCACGAGGCAACGGACATGAACCGTCTCCCCGGGGCGATACACCCCTCGATCCGTGAAGAGAAAGGCCTCAAAACCGGAGTGCAAGAAGGGTCGGCCTCCGACATCGAATTCAGCGCGGGAGAGCCTGCGCTTCGCAACCTCGAGGTAAGCGAGGTCCTGGTCCCTTGTCGCCACCACGAGGCAAGGCGAGTCCTCGTCCTGGGGCAGATCATCAAAGAAAGCAAGGCCATCCGCGCCCGTCACACTCTCGGCGATGAGCTGATTCGCAAGGCTCCTTAGCCCGACGGTTACGCCCGAGAGAGGATCGCCCGAACGCAGCGAGACGACCCAGACGACGACGTTATTTTTCGCTCCCTCCTTGAAGCTGATGCCAATGTCGCTCACCCCGACGATCTGCGAAATGGGGCTCGCGCGCTCGGTCTCGCCAGGACCTGAAGAGGCCACGATCCACCAAACTCCGCGCGGGTCATCGCCGACAATCTCCTGGAGGTCGATCGTGACATCGCGCACCTGATTGGCGTCGCTGGGAACGTGATAGGTTCTCGGCGGAAGCTTCCGAACGAATTGCCCCCGGGACCACCCGCTCTCGAGGGCGGGAACAAGACTGTTCGAACTTACGCGGGAAGCCTCCACGCTCACCGTCCGCACGTTGACACACTGGATGACAATCGAGAGCTTGCCCTGGCGCGAGAGAAAAGTGCCCCGGCCGCCGAAGCGCAGCTGCGGCTCGCGGTCAGGGAAGTAAACATCCCGCCTCACGTCGTCAGCAAGTACGCTGCCGGCAGCGCCCTTGAACCCCTTCTTCACGGTAACCTCATAGTGCCCACCCGGCTCGAAAGCACCCAGGAGAGTGACCCTGGACCCATCGGCAAGTACGGTGAACGGGACTTCTGGCTCGACGCCGATGGATTGTTCCATCGGCCTGTTGTCGTCCCGCACAATGGCGTTGTTGAAGTAGAGCTCGAGGGTCGGGGCATCCAGGGTTGCACGGCTTCCTCGAGCCACCGTGAGCCTGAGAACGCGGGTCAGCTCAACCTCGACGGACTGCTCTGCCTCGAGGTGGAGAAAGTCCTGATACCCTTCGAGCGCAGGCCCAAGGCCAACGACAAGCCTCGCGGCCTCGGTCTCAAGTCGGATGTCCACCTCCTTCGAAGGCCTCTCCGAGAGGACCTGATAGGTGAGCGCCTTTTCCTTGCGGCTCTCGTCACTGCCGGGTACCACGCGCAAGTGCGAGACGAGGTGACGCGCGTCGACGGGCCCGTTGAAGACAAGTCTGAGCGTGGCCTGAGTATCGGTGACCGACCTCTCAAGCGTGCGAGACTCTGCCGACAAGCTCAACTGGAGAGCATTCAGGAGCCTCAAGGCTGGCGTGCGGAGGCCCAATCTCAGCGGCCCTTCAAACAGAGGCGCCCCCGGTCGCACAGGAGGCGTAATGATTACCAGGAAGTCCTGGGAGAAAGAAAGCGACGATGCAGGATCGAAGACGAGCTCCCTGGGCGTGCTCCACCGCACGGTGCCTGCTACCTCGGGTGAAATGCGCATCCAGGCTCTCGGGTCGGGCTGTTTGATGGGATCGGCAGGAACGACATCTCGGGAGAAGAGGACGCGAACTGTCGGCGGCCCGTCCTCGCCGGAGGTCAAGAGGGCGGACACAACGCGCAGGGTCGGGCTCCTCGGCTGGAACGATGCGCGCAGCCACCAGAAGGCCGCAATATTGAGCGCAGCAATGAAGAGCAGCGCCAGGAGGATCCTCTTGGAAATCCACCCCCGCCTCTGCAAGCCTGCCTTCAACGCCTCTCTCATGGCGCTCCTTCTTCACGTCCCTTCTTCGGACACACCCTCCACTACGACCGCAGAGGCGAGTCGCGGAGGATAACCGATACCAGGGGTCCAGTCGACCTGGCGGTCGAGATCTTGCAAGCCCTCTTTTTACCGATGCGCGAGCACGGCGGTACCCTCGCGATCCAGGGCAGCCTTGCCGGCCTGGGTGAGCCAGAGACGACCGCCGGACGATTCTATGAGGCCATTCGCTCTGAGCCTTCGAACCGCCCGATCGATTCGGGATCGAGACCAACCAAAGCGCACCACGAGATCTTCTGGCTGGAGAGTTCGTGCCTCTTCCACGGTGACTCGGGCCTTCAAGTGGAGCAGGAGAAGCTGCCGCGTGAGCCGCTCTCGAAGCCGCCAGCGCAAAACGATCCGGGCCACAAGTCCGTTGCGAGGAGAGGCGAAAAAAGCGGCGAGGAAGAAGAGCCCCGCCGAGAAAGCCATGGCCCCGGCGATCGAACAGTCGACGGAGCGCGCGAATGCGTAGCCCGCCGCCGACGACGCCACTGCGATGGCGATGGCGATCAGGATCATGTTGATGAGCTGTGCGCTGAGCAGGTACGCGGCCGCCGGCGGCACAACGAGCATCGCCACCACGAGAATCGATCCAACGGACTCGAACGAGGCGACTACAGTGATCGAAACGACCGTCATGAGTAGGTAATGGACAAGCATCGGCGAGTACCCAATCGAAGCCGCCAGGTCTGGATCGAAGCTTACGAGCTTTAGCTCCTTGTAAAAGGCAAGCACGAAGAGGAGGTCGAACAACATCACACCGCCCGTTACCCAGATCGACCTTGGTCCCAACGACTTGCCTCCGACAATCCATTCGTCCAGATTTGACAGTCCGATCTCGCCGTAGAGCACGCAATCAGTATCGATATGGACTTGACCCGCGTACACGCTCACGAGAATAACTCCCAGCGAAAAGAGTGCCGGAAACACCACACCGATCGAAGTGTCCTCGTAGAGTCTGCGACTTCGGTGCAAAGCCTCCACCAGGAAGACCGTGGCAATGCCAACCACACTTGCCCCGACGAGCGCCGGGAACGAGGCCAGGCTGTTGGTGAACAGGAAGGCGATCACAATGCCCGGCAGCACCGCGTGACTGATGGCATCGCCCAGGAGCGCCATTTTTCTTAGCACCAGGAATGTGCCCACGAGCGAACAGCTCGCCGCCACAAGAGCCCCCGTCAAAATGATGGTGAGCGGTGCGTTCATGGGCGAATCCTGGGCGGAATCGGCTTTCCGTGGGGGTCCAGAACGGGGGATCCCAGCCGCTCTTCAAGCTGCTCAACGGCGTCATCGGTGAGCGCATGCTCCATCGCCTCGGCATCCCGGTGCACGTGATCTGTTGGGAGCTCGAGTCGACGAGTCAGGTAGACTTCCCAGAGCCGGTGCTTGCGAACCACCTTCTCTGCGGCTTGGAGCCCCGACTCGGTGAGGCGAACCTCGTCGCCCGAAAGCATGGCGAGCCCCTGCGCGGCAAGCACCCTGGAGTTTTTGCGAAGCTCCCGAGCCGGCTGACCTCGCATGGCGGTGAGTGTGTGTAAGGGCGTCAGTACCGTCCAACTCTGGCTTCGCTCCCCGAGTGTGTAGAGGTCCTTGAGCAGGTTCTCCCGTCGAATTCGTAGCCGAACCGCTCTCTCGCGCAAGCGGGCCCACAAGATCCCGCGGCGGGGTGCGAAAAGGATTGACAGAACCAGCACGAAGCTTGAAACGAGCACGATCGTCGGGCCGGGGGGTAGACTGTCCGAGGCGCTGCTCAACAGCACTCCTGTGACGGCCCCAAACATCCCGAGCACTCCCGAAACGAGGATCATTGAGCCCAGCCGATCGGTCCACTGCCTCGCCGCAGCCGCTGGCGTCACCAGGGTCGAGACCATGAGCACAACCCCCACGATTTGCAGCCCCACCACAACGACCATGACCAGGAGGCAAGTGAGCAACACCTCAAGGCCTCGCATCGGGAAACCAAGGCTTGCCCCGAAAGCTCGATCAAAGCAGAGGAGTCGTAGCTCCTTGAAGAAGACCGCGACCGTGGTGACCACGATGGCGATGATCCCGCACATGACCCACAAGTCCTCCGTGACCAGCGTTGCCACCTGTCCGAAGAGATACTTGTCAAGCCCACTCTGGTTCCCCGAGGGCATGCGCTGAATCTTCGTGATGAGGACGATCCCGAACGCGAAAAATACGGACAGGACAATTCCGATCGCCGAATCCTCCTTGATCAATTGGCTGCCTCGCACGATGAGAATCACACAGAGAGCGCCAAGAACGCCGGTGGCTGCTGCTCCAGCCAGAAGCAGGCCAGGACTCTTTTGTCCCGTCAGCAGAAAGGCCAGGCAGACGCCGGGCAGCGCAGCGTGCGCCAGCGCGTCGGCAAGAAGACTCTGGCGGCGCAGAAGCGCAAAACTGCCAAGGACGCCGCCGACAAGACCGAGGAGCGTCGCTCCCAGGAGAACATTCCAAAGCGTGTAACTGATTCCCATGCTATTTCATTTCCGCCTCCTTCACGCCTGGCCGCTGCGCCAGAAGCGCCTCCGCAGCCTGCGAGAGGACAGTGAGGCGGCCGCCGTAGGTCAACTGCAGGTTTTCCTGAGTGAACGTGGTGCCGACAGGGCCAGCAGCGACGAGGCGCATGTTGAGAAGTACAACGTAGTCAAAGTACTCGGCCACCGTCTGAAGATCGTGGTGAACAGCAACAACCGTCTTTCCCTCCTTGCGTAGGTCCTGGAGCACGGTGAGTACCGCTCGTTCGGTCGTCGCATCAATCCCTGCAAAGGGCTCGTCCATGAGGTAGAGCCTGGCTTCCTGCGCAAGTGCGCGGGCGAGGAAGACTCGCTGTTGCTGACCGCCCGAGAGCTGGCTGATCTGCCTGAGGGCAAAGTCGTGCATTCCAACCTTTTCGAGGCACTGATAGGCAAGGTCGGTGTGCCGTTGGGATGGACGGCGGAACCAACCAATGCGACCGTAGAGGCCCATGGTGACGACATCGAGCGCGCTGGTCGGAAAGTCCCAATCGACGCTTTCCCGCTGGGGAACGTATCCTACCCAGGAGCGTCGTTGAGCATACGGAGCACCGTAAATTTTCACCGACCCCGTGAGAGGTCTCAGCAGGCCCAGGACCGCCTTGAGCAGCGTGCTCTTGCCAGCCCCGTTGGGACCCACAATCGCGATCAAGTACCCCTCGGGCAGCGACAGGTCGATATCCCAAAGAACGGGCTGCGTGCGATAAGCCACGGTCAGGTCGTGCACCTCAAGCGGCGGAATACTCGCTTTCGAGCCCGAAAGGAAGGATGCTGTGGATTGCATGTCAGAACTCATCTCAAGGCCTGCAGAATGAGCCTCACGTTGTGCTCGACCATGCCGCGGTAAGTGCCCTCGGGCGTGCCAGCGGCCCCCATGGCGTCCGAGAAG
>SXGS01276532.1_pt1 | contig 19069 bp, 11 predicted proteins | sample 3174681 | NCBI WGS metagenome assembly SXGS01 (sample SAMN11356861, study PRJNA531348) | freshwater metagenome | isolation source: freshwater sample F1-80 | place: China: Fuxian Lake, Yuxi | collected 2017-12-25 | reverse complement strand
GTCGGCGACATGCTCGATCACGTCGTCGGCAAGGTCCTCGATCTCTTCGGCGTCGAGCACGCGCTCTTCAAGCGTTGGGTCGGTCCGGCCGACCGCCCGTAGCAGGGCCGCGCTAAGCGACGAGTTCGTCCAAGAAGGACGCTTTGGCCCGTTCGCGGAGGCGGTCGAGCGCTCGTCGGTAGCGCATGGCCGCCGTCGTTTCGGCGATCCCTAAAAGCTCGGCGGTCTCGCGATTGCCGCGTTGCTCGACGCCGCGCAGCACGAGGATCTCTTGGTCCGCTTCGTCCAACTCGGAGATGCAGAGGCGGAGGAGGGAGGCTTCTTCGTCCTTCTCCGCGCGTCGGACGGCGTCCGTCGCGAGCGCCGGAAGCTTGGACCATCCGCCGGAGCCGCCCTCCGCAGGTTCGAGTTGTGCAGGTTTGCCGCGGACATGGCGGCGGAGCAGGCCGTTGACGTGCCGAAGCAACGTGGTCGAAAGAAAGGCCAGCAAGGGGGGCGTCATGCGCCCGTCGCGTTCGCGGATGTCGACGACACGGTCGAGCGTGCGAGCCCAGACGTCTTGTACGACGTCGTCCGGATCGTAAAGCCGGGCGAGCGGACCGCGGAGCCGGTAGCGGGCCTGCGCGGCGAGGAGCGGCGAGAGCCGAGAGATCAGCCAGCCGAGAGCCGCGGCGTCGCCGCCTGCGGCCCGTCGGACGTGGATCGAGGTCTGGCCGGAATCGAACGGCGTCTTAGTCTCGTCGCCGGCGGTCATCGCGGGGCATTCCGCCGGGTCGCGGGTCGGTCTGAGGGACGGCTGTCGGCGCGGCTCGTCGCTCCCGCCACAAGGCGCACCAACGCCGCTTCGGCGACGGCTCGATGTTCCGAACTTGCCGAGACGGAGTTCAGGATCTTGGCCGCGGTCTCAGGATCTCCTGCAGCCGCGATCCGGCTCGCGGCATGGATGCGCAAGGTGTCGTCTCTCCCGGCGCGTTCGGCCGCCTGCCGCCAAGCCTGCGCGGCGCCTTCCGGGTCTTCGTCGCGGAAGCGAGCCTCCGCCAACTCGGCGAAGAAGGGACCGTCGACGTCCGATCGGGACGCGGCGGCTTCGAGCGCACCGGCCGCTTCGTCCGATCGTCCCGCGGCTCTGAGGGCGCGCGCAGTCGCGGCGGCGATCGCGGCCGATCGCGGTCGCTCGCCGAGGAACTCGAGCGCCGCCGAAGTACGTCCGGCGTCGACCAAGGCGTCGGCGAGTTCGACGGAATACATGTCCGGGGCGCCGGGGAGTCCGGAGGCGCGCCGGAGTTCGGCCAAATAGTCGTCCGTCCGACCGGCTAGCGAGAGGCAGTAGGCGTGATCGTGCGCGAGATCGTGGGCGTAGCCGGTCCGCCATGGATGCGCGCGAATCGCACGCTCGAACAGCGTGAGCGCTTCGGCGAGGTCGCCTTGGTTGGCCCGCAGGCGCGCCAGATTCGACAAAGTCCGCGGTTCCTCCGGCTTCAACTCGAGTCGAGCGCGTGCGGCGCGCTCGGCGCCGGGCAGGTCGACGTCCAGCAAGCCGACCATCGTCCAGAAGTGGGTCGGAGCAAGCCCCGGCCAACGGCGATTCACCAACTCGGCCGCGGACTTGACGCGTAAACCGTCGGTACGTCCGGCGGCCGCCTCGAGAGCCGCAAGGTGGCCCTCGGCGTGCAGCCTTTCCCAATCGAAAAGCGCGCGCGGGACTTCGACCGAAAGGGCGGCGAGCGTCGCTGCGTCGGCGGCGGCCCGATAGACGGCCGGATCGTCCGTCGCGTGGGCGGATTGAAGCAGACGCTGCGAGCGGAGGAAATGGCCGAAGGCGTCCACGGGCGGTCCGGCGGCCTCTTCCTCGCGCTTCGCCGCCGCATGGTCTTTCAACGCGCGATGGGCGTCGGCGATCAGGAGCCGGAGCGACGGGCGTCCGACGACGGTCGCGGAACGCAGTGCCGCCGTCGCCAGCGCCTCCGCCGGTTTGTCGAGTTTCAGATACGACATCATGAGGCCGGCGACGGCTTCGGCGGACGGGTCTGCGACGTCGCATAGCTCCGAGAAGAGCCGGAGCGCCGCCTTCGCATCGCCTTCACCGACCTCTAAGAACGCCCGGCCTAAGAGCTTCTCCTGCTCGAAGCGCACGAGTTCCTCCCGCCGCGCACGAACGTCGTCTTCGGTCGCGAGGATGTACCCGCTCAATCCCGCGATGGACGGGACGCCGAGCGCAAGGACGAGAATCAACGAAGCGACCGCGGGTCTCCGACGGGCGAAACGCGCCGCTCGCCCGAACCTCGAAACGGGGCGCGCGGCGACGGGCATCCCGTCCCTTAGTCGATGAAGGTCCGCCGCGAAGTCGAGTGCGGTCGCGTAGCGGCGGACCGGCTCCTTTGCCATCGCGGTCAGGATCACCGTCTCCAGATCGCGCGACAGCTCCGCGCGGATCCGGCGGGGCGCGGTCGGTTCTTCGTCGAGCACGACCCGATAAAGCGCTTCCGCGGTCGGGGCCGTGAACGGCCGCCTACCGACGCAGGCTTCATAGAGCGCGACACCGAGCGCGTAGACGTCGGTGCGGCGATCGACGACCCCGCGGCGCTGGTCGATCTGTTCCGGCGCCAGATAGGCCGGGGTGCCGAGGATGTCGCCGCTCATCGTGGCGGCGATGTCGGACGCGGCGTCGGCGGCGAGTCCGAAATCCACGACGACCGGATCGCCGGACGGCGTGATGATGATGTTCCCCGGCTTCACATCGCGGTGCACGATCCCCGCCTCATGCGCCGCATGCAGGGCGCGGGCGGAGGCTTCCGCGACGGAGATCGCGTCGACGGCGGCGCCTTCGCGCAGCACTTCGGCCCACGTGCGCCCTTCGACGAAGCGCATGGCGATCCAGAAGTCGCCGTCGTCTCCGCCCGTTTCGATGACGGCGGCGAGGCCTTGATGGTCGAGCCGTGCGAGCGCCTCGGCTTCGCGGCGAAGCCGGGTCGCGGCGGTATCTCCGGCGAAGCGACCGCCGTGGCGCAGGCGTTTCAGCGCGGCGCGGCGGGGAAGCCTCGTATCGCGAACGAGGAATACGGCGCCTTGTCCGCCGCGGCCGAGTTCGCGCTCGATGATCCACGGCCCGACGTGCTCTTCATGGCCGTGGTGCGCGACGTCGGAGGCGTCGGCGGCCTCGAACTCGCGATCGATCAGCGCGGCGGCCTGCGGAAAGAGCCGCTTGTACTCGGAGGAGTCGAGAATCCGGCCATGGGCGCGGTCCTCGACCATGCGCATGAGGACGGCGTGGACGAGGGCGTCGTCCGCGCCGGTCGGATCATCCCCGTCGTGCTTCATGCGGTCGGAATCGTACTACGGCCGCGCCGGTCAGCGGCGGCCGGTGCGTTCGGGAGGTGCGAGTGCGAGACGGTCCTGACCCGTTGCGGGGACGGATGCGGCGATATCTCCTGCGAACTCGACCCGGTTCCGTCCCGCGTTCTTCGCCGCGTAGAGCGCCGCATCGGCGCGGGCATAGAGAGACTCGGCGTCCGCGCCGTAGTCGTCTCCCGTCACGCAGACGCCGCCGAAGCTCAGCGTGACGTGCAAGAGCAACGGCGCCGCGTCCATGTCTCGACCGAGAAACGGCTGCTCGGCGAAACGCGAGCGCAGCCGTTCGACCACGTTCGCCGCCTCCGCCGGTCCCGTTCCGGCGAGCAGGATGCCGAACTCCTCCCCGCCGACACGCGCCGCGACGTCGCCGTCGCGCACGAGATCGCGGATGCGGTTCGCGGCCCAGCGGAGCACGTCGTCGCCGACGGGATGTCCGTAATCGTCGTTGACGCGCTTGAAGCGATCGACGTCGGCGAGCACGAGCGTGAACGGGAGCGATCCCTCCATCACGCGTTTGCGCGCGCTTTGCAGGCGATCGTCGAACGTATGCCGGTTCGTGAGCCGGGTGAGCGGATCGGTCTGCGTCAGATCGCGGAGGAAAGCGGTCGCCTTGCGGCGGCGGTTCAGATCGCGACGGATCATGAACAGGGCGACGACGAACGTCCCTATGATCAGGAGCCCGGTGGTGTTCACGACGAACAGCGCGCCGTCGGCCGCGAGCTCGACGTCGTTCCGCCGGCGCAGAATCGTTTCGCGGCGCTCGTCGACCAGACCCGCGAAGGCGTCCCGCACGTTGGCCATCGCGGCGCGTCCGCGGTGCGACCGGGCGAGCGCTACGGCTTCTTCGGTCCGACCGTCGCGGCAAAGAGAGACGGCTTCGTCGATGACGGTGAAGCGCTGCCGGGCATAGTCGGCGAACGGGCCGGTCCGCGGCGCGTCTGCGGATCCCGGCGGGCCGCTCGTTTCGACGACCCGCGCCATCGCGGCTTCGAATCTCGGCTTGGCGTCGGCGGCGGGGGCGAGAAACGCGGGGTCGCCGGTCAGGAGGAAGCCGCGTTTCGCCGATTCGGCGTCGAGCACCGCCGTCATCGCATCCTGCAGCGCTTCCAACGACGCGTGAACGGCCTCTACCGCGGCGCCCTTGGTCGAGGACTCGAAATGGGCGGAACGCGCGGCGAGAATGACCACCGTCAATGCGACGGCCGTGACGACCGCCGTCGTCGTTCCGATGCGTTCCGAGCTTAGTTGCATTGGGCGGACGTCTCCTCCGTCGCGCGGAGGCCGGGTCGCGACGGGATTCGGCTCTCTAAACATCGTCGCAGGGAGAGTCTTTGCTTGAGCCGCGCCCGTTGCGGGCGGAAACTCCCCCCATGACGCGAAACGCGGTGCGGTCTTCTTGCGTGAGCGGACGCTGTTTCGCCGGGATGTTCGCGCTCCTCTCCGTCGTCGCACGGGCGCAGCTCGCCGCTGTGCCCGTTCCGGTCGAAGGGTCGCCGGCGGCGGAGCTTGCGGCGCGGGCCGGGCGAGGCGGCGGCGTCGCGTTGCTCGTCACCGCCCACCCTGACGACGAAGACAACGCTTCGGCGGCGCTCCTCCGTCATCGCCACGGCGTCCGCGTCGTCCTTTGGACGATGACCCGCGGCGAAGGCGGCCAGAACGAAATCGGCTCCGAGCAAGGCGAGGCGTTGAAACTCCTGCGCGACGCCGAGCTTCAGGCGGCGCACCGGTTCGACGGCATAGAACAGTTCCGTCTTCGCGACGCCGACGGTCGGTCGATCGACGTTCCCGACTTCGGGTTCTCGTTCTCGGTCTCGGAGACCATGGCGAAATGGTCGCCGGAAAGACCCGGTCGCGGATCGCTTCGCGCAGTGCTGCAGGCCGTGCGTCCGGACGTCGTCCTCACGATGAGTCCCGGCGGCGACGGCGGCGGCCAGCACCATCAAACCAGCGCGCAGCTCATGCTGGAGGAGTGCGCTTTGGAGCGCAACCCTTGGCGCGAAGACGGCCGGTACGCGGACGCCGCTCCGTGGCACGTCCCGAGCAAGGTCTATTCCGCGGATTCGAGCAATTGGGTCCCGCCCGGCGCCTCCCGCCCGGCGGTTCGTCCGGAGGACCCGGTCGCCGCGTCACGGCCCGTGGAATCGATCGACATCGACGTCTTCGATCCGCTTCTCGGCCGCACGTACCGCGAACTCGCCGCGGAAGCCCGCTCGATGCATAAGTCGCAGGGGATGTCGCGGCTGTTGGACCCGTGGGGACCGACGTCGCGCCGCTACCGATTGATGATCGACCGCACCGCCGGAGGCGCGGCTGCGACGCGGCCGACCGAGCGCGGCGTTCCGTTGTTCGGCGGCATCTCCGCACCGGCGCGGGCCGAGTTCTTGGACGCGGACGGCGCACGGCGCGACGCGGCGGGGTCGCTCGCTCGACTCGACGTCCGTCTCCGCGCGTGGACCGATCGCGACCGCGTCGCTGCGGGTGACTCGGTTCAAGTCGTCGTCGACGTAGGGACCGGTCTCGGACGCGAGGTCGTCGCGGAGCAGATCGAACTTCGTCGACGGGTCGGGCTCGCGGACTCCGCGCTTTGCGCCGCCTCGCGGCCGACGCACGATCCGGGGAGGAGCGGCGTCGGATTGCGCCGAATCGCGCTGACGGCCGTCGTGCCGGAGAACGCGGCGGCCGAGGCCGCCCGCGATCCCGCCGAGCCCGATCCGGCCCCCTTCTTCGTTCGCGCTACGGTGACCGTCGACGGAGAGAGGCGGACGGTCGAGACGCCGCTTCTCGCACGCTCTCCGGGCGACGTGCTGTCGGGCGAGCAACGGGATCCGGTCGTCGTCGTACCTGCGTGGGACGCGCGCATCGAGCCCGAGCTGTTGGTGCCGCCGACGCGCGCGGGGATCGAGGGCGCCGCCGTCCCGTTGCGCGTGCGGATTCGTCGCAACGCGTTCGCCGCCGGTCGGGGAGTCGTCGGCGTCGAAGTCGTCGGCGTCCCTCCCGAGGCGGCGCGGGTCGAGCTTGCGACCGCGGAATTCGGCGCGCTCAACGGCGGCGAAGAGGCGGTCGTTCACGGCGTCTTGCGCATCGCGCCGGGACGATCGCCGGGCCCGTTCGATTGGACGCTCCGCGCGACGTTGACCGCCGTCGAATCAAGACCGACGGCTGGTCGCGCTACGACCTCCCTTCCGATCGTCGTCTCGGAGCTCGATCCGGCGCCGGTCGCCGATCTCGCGTGGCGTCGCGTCATCGACTATCCCCATGTCGAGCGCCGGTTGTTGCGCGAACCTGCCGTCGCGCGGGTTCGAGCGTTCGATCTTTCGCTCCCGCCGGCGGGGGTGCGCGTCGGCTACGTCCGCGGCATCGGCGAGGACTCCGACGTGCTGTTACGTCAGCTCGGAGCGGATCTCCGCGTGCTCGATGCGGAAGAGCTCGCCGCCGGGGATCTCGACCGGTACGACGTCCTCGTGATCGGTGCGCGCGCCTACGAGTTCCGGCCGGATCTCGCGGCGCATCACCGGCGCCTCGTCGCCCGCGCGGAGAGAGGCGGCGTGATCATCTGCCAGTATCAGAAGAGCGGATTACCGTTCTCCCGCTACGCGCCCTTTCCCGCGAAGATCGGGTCGGGACGCGTGACGGACGAAGCGGGGCCGGTCCGTCTTCTCGCCGGAGAGCATCCGGTGTTTCTGACTCCCAACCGCATCGGCGCGGGCGACTTCACATCGTGGGTCCGCGATCGAAGCCTCTATCACTTGGAGCCGGACGCCTTGTCGCGCGACCGCTTCACGGAGTTGCTCGTCGTCGAGGACGCGTTCGGGTCGAACGCCGGGCCGCATCCCGGAGCCTTGGTCGAGGCGCGGGTCGGGAAAGGCCGTTGGATCTATTGCGCGCTGGCCTTGTGGCGCCAATTGCCGGAGGGCGTCCCCGGCGCTTGGCGGCTCTGGGCGAATCTGATTTCGCTCCGCAGCGATCCTTGAGCGGCGGCCGACGCGCCGACGGACGCGATGATCAGGCGAAGATTTCGGTTACGACGCGGCCGGCGACGTCGGTCAGGCGGAAGTCGCGGCCTGCGTAGCGGTAGGTGAGCCGCTCGTGATCGACGCCGAGAAGCGCCAGAAGAGTCGCGTGAAGATCGTGGACATGGACCTTTTGTCGCTCGGCATAAAAGCCGTAATCGTCGGTCGCGCCGTAGCTGAAACCGGGCTTCACCCCGCCGCCCGCCATCCACACCGTGAATCCGTGCGGGTTGTGGTCGCGGCCGTCTTCGCCTTGCGCCGTCGGCGTGCGCCCGAACTCGCCGGCCCAAAGGACGAGCGTGTCTTCGAGCATGCCGCGACTCTTAAGATCCGCGAGGAGCCCCGCGATCGGGAGATCGACTTCCGCCGCGTTCTTCGTGTGATCGCGCTTGAGATCCGAGTGCTGGTCCCATTTGTAGGAATGGGTGCATTGCACGAACCGCACGCCCGAGGCGGAGAGCCGCCGCGCGGTCAGGCACTGGCGGCCGAAGTTCTCGGTTTTCGGGTCGTCGAGTCCGTAAAGCTTCCGCGTCGCCGCGGACTCGCTCGCGAGGTCCAATAGCTCCGGAGCATCGGCCTGCATGCGGAACGACAATTCCGCCGCCGCGATTTGCGCTTCGAGCGCCGGATCGTTCGCGCGCGCGGCCAGATGGTCCCGGTTCATCTCCTGCACGAGGTCCAAGAGCTCGCGCTCGGCGGGACGGGAGTCGACGCCTTTCAGGTGCGCGATCGTCGCCTCCTTCGCGGGAATGCCGGCGTGCCCGATCGGCGTGCCTTGATGCGAGCCGGGCAAGAAGGCGGACGACCAGTTCTGCACGCCGCCGTGGCCGAGAGTCGGGCAGATCGTGACGAAGCCCGGAAGGTTTTTGTTCTCGGTGCCGAGCCCGTACTGGATCCACGCGCCCATGGACGGTCGCACGAACGTATCGGAGCCGGTGTGAAGGGCGAGCAGCGCGCCGCCGTGGGCTTCGTTCGTGCCATGCAGCGACTTGACGAAACACAGATCGTCGACGCGTTTCGCGACTTCCGGAAAGAGTTCGGAGACCCATGCGCCGGAGCTTCCGTGCTGCGCGAACTTCCAAGGCGATTTGAGCAGATTGCCCGTCTGCGCGAACTGAACGCGCGGCTTGGCGAACGGGAGCGGCTTGCCGTGATCGCGCTCGAGCAGCGGCTTGTAATCGAAGGTGTCGACCTGCGAGGGCCCGCCGTGCATGAAGAGGAAGATGACGCGCTTGGCGCGCGCCTTGGCGAGCAGGTACGCCGGTCGCGACGCCGCGTCCTGCGCCGCGGCGCGCTCGGCGAAGAGTCCTGCCAACGCAAGGGAGCCGAATCCTAAGGCGGAGGCCTTCAGCAGATCGCGGCGCGACGGCGGGCAGCCGCCGCAGGCGCGAGCGGAACGGCGGTCAATCGACATAGAGAAATTCGTCCGAGGCGAAGACGGCGCGACAGAATTCGTCCCGTCGCGCGGCGTCGCCCCGGAGGAATGCGGCCGCCCGCGCGGTCTCCTTCTCCGTAGGTTTGCGCGCGAACATCGCTTCGTAGACGCGGCCGGCGAAGGTCGCATCGTCCGCGGGACCGGCGGAATCGATCCTCGCCGCGAGCGCGGCCGCCTCCTCGCGCACGAACGGGCTGTTGCGGAGCCAGAGCGCCTGCGCCGGAACGACGGTCGGGATGCGGCGTTCTTGGGTCACGCTCGGATCGCCGAAGTCGAACGACGCGAAGAAGTCGTAGAGCGCGTTGCGGACGATCGGCAGATAGAGCGCGCGGCGGCGGGAGCCGTAACGGCCGACGTCCGCCGACTGATCGTTCGTCACGTAGTCGCCGTTGCCGACCTCGAACGGCGGGCCGCCGAGGCGGAGGTCGAGACGTCCGGAGATCGCGAGGATGCCGTCGCGGATCGCTTCCGCGTCGAGCCGCAATCGCGGGAAGCGCCAAAGGAGCCGTCCCTCCGGGTCGCGTTCGACGGCGACGGGATCGGAGGCGGAGCTCATCCGGTACGTGCTCGAGAGCACGATCGTCCGATGGAGCGTCTTCATGGACCAACCGGATGCGACGAAAGAGCGGGCGAGATGATCGAGCAGGTCTTCGTGTTCGGCGGCGGCGGCGCCTTCGCCGCGGAGGCCGAAGTTCGAGGCGGAGGCGATCAAGCCGCGGCCGAAGTGTCCTTGCCAGATGCGGTTGACGGCGACGCGCGCCGTGAGCGGATGGCGGGCGTCGGTCAGCCATTGCGCGAACGCCAACCGGCCGCTGCCGCCGTCGGGGATCGCGGGGAAGGGGACCGTCTCGGCGAAATGCGCCAGGAAACCGCGGGGCACGGTGTCCGGCGCCGGATTGAGATGGCTTCCGCGGACATGGAGTGCGACGTCCTCCGGCTTGCCTTCCTCGACGGCGAGGCAACGGGCGATCGGCGGCGGCGCGGATTTCCCGACGTCTTCGACCGCCTTTCGAGCTCGTGCGACCGCCTCGCGCAAATCGGCGGTCCAAGCCGATTCCGGAACGCGGCCGCGAGGGCCGACGAGCCCGGCGCCGCCGAACAGCGTTCGCGCCAAGAGATCGAGTCCGGGGTCGTCCAGCTTCTTCCGACCGTTCTTCTCCGGGGCGGCTTTCCATGCGTCCGCAACGACGGCGAACACGGCGGCGTAACGGGCGGCGGCGTCGGCGGCGGTCGTCGGCTGCGGTTCTGCGGCGAAGGCGCGGTCGAGCGCGGACGGCGAAGCGGTCACGGCGGACTTGGCGCCGCCGGTCGCCGCTCCGGCGGCGGCAGGACGAGACTCGGTTCGACCGACGGCGATCCGCCACGGGCGCCACACGGGATCGTCGGAGGCCTCGCCCGCGGCCAAGAGGACGGCAAGCTCGCGAACGAACGTCGCATCGAGGCCGACCGGCACGGCCGAGGCGAAAGTCGCTTCATCGACCACGGCGAAGCGATCGACGTGCGGGAAGTGCTCTTTCGTCTCGATCCGCAAGACGTTCCGACCGGCCTTGAGGGCGAGCGATCCGAGATCCGTCCAAACTTGATGCACCGGATGGAAGCCGCCGGTCTCCTCGGCGAGGGCGTCCTTCTTCAGGAGTTCGCCGTTCAACGACAGGCGCACGGGGCGGCGCTCGGCGCTGGCGTAGCGGGCGAAGAGCCGGCGCGGCGCGGCGACCGCGGAGGTCACGTCGTATTCAGCGAAATTCGGACGTTCGGCCGACCCGGTCCGGGCGATGACGACGTCGGCGTCGCCCCACTGCGTAGCGTCGGTCGCCAGGTTCCCGCGGCTGGCGTTCTCGGCTTCGAGCACGAGGACCGCGGGACGCGCCGATCCGGCGGCCGCGAGATGCCGGGCGAGGCCGTCGAGCCGCGCGTTCGTCGCGGCGTCTCTGCCGTTCTCTTCCGCGAGTTTGATCGCCGCTTCGGCTTCCGAAACGAGCTTCCTATGAGCATCGCGAAGGGCGAAATCCTCCGGACGCCCGAGTTCGCGTTCGTTCCAGCGGCTCACGAAGTCGAGGTTGGCGAAGGTTTTCGTGCTCTTGAAGACGCCGGCGAGCGCGAAGTAGTCGCGCTGAGAAATCGGATCGAACTTGTGGTCGTGGCAGCGGGCGCAGCCGACGGTCAGCCCCATGAAGGCGCGGGCGGAGACGTCCATCTGTTCGTCGACCGTGTCGAACACGAGCTTCGGCTTGTCCTGCTCGGCTAGCATCTTCGGGCCGAAGACTAGGAAACCGGTCGCCGTCGTGCGGTCGAAGCGCTCCTCGTCGTTCGCGGGCGGTTCGGGGACGAGGTCGCCCGCCAACTGCCACGTGACGAAGCGGTCGTAGGGAAGGTCGGCGTTGAGCGCGCGCACCACCCAGTCGCGATAGCGCCATGCGTTCGCAAGTGCGAGGTTCTCGTCCTGTCCGTTCGAGTCCGAGTAACGCGCGACGTCGAGCCACTTGCGGCCCCAGCGTTCGCCGAAGCGGGGCGAGGCGAGGAGCCGGTCGACGACGCGGGAGAACGCTTCTTCGGCCGGATCGGCGAGAAAGGCGGAGACTTCCTCCGGCGTGGCGGGCAGGCCGGTCAAGTCGACGGTCACGCGTCGGATCCAAGTGCGGCGGTCCGCCGCCGGAGACGGTTTGAGGCCGCGGTTCGCGAGCGTCTGTCGGACGAAACGGTCCAGATCGGTTCGTGGCCACGATGCGTCTTCGACCACGGGCGGCGCGGTCGAGCGGATCGGACCGAACAACCGATGTGCGGCCGATGCGACGCGGATCTCTTCGGCTCGCGACGGTTTCGCCTGGCGGCTTTCGGTCGGAGGACTCGCACCGGAAGCCGGAGCATCGAGCGCGGCCGGGCCGGGAGCGCCCATCGCAACCCAATGTTCGAGCGTGGCGATCTCTTCGGCGGAGAGCTTGCCGACCGGCGGCATTTGAAGCTCGGGGTCGCTGAAACGGACCGCGCGGACAAGCGGGCTCTCCTCGGGGAACCCGGGCTTGACCGCGGCTCCGAGGTCGTGGCCGCCGAGCCAGCCGTCGGGGGTATCCAGCCGAAGCCCGGCGGACGGTTTCGCTTTGGCGTCGCTGTGGCATGCGTAGCAATGCGTCACCAAAAGCGGGCGGACGCGTGATTCGAAGTATTCGGCGCCGCGGCGGGGATCCGGAGTCGCGGCGAGGCCGATCTCCTGAGCCGGAAGGACGGAGGCGATCAGGCCCGAAGTCACGGCGATCAGCAGGCGCGAGCGGATGCGGAAATGATGAATCAAGCGCCGGGAAGTGTAAACGAAAGTCACTTGCGGATATGAAACTCGGCTTGATCCTGTGCTGCTTGTTTCGGCGTCAAGAACGTCCGATTCAGGTCTCGGCCGCGAGCCAGAACCCGAGCACGGACAGATCTTCGTCCAAGAGATCGCGAAAAGCCTCGCTGAGATGCGGTCTGACCGCAGAGATATCCGCGGCGGCTGCACGATCGATCACCGTCGTCGTCACGGACTTGAGGCCCGCCTCGCAGGCCGCTCGACGATAGGCGTCGACCCGCAGACGATTCGGAGCGCCGCGCGCGCCGTACATGAGTTTCCACGCCCGGTCGGGCCAAGTGAGGAAGTCGAGCGGGGATTCGCGATGCAGCCCATGGCTCTTTAGGTCCACCAAATGGAGGGCCAAACCGCCGGGTTTCAACGCTCGGCGCATGTCGGCGAAAAGCTTGTCGAGTCGAGAGGCGTGTTCGAGGACCGCCCGAGAGTGGGCCAGATCGAAAGCCGCGCACTTTCCGGAGCAGCCGTCCGTCCGGACTTCGTAGGCGATGCGATCCGGACGGAACGGGGAGCTTGGATCGCGAGGATCCGTGAACGCATCCGAGGCTTTGCGACGCTCCGATTCCGGCATGGTCTCGAGAACGGACCGAAGAATCTCCGTTCGCCGGCGATCGGAGCGAACGAGGGGGAAGCGGTCGACGCACAGAACCCGCGCCGCGCCGCGGGAGATGCATAGGAGCGCCAAGGCCAGGACGTCGCCCGGGCCGTACTCGATGATCGAGACGCCGTCCAAACCGCGGCCGCCGCGACGCGCGGCGAACTCGCGAACGAGGTCGTCGGCCGTGTCGCGAAAGTAGCGAGCGGCGGCGGCGGGGGACTCGGTCGCGCGCCCGCGTCCGGTCTCGCCCGTCCACCGCATGTAGGCGGCGGGCGCTGCGGCGGCTACGGCGTTTCCGACGGCGGCTTTGAAAAATCGGAACGCGTCGGCGGCGGGGCGGTGTCCGAACATGGCGAGAATCGGCGGCGGTCGTCGCGGTCGCGGTCCGCGATGCCTATGCCGCCCTCGGCGCGGCGAAACTCGGCCGCGCCCGCTACGCCAATAGAATCCCGCTTGCGCGGGTTACGTCGGGTCTTCGTCGGACGACGGAGGCCCGACACGTCGGCCGGTCGAGATCAACTGCAAGTTCATCGCGTTCAGGGTGATATGCAGCATGATCGGAGCGACCAGCGACCCTCTCCACGCGAACAGCCAGCCCGTGAGGAGCCCGACGAATAAGGCGAACAGCGTCCACGGCCAGAAGACTTTGTGCGGCAGGAAGTGCAGCGCGCCGAACACGAACGCCGTCGACAAGAGGCCCGGCCATTGGCCGAGTCCTAAGAAGCGCTCGTCCGTGAAAAGCACCTGAAGGATCCCGCGGAAGACCAACTCTTCGCCCGTCCCGGAAAGGACCGCGAGGCCGATGATTTGCGATGTACGGACTTTGCCGAGCACGCGGCGGAACTCGCCTTCGAGTTCCCGCAGGGCATGCAGGCGCCGTGTCAGCCCGATCGTCGAGAAGGTGATGACCAGCGCCAGGACTGCGCCGCCGAGCGCGTCCCAAAGCACTCTTTCCGGCGCGTAGGCCGGGCCGCTGAGCGAGCCCGTCCAGTACCAGGAGCCGAGCGCACCGACGGCCAGCAGCGGCCAATAGACCACCGCCGCAGCGAAGGGCACCGGCAGGGGATCGCCGATCTCGGCGCGGAGTTCCGGCTCGATCAGTTGATCAAGGTCGTGGTCCGGAACGCGGGAGGATTCGACCATGGGGCTTCGGGTTCGGCCGACTCTTCGTCGAAGAGCGGGCAGGTTGAACTTACCATGCACTCCATGACCGCCGTCAACGTCGCCGAACTTGTCCGTCGCGGAGTCGTCATTCCAAGGCCGGATCTCGTCCATATCGCCTCGGACGTCGACCCGTCGCGGATCGAGTCCGGAGCCGTACTTCTGCCGTTCGTCCGACTGGAAGGCGCGCGGTCCGCGGTCGGCCGGGGGGCGAAAATCGGTTCCGGCGGGCCGGTCTACCTGCGCGACTGCGCGGCCGGGCGGAACGTCGATCTCGCCTCGGGGACGTTCGAAGACGCCGTGTTTCTCGACGGCGCCGCGTTCGGCCCTTCCGGTCACGCGCGCGCCGGGACGCTATTCGAAGAGGGTGCCAAGGCGGCCCACGCCTGCGGCGTGAAGCAGACGATCCTGCTGCCGTTCGCGACCCTCGGATCGCTCATTAATTTCTGCGATTGCCTGCTCGCGGGCGGAACCGGATCCGAGGATCACAGCGAAGTGGGTTCCGGTTTCATCCACTTCAACTTCTCGCCTTCGGGCGCGCACGGCGACAAGGCCACGCCTTCGATGTTCGGCGACGTCGTGCGCGGCGTCTTTCTGCGCGAGCGGCGGATCTTCCTCGGCGGCGACGCCGGCGTGGTCGGACCGACGACCGTCGGCTTCGGCACGGTCCTCGCCGCCGGCACGACTTATCGCAAAGACCGCGGAGAAGACCGGCTCGTCTACGCGGAACGGCTTCCTGATCGCGAACGTCCTTTCGACCCGATCGTCTTCCGGAACGCCAAAGAGAAGATCCACAAGAACGTCGCGTACCTAGCGCAGCTCGCCGCTCTGCGTTGCTTCTATGTCGAGGTGCGCGCCGCGCTCGCGCTCGGCGACGCGTTTGCGACCCTGCTCGTGCAAGCGGCGATCGAAGTGTTGGACGTCGCCGCGCGGGAGCGCGTCCGACAACTGGAACGGCTCGGGCCGGACTTCATTCGCTCGGCTGAGAAATTGCGGTCCGAAGGTGCGGAGGCCGGCTCGCCGGAAGTCGCCTACCAGATCGCCTTTGCGGCGCGGATCGCGACCGCGAGGCCCGCATTGATCGACTTGGCTTCGGCGGCGAAAGCGACGGCGGACGGCGCGGAGTCCGCAGCGTTCGCTGCGGCGGCGGCTCGGCCTCCCGGCGGCTATCTCGACTGGGTGCGCGGGCTATCGGACACAGGCTTCGGGGCCGGCCGAGCCCGGCTCGCGGCCGCAGCGGACGCCTATCTGCGCCAAGTCGGGCCGATGCTCGGGGTTTAGCCCTCGCGGCCCGCGAGCAAGAGCGCGCGGGCCGACGACGAAAGTCATTTCGCGACGCGAGCGGACTTTACGTTCACGGTCGCCGCGGGATATTCGAACTGGTCTCGCGGCTGGCGCGAGATCTCTTCGATGATCTCGATCCCGGAGACGACTTCGCCGAACACCGTCCGCGTGAAGTCCTGATCCGGTTGATCGCGAAGAACCACTTCGAACAGCACGCCGTGACTCTCGGGCTGGCCGAGATTGCGCATCATCGAGAGCGAACCGCGCTTGTGGACGGCGCGGCTGAGCTCGAAGGGGATGGGCGGCGGGGTGCCTTTCGACACGTCGCTTTGGACGATGCGGCCCTTCTCGGACTCCTTGAATCCGAGCTGGATGGAGATGTCGGCTTGCACGCGGCCGACGATCGTTCCGGTGTAAAGGCCGTCCTTCACGTGCTTCACGAATTGCTCGACGGTCTTCGGCGCGACGTTGTCGTAGAAGGCGAAGACGACGTCGCCTTTCGGGAACGAAAACGTGGCGCGACGATCCGCCGAAAGCTCGGGCTTCTTCGATTGGGGACGCGGGAAGCGCTTCAGCCATTCGGACTCGCGACGGCAATCATCGAGCGCCGCATCGACGTGCGAGCGGCCGCCCTCGGTGAGCTTCGCTTTGACGAGCGGATGCTCGGGGAACTGGTCCTTCAAACCCTGCAGCAGAGACGTCGCCTCTTCCGATTCGCCGGCGTTGAACAAGAAGTTCGCGAGGTAGTACATCGCGTACGGTTCGACGCTCGTACCTTGCGAGCGACCGAGGACGACGCCGACGGCCTCCGTCGTAGCGCTCCAGTCGACCGGCGCGGCGGCGGTGGGATTCGCCCGCATGAAGTCCTTGCCTTTGCCCGACGCCTTCCGCGGGAGCGCCGCTTGAAGGTCGAGCCAAAGACGCGGGACGCCGGCGTCGTCCTGTGCGACGACGGAGACGGAAGGCGCCGCGAGCGCGGCGCAAAACACGAACATCGCGTGACGGCGCATGTTGATCTTCATGGTGGTGTGCTCCGCTCTCACTTCGCCGACAGGTTCATGCGACGCGAAATCTCGTGATACATGAGCCGCGACGCGACGCCGTACGCGGCGGTCCGCTCGGCCTGCGCGCGCATCGCGAGGTAGTCGCTCTCCGAGATCTTGCCGAAGTCCGGATCCTTCCGCTCCTTCAGCTTGTAGACGACGTGCGCGCGGCCGACCGCGTCGCTCGTCACCTGCGACACGCTGTTTAGCGCGGCGTTGCGGAGCATCTGTTGCGACTTCACGAATTGATCGACGCTGCCCGGGCCGCGATCGAAGCGCTGCGGCGCGAGTTCGAACTCGCCCGTGTCGACGACCGAAACGCCCCGTTCCGTCGCGACTTTTTCGAAGACCCGGCCGGCCGCGGTGTTCTTGATCGCGATCATTTGCTGGGCGGCCATGTTGCGGTGACGGCCTTTGATTTCGTCGAGTTGTTTCGGATCCGTGACGTTGCGCGACTTGGCTTCGCGCTCGGCGTTCTGGTCGGCGGTCGCGTTCTTGGCGTCGATCTCGACTTTAAGCTCGGTTTCGACGGCCGCATCCAATGCGGCGCGGAACGCTTTGGCGTCGTCCTGCGCGCGCTGATTGGCGGCGGATTCGTAGAAGACGGCCGGCAGCTTGGCCTTGACCTTGTCGAATTCAGGCAGGGCCGAGGCTTCCTTGCCGTTCAGGCGCCAGAAGAACTGCGTCTGCCGCTCGGTCATCAAGTCCGAAGAGAGCTTGCCCTTCTCGGCGTTGAAGAGGGTCCCGAAGATTTGAATGCCGAAGCGCGGGTCCGACATGAACGCCTGTCGCTCGGCCTTCTCGAACTTCACGTGCTTGAGCTTGTACTTGGCGGATAGGGCCGCCAAATCGACGGTCGCATCGGTTTTCGCGTCGTTGAACGCCACGCGAACGCGACCGGACGCGCGGATCTCCTTCTCGATCTGGGGCTTCAAGAAAGAGAACGGCGACTTGATCTGGTCGATCGGCCGCTTCTCGGACGGTTGACCGGCTTCGCGTTGTTCCGCGGTCAGAAGGCTGTCGAGCCGCTCTTTGTTGCGGCGGTAGTAAGACAAGGCTTCCGCGTTCGTGACCTCGGACTCGGCGGCGGTCGGCGCGGCGCCTTCGGCTTCGCCCGACTGGTCGAAGTAGACGAACTCGGCGTCGATCGTGGTCGGAGTGCGGAATTGGTTCTGCACGCCCTTGTCGTCGTTCCAAAGCCGCAGGAGTTCGGATTCGGCCGGCGGGTTCTTCGCCAATTCGGCCTGCTTTTCAGCCGCGGTGAAGGCGACGAACTGCGCGCGATAGATGAAGTGATCGCGCTTGTAGACTTCGAAAATCGCCTGCGAATCGACGCGCAACGTGTTCAGGTAGAAGTCACGCAACTTCTGGATCGTGCGGCGTTCGATCTCGTAACGGCGGTACATCTCCTCGGTGATGCCTTCCTTCTTCCAGCGTTGCAGGTTGGATTCCCGGAGAACGGGATTGCGGGTCACGGGATCGTCGGCTTCGAACTCCTCCTTCGTGCAATCGAATCCGAGAGCGCGGGCTTCGGCCAAGAGGAGGATCTGCTCGTAGGCGTTCTCTTCCGTCGTCGGCTGACCGGCGCGTTCTTCGAACTTCGTCAGAAGGACGTAAACGTCATAGAACTCGCCCGCTTTGATTTCGCGCGCGACCCCGTCGACCGTGTAGCTCGCCTTAACGACCTCGCGGTCCGCCGGCGGCTCGATCTTTTTAGGCGCCGCTTCCGCCTGCGCGCGCTCTTTCTGTTCGCGCATCGTGCGCATGCGTTCGGCTTCGTCGCCTTGGCCGCCTTGGCCGCCGCCTTGACGCTTGTTCATGTCCTGCCGGTACTTCAGGCGTTCCTCGGCGGACATCTTGTCCCAGCCGGGCGGAAGCTCAGGGCGGGCGGGTGCGTCGACCTTCGGGGCGGGATTGACCGGGGCTTGCGCGGCGGTCTCCGCTGCTGCGAATAGGAAGAGACAGCAAGTGGCCGCGAAAACGCGGCGGACGTCCAGCGACATACAGAATCTCCCGACGGCGTCGAAGGGGCGAGAGCCCCCACGAAAAGACCGCGGAACTTAGCAACGGTGAAACAGCGGCCAATCAACGGACGAAGCCGTCGAACGCTCCGCACAGGAGGCCGTCGCTGCAACCAAAAAAGCGAACGACCCCGTCGCTTTTCGGCAGACGGGGTCGCTTAAATGTGGAAAGCAGACAGGGAGCTAGATTTCAGGCGTAGAGAGGAAGGAGGGAGTTTTACGTGTATTGAGACACACAACCCCATCCGCTTTCCATTGTCGTGCCGGCTGACGCGGGTCAGCAGGCGTTGTTCCGTCAGAACTTCGGAGTGATGCGGCCGGGAGCAACTTCACGCTGCCTCCGTCCAAACCTTCCCGGGTTCTAGAGCCCTTCGAGCCGCCGTGCGCCCCGTAGGATGACGGAATCTTAAGACGGGGTTTTCGGCTTGGCAAGCAAATTGAGCCCGGATCTTTTTTTTCCACTACAACGAATGTTGCGGTGGGAGGCGGGAACGGTCCGACTTCCGTCAAAAAATGACCGACGACCGCGGTCGGCCCTTCCAGCCCGGACTGCCGAAACAGCAGCGTAGGCGGACCGCGGTCGTCGGGCGGGACCGTAGCCCCGCGAAGTCTGCAGCGTCGCTAAAGGCGACGCCTGTTGTTCGATACGAAGACGGCGGCCTTTGAGCGAGTTCGGCCGGCCTTGGCGCGAAGGGTCTATCGACCTCCGGGAACGGCTGCATGAGCGGCCTTTGTGCATGCGGCGCGGCGGCGCGGTTTAGGCGCGTCCGGCAACCGGTCGAAAACAACGAGGCGACGCCCCCTTCGACCCCGAGGTCTACGGCCCGTCGTC
>SXGS01159384.1_pt1 | contig 19070 bp, 20 predicted proteins | sample 3174681 | NCBI WGS metagenome assembly SXGS01 (sample SAMN11356861, study PRJNA531348) | freshwater metagenome | isolation source: freshwater sample F1-80 | place: China: Fuxian Lake, Yuxi | collected 2017-12-25 | reverse complement strand
TACAAAAACTGTACCCGTAGATCCGTGTCTATGTTTACCAATGATAAGACTTGCTAGACCGTGAATATCGCTCATTTTGGATTGCCATTCGGCGTGCTCAATAGAACCTTGTTTTGGTTCTTTTTTTTCTAAATAATATTGTTCTCTATAAACGAATATTACAACATCCGCATCCTGTTCAATTGATCCAGATTCCCTAAGGTCTGATAATTGAGGAATCTTATCATCTCTCTGTTCTACCGCTCTTGATAATTGTGACAGGGCTACTACAGGGATATTTAATTCTTTAGCAAGTGCTTTTAGTCCCTGAGTTATTTCTGAAATTTCTTGAACTCTACCATCCATTCTATTTGTGTTCTTTCTCATTAACTGAATATAATCAACAACAATTAATTTTAATCCAAATAATCTTTTAATTCGTCTTGCTCTATTACTTAAAGTTGAAATAGCTATAGCAGGCGTTTCGTCAATATATAATGGTAAGTCATAAATATTTCTCGATGTTTCAATGTATCGATTTAAAGTTTCTTCAGTCGCTTTACCTCTTCTAATTTCACTTGCTGAAATTCTTGCTTGTTCAGACAAAATTCGAGTTGATAACTGTTCTGATGACATCTCTAAAGAAAAAAAGGCAACAGAACCTTTTTCATTATTTTCCTGCATATTTTTTGCTGCATAATAAGCAATATTAGTTGCAAGAGAAGTTTTACCCATAGAAGGCCTTCCAGCTATAATTATTAGATCAGATTTATGTAAACCTCCTAGTTTGTCATCTAAATCTGTTAATCCAGTTGGAACGCCGACAATACCTTGCTCACTTTTCATAGCCAAGGTAGCCATTTCGATAGTTTGATCTAAAGCTTGATTAAATTTTAAAAAAGTTTGTGAAAAATTTCCTCTTTCAGCTAAATCAAATAAGGACTTTTCAGCATTCTCAATTATATTTTCACCAGTCTTTTCGCTTTTATCATCTTTAGCCTGATCATAAATTCCATCAGAAATAAATATTAATTCTCTTTTAACATACATTTCATGAATAATTTTTGCATAATCGATTGCTTGTTTTATGGAAGAAGAAAATCTAGTTAATTTTACCAAATAATCAACTCCTCCAACCTCACTTAAACCTGAGTCATTTTCAAAATAGTTCTTCAAGGTAATAGGGTTTGCTATCATCCCTTTGGTATTTAAGTTTTCTATAACCTCATAAATTTTTCTATGAATAGGATCAAAAAATTTACCAGCATTTACAATGTTTGATATCTCATCAATAATATCGTTATTAACTAAAATGGATCCAATAATCGACTGTTCAGCTTCTATATTTGAGGGCAATTTTACCTCTTCTGTTGAGGTAAGTGTTAATTTTGTTTTTTCCATTAATTGAATAATAATAGATGAATAATTAATAGAAAATTAAAAGTTACACACTTTTTTTTCTACCTGTGGAAAAATAGGATTTAAATTGAGTCTATTTTATTAATACTTAAGTTAACATTCACTGAAACTTCAGCATGAAGATTTATATTTATTTTGTATTTACCAATTTGTGTAATTTCTTGTCTTAAGTCAATTTGAGAAGGACTAATTTCAATATCTAAAATTTTTTTAAATGCACTAGAAACTTCCTTAGGTTTTATTGAACCGTAAAGTTCTCCATTCTCTTTAGATTCCTTATTAAATTTTAAAGTTTTATTTGAAATTTTTGCTGCAATTAATTCGAATTGATTCTTAGCTTCTTCATTTTTTTTATTTAATTCAACTTTTTTTTTATTTACATATTCAACATTTTCTTTACTTGCTCTTAAAGCCTTGCCTTGTCTTAATAAATAATTTCTGGCAAAACCATTTTTTACTTCGACTTGGTCTCCAATTTTTCCAAGTTTCATAATATTTTCTAAAAGTATAACTTGCATAATTAAATTAATCCTAAAATTTTGGCTTTTTTAATTTCACTTGTTAATTTTCTTTGTTTATTTTGAGAAACAGATGTAATTCTTGAAGGCATAATTTTATCAGTATCAGATACGTATCTTTTTAACAATTTTACATTTTTATAGTCTATAACCGGAGCATCTTTTATTGATAGAGGACATTTTTTTGAAAATCTATAATCAGATTTTTGAAACAAGCTAAGCTTGTTTAAAGGATTTTGAGGTTTTTTATTAAATTTATTATTTTTTCTTTTCATTATTTTATTTTAAAATATTCTGTCTCGGTATCTAGTTTTTTATATTTAACTGTCAAATGTCTAAGCAGAGAATTATCAAAAATACTATTTTTTCTTATTTCCTCTAAGGTCTTATTTTCAGCTTCAAATTTATAATGAATATAAAATCCTTTATTATAAGATTTAATTTTTTTAGCAAAATTAAGTAAGCCCCAATTTTCTACTTTTATAACCTTACCGTCTGTTTTATTAATAATATCTTTATATTTTTTTTCTAAATTTTCTAATTCAGAAGTCGATAGATCCTGTTTCGCTATTAATGTATGCTCGTAAAAATTCATTGTTCAATCATTAATTGTTTATTTATTAAAAGAACGGTTTTATACTATTATAAATTCGTCAATTCAATACTAATAATGTTATAAAAAAACATTAATACAAATGAAAGCTATATTATTTCCAGGCCAAGGTTCGCAAGTAGTCGGCATGGGATCAGAGTTTTATAATAACTTTTCTTATGTTAAAAAACTATTTGCACAAGCTGATGAAATTTTAGGTTTTAAAATTTCAAAAATAATATTAGATGGACCAGAAAGCGAACTCCAACGCACGCAAAATACTCAACCAGCAATTTTGCTTGTAAGTTACTCAATTTTTAACATTTTAAAAAGAGAATTTAATTTTAATTTAGATAAAGTAAAATATTTTGCCGGTCATTCTTTAGGAGAATATAGTGCATTTCTATGTGCTAATTCTTTAAGTTTTCATGACTCCTTGCAATTGCTTTTTGAAAGAGGAAAATCTATGCAAGATGCTGTTCCTCTAGGAAAAGGCGGCATGTTAGCTGTACTAGGATCCGAGATTGAAGAAATTAATAATTATATACTTCAAATAAAATTAAAAGGAGTTTGTGAAGTTGCTAACGATAACGCACAAGGCCAAATTATAGTAAGCGGTAACATCGAACTTATTGAAGAATTTAAAAATATTTTAAAAGAAAATAAAAAAAAATATATTCCTTTAGCAGTTAGTGCGCCTTTCCATTGCTCTTTAATGAATCCTGCTGCAATTAAAATGGAAGAAAAAATTAATAACGTAAACTTTAAAAAGCCTGATTTTGAAATAGTTTTAAATGTGACTGCATCACCAGTAAATGAACCACATGATATTAAAAAAATTTTAATAAAACAAATTTATTCAAAAGTTAGATGGAGAGAGAGTATTATTTTTATGAAAGAAAATGAAATAAATAATTTTATAGAGATAGGACCTGGCAAAGTTTTAATTGGTTTAGTTAAAAGAATAATACCTAATAGTAACACCTTTAGTATTAACTCAATAGATGATATTAAAAATTTTATAAATGAATCTTAAAGATAAAAAAGTTATTATCACTGGGGCGACCGGAGGTATCGGCCACAGTATAGTAAAAAAATTTTACGAACTTGGCTCAGTTATTTTAGCCACAGGAACAAATGAAAATAAACTCAATCAATTACAAAAAAATTTTAAACATATCAAGATAAAATCATTCAAACTAGACCAGCATTTAGAGATAGAAAAATTTATAGACTCCTGTAATTTAGAACTAGGAGGAATTGATGTTTTAATAAATAATGCCGGTATAACTCTAGATAATCTTTCTATAAGATTAACAGATGAAAATTGGAAAAAAGTTATTGATATTAATTTAACATCAACCTTTTTGATGTGCAAATACGCTATAAAAAAAATGTTAAAAAATAAAAAAGGGAAAATTATAAATATCACTTCTATAGTTGCTCATACTGGAAATTTAGGACAGGCTAATTATGCCGCTTCAAAAGCAGGTATTATTGGTTTTTCAAAAAGTTTAGCACTTGAGTACGCAAAAAAAAATATAAATGTTAACTGTATATCTCCAGGTTTTATCAAAACCGAAATGACAGAAAAAATTAATGATGAATTTAAAAAAATACTTATATCTAAAATACCCAGCGGTGATCTTGGAACAGCGGAAGACATAGCTAACTGCGCAGTTTTTCTTGGATCAGAGATGTCTAATTATATTACCGGAGAAACAATACATGTAAATGGAGGCATGTATATGGCTTGACAATTATCAATATTAATTTAATAACAAATTTAGTTATTAAACGAATAGAGGAATTTAAATGTCAGATGTAGGAGTGAAAGTAAAAAAAATAGTAGCAGATCACTTAGGCGTTGAAGAAAACAAAGTCACAAATGAAGCAAGCTTTATAGACGATTTAGGAGCAGACAGTTTAGACACTGTAGAATTAGTTATGGCATTCGAAGAAGAGTTTGGCTCAGAAATTTCCGACAGCGAAGCAGAAAAAATATTAACAGTCGGAGATGCTATTAAATTTATTGAAAGCAAAGCAGCAAATTAATTTATTCTAGGTTATAGTTGTTTTATGGACTCCAGAAATGGCAGCATAATGCTAATTTTATCTTCACCGTCTGGTTCTGGAAAAACAACATTAACCAAAAAAATTCAACAGAAATATCAAAATTTTAAAATATCTGTTTCGCACACCACCAGAAGACCAAGACCAAACGAGGTAGAAGGAGTTGATTATTTTTTTGTTAGCAAAGAAATATTTGAAAAAAAAATTTCTAATAATGAATTTTATGAATATGCAAAAATATTCGATAATTTTTACGGTACCAGCAGGGATTCAGTGAATTCACTATTAAAAAATAATAATAATATTTTATTTGATATAGATTGGCAGGGTACTTTGCAATTATCAAAATTTAAAGAATTAAGTTTAATTAAAATATTTTTATTGCCACCTGATAAAAAAGAATTAGAAAAAAGGTTAATATATAGAAATCAAGATAATATTGATATTATTTCTAAAAGACTAAAAGCTTACGATATCGATATTCACCATTGGTCAGACTATGATCATGTAATTATAAATGACAATCTAGATCATTGTTTTTCTCAAATAGAAAAGATTATTTTATCAGCAAAAAGTTAAATTAATTGATAAAAAATTAATTTAATTGAGTTTGATTTTCAAAATATTCTGTAATTTTATAATATTCCTCTTTAGTCAATTCGTTTGGTCTGAGTTTTAGGTTTATATTTATTTCTTTAGCAATGTTAAGTGGATTTTTAAACAAAATACTAAATGCTTTATTTATCATTTTTCTTTTTCTTGAAAAAAAAATATGAGAAACTTTTTCTAAATTTTCAATTTTTTTAATTTTAAAATTTTTATTTTTAATTGGCTCAAACACAAGAACAGTTGAATTAACTTTTGGTATCGGATAAAAGCTATTAGGCGATACATTGAAGTAATTTGTAATTTTTAACCTAGCACTTGCAACTATACCAAGTCTACCATAATCGGGAGTTTTATATTTAGCTAGTATTTTATCTGCCACCTCTTTTTGAAACATTAAAATTAACATTTTATATTTAGGCATCCATTTTTTGAATTTTATAAGTTTTAACAATATTTGAGAAGAAATATTGTAAGGTAAATTTCCTATTATAATAGAGTCTTTTTTTATATTTTTTTCTAAATCAAATTTAAGAACATCGTCACTAAAAATTTTTATGTTATTATATTTTTTAAGTTCATTTATTAAAAGATCTGATAATAATTGATCTTTTTCTATAAGAATTAAATTTTTTGGCTTTTCTGCTAAAATTTTTTTAGTTAAGTTTCCAGTTCCGGGACCAATCTCGACAATATTTTGATTATTTATATTAGTTAATTTTAGAATTTTATTTAAAATATTATTATCAATTAGAAAATTTTGTCCTAACGATTTTTTTGGTTTAATCATTAATTTTATTTAAAAAATTAATTGCATTAATTAAACTTTTAGGATCTGCTTTGTTTAATCCAATAATATCCTGCGCTGTTCCATGATCAGGAGACAGTCTATGATATTTTAAACCTAATGTTATATTTATTGCATCAAAACCATAAAGTGCTTTAAAGGGACCTAAAACTTGGTCATGGTACATTCCAACGATTACATCATAATAAATAATATTTTTTTTACTAAAAGCTGTGTCAGCTGGAAATGGTCCATTAATATTTATCTTTAATTTTTTCAATTTACTAATTGATGGTCTAATAATTTTATTTTCAACTGAATTTTTGTTGTTTTCGCTATTATGAGGGTTTAAACCAAGGATAGCTATTTTTGGATATTTTTTAAATATTCTATAGTAAAATTTATTTAGAGTAATAATTTTTTTTTTAATTAAATTAAAATTAATTTTAGAATTTACATTTTTAATTTCAATATGTGTAGTTAAAGGAACAACTGATAATTTTTTATTAAAAATTAACATTACCTCCTTTTTTTTAGATTTATTTTTTTTTGAAATATATTCTGTTACACCAAAGTATCTATTTCTAATTTTAAAATTTTTTTTATCGATCGGAGCATTTATAAAACCTTTAATTTTATTATTTATAGCAAGATTATGTGCTGTATTTAAAGATTCAAATATATAAGCTTTAGTTTGTTGTAAATTTACATTAAATATTGAATTAAATTTTAGCGGAATATCAAGAATGACAAGTTTTTTTTCTTTTTTAAAATGTTCAATTTTATTTATTTTGATTATTGGAATTTTAAAACGTAATTTTAAAATTTGTTTTTTAAAAATAGAGTAATTTCCGATAATAAAAATATTTTTAAACTTATTTTTTTTCCAAGCTTTAGCAATAATTTCTGAATTAATACTATTTGGTTCACCCGCAACTATCGCAATTAAATTATTCATTGAACATTATTTGAATAGTATTTTCAATATTTGAGAAGTGAGATCTCGAAAATAAGTTCAATTTTTCCTCTTTTTTTTGATTTAAAATATTTTCATTAAATTTTTTTAATTCTTCTTCGTTTTTATTTTCTTTGATTTTTTTAATTTCATTTTCAACTTCTATAATATTAATATTTAATTGATTTCGATAAATTTCATAAATTAGCGTATTCCACAAAAGCTCTATTTTATGATTTTCTAAAAAAGTGTTATAGTTGATATTTTTTTGTTCGAAGAAATTTTTTAATTCATTAGAGGGTAGGTTCAATGATTTTGATACAAATTCAATATATTTTTGTAGATCATTCTTATCATATCCTTTAATATTGAATTTATCTATTTCCCCTTTTTTAATTAATTTATTTATTAATTTTTTTATAGAAGCATTTTTAATTTTGTCTATATTTTGTTGAGATATTTCTTCTTTATTTAAGATTAAATTTGTCATTATTTCATTTTCTATATCAATAGAAGTGATGATGCCGCCTCCAACTTTAACTATAATATTATTAATAATTTTTGCCTGTAAATTTAAAAAAATAAAATTATAAATTAGAATATAAAAGATATAAATTAAGAAATTATTTTTTTTCATTTAATTTTAGAGTTATTAATTTCTATAAGCTGGTGCGCTAATTTCTGCAAAAGGTATTATCGATATGGTGAACATTAAAGAATTATTTGTCTTAAGATCTCTGTCAGTATAAAATTCTCTTCGATAGGTTATTGCTGCCTTTAAACAATCGTTAAAATAACTATAATTTAAATTATAAAAATCAGACGAATTTGTTAAAAGATTTCTTTTAAAGTTAAAATCTAACCCCGAAGAATCATTTATCTTAAATTCGACCCCTGATTGAATATATTCTTTTTTACCTATATGATTTTTTTCTTCTAAAAAACCTAAATTAAATTTTGCTTTTTCAAAAGCAAATTCTGCATTCAACTCATTATAATTTAAAGTTTTATATCCCTGATCTAAAGCAAAATTGTAATTCAAACTTATATTGTTGTTAATATTATATTTACTTTCGCCAACAATATCTGAGAAATGTTGATCTAACGATGTACTCGCGGGTATATCCATGTTCTCTTTCGCATTTATGACCTGCCCAATTGATAATGATAATTGTTCTTCACCTATTATATTTATTTCATCTAATTTATTTTTTTTATATTCAAAACCTATAGAAGCACTTAATCCTTTTTCTAATACATCTATTTTTTCAACTTTATTTAAATTAAATAAATTTCCATAGTTCAGTTTTCCCCCATCAACATTTCTCATTTGTCCTGGTGCATATCTTAAAAGAAACTTTGGCGATAATGTTTCAAATGTTTTATTTAGAGAATTTTCATTATATAAGGGAAATTCAGAAAAATATCCAATAGCAGGGTGAATTTCAAAATTATCTTTATTATTTTTGTGTTCTTTTGTGTTTTGAGATTTGTAATTGACGTTTTTAACAACTCCTTCAAAATAGTTTTTAATTCCGAATGAATTTAACCATGTATTTGATTTCCAATTAAAATTATTAACTAAAAAATCAGTTTGTTTATCGGTTTCATAATTTCTTAAATGAATGTTAGAACCAAGATTTAAGAGACCATATTTTTCATAAGTCAAAAGGTTCTTTTCTAAATTTAAAGGCAATAAATATTCATAACGTTTATTTCCAAGTTTATTTGTATCTTCATAAAAACTAGGATTTGTAGCAAAATAAAAATCTTTATTTTGGTAAAAATAATCTATTTTATTTTCAAGAACAGACTTATTTGCATTTGCCAAAGAACTTTTAAAATCAAAGATTTTGAAATAAGTGTCATTAGAAACTTTTTCAGTTTTTATTTCAAAACTGCTTTTTTTTTCTTCTTCGTTTATAAGATTCAAATTAAAATTAGTAAAAAAATGCCCAATATTACCGCCAGATTTTTTTTTTTATAACCTTCACCAAAACCTGCGTCAGCAATAAAAAAAGAATTTGAAAAATCTTGTCGATATTCACCTAAAAATAAAGGATTTTCATTAAAATAGAGTTTTGGTGTTAAAGTAAAATCTTTATCTCCTGCAATATTAAAAAAATAAGGGACAGCAAATCCAGAGCCTAAATTACTGCTATTTGATAATAATGGTGCTAGAAATCCACTTACTCTTTTAACTGTAGGATCGGGATGTGAAAATTTTGGAGAAAAAAAAATTGGAAAATCATAAATTTTTAAAATTACATTGTCGTAATAAATTGTTTTTTTTGCTAAATCGTGCTTAATTTTTTTTGATTGCAATGTCCAAGGACAAGTTTCATTTTCTTTATTTTGGCAATAAGTAAATATTCCTTTTTCAAAAACACTTGTATTTTTTGAAAAAAAAAAAGTATTTGCAAAAAATCTTGGATTATTTAAAGGATTTGGAGAAATTCCGGGTTGATTTAAAAAAGCTTTAATATCAGATCCTACAATTTTTTTTTCTTTTTCATCAATATAAATTTCAGACAAATTATATTCATTGTTATTCATATCCTTTATTTGAATATTTCCTTTTGAAAAAAAAATATTATTCAAAATTGAATAATTAAACATTTCAACTATAATATTGTTGCCTTCTTTGTCTATAATATTGGCTTTATTACTTGAGAAAATTATTTTTTTTTTATTATCTAATATTATATTAGTGCCTATAATTTCGTAATCAGCAGAAGTTATAATTTTTGTATTACCTTTTGTTTCTAGTATTTCTTCAAGTTTATTGTATTTTACGTACTCAGAAAAAAGTTTGTTACCTTTGTTATCTACCGAATTTACAGCACCTTCAAAAACAATAATTTTATCTACATCATTATATTTTACCTCGGAAGAATTAATTTCTAGCTCTTGCGCATTTAAACTCGAAAGTATTATTAAAAAAAATAAATTTAAAAATATTAAAAGGTTATTTTTCATTAATTTGAATAATACATATTGAACAAAATAAACTGATTATTATTATTGGCATCCAAATCGATAAAGTTAAATTAATTTTTTCAGTTTGTCCCAGGGCAATAGAAAGATCTTTTAAATAATATATAACAACACATATTAATATAGAACTAAGTAAATAATAAAAATTTTGTTTATTCTTTAAAGAACCAATCGTAAATATTCCTGCTAAAACTACCATTAAAAATAGAAATATGGGTAAAGAGGTAAATTTGTTTAATTTTTCATTTAATATTTTATTTGAATATCCTCCTTTATTTAAATCTTGATAATTTGTAATCAATCGTAAAAAAGGTATCGTATTTAAATTTTTGTAAAGAGAATTAATTTTCTCTGATGTATTCTCGCTTATCAATTCATAGTTTTCATAAAAAATATTAGAATTTTCTAAATTATTATGGACGTAATTTTTTTTCAATTGCCATGGATTATTAGTTATTAATGCAGTTTCAGACTCAATTCTTTTTAATAATGAACCACTGCTGTCAAATATATATATTGAAATATTTTCTAAAGTATTTGTATTTAAACTTTTAGCATTTATAATTTTATATCCAACGTTATCAGTTTCTTTTATCCATACTCCATTTTTATTTATTGAAATTAAGTGATCAACATCTTTTGAGTAGCGAGCTTTTTCAATTTCGTACTGTTTAATAAGTCTAGCGGTAATTGGATTTATAGCAAATAATACAAACAAACCTAATAATAATGAAAAAAAAGATAAAATTAAAATTATTTTTAAATTTGAGTACCCAAATACTTTTATCATAACCAATTCTTTCGAAAACCTTAAATGTAAGAAATAAAAAACAGATGATAAGAAAATTATAAAAGGCAGCAAATCTAATATTAAAGATGGGACATACAACAAAGCTAAAGTTAGTGGAAACAAAAAAGATAAACTTGAATTTTTTAAAAAATTTATTTCTTCAAATATGTTTAAAATAATTCCTAAAGTAAAAAAGATTAAAATAGTATTTAAAATAATTTTAATAAATTTTATAATTAAATATTTATTAATGATACTATTCATTTTATTAGTGCGCTGTTGATTATTTTTTTTGTTAAGTAGAAATAAAATAAAATAGATAAGACAATAGGTAAAGCAAAATAAAAAAAATTAAAAGAAAATGAACTCGAATATCTTAAAATAATTTCAGAGAAAACTAAAATTGAAAAAGAAAAAAAGAAATTTATATACTTATTAAAAATAAAATATTTTTTTTCTATTTTATTAATTATTAAAAATAAAGCTATAATTGTAATTAATGGAATGTACAAGGGGGATCCGAATCTTCTGGAAAGCATTTTGTTAATTTCAATATTGTATCTATCATTTGAAAAACAATTAATTAAATTTAAATTCTTATTTTGATTAAAAGCACATTCAAGCAAAGATAGAGTAGAAGTTTCTTGAATTTTTGCTTGTTTTATTGTTCTTGTTGAAAGGTTGTCTAAAGTAAGTTCTGTTTTTTGAAAAAAAATATTTTTATATTGGTTTTTTTCATTTAAAGTTTGTAATTGTCCATCAAATAGAATTAATTTATTTTTATCAATAAAACCTTTTTTAGCAAGAATTGTTAGATTTTTTTTTTCTTCAGATTGATCTGATTCAGTATTGATATTTATATTATCACCGACATCTTTTATAAAAACATTCAATAACTCATTATTTGAATTTTTTTTATTTATAAAAAAAGTTATTTCTTCAAAAGAAGCATTAAAATCATTTGATCTTAGAACTGTGTTGACTGATATTTTATTATCATCACCAATTAGAAACCTTGATTTATTTAGTAAATAAGGGTTAATAAATATAGATAAAGTTAGTTGTAATAAAGTTATTAATAAACCCGTTAATATAAAAACATTTACAATTTTATTTATAGAGAGTCCCGAAACCCACAATATAAGAAACTCTTTTTGTCTTTCAAATTTAATAATGGAAATAATTAAAGACAAAAGAAATGACAAAGGTATAAACCGAGATAGAACTGCAGTGATATTTAATAAAGTGTATTTAAAGTAAATAACTGATCCATATCCATCAACAACAACTAGATCCAAAAAATTAATAGCTTTTATAACCCAGGCTATTGCAGAAAAAGTTAATAAAATAGTTATAAAATTTTTAAAAATTTCATTAAAAAAATAATTATAAATTTTGTTTTTAAACATTTAAATTTCATGTATATCTAAATCAACTGATAAGAGAACTCAATATGATTTGACCTATAATGATTAATTATTCAACTAAATTTGATACTAAAGCAAATAATATGGCATTTTTTTTATCTGAAAAAATGGTTTTTAAAAACAACTTAAAATTTAAACCATCAGATAATGCAAAAATACTTTCTTTCTTAAAAAAAAATAAAGATTTCAACGAAAAAAAAATATTATCCTTCGATCTTTCCGAAAATCAAAAATGTTTTTTTATCATTGTGAAAGAAAAAATACATTTACACGAAATAAATAGTTTAGGTGCTAATTTTAAAACAATCATAAATACAGACAAAAATATTAAGAAAGTTAATATTTTTCCCAAACTAAATTTTAAAATACAAAATATTTCTGATGAGAATTTTGTTCATGAATTTATTTTTGGCTTTGAGCTAAAGAGTTACAGTTTTGAAAAATACATTTCTAAAAAGAAAAGTAATTTTCAATCATTAGAACTAACTATCCCAAATTTAAATAGCTTTAAAATGAACTATAATTATTTTTCAGCTATTAAAGAAGGTATTTTTTTAGCTCGTGATTTAGTTTCCGAACCACCAAATGTTTTGAATCCAAAAAGATACACTGAAGAAATAAAAAAACTTTCTAAACTTGGATTAAAAGTCGAAATTCTAAATGAAGCCAAACTAAAAAAATTAGGTATGAATGCTCTTTTAGGTGTTGGCCAAGGAAGTCAAAATGAATCTTTTTTAGTTGTAATAAAATGGATAGGTGCCAAAAATAATTTTGGTAAGCCTCTAGCATTTGTTGGTAAAGGAGTTTGTTTTGACACTGGTGGTATTTCATTAAAACCAGCAAAATTCATGGAAGAAATGAAATACGACATGGGCGGTTCCGCTGTAGTAGTCGGATTAATGAAAAGTCTTGCTTTAAGAAAAGCTAAAGTAAATGCGGTTGGTGTTGTTGGTTTGGTAGAAAATATGCCAGATGGAAATGCTCAAAGACCAGGTGACATTGTTAAATCATATTCAGGAAAAACAATAGAGGTTTTAAACACCGATGCAGAAGGAAGATTAGTTTTAGCTGACGCTCTAACTTACACCGAGGAAAGATTTAAACCAAAATTTATAATCGATTTAGCTACATTAACTGGTGCAATTATAGTTGCACTTGGAGAAGAATATGCTGGATTATTTTCAAACAACGATGAACTTTCTGAGGAACTTCATAAAATTGGAAATGAGATAAATGAGAAAGTTTGGAGACTTCCTTTACATGAAAACTATAATAAACTCATGAATTCTTCATATGCGGATGTGCAAAACATTAATTATGCAGGCGGAGCTGGTTCGATTACAGCAGCTGAATTTTTACAAAGATTTATCTTAAAAAATACACCTTGGGTACACCTTGACATTGCAGGTATGGCATTTTCTAAAAAAGCAGCTAGTTTAAATAGCGGTGGAGCTACCGGATATGGAGTGAGGCTTTTGAGTGATTTAATTAAGAAAAATTATGAAAAAAAATAATGGAAAAGACGCTATCGATTATAAAACCAGACGCAGTAGAAAGAAATTTAATAGAAGTTATTAAAAATATTTTTGTCAATAATAATTTAAAAATTATAAATAGCAAAAAAATACACCTATCAAAAGAAGAAGCTGCTGAATTCTATAAAGTTCACCAAGCAAGATCTTTTTATGAAGATTTATGTGCTTACCTTTCATCAGGACCAATATTTGTTATGGTTCTCGAAGGCAAAGATGCTGTTGCATTAAATAGGAAACTTATGGGTTCAACAAATCCGAATGATGCGGAAACTGGAACTATTAGAAAACTTTACGGAATTTCAATAGATAAAAATTCTGTGCACGGATCAGATTCTCTCGAAAATGCAAAACAAGAAATTAATTTTTTTTTTAAATATTAATTTGATCTAAAAATATTAATAATTGACTCAGAGTAAGCTCTATATTCTTTTGACTGAACTTTAGCTTTTAAAGTTTCTTCATTATCACCAGATTCTATATTAACTTTTTTTTTTAGAATTACTTTACCTGAATCTAATTTACTATTTACAAAATGAACAGTACAGCCAGTTAATTTTTCCTTATCTTTCAGAGCTCTTTTAAAAGTATTTAACCCTTTATATTTTGGCAAGAGAGAAGGATGGATATTTATTATTTTTTTATTAAATCTACTGATAAAATCTTTACCTAGAATTTTCATATATCCTGCCAAACAAATTATATAAATATTTCTTTTTTTTAGTTCATTTAAAAAAGATTCTAAATTTATTGTTTTATTTAAATCTAAAATATTGAAAGGAATTTTGTATAGTTTTGCTAATTTTATGCCTTTAGATTTATTTGTATTACTAATAATATAATTAATACTTATTGGAAAATTATATTCTCTGGAGCTTTTTATTAAGGCTTTTAGATTAGTTCCTGATCCAGAAATAAAAACACAAGCTTTTTTTTTTACCATTTAATCTTATTATAAATATTTACTTTATTTTTACTCTTTGAGATAAAACCAATTTGATATGGCTTATAATCTCTAGAAAAATATTTTTTTATTTTGTGTATATTTATTTTTTTTGTAATTAAACAAAATCCAACACCGCAGTTAAAAGTTTTAAGCATTTCACGATCACTGATATTATTTGATTTTATCCATTTAAAAATACTTTGAGTTTTAATTTTTTCCAGATCCAGATTTAGCGATAAATGCCCGGGCACTGATCTAGTTAAATTATCAACCAGTCCACCACCAGTAATATGAGCTGCGCTGTGAAGTAAATTATTTTTAGTTAAATTTAATATTTCTTTTACATAAATTTTAGTAGGAATTAGGAGATCTTTTTTTAATTTTTTAGTGATTTTTTTATTTTTTATAATTGTTCTTATTAAAGAATATCCATTAGAGTGGACCCCACTTGCCGGTACGGCTAGCACCACATCTCCATTTTTAACATTTTTTTTATGAAGTAGTTTTTTTTTAGAAACAATTCCAACAGAAAATCCTGCTAAATCAAATTTATCATTATTATAAATACCAGGCATTTCTGCAGTCTCTCCTCCAACAAGACTACAATCAGAAATATAACATCCTTTTATAATACCATTGAGAATTTGCTTTAATTTATTAAATTTTATTTTTCCTATAGCTATATAATCTAGAAAAAATAATGGTTTAGCTCCTTGAACAATTAGGTCGTTAACACACATAGCAACTAAATCTATTCCTATTGTGTCAAATCTTTTAAATTGGTTAGCTAAATCTATTTTAGTACCCACACCATCAGTGCTTGAGACAATTAAGGGATCTTTTATTTTTATTTTACTAATATCAAAAGTTGAACCAAATGCACCAATATTATCTTTATTTAAGTATTTACTCTTTTTTTGAACTTTTTTTTTTGTAATCTTTGCAATATGCTCTACAAAGCGATCAGCCAAATTAATATTAACACCACTTTTTTTATATGTATTTTTTTTTGCCATGAATAAAATGATAATAAGTTGAAATGAATAAATTTTTTTTTATAATTTGTATAATAGTCTTTCTCTCTAAAACTCAAACAGTTTTATCAAATAATTTTATTTATGATGTTAATAATATTGAGGTAAGTGGTAAAATTAATAATGATTTAGATAAAAAAAAACTAATTCAATTAGCATTTAAGATGGCATTTATATCTTTTGCCGATAAAACACTACTTAAGGAAGATGCCGAAAATTTATATAAAACTAAAATTAATATTATCGAAGATTTAATATTTGCATATCAAATTATTAAAAATGAAAAAAATGAAAAAAAAGAAAATACTTTAATTATAAATATTAAGTTTGATCCAAAAAAAATAAATAATTTTCTTGCTATAAATGGAGTTTCTTATTCAGACGTTTCAAGTATTTCGCTAACCTTGTTTCCGGTATTTATTAAAGATAAAAATATTTTTATGTTTTCTGAAAATTTTTTTTATAATAATTGGCTCAAAAATGAAAATAAAGAAATTGCAAATAATAAAAACATACTGATTAATTATAATTTAGCTTTAGAAAATATCGAAGATCTTCAATATATCTCTTTGAATAAAGAAAATTTAGAGCTAATCAATATAAAAAAATTAACATCACTAAGTGACATTAAGAACAACGCTTTTTTAGTCTTTTATTTCACCGAAAATGATTTTAGAGCATATCTGAAGACCTCAATTTCAGGAAAAGAAATAGATAAAAATTTTAATTTAAAGAAATATTCTTCAAATGAAATTAAAACTTATGAACAAGCAATTATAACTGCAAAAGAAGAAATAAGTCAAATTTGGAAATATCAAAATTTAATTGATGTTAGTACACCTTCTTTTTTAGATTTATCTTTAGATATAAAAAAAGCAAACGATTATTTAAAGCTTCGTGATATTTTGAATTTGATAGATTTAGTTGAAGATTATTCTGTATTAGAAATGACAAATGAAAATACAAAAGTAAGATTAAAATACAATGGAAAAATAAACAAACTAAAAGATAAACTTTTAGAAAATAAAATTAATATTAAAATTGAAGATAACATTTGGATAGCAACCATTAATTAAATGAGCCAGTTAATTTTTAAGTTTCCGTTTATAACAAATTACTTTGAAGAAGATTTCTATGTCTCTGAGAGTAATTTTGAAGCATACAAACTCTTAGAAAGCTGGCCCCAATGGTCTAGTAAATTTATAAATATTTTTGGACCTTCTGGTTGTGGAAAAACGCACTTAGCTAATATTTTTAATAAAAAAATTAATTCTTTTTATATCAAAGCAATGGATATAAAAGAGAATAGTCTTTTAGATATAAAAGTTAAGGAGTGTTTAATTATAGATAATTATAAAGATAATATAGATGAAAATTTGTTTTATTCCGTTTTAAATCAGTCACAATTATCCAATCAGTATATTGTTATTAACTCTCTAGAGCCGATTCAATCTCATAACGTGAAATTAAATGATCTAAAGTCACGGTTTACCAGCTTTGTGAATATCAGAATTGATTTACCATCAGATGAGTTGATAAAGGTTATTATAGGTAAAATCTTTTCTGATAAGCAAGTTAAAATAGAAAGTAAACTACTTGAATATATTATAAAAAATATCGATCGATCTTATGAAGCTATATTTGATTTAATTGATAGATTAGACGACTTTTCTTTATCTACTGGAAGATCTATAAATATTAATCTAATAAAAAAAGCATTAAATAAATGAATAAATACAGATCTCATAATTGTTCAGAGTTAAACGAAAGTGACTCTGATAAAAAAGTATATTTATCTGGATGGCTTCATAGAAAAAGAGATCATGGTAATTTACTTTTTATAGACTTAAGAGATCATTTTGGTGTTACTCAATGTGTAATTGAAAATAAAAATAAATATTTTAAAATTTTAGAAAGCCTTAGATCAGAGTCTGTAATAAAAGTTTATGGAAAAGTTAAAAAAAGAGAATCAGGAGCAGAAAATAAATATTTAAAATCAGGAAAAATTGAAATTCATATAGACGATATTGAAATTTTATCGGAAGCAAAAGATCTACCGATGCCTGTTTTTGGTGAGCAAGAATACCCAGAAGACATCAGATTAAAATATAGATTTTTAGACCTTAGAAGAAATCAAATGCATAAAAACATTGTTTTAAGGTCAAATGTAATCTCATTTATAAGAAGTGAAATGTCAAAACTTGGTTTTTTAGAATTTCAAACCCCAATTTTAACATCTTCGAGCCCAGAGGGAGCTAGAGACTTTTTAGTTCCAAGTAGATTAAATCCTGGAAAATTTTATGCACTTCCTCAAGCGCCACAACAGTTTAAACAATTAATTATGGTTTCAGGATTTGATAAATATTTTCAAATTGCCCCATGTTTTAGAGACGAAGATGCTAGAGCTGATCGTAGCCCGGGTGAATTTTATCAATTAGATATAGAGATGTCTTTTGTTGATCAAGAAGATGTATTTGAAGTTGTAGAAAAATTAATGATCAATTTATTTAAAAATTTTTCTACAAAAGAATTAATGTATAAAAAATTTCCAAGAATCTCTTACGAGGAGGCAATGCTTAAGTACGGATCTGATAAACCTGATCTAAGAAACCCATTATTAATTCACGATTTAACAAATATTTTTACCAGAGATGATGTAACTTTTGATATTTTTAAAAAATTAGTAATGTCTGGTTCAAAAGTTAGATGCATTGTTACCAAAAATACAAAAGACAAACCAAGAAGTTTTTTTGACAATATTGATAAATGGGCCAAAGAACAAGGCGCATCAGGTCTTGCTTATTTCACTTTTGAAAAAGTTAAAGAAATTTCATCAAAAGGCCCTATTGGAAAATTTTTTAAACATGAAGCTTTAAAAGAAATAATGAAAGTTACTTCTGCAGAAGTAGGGGATAGTATATTTTTTGCTTGTGGCAAAATAAATGATGTAGAAAAAATTATCTCTCAGGCAAGAGAAAAAATAGCTAAAGATTTAAATCTTATCGATGAAAATAAATTCGCATTTTGCTGGGTAGTTGATTACCCAATGTTCGAGTTAGATGAAGTAAGTAAAAAAATTCAATTTAGTCATAATCCTTTTTCTATGCCTCAGGGCGATATTCACAAAATAAATTTTGATAAACCCTTAGAAATTAAAGCCTACCAGTATGATATTGTCTGTAACGGCATTGAGCTATCATCAGGAGCTATTAGAAACCATATACCTGATTTGATGTATAAATTATTTGCAATTGCAGGTTATAATAAAAAACAAGTAGATGAAAAATTTAGTGGAATGATTAATGCATTAAGTTAGGGTGCGCCTCCACACGGTGGGATAGCGCCCGGTATTGACAGAATTATCATGTTGTTAGCAGGTGAAAAAAATATTAGAGAGGTTACTCTTTTTCCATTA
>SXGS01307712.1_pt1 | contig 19077 bp, 13 predicted proteins | sample 3174681 | NCBI WGS metagenome assembly SXGS01 (sample SAMN11356861, study PRJNA531348) | freshwater metagenome | isolation source: freshwater sample F1-80 | place: China: Fuxian Lake, Yuxi | collected 2017-12-25 | reverse complement strand
GCTGTATGTGAGCGGCATCGAACTCTGCAACGGCTATCACGAACTCACCGACGCCAATACACTCCGTGCCCGCATTCGTCATGAAGCGACGGCGAGTGGACAGCACATCCCTGAACCGGCCCGGTTGCTGGCCGCGATGGAGCAAGGTCTTCCCGCATGCTCCGGCGTGGCACTGGGATTCGATCGCTTGTTGATGCTCTGCCTCGGAGCCAACTCGATCCGGCAGGTGACCCCATTTCCGTTCGAGATCGCCTGACACAAAGAATTGCTGTGCGCAAAAAATCAGCCTGACCCTCCGAATCGGGAGGCTCGCGCCCTTCCCGACTCGAAGAGTCAGGCGACAGCAACATGTGTTCGTCTCTAGTATTCGCCGACCCGCTCGCCGCCGTCGCGTGTGGCGATTGCTTTGAGGATTTTGAAATCGGTGTTCTTGGCAATCGACCGGCTGGAACCATCCGCGAGGGAGAAGTTGCAAGAATCCTGATGCCAACTGCCGAAGCCGAAGAAGTGGATGCCCGACGTCGTCCAATAGGTGTCGAACGAAGAGGGACGCATGGTTGGAATCATTCCGTCGGTTCCGCGATCGGGAATGTTGTTGTTGTCATCGTCGGCAAACCGGGCACAGCAGCTATTGCCGTCCCCCCAAAAGCCCATCAGCGATTCGCCAATTAACAACGTGTTGGATTCACCGTCACGGATTGAGCGAAACGAGATCGAGCTGTCCTGAAACATGATTCCGGTCCCATTCGCCGCTCCGATGCAGCCACGATAGTTCGAGTAGCCGTAGCCGCTCGGACGACTGGAAGGCAACGCGCTCGACGGGCAGGTGTAGGTGCCAATCAACTGCTGGCAGGCGACCATATTGTCGGTGACCATCATGCCCATCATGGGATTGTACTTGGGGTTGCTAAAGTTGACGCCCACCGTCGCTTGCCCCATCTGCGACAGAATGAGCGCATGCCAACTCCAGCTATCGGAGTACTGCCAGTCGTTCAACTGCACTTGTTGGACGACACCGTTGATGGGCGGGCCCAGCGGAACATTGATGGGTGTGGTGAACGGCACCAAAAAACCGGCCGTCGGACTGACGATAAAACCCGATGGGAAGCACTTGTGCGAATCGGCGTAGTTGTGGCAGGCGAGCGCCATTTGTTTGAGGTTGTTCAAGCATTCGGTTCGTCGACCAGCTTCGCGAGCCTGCTGCACGGCGGGCAACAGCAGCGCGGCCAGCAGGGCGATGATGGCAATGACCACCAGCAGTTCGATCAGCGTAAAGCCGGATCGGTTGGAGTGAGTGCGGTCTGAGAGCAAAGGGGTCTTCATGAATGAATCTCCGGCAGACAGGATGAGTCGCCCGCAAATACGAATCGGAGGGTATCAGCCGGCAAATGCCTGTCAATCGAGGAAGTTTTTCCAGGCGGAGTACCGGCGCGAGGTGAGTTGATGAGCCAACGACGGACTGCGAGCCGGCTTGCTCGGCAGACGGAACAACCTCATGCCAGCTTCTTGTGGCGTGCGGCCTCCCTTGCGGACGTTGCACTTCAAGCAGGCGCAGACAATGTTGTCCCAACTGGACGGGCCACCGCGGCTGCGCGGGACGACATGATCGAGACTGAGATGACTGTTGCCAAATTGTTTGCCGCAGTATTGGCAGCGATTCTCGTCCCTCAAAAAAACGTTCCGGCGGTTGAACTTGACCGCGTTGCGCGGCACGCGGTCGTAATCCAGCAGCCGGATCACGCGAGGGACTTGGATCGAGAAGCTGACGGTGCGTATCCAGTCATCCCACTCGCAAAGTTCTTCGACCGCTTGTTTGGCATCGCTCAACTCGCGCCAACGATCGAAGTCGAAGGACTGATACTGGCCGTCTTCCACAGAGACGACCTCAGCCAAGCCCTTGTAGAGAAGGGTGAACGCTCGCCGCACAGCGACAACATGCACCGGCGCATAAGCTCGGTTCAGAGCCAAGACGCTGGCTTGCATCGCCGCAGAGGGGCCGGATCGTGACTCAACAACGTGACTGAAACGTGTAGAAATCATGGGACCATTCCAACGGACAGAGGCCGGAACGGTCGAATCTCGCTTCCCAAGCGGGGCGGAGTCTAGCGGTGGCCTAAAGCACGAACAACTCCCTGTCCGCGCTGTTTCCGCGGGTCATTGAAATCAGAGAAGTGTGCCGACGCTGGAATCGCTATTGTCCCCATGAGTTTCGTATGCGGCTGTCTCCGAGTGTTGAGGCGAGTCATTTCATGAGTGGTCGAACCTGCAATCCAGAGCGTCCCACAACCATTGGGTTGATCGGGCTGGGCTTGATTGGTTCGGCGGTCTCCGAGCGACTCCTGGCTGCCGGCCATACGGTCATCGGATTCGATGTCGTCGACGAGGCGCGAAACAAGCTCAGCCAAAGCGGCGGGGTTCGCACGGGAACCGTGCAAGAGGTGGCGCAAGCGACCGACATCGTGATGCTCGCGTTGCCGAACGATGTGGTTATGGCCGAAGTGCTGCGAGACATCAGTGACAGCCTGCGACCTGGCCACATCCTGGCCGACTTGGGGACCGGTGATCCCCACGCGGCCGAATCGCTCGCGGCCGAATTGAGCGAGCGAGGCGTGCAGTTCCTCGACGCGACGATCTCCGGCAGCAGCGCGCAGGTGCGGCGCGGCGATGTGCTGGTCATGGTCGGTGGTGAAGAGTCCGCGTTCGAGGTCACTCAGCGGTTTTTTGAATCGTTCGCGTGGCAAGTGCGGCATGTCGGGCCGAGCGGACAAGGGGCTTGGATGAAGCTGGTGACGAATCTCGTGCTGGGCCTGAACCGCGCGGCATTGGCGGAAGGCCTCGCGTTCGCCGAATCGGTCGGCGTCGATCCGGCGGAGGCGCTTGCTGTGCTGCGGGACAGCATGGCCTACTCGCGGATCATGGATACGAAGGGACCGAAGATGGTCTCGCACGACTTCACACCGGAAGCGAGGCTATCACAGCATCTCAAGGATGTGCGACTAATTCGCGAAGCGGCCGAGCGTGTTGGTCAGTCATTGCCGCTCAGTAGTGAGCATCAACGGCTATTGGAGTTGGCGGAATCACTCGGCCTGGGTGGCCTCGACAACAGTGCGATCATCGAGGCGCTGCGAACGCCCCGCTCGCCAATCGTCCTGAGAATCTCATTCACGTCCTCAAACCATTCGTCGTCTCCGTTCATTCGTCGGGCTTCTTTGGTCCCGAGGAATAAAAGGAGACGACGAATCGGTCTACTCCTCGCCGAAGTGCATCCGCACGCGCAGGCAATCGATGGCGGGTCGAAGATGCTCGTAAGAGACCTCGCCGTTGAGTTCGTCAAAGATCGGACGGAGCTTCTCGAAGCCATGCTTCCGCGTCGCGGCTTCAATGCGCGGAATCAACTCGGCTGACACCCACGGCGAGGCATCGGTGATTCCGTCGTGGCGGATGAACTCCGAGAGATATCCGGAGACTGTCGAGGTCGCTCGTGACATGAAGTTTGCCACCTCTTCAACCGACTTGCCTTCGCGAAACAGTCGAAACGCGGCGCGTGCGGAAAGGTTTGGCCCGGTCTCTTCCGGTTCGACGTACACGGTCGTCGTCTTGGCTCGCGCGTCGGGTGCGAGCGTGTCGGTCGCGACGCCATGCTGTTGACAGTAAATCGTAATACAGGCGATGAATTCCTGGCCGAAGTCCGCGAGCTTTTTCTCGCCGACCCCTTTGACCGAATGGAATCCGGCGATCGTCGTCGGCCGTCGCCGAGCCATGTCTCGCAGGGAAGTATCGCCGAACACGATGTAGGCGGGCACGCTGAGCGCTTCGGCCTTCGCCCTGCGCAGTTCGCGTAACACATCGAACAAGCCGCGATCCACGCCCTCCCAGGAATCTTCGATGACGGCCGCTTTGCGTTTCTCTTTTGTTGTTGCGGCGGGCTTCAACAGCTTCGGCGTCGCTTCTCCCTTCAACAGCTTCCTGCCATCGTCGGTGATCTTGAGGACGTTGTATTCCCCCTCTTTGCGAAGGAATTTCTGGCCGACCAGTTGTTCGATCCAATCGCGAATCGTCTTCTGCGGGACGTCCGCCAGCAGACCGTATGTGCTCAGTCGCTCGTGGCCGTTTTGCAGGACGCGCTGCTCTTTCGAGCCTTTCAAGACCATCGTTGTGTAGTCGCTGCCGAAACGCTGCTCCTGGCGGAAGACGCTCGACAGGATTTTCTGGGCGACGACGAGGGCATCCTCAACCAGGTCCAACTGTCCGAGGCAGACATCGCACGCGCCGCAGGAAGCGTGTTGTTCGGCCGGCAAGTCTTGGCCGAAGTAGTTGACTAATTCGCGATGCCGGCAGCTCGCACCGGTCGCGAAACTGGACATGGCCTCAAACGAATGAAAGGCTGCCTCACGCGCGGGGCCGGGGGGCGACTCCTCGATCATGTTGCGCCAGCGGACCATCTCGCGGCCGGAATAGAACAGGCAGCACTCGGCTTCGAGACCATCGCGGCCGGAGCGGCCACTCTCTTGCTGATAGTTCTCCAGCGCCTTGGGCATTCCGTAATGAATCACGAATCGCACGTTCGATTTGTCGATCCCCATGCCAAACGCGACCGTCGCGACGATGATGTCGCAACGCTCTTCGATGAATGCCTCTTGATTGTCATGTCGATCGACATCCGACATGCCAGCGTGATACGGCCGCGTCTGGAAGCCCTGCCCGTTGAGTTCCAACGTCAGCGTGTCGACATCATTGCGGGTCGTGCAATAAATGATGCCCGACTCTCCCTTGTGTCGATCGAGCACTTCTCGGACTTGGCCAAGCCCATTTTTGCGACGCTCAACTTTGTAGATCAGGTTCGGCCGATCGAATGAGCCAACGAGAATCTCTGGCTGCTTCAGATCCAGCGATCTGGCGATGTCGTGTCGCACCCGCTCGGTTGCCGTCGCCGTGTAGGCGTGTAGGCCGACCTCTGGAAAGTTGGCTCGCAGAATATTGAGCTGCCGGTACTCCGGCCGGAAGTCGTGGCCCCATTCGCTGACGCAATGTGCCTCGTCGATCGCGAACATCGAGACCTTGAGCCCCTTGAGGAACTCGATCATCCGATCTTGAACGAGCTTCTCCGGGGAGACGTAGAGCAACTTGATTCGCTCGGCACGAATGTCGTCCGCGACTTGCGAGCGTTGAGCGGGCGTCTGCGTGCTGTTGACGAACGCCGCCGGAATACCGTTCGTCCGCAGCGCATCGACTTGATCCTTCATCAGCGAGATCAACGGCGAGACAACCACGGCCAATCCATCGAGGCACATCGCCGGAGCCTGATAGCACAGAGACTTCCCGCCTCCCGTCGGCAAGATGACGACCGAGTCTCGCCCATCCAGCGCGCTGCGCATCGCCGCCTCTTGCAGCGGCCGAAAGCCGTCGTAGCCCCAATAGCGTTGTAATACGTCAAGCAGCATGATGGACGCATCGAAAGGGCTGCCTCCAAGCCTGTCAACTCAGGCCCAGATGATGGCTGTCGGCTGAAGGCTGATGGCTGTTATCCCAACTTCGTAGCGAATGTTTTTGGGATCACAGCCATCAGCCTTCAGCCCACAGCTTTCAGCCGGAGTCTCGGGCGAATTCGCTTGCGAGAACTTGGCCGAGACCGAATGATGCTCGCCATTCCGTTTGCTCCAGCCTCCAGTTTGAGGGTTCGCATGTTGCACCTCAGGATTTCCGTGCTGGCCGTTCTCTGCGGTTGGGTGGTCACGGTGTCGGCCGACGAGCCACGATTGCGCGACCGCATCGATGAGTCGGTCGCCTCCGCGTGGCAACGCGAAAAACTGACTCCCGCCGCTCCCGCAACCGATTCCGAATTCCTCCGGCGAGTTTCGCTTGATCTTGTTGGCACTATCCCGACACATGACGAAGCGGTTGCGTTTCTCGATGACGTCTCCCCCGGCAAACGAGACGCGCTCATCGAACGCTTGCTGGCCGATCCGCGACACGCGCAGCATCGGGCCGACTTGTGGGATCTGATCCTCTTCGGCCGCAACCCGCCCGGCTACGACACCGATAAACGAGATGGCTTTCAGAGTTGGCTGTGCGAGCAATTTGCCAACAACGTTCCTTACGACGTGCTGGCCCGGACGATCCTCAAAGCGGAAGGGAATTCGGCCGAGCAAGGTGCTCCGCTCTTCTTCGTGCAGTACCGCAATCAGCCAGAGGACTGCAACGAGGCAATCACGCAGACGTTTCTCGGCATCCAGTTGCAGTGTGCTCGCTGCCACGATCACCCGTTCGAGCCCTGGACTCAGCAAGATTTCTTCGGCATGGCCGCGTTCCTCGCGCGGCTGGAGGTGGTGCAAGTCGGCAAGAAGGACGAGCTGACGATGTGGGCCATCGGCGAGAAGAGCACCGGCGACGTGCTCTTCACCGGCCCGGCCGCCAAGCAGACTCCCGGCAAGAAGGGTGAGCCGGTCAAACCAAAATTCCTGCATGGCGAACCGCTCGTCGAACCGGCGCTCCCCGACGGTTTCAAAGAGGTGAAGTTCGAGAACAACAAGCCGCCGCCAGCTCCGCAGTTCTCGCGCAAGGATCAGCTCGCTGAGTGGATCACAAAGCCGGACAACCCGTACTTCGCGCGAGCGATCACGAACCGCATCTGGTCGCAATTCTTCGGCCGCGGCCTCGTGCATCCGGTCGACAACATGAGTCCCTCGAAAACGCCGACGCATCCGGAACTGCTCGACGAGTTGACCAAGCAACTGATCGCGCATCAGTTCGACCTGAGATGGCTGACTCGCGAGTTGGTCAGCAGCCGCGCCTATCAGTTGTCCTCAAACGGCGCAACCGGCGAACCGATGCCGAACTGGTTTGAGCATGCTCGATCACGGCCGCTGTCCGCCGAAGAGCTGGTCGCCTCATGGCGAGTTGCGACCGGGTTCGACGTCGTCGATGCCGCGAAGGAAAAGAAGGACGAGAAGAAGCCGAACTCGAAGAGCCGCTTCAAGCCGCTCCAATGGGAATACGTGATCCGCTTTTTCGGTCAGCCCAACAACGGCACCGGCGACTTTCAAGGAGGCTTGCAAGAGCATCTCTATTTGAACAACGGCCAGCTCGGCAGCCTGCTGGTCAACGGCCAGGGCAGTTTGATCGACGCGATCGCGAAGTCCGACGCTTCACCCGAAGAGCGGATCGACCGATTATTCCTCAGCCTGCTGACTCGCCGAGCGACCGACGCCGAAAAGCAAAGATTCACCGAATACCTCGCCGCCGATAAGAACCAAGATCGCCTGCGAGACGCCATCTGGGTCTTGATGACCTGCGGCGAGTTTCGATTCAATCACTAACACATAAAACAGGCGAGCGGGGCGGCGTCAGGCCCGGTTCTGCGGCGAACGCACCGGTGCGAAACCATCGGGGGGCTGACGCCGCCCCGCTCGCCAGGGATGAAATTGCGAGTCATCTTTTCATCACAGGAGCAACCTCATGCCTCCAACATGCTCACGCAGCGAACATCTCAGCCGCCGTGCGTTGTTCAAAGGAACGCTCGCGACCGCCGCCGGTGGAGTCGTCATGAATTTCGGCGGCCTGACCAGTTCGGCCGCGTTGGCCGAGGAAGTCAAACGCGAGAAAAAGCACTGCATCCTGCTCTGGATGAACGGTGGAATTTCTCAATTCGAGACGTTCGACATGAAAGTCGGACGCCCAACCGGTGGCGTGTTTCGGCCGATCTCGACCAACGTTCCCGGCACTCAAGTTTGCGAGCTGATGCCAAAGATGGCTCAGCAGATGGACAAGATCGCTGTCATCCGCTCGATGCGCACTTCCGAGGTCGATCATCCCGGCGGCATCTATCTGATGCACACCGGCTATCGCCCCAGCGCCAACGTGCGGTTCCCGGAAGTCGGAGCGATCGTCGCCAAGTATCACGGCAGTGAAGGCTCGGACCTGCCGAACTTCGTGAAAGTCTCGACGCAGGGAGATGCCGGTGCCGGATTCCTCGGCCCGAAGTATTTGCCGTTCGGGGTTGGTTCGCGCGGCGAGCTGCCGACGTTCTCCGCCTCGCCGCATGATCCTGCCCACGAACTGCGACGCCATGAACTGCGATCGTTTCTGGAAGACGAATACGTTCGCACGCGCAAGAGCGATCTCGTGCGGATGCACCGCGAGTCCTACGAAGCGGCCCGGCGGCTCAATAAAGCTCGCGAGGTCTTCAAGATCGACGCCGAATGGGAACAGCATCGCGAGTTGTACGGCGACAGCGCGTTTGGTCGTCGCTGCCTGCTGGCTCGGAAGTTGGTCGAGTCGGGCGTGCCGTTCATCGAAGTCGGGCAGAGCAGCTACGACTCACACGCCGACAACTTCGCGTGGCACAAAGGACTGGCCCCACCGATGGAACACGCCTGGGCCGGCCTGCTGGTCGATCTACAACAACGCGGCTTGCTGGAGAAAACGCTCGTCGTCTGGGCCGGCGAGATTGGACGCACCCCAAAGATCAACAACCGAGCCGGCCGAGATCACTACGTCCGAAGCTGGACGACCGCCCTCGCCGGCTGCGGCATCAAAGGAGGAGTCGTCTACGGCGAGTCCGATGCCGACGGCGTCGAGGTCAAAGACAAGCCCGTCACCGAGGGAGACTTCTTCGCGACGATCTACCACGCGCTGTCGCTCGATCCGAAAGCCGAGAACCTCGCCGGAGTGCGACCAGTTCCGCTCGCGCCATTCGGATCGAAGGTCGTCAGCGATTTGTTTGGGTAGAAGAAGAACAGAAGAGCTGGCGAAAAATGACGGGCGGAAAATGAAGACAGTGATGTCTTCCATTTTCCGCCCGTCATTTTTCGCCGGCATGTCTCCGCAGCGTTTTGAGATTAGTAGTCGCTGCCGCAATGACTAGCTGAGCGTTTCGCGAACGTCCACACGGCCGTCGGCGTAACCGATGAGGACACGCTCGGCCGTGCCGAGAAACAGTCCGGTATCGACGACTCCCGCGATCGCGAGCAACTCGCTTTCCAAGGCCCGCGCCGCCGCACCGTCTCGCAATGGCTCGGCGAGTTTGCAGTCGAGCGTCAGGTTGCCGTTGTCCGTGAAGAATGGCTCCGTCCCGCCCACCACCGGCCGAGTCGTTGGTGTTAGCCCAAGCGCTTTCAACTTTCGCACAACGTAACCGTGAGCAAGTGGAATGACCTCGACGGGAATCCGGCCTCGTTCGCCGACCGTCTGCACCAGCTTCTCCTCGCCCACCAGAATGATTTGTCGTTTCGAGGCAGCCGCGACGATTCGTTCGCGAACCAGCGCGCCTCCCCAGCCTTTGACGAGATCGAGATTCGGGGCCACTTCGTCCGCTCCATCCACGGTGAGATCAAGCACCAGATCCTCGGACAGCGGCACCAGCGGGATCCCCAGTTCGCGAGCCTGCTTGTCCGAGGCGTTGGAAGTCGGCACCCCCGTGATCTTCAAACCGGCCTGCACCCGCTCGCCAAGCTTCGCGATGAATGCGGCCGACGCACGGCCGGAACCGAGCCCGACACACATGTCATCGCTGATCATGTCCAACACACAAGCGGCCACAGAAAGCACGGCGGGATCATTGGAGACATTCGACATTTCAGGCTCCCTGTTGACGACGTGAGAGTGAGTCCAAGCTGACTCGGTGAGAGTGCCGAGGCGACATGACGAAAGCAAGTCCGCGAACTGCTTCGTTTTGAACCAAGCCGTTCCTACACTCCCGCCTCGTTTCGTGATTTGAGATTTGAAATTTGAGATTTGGAATTTCGCACAATTATGCCTCGCTACGACGCCAAACGCCTCGAACCCAAGTGGCAAGCCTATTGGGAAGAACATCAAACCTTCGCGACCGGCCCGTTCGATCCGTCCAAAGAAAAAATGTATGTGCTCGACATGTTCCCGTACCCGTCGGGAGCCGGGCTGCACGTCGGGCATCCCGAAGGCTACACGGCGACCGACATCGTCTGCCGGTACAACCGCATGAAGGGGAAGCAAGTCCTGCATCCGATGGGCTGGGATGCCTTCGGTCTCCCCGCCGAGGAATACGCGATCAAGACCGGCACGCATCCGGCGATCACAACCGCGAAGAACATCGAGACGTTCAAGCGGCAACTGAAATCGCTCGGCTTCAGCTACGACTGGAACCGCGAGCTGGCCACGACCGATCCCGATTACTTCCGTTGGACGCAGTGGATTTTCCTGCAACTCTTCGACACCTGGTACGACGCGAGTTGTGAATGGACCGGGCCAGACGGAGTCAAACGCACCGGCCGAGGGCGGCCAATCTCCGAGCTGCCGATCCCTGGCCCAGTCACCCTGCACGGCGAAGCCGCGGTGCGACGCTATCAAGACCAGCATCGGCTCGCGTACCAGCACGAAGCCCCGGTCAACTGGTGCCCCGCGCTCGGCACGGTGCTCGCCAACGAAGAGGTCGTCGACGGCAAGAGCGAACGAGGCAGCCACCCCGTCGAACGCATCCCGCTGCGCCAGTGGCTCCTCCGCATCACGGCCTACGGCGACCGACTCGCGACGGAGTTAGACGACCTCAAGTGGCCCGAATCGATCAAGCTGATGCAACGCAACTGGATCGGCAGAAGCGAAGGTGCGGAGGTCGATTTCTTCATCGGTAGGGTGGGTCAACCATCGGGCTACCCACCATCAGTAACGTTAACCGCCGATCCGGTGGGTCGCCCGATGGTTGACCCACCCTACGAGGCTTGGCTCGCCTCACGCGCACAAACCGGCTTCCCGCGCGAACCCGGCGACGATGTGCTTCGCATCTATACAACCCGCCCCGACACGCTGTTTGGCGTGACCTACATGGTTCTCGCGCCAGAGCATCCAGCGGTTGATCGACTGACCACTCCGGAGCAACGCGCGGCAGTCGATGCGTACCGCCAACAAGCCTCGTTCAAGAGCGACCTCGACCGCACGGAACTCGCGAAGACGAAGAGCGGCGTCTTCACCGGCGGCTACGCGATCAACCCGGTCAACGGCGAGAAGGTTCCTGTCTGGATCGCCGACTACGTCCTCATCAGCTACGGCACCGGAGCCATCATGGCCGTGCCGGCGCACGATGATCGCGACCGTGAATTTGCTTGGCAGAATAATCTTGCAGTCGTTTCGGTTGTCGAACCGTCGCGTGAATGGCTGCTGACGTCTTCAGTTTTGAAGTTCTGCATCGAACGGAACGATCCTGATCGACTCGACCGCATTGCGCACAGGATCACTGAGCTTTTACGAGGAGAAGAGTTTTCTAAATCCCGTCTAGACGAGGCGATGCAATTCTTCGCTTCTGTCTCGGACGCAATGCGACGGGGCGAGGATGTCGAAATGCCCTTACGCTCCTTCTATCACAAATCCGCTCGGCTTTTTTCGGCCGCATTCACAGAACCTGGCAATTCAATCAACTCCCGCAAGTACGACGGTCTCCCGACGCTCGAATTCAAATCGAAGATCACCACCGATCTCGCCGCATCAGGACTCGGTCGCAAAGCTGTCAACTATCGCTTGCGAGACTGGCTCTTCAGCCGGCAGCGGTATTGGGGCGAGCCGTTTCCGCTGTGGCATGAGCTGGATGCCAACGGTCAGCCCACGGGACTCCTGCGAGTCGATGCCGAGTCGGCGTTGCCGATCACGTTGCCGGAGATGGCCGACTTCAAACCGACCGGCACGCCGGAGCCGATGCTTTCCAAAGCTCCGGAGTCGTGGCTGTTCCAGACCGCTCCCGACGGCACGAAGCTGAAACGCGAGACCAACACGATGCCCCAATGGGCCGGCTCGTGCTGGTACTACTTGCGGTTCGTGGACAACAAAAACGCTGCGGCCTTCATCGACCCGCAGTTGGAAAAGCAATGGCTGCCAATCGACCTCTACGTCGGCGGAGCCGAGCACGCCGTGCTGCATCTGCTGTACTCGCGCTTCTGGCACAAGGTCCTCTTCGACCGAGGCCACGTCCACACCGCCGAACCGTTTCAGCGGCTGGTCAACCAGGGGATGATTCTCGGCGAGGTGGAGTTCACGGGCTACGCGAGGGGTCAGGGGTTAGGGGTTGGGGGTCAGGGTGAACCGCAGAACGCAGCGGTATCGACCGACTGGGTCAGTTCTGCTGAAGTCACCTCCGACGACGACGGCAGCGCGATTCTCAAGGCGACTGGCGAGAAGCTTCAGACGGTTAAGCTGTCGGCCGATCAGGTGAAGAAGGCGGGCGACTCGTTCGTGCTGGCCGATCACCCCGACATCCGCATCGAGTCGCGTGCGTTCAAGATGTCGAAGTCTCGCGGCAACGTCATCAACCCGGACAAGGTCGTGGACGAATACGGAGCGGACTCGTTGCGGCTCTACGAGATGTTCATGGGACCGCTTGAAGCGGTGAAGCCGTGGTCGATGCAAGGGGTCGAGGGAGTCTTCCGCTTCTTGTCGCGCATTTGGCGAACGATCACCGACGAACGCGCCGAAGAGGTGCGGCTCAATCCAGCGGTACAAGACGTCGCTCCCGCCGAGCCGCAATTGCGGTTGTTGCACAAGACGATCAAAGCAGTGACCTACGACATCGAAACGCTCGGCTGCAACACGGCGATCAGCCGGTTGATGGAGTTCATGAACGAAGTCACCAACTGGAGCGTCCGGCCGGTCTCGATCCTGAAGCCGTTCGTGCTGCTGCTTAGCCCACTGGCCCCGCACCTTGCCGAAGAGCTGTGGCAGTTGCTCGGCGGCACGGCGTCACTGGCCTACGAACCGTGGCCGACGTTTGATCCGAAGCTCGTCGAAGATGCGGTGATCGACGTCCCCGTCCAAATCAACGGCAAGCTCCGAGCAAAGATCACCGTTGATGCGAAAGCCGACCAAGCCACCATCGAAGCGGCAGCTCGACGAGAGGAGAGTGTCGTCTCGCAGCTTGAGGGCAAGACGGTCGTCAAAGTCGTCTATGTGCCGGGCCGGATGGTGAACTTCGTCGTGAAGTAGGTCAGGCTTCCCAGCCTGGCTCGAATTGGCAAAATCACGTCGATCGTTGATCGGGGCAGCCTGGAAAAGCTGACCTACTTTGAGTGGTTGTGCCACACCGAAACGGAGTGATAAACGCCATCGCTGGTAACGGCGACTCCGATGCCGGCCGGTCGGGCTTTGGCTTCTGCCACTCCAGCAGATTCTCGTCGAGCGTCTTGCCGTGGATTTCGGTGACGGTGAAGTCGTTGAATGGCTGGAAGGTCGCCGCATAGTTGTTGGCCAGGGCCTTGGCGACAATTGAGACGTCCAACAGCTTTTGAGTCTCCGAGACTCGTGCGACTTCTTTCTCCCAGAGCGTCCGCCCACCGCGATACGCGTAAAACGTGCTCCGGGGATGCCTCCAAACGACGTTGGTGAAAAGCTGCCCTTCTGGGCCGTAGTAAAGTTGGTAGGTCTGACGAGCACAGCCTTTCTCAAGCGGAGCTTTGATCGGTGTTTTGCCGCCGATGATTTGGTGCAGCGAGATGTCGATGTTCGTGCCAGCATCCCATTTCGCTTTCGCCAAGACTAGAACGTGCCGGACTTGCTTGTTCTCGTCGACGTACCCAGCGACATCGACCGCCGTGAAGCCATTGGCTTTGACGGTGGCGTGGTGCTGCTCGACTTCCTCGGCGGTGCCGTCAAATAGCTCGCCTTCAACGACGGAATAATACCAGATGGCTGCAACCTTCAGTCCCTCGGCTGTCGGATAAGGTCGCACGCGAACCGGTCGCCAGCGGCGAGGCTTGAGCGCTTCGGTCAGCGGCACGAGGTCCGAAAAGGGCAACGTCTGCACGATCGCGAAGTGTTCGCCGAGCAACCCTTTGCCGACATTCATGGCGTTTTAGAGGAACGCCTCGCGCCGATTGAGTGGCATCAAGACCGCGAGGTCGCCGTCGTTGGTCCAGCCTGATTCGGAGACGCGCTGCTCGGCCTTGGCTTTCGGCAAGCCTTTCAGATTCGGAGCAGCGAAGGCGTACCACTGGCCGGCTCGCAGCTTCACCGATGATTTGAAGTTGCCGGATTGCTTCTGAGCCAAGTCCCACCAACCGTCCGCGAGTTGCGCGGCAGCATCGGCCGTCGGAGGTTTCGCGGCTTCGATCAATGCCGTGTCCTGCTGCGCGAGCTTTTGCAGAGTCGCATCGCTCGCCAGCACCAGCCGTTTCAGACCCTCGTTCCAATCCGACTTTGCGAGGATCAAGAAGCGACCGAATGTTTCGTTGGCGGCGGGATCATTCGGAGTCTCGGCGAGTTTCTTCTCTGCCGCCGCAACGGTCTCCACGAGCTTCTTGTATTCGGCAATCTCCGCTCGCCGTGCGGCCCCTTGTTTGAGCATGTCGGACGACTTCAATCGCCGAGCCAGCGCGTCGGCCAATTCCAGATGTTGCGACGCGGCTTCGATGCGATCCGCTCGCTGATGTTCCAAAGAGAGCTTGAACGATAGCTCGGCCAGTTGTTTGTGGTGATCTTTATCGGTCGGCCCCTTGGCTAAGTCCTTCAGCGTCTGCACGGTCAGTGCGTGCTGATCGACGTCGTACCGATCCGAAATCATCTGCACGATCCGCAGCGACAACGTCGGATGCAATGCCTTCACGGCCAGGCCGTGCGCCTGCATCAGCAATACGTAATCGTTGACGGCGGACGACTCCTCGTTTTGCAGATTGCCCAGCATCCTGTCGGCGACATCGGCGAACTGTGCAGAGGACTTGGCCGACGCCAACTCGGACTTGAAGACCTCTTTGACGGTGGCGATCGCCGGCTTCTGAGCGGCCACATCCGGCACGGGAGTCTTCGCCGCGCCCCAAGCTGTTTCGCACAACAACACGACGAGCAAACACAAACGGAATTGGCTTCGCATCACCGCAGGACTCCACTTTGAAGGGGATGTGGCGGTCAGCACCGACTCGCGGCCACTCTGACGGGGCCAAGCTATCGAAAATCGCCGAGAAGAAAAGTGACTTCGATTGTCGGCGCGTTGCGTTTCCTTGCCGAGTTGCGACCATCCGAGCCACGAATGACAGGCTACACTTCTGGCTCGTCACGCATAACTTTGAGGATCGAATAGGAATGACAACCAGCCGAATTGAACGAGTCCACGCCCGCGAAGTCTTCGACAGCCGAGGCAAACCGACCGTCGAAGTCGAAGTGACTTGCGCCGGCGCTCGACCGGGCCGAGCGATGGTCCCCAGCGGCGCAAGCACTGGTCGATTTGAGGCCGTTGAACTGCGTGATCGGAGCGACTCACGCTTGGATGGTTTGGGTGTCCGTCAGGCAGTGCGAAATGTTTGCACCGAAATCGCATCGGCGATCGTTGGACTCGATGCAGGGGATCAAGCGGAGATTGATCGACGATTGCTTGAGCTGGATGGCACACCACAGAAGTCGCGACTCGGGGCGAACGCGATTCTCGGCACCTCGCTGGCGGTAGCATATGCGTCGGCAGAGTCTCGCGGGTTATCCGCCGTCGCGCGCTTTCGAGAGATTTGGGACAAGGTTCTCCACGCCACTCCGCTTGCCGGAGTGGTTCCCGCGCTTTTGCACTACCCTGATGACGACGTAGCGCAAAAGCGCGGGAACCACCGGGACAAGCCCGGTGGCGTGACAATCACCGGGGGGCTGACGCCCCCCGCTCGCCAAGACAGGATGCTGCTCCCGTTGCCGATGGTCAACATGATCTCTGGCGGGCTGCACGCGGGGCGGCAATTGGAGTTCCAAGATTTCTTGATCCTGCCGGTCGGAGCGACCTCGTATTCACAAGCGTTCGACTGGATCGTCACCGTCTATCGACGGCTCGGGCGAGTGCTGACCGAACGCGGACACGAAGGAATCCTGATCGGCGATGAAGGAGGTTACGGCCCGAAGCTGCGGACAAACGAAGAGGCGATTGAACTCGTCGTCGCCGCGATTGAGGCAGCGGGATTGAAACCGGGGAGTGATGTTGCGATCGGTCTCGATGTCGCCAGCACGCACTTCTTTGAAGAGGGCCGCTATCGGCTGCCGAGCGTGTCCTCATCGCCGCTGACTGCCGAGCAGATGGTTGATTTGCTCGATGGCTGGGTCGCACGATACCCGATCATCAGCCTCGAAGACCCGCTGGCCGAGGACGATTGGGACGGCTGGCGACTTATCACCGAGCGGCTCGGTCAGCGAGTGCAGCTCATCGGCGACGATCTGTTCGTGACGAATGTGGCTCGCCTTCGTGAAGGAATTGATCGCGGCGTCGCGAACAGCGTACTCATCAAGCTGAATCAAATCGGCACGCTCAGCGAAACACTGGCGACGCTCAGGCTGGCGATCGACAACGGCTATTGGCCGGTCGTGTCCGCACGCAGCGGCGAGACCGAAGACGCGACGATCGCCGACCTCGTCGTCGCGACGGGTGCGGGCCAATTGAAAGTTGGCTCAGTCGCACGCAGCGAGCGGCTCGCGAAGTACAACCAGTTGCTGCGGTTGGAAGAGTCGTTGGCGGGGGAGGCGGGGTATCTCGGCGGCTCGATTTTCGGACGCTCCGTCTTTGGCGTTGATGCCTCGCTCAAGTGAGCCGCAAGGCGCTAGCCGCGGGTCGACGAAGGCAACCCGCGGCTAGCGCCCTGCGGCTCACAACCGATCTTCACAAGATGACCGATTGATGCCGATTCGTCAGCCGCTCCATTCGTGGCACGATTTGGCGCAGCCGATCCAGAATGCGTGGCGGGCTGGCGTAGTTCTGCTGATGGACGAACAGCCGTTCAAGCCACGTCATGCCGCTGAGCAGCACGGTGCTGCGATCAATTACGCGAGCGACCTTGGCCTCGCGATCCGAGAGGGGCCGAACGGTGCGATATGCGATGAGCGCGACGTCCCAGCGGTCGCTGTCGTCGCCGAGAAAGCTGCCGAGCAAGCGTGCCAGGTCGGTGGCTGGCGTCTCGGACTTGGCCGCGTTGGGGTCGATCAGTCCGGTGACTTGTTCGCCGTCGAAGAGAACGTGATCGTGCCAGACATCTCGCAGGCAGGGATGCAGGCGAAACCGCGTCTCGCGGTACGACTGCAACTCCGAACCGATCGACTGTACCGACTGATCGAAGGCATTGAGAATCTGACGAGCGAGTTGAGCCAACTCCGAATAGTCGGTCCCCCACGATCCGAGCGAAATTGTATTCCCGATGATCTCTCGTAGCTTGCGAACGTCTTGTGTGTAGAACCGCTCGATCCTTTCCAGGCGATCTTCGACGGTGGGTGAGGTCGCGGCGGCCGTGGACTTGAACCAATTCCCTTCCGAGGAGCGTGGCTCAAACCGCGCCGCCGCGTCGTGCCACTGGGCCAGCGCGATCATCGCGTTTCGCAAGCGAGCGTCGGAGGGAGCGGACGAGAAGTCAGCGCGGCCGGGCATCCACGGTTCGAGTTGCCAGAACTGACTCGCCTCGGCATAGAGCGTCGTTCCGAACCTGCTTCGCAGAGGCACGGGCACCTGCTTCACGCCGCACTTGTGAATGTGCTCCAGCAAGCGATGCAGGCCGAGCAGTCGTTCGCGCTGCAAGCTGTCGGGAGGCCAGCCGCGCAGACAGTATTCGACCTCCGGCGTGTGCAGACCTTCTTGCACGACGACTCGCAACACGGTCGCGCCGCTGAAGCCCTCGCTGTCTCGATCGAGCGTGCGGATACGAGCGGGCTTCGAGCCGCAGAACGACTCGACGATTTGGAGAAGATCGTGAAACTTCACAAACTGCGGGAGTGGCATAAGGCTTGCCGAAGTTTGACTTTTCAATTGAGGCGGGTAGAAGTTGCGCCCGCTGCCGCCTGGGAGTCGGGTGGCTTGAACATTCTTCTTTTCGTGAGAAACGCCATGCAAGTCAATCACAGCCTGCAACGGATTGCGAGCCTTTCAGCCTTCGTGCTGGCGATCAGCATCACCTCGGCCAGCCAAGCCGGAGTCATCCCTTGGGTCTATGACGCCGTCTTCGGCCCCGTGCATTATCGGTCCTACGGCTACTCCCCTTACGCGGTCTCGTATGCTCGGCCGGTGGCGATTCGCTCTTACGCCCCCGCGCCCTATTACTCTTCCGGTTGCTCGCCATGCTCGACCAGTTACTACGCTCCGGTGGTCTTTTCGACGCCGAGTTCTGGTTGCGGCAGTTGCGGCCCAATTGTGATGGCTCCGTCGAGCGGCCCCTGTGGCACAGTGACCTATGCCTCAAACTCGCAAGGATGTCTCAGTGACTGCTCGGTGACACCGGCGGCCGCAACGACGACACCGAAGCCCGCAGCTCCCGCTGGTAAGCCGGCTTGGAAAGCTCCCGAAACGAATCAGGGGGGCTCAACAACGACGGTCACTCCCAGCGCTGGAACTGTGACCGATGATGGACTTGGCACCAGCCCCCGTTCTCGCGGCAAAGCCAGCACGGTTGCCGATGAACCGGTCGAAGGAACTCGCCCCGCCAGCGGCGAGGAAGAACCGACCATTCAGAAGCGCAATAAGACTCCCGCGAAGATCGCCGACCCAGACTTTGAGCCACCGCTGGAAACGATCAAGTCGAAAGAGATCAAGAAGCCGAATGAGCTTGAACTCGACCTCGATAGCGACAAGAAGGCTCCCGGCGAAGCGAAGAATCTGCGTCCGCTTCCCACACTGAATCTCGACGCGAAGATCGCTTGGCGAACTGAGCCGCAACGGGAACGAGTGCCGTTTCACGCGAAGCTCGCAAGAGCCAGCGTGACGCGCCGCGTGCCAGGCGGAAGCTCCGACTGGACTCCAGTTGTTGCCAAAGTTCCCGGTACTCACGTCGCCAAGAAGTAGCGGGGCGAAGATGCAGATACGTAGCCGTCACCGCTCCGCGTGACGAGCGGAATGGTCTCAACGGCTTCGAGTCTCTCTGCGTTCTGCATTGGTCCAACGATCGGCTCGTCACGCGGAGCGATGACGGCTACGAAGTGACAAAAAAAGCCGGCACACGAATGTGTGCCGGCTTTTGTCTTTGAATCTGCGACGTCAATCCCGCTCTACGAGATGTACCCATTCGACTTCAAATAGGCGATGACCTCGTTCGAGAGTTCATCGATCCCTTTGTTGTTCGAATCGAGCACGAGTTCCGGCTTCACCGGAGCCTCATACGGGTCGGAAATTCCGGTGAAGTTCTTGAT
>SXGS01226481.1_pt1 | contig 19085 bp, 11 predicted proteins | sample 3174681 | NCBI WGS metagenome assembly SXGS01 (sample SAMN11356861, study PRJNA531348) | freshwater metagenome | isolation source: freshwater sample F1-80 | place: China: Fuxian Lake, Yuxi | collected 2017-12-25 | reverse complement strand
GGCAGCAGCTCGGGTGGCGGCAGCAGCTCGGGTGGCGGCAGCAGCTCGGGTGGCGGCAGCAGCTCGGGTGGCGGCAGCGCCGGGATCGCGGGTGCCGCTGGGGCGGGCGCTGCGGGTGGCATGGGCTTGGATGAGGTGGTCGACGAAGCGAAGGATGCAGCGGACGAATAGGCATCGTTCGCTGGGATAACTGGGGCGGATCGTGATCGACGGGAGAAGACATGGCCACGAGTAGTTCGAATACAGCGCCGGGCTTTACGGTCAAAGTGGGCTCGAAGGAGTACACGCAGGCTTCCGCCGATGGCACGGCCAGCCTGATCGTTGAAGACCACGTAGATATGGTCGGAATGGCCCAACTCTCGTTGACGGGGTCCACGCTCACGGACGCCGCCGACATCAAGTTTGGCGATCCGATGGAAGTGAAACTGGCCGGTGGAAGCGAGGTGCTGTTTACCGGCGTGGTCACCGAGGTTCGGATCTCCTGGTTGAAAGCTAAGAACACGACCACCATTGTCGCCATGGATCCGCTCTGCAAGCTGGCCGCCAGCCGAAACACCAAAGTCCATTCCAATCCCGACAGCAAACAGTCGGACTCGGACGTGGCCAGTTCGGTGATCAGCGCCGCGGGACTGACTGCCGGTACGGTGGATTCAACCAGTGGAACGCCGGACTACACCCTTCAGCGCAACGAATCCGACCTGTTTTTCCTAAAGCGGTTGGCAGCGCGCAATGGGTATTTGCTTTGCGCCACCCCCGATGGCAAGGTCGACTTCAAGAAAACGCAGTTCCAAGGGGGGACAACCGTCGAGTTGGACCTCAACAATATGGAAGCTGTTGAATATGCAATGAATACGCTCAACCTTCCCGCGGAGGGAGTGAAGGTTTATGGCTGGGATCCGGTGGCCAAGGAGACGGTCTCCGGCGAAGCTTCCGCATCAGCGGTCACGGCGATTGGATCCGGAGAAGCTCCGACGTCGGGCGACCTTTGGAAAGGGGCAAGCGTTATTTCGGACGTGATGGTGACCTCTCAGAGCGCCGCGCAAGCGGTCGCCGAGTCGGAGCTGAATCGGGTGTCGCGGTCCTTTTTGCGCGGACGGGTGACGGGTCCTGGAAACGGCTCGTGGAGAGCAGGGATTTTGGTGAAGTTCACCGGGTTTGCGAGTGGCCTGAATCCGGAAGGTTTCGTCGTGTCGTCGCGGCACACCATTGGTGCGGATGGGTTTAAGTCGGAGCTCCACTTTGTAGGCAACCGGGCGCCTGGCGATTCGACGGGGGCCGCTGGTGCAGGACGAAGCTCCTCTTCGCGCTCCGGGGCCGGTCCGGCGACCTCCTCTTCGGGAGCTTCGAGTGCGGCGAGCTCTGCGAGTTCGGCATCCAGCGCGGCGAGTTCGGCATCCAGCGCGGCGAGTTCGGCATCGAGCGCCGCGTCGACGGCATCGAGCGCCGCGTCCACAGCAGCCAGCGCGGCGTCCTCGGCCGCCAGCACCGCAACCACAGCGGCAAGCCAGGCGAGCGAGGCGGCAGAAGCGGCCACTTCGACCGTTGACAAAGTGTCACAAGCCGCCGATGAGGCGATCTCCAAGGCGGAGGAAACCCTCGCGGAAGCCAAGAGCAAGGTCGAAGAGGCCGCTGGAAAGGCGCAAGAAGCCATCACCAAGGCCAAGGAGAAGGCCGATGAGGCCATCGCCAAGGCGGAAGAAGTCGTCGACGAAGCCAAGGAAACTGCCAACAAGGCGGTGGCTGCAGCCAAGGAAGGCGTAGCCAAAGCCAAGGAGGCGGCGGCGCAAATCCCAGGTCCTGTGGGTGAGGCCGCACAGAAGGCGGTGGCTGCAGCCGAGGAAGGCGTCAACAAGGCCGAAGAAGGCGTCAAACAGGCAAGCGAGGCGGCGGACAAGGCGATCGACGAAGCCAAAACGCAGAGCGAAAAAGCCACCAAGGCGGCGTCCGCAGCGGTCACCGAAGCCGAGTCCACCGCCAACAAGGCGATCGAAAAGGGCGAAGAGACCACCAAAGCTGTGGCGGAAGGAAAAGAGGAAGCGAAGAAGGCGGTCGATGACGCTGACAAGGCCGCCACGGCCGCCAAGACTACGGCGACCAAAGCGGGAGAAGCCGCCAGCGCTGCCGTCCAAGGCAACAACAAAGCGGCGAGCGCTGCCGCAAAAGAAGCCGAGGCTGCGTCCAAAGAGATGTCGAGTTCGGCACAGGCGGCGCAAGGGCACGCTCAGGCTGCTGCGAAAGCGGTTCCAACGGCCTGACGAGGGAACCCTCGTCAGAAATGCTGCGGGAAGTTCCGTTTTTCGACTCCGGAGCGTGTGCGGACGGGTGCCCTCCGGAGGGCGCAGGCGGGTGCGCGACACGGGCTGGCGGCGCTCCGGTGTCACGGCGCGGACGTCGCGTTGGAAACGGCGAGATTCGTTCACTATTCGCACGTCTGGCGAATAGTCTTTCCCGACTCCCCGGCATGTGGTGCAATTCGGGCCCATCCCGAGCATGCGGGGCCTGGAGTCGGAAGTGCGTAAGGATTTCCTAGGAAGAGGCTGGAAATTTCCATTCCAGTTTGATGCGGCTCGCGGTAGCACCGCATTGAGCGAGTACGAGGAGAACATCAAGCAGTGCATAACGGTGATCTTGGCCACAAAGCCGGGTGAACGCCAGATGTTGCCCGAGTTCGGATGCCGCGCCCACGAGTTGATGTTTGCCCCCTCCACCCGCGCCACTTCTACATTGATCGCACATCACGTAAAAACAGCTCTCGAACGCTGGGAACAGCGTATTGAAGTGTCGAGCGTGGATGCGTGGCCCGACGCCTCTGGGACGATTCGGGTGCAAGTGCACTATAAGATCCGGTCAACGCTCTCCGAGCAGGACCTCAATCTGCTTCTCACGTCCGGCGGATAATCCAATATGCCGATTAGACCACCCAATCTCGACGATCGAAAGTATGCGGACATCATGGCGGAAGCGCGGGCGCTGATCCCGCAGTACTGCCCGGAATGGACCAACCATGGGGATGCCGATCCAGGCATGACTTTGGTTCAGTTGTTCGCGTGGATGACGGAAATGATGATCTACCGGCTCAATCGGGTGCCGGACAAGACCTACGTTCATTTCTTGAATTTCATCGGTGAGGAGCGTCGAGGCGCTCGCCCGGCGGCGGCTCCGGTGTCCTTTGAAATTCGGGCCGAAGGCGTCACTGTCGCGGAAATTCCGCCATTTACGCGGTGCTCGACCAAGCAGAAAGAGGGCGGAGAAGCTCTACACTTTCTGACGACCCAGCCGATCACCGTTCACGATGCCAATGTCACCCGGGTGGTGGCGGTGCACGCGGGTCTCCGCCCGACCGTGCGGGAAATCCCTTTTGAAGCCCATCCTGAGACGCCGAAGGCGTCGATGTTTGGAAACGGCAACGGCGTCCATCTGTTCAAGATGGATCCGGTGGAACACGGGCCACGCGCGTACACGCCGTTCCAGTATTTGTACATCTCGCACGACGATTTTCGGCTGATGAACATCAAGTTGGCCGAGGGCCAACGGGTGGGTCGGGTTCGGCTGCGATCCGCCGGCCAGGAAAACCTCCCCATCGCCTCCCTGTTCAAATGGGAGTTTTATACGGGCGATGGCGAAATGCCGTGGAAGCCGATCGAAATCGAAGACGAGGAAGAGGATGTCCTGGGCCTTCCGGAGATTTCGCTCAAAGCGCACCTTCCTCGCTTGAAAGAGTGTGATCATTTCGGCACCGAAGACGACTCTTTTCCGCTTCCGGAGGCATTGTCCGCCGAGCGCGCTTGGATCCGCGGGGTCGTCGATTACGAGCGTTGGCTCGCCCATCGCATGCAGGACGATCTGGAGATCACCTGGCGCGACGATCGCGGCGGCGACGAACGCCCGATCAACAACTGGGAAGTTCGCGCGATCGGTCGCAATTTGGAGTTCTTTATCCAAGACATGCCTCCCATCCGGGGCGGCTGGACCGTGAAATTCACGATGGTCGATCGCTCAATGCCGGCTGGCCGCAACGCGTACATCCCCCGCCAACGCTGGTTGTATCGGCGCGGCGACCAGTGGGAGGTGATCCCCGCGGATCGCGTTCGCTACCAGGGCACGACCGTCGTGTTGACGGGTCCTTTGACGGAAATGGCCTCCGACGGATTCAATCTTCGCGCCGAACGCGTCGAAACGGTCTTTATCCGCGGATTCCTGCCTGAATTGGAAACCGAGCTGACCTGGCTGCGTCCGGTCGAAATCAACCTGGCGTTCGGCCCGGAGACGGGTGCTGCGGCACAGGTGGCGATTTGGGAGCTTCCGGTGCTGCCTTTCCAGGCGTCGCCGGCGTTGGCGCCGATGTTGGGGATGAAGTTCTTCATCGGAAGCGATCTCTTCGAAAACCGGGCGATGCAACCCGTTCTTGTCGAGTTGGAAGTCGCTTTCGAGCAGGATTCCGCTCCGATCGCCGAGCCCAAAGATCTCTACCACCTTCAGCTGACCTACCGCGCAGGCGACAGTTGGCGCGTGGTGCACGATCTGGGCGGCAAATACAATCAATTCACGTTTGCGGACCTCGATCCCGACAATGCGACCGAACGCGGTCGCCGCACCATCCGCATTCTCATTGACCCCAAAGAGCAACTTCGCGGCATTCACCGTGCGCTTATCGCGGGAAAAGAGACCACCTGGCTGCGGTTTGAGCTCACCCGCGCGTCCCTTTCTACCCAACCCGACAAGAAGCAGCCTCCGCTGCCGATTTCCCTTCGGGTGTTCAGTGTGAAGTTGGGCGTGGACGGCGTGATCGGCAAGGATGTGTTTGAGCAACCGATGCTCGGCGCCAAGCTCGCTACTGTCGCCTACCGTGAGCAGAATCGCCGACTTACCCGGGTTTTGGCTCGAGCGGCTGGCCGTTTGTCCGAAGACTACCCCTTCGACCGATTCATCGACATCAACGACGATGTGGGCAAGGACGCCAAGGGTGGCCCCGGCCACCACGCGGTGTACATCAAGCTCGACAAGCCGATTCCGATCGGAAATCGCCACGCGATCATGTTTAAAACCCGCGGCGAAACCTTCCTTCCGGAAGGCGTGTCCGTCGATTGGGAGATGTTGGAAACGTCGCAAGGGCGGTTGCGGTGGAGCCGGATGTCGGCCGCGACCGAGGAGGGTAATCCCTCTTACAAACTGAACAAATCCGGCGTTCTCGACTTCCTGTACACCGAGGCCAAAGACATCGCGCCGGAAGGGGTGTGGCTGCGGGCGCTGTTCCGTTCGTCGGAAGGGGATGTCGAACCTGCACTTCCGCCGCTTTCGCACGTGCTTCTCAACACGGTGGATGCGGTCAACTTGCATGCATTCCGGATGGAGAAATTCTCCGGGTTGGGCGTGCCGTATCAGTCGATTCAACTTCGAAAGTTCCCGCTGTACCTGCACGATGAGGGGGAGGCGTCGTCGTTATTCCCCAATCCGGATCAATTTCCGGATATTCGGGTATACGTCACCGAAGAGGATGGTCAACGCCGAGAATGGCGCCGTGCGCCCGGCAACAACCTGTTGATCGCCTCCAAGGACGACCGCGTGTTCCTGGTGGATGCGGTCGAAGGCACGCTGATGTTCGGCAACGGCATCCGCGGAAAGATGGTTCCGATCGGCAATTACAACATTGTGGTCGAGATCTACCACACCGTTCCCGGCGAGCCCGGAAATGTCCGCGCCGGAGCGGTGGGATTGGCCGAAGGGTTCAACGATCTCGTGTCGGTCCGCAACCTCCTCCCCGCAAACGGCGGACGAAACGCCGAAAGCATCGAGGAGATCATCCGACGTGCGCCTTCGGTGCTCACCAGCCGCGATCGTGCCGTTACCCGGCTCGATTTCGAGATCATCGCCAAGGAGGCCTCCGCCGAAGTGGCTCGCGCCGCCTGCGACGGAAAGATGGCTTCCGATGGGCAGGTCGGGCTGGTGGTGTTGCCACAGCGCCGCGAAGGCGAGAAGATCCCCGACACCTTCCTGTCGGCCGGCCTCAAAGACCACGTTCAACGCTACATGGCGAAGCGCTGCTTGATCAATGTGGCGCCGGTCGTCCGGTTGGCCACCTTCCAAGAGGTCGATGTCTCCGTCACTCTGCGCCTTCGGCCGAATGCGAACATCATGACCAGCCGCGAACGCGCGCGCCAATGGGTCGAAAAGTTCCTCGATCCGTACATTGGCGGGTTGGACGGCCGCGGTTGGCCGTTCTCGGGCACGCTGTACGCTCAGGACTTTGGTCGGTTGGTGACGGACATTTCCGAGGTTCGCCACGTCATCGAGGTGCAGCTGTACGAGATCTCCGAAGGTGCCGAACGCGGCATCCCAGGCTGGGAGCAAGGCCAGGGAGTATCCACCTTGGTCCTCGATAAACGCGATCTGTTCGTGCTTCGCAAGATTCGGATCCGCACCGAGGAGGATGAGGCGTGAGAAGACGTCGCCTTCCCAATCGCCGTGGTGTCACGGAAACCAGCCTCGTTCGCCGTGAGCACACGACGGACTTTCGGCATCTGGAACAAGTAGTACAGATTCAGTTTCCGATCCAAGCCGCCCGCACCTACCTGCAGCGGCATCTCGGCAACAACATCCGGTACCACTTGGTCGAGGCGCGCCGCGGGGAAGCGGTGGGTATGGTGCGTTCGGTGGAGATCCGTCACGCCAATGGCGGCGAACGAACGATGATTCAGGCCCAGCGTGTCCTGGCCAACGGCGAGCCGGCGAGCTTCTTTGTTCCCGACCACCTGGTGCGCTTGAAAGCGAAGGTGGACGGCGCAGGCATGGAATCGCGGGCGTTGTCGCTGGAAGACGACATCATCCTGCATGTGCCGGTCCGAGGGTACCTTCGGTTTTTGCCGGCGGTGTTTCAGGGCGATGGGCCGGTGACCAGCGGAGATCTGGTTCGTTCGCGCGACACGGCGCTGCAGCGGTGGGGCAGCGGCCTGCCGAGCCAGCAGTTCGACGAAACGCACGTGGACGAGGACCCTTTGCGTCGGTTCTTGTTCATCTATCAGCATGTGATGACCACGGTTTCCGATCGCATCGAACGCATCGTCGATCTGACCGACCCCTTGCTGTGCGAAGCGAAGTTTCTTCCGTGGTTGGCGTCGTGGGTCGGGTTCGAACTCGACGAGTCATTGCCAGTGCATCAGCAGCGTGAGCTGGTTCGGCGGGCGATTCGCCTGTACCGAACTCGCGGAACGCGCACCGGTGTCGAAGACATGGTTCGGGTGCTCACTTCGGCTCCCGTTCGCGTTCGCGAGCGTCAAAAGCCGAATGTCGCGGTGCTCGGCAAGTGCGTGTTGATCGGCGGTCGGGATGTGGTGGAGCGGTACCAGCGCGGTGAGCCCGCGGGTGCGCATCTGTTGGAGCCTACTTCCCGCCTTCCAACGAGCTTTTTTGTGTTGGTCCTGGAACCACGGGAGCGCTTTCGGGCGCGGTTTGGGGAGCGCGCTGCAGGGGTCCTGCGGCGCATTTCCAAGGTGGTTAGCCAGGAACGTCCGATTCATGTGGCGTTCACGATTCAATTCGACGATCGCAACCTTTCCTGATCCCTTTGTACCGACGGGCCTAAACCAGGCCGCCTAGGAGACGATTCATGGCTTTCGAACAAACCTTGCGGCGGCTGAACCCGTTCGAAGGATTGTGCCTCACGGCGACAGACCTGCTCGATGAACAGGTTTACCACCGCCGCAGCCTTCAGCGACATTCCTTGTTCCTGCACGGTTTTGGTGTGGTGCAAGGGTTGCAGGTCGATTTAGAGCAGGACAAGAAGCGGTACATCGCGATCATCAAGGGTGGATATGGGATTACCCAGCGCGGGCAGGGCGTTCAGCTGCTGACCGACGTGCGCGTGCCGCTCGAAGTTCCGAAGACCGACGGCGAATACATGCTGTGGTTGTTCCACGTCGAATCTCCCGATTCGGAGTCGACTCGGCCGGTGTACGACACGTCGGAAATGCGCGAATCGCGGATCATCGAGTCCGCCGCCCCGCGCCTGCATCCACTCGAAGAGGAGCATCCCGACGGTATTGCATTGTGCCGGATCAATGCCCGCTTGGGCCGAATGGTCCAAGTGCAATTGCCGGTTCCGCGCGCGGGACGCGCCTCTCGGGCGGCGGAAAGCTACCTGAAGCCGCGGGTGATCGAGTTTATCCGGCTGTCGAAGAAGATCATGGGCAATCTGTTCCGTACGGCGATGCTCAAAGAGCTGTCGATCGGCGCGTTCGGATTCTATTCTTCGCTGGTTTCATCGGAGTTTTTGCTGATCGAAGAGGGGACCACCGATCGCGTGTTGTACCGGACGGCTGGCACGTTGATCACCTATGCCCACGATTTCTACGATCCATTGCCGAGAACCACGGATCGCGTGCAACAGTTCACCGAGTTCATTCGTCGGGTGAACGCTGAGATCCCCGGCCCCGACCAGGGCGATGACACCTGGCTGCGTTGGTTTCAGCAGTTTGAACGGTTGCTTCAGCCATTGCAGCGGATTGCGGATGAGTTGGAGAAGACCGTTGACGCGATGCGATAGTAAAGTCCTTTACTAAGTCCCAGGGGATCGGATGTCGGGGATTCAGGATGCGCAAACCGTGGCGGTGCGGGTTCAGGTGATCGACCTGGTGCCGGTGACGTTGGATTTGGTGCTCCCCACCTACATACCGGCCAAGGATCTCACTCAGCGGATCGCCCGCGATGCGGGCCTTGGCGCGTACTGGGAAGATGGCACCCGACGCCAGTTTTGGTTGCGGGCTCGTGGCCGAGTGTTGGGGGACGATGAACGCCTTCAGGATCTCGGCGTAGGCTCTGGAGAACTGCTGCATGTACTGCCGCAGCCTCCGGATGCCACCATTCAGGAGCGACCGCCCGAATATCCGCCGAACAAGGGCTATCCGGGCGCGGGCTGGTTCAATGTGATCGGTGGATTGTTGTCCCTTTTGGTGTGGACCGGCGCCTGGGCATTGGCGCTGATGTCCACCCGCGGCGTGATGATTGGGTTGATCCCAGGGATTGGCCTAGCGGTGCTGTGCACTTCCTTCTCGCGGCATGTGTGGGGCGGGCCCGGAAGCGCGTTTAAGATTCCGATCCTGGGTGCGGTCATCTACTACATGATGTGGGTGATCGCCGCGATCCCCGCGGTGGTCTTGTCGCAGGTGGATCCGAAGGAGCTGGCGGTATCGTTAGTGCCGGCGGCGATCATCGGCTTGGCAGGCGTGTTGTTGTGCTGGTTGGCTTGGTATGGCGCGGTGGAGCCCCTTCCCAAGCGGGTGGTGGCCCAGGCCGCCGCTGCGGCGGCCCCGCAGGCGATCGCGTGCGCCATCTGCAATATGCCGGTTACCGCCGAGGTTCGCGCCGATTGCGTGTTCCAATGCGGCCGAGTGTTTCACTCGGGCTGTTACCGTGCGCGTCAGGGTGCCGCGGGCAACTCGCAATGCGCAATTTGCGGATTTAAGCCCGCATAACTTGGCGCGGAAGCCCGAGACGGAGAGCGGCGCGGTGACGCAAATCGCGCGTGACGACGGGATCTGGGCTTTCGGCCTATGCTCTACGGGACCGCGTCGCCGTAGAAGTAGAGTTCACTCCCGTCGGAAGTGCTGCTCATGACGCCCAAGAAGGTGGGTTTGTAGGAGTCGTTTGTACCGAAACCAAACAGTTGCTTGCCAAAATTGGCGCTGCCATCCGCCCAGAATCCGCCGATCGCGGTGTGCCAGCCGTACGAGCCGTTCCTCGGGGGGGCGTACAACAACACCGCTTTGTTGCTATCGTTTGGCGCACCGAGCGACGCGGTGACGGCGATCACGTCCTGGTCGAGAGCGGTGTAGCGGCCACAGTGCACCCTCATTCCAAATTGGTAGGGCTGGTCGTCGCTTCCGGTAAAGGTGGGAGATGCACCTAGAATCCATGCGTCGGGCTTGATGATCTCCTCTTGCTCGGGACTTAAGCCGATATTCCGGTAGATCGCTATCGCTCCGCTGTCGCCGAAGTCCGGATCGCCGACGACCAAGTCGTTTTTCGCTCCGTCGTCGTCGAGCGCACACGCTTCCATCAGTAGGCCGAACCCGTCGGGGGTGCCGCCCGTCGCTGGCCCCACGATGAGCGCCCGGTAGACGTCGCTTCCGGCGGCGAGGTCGGCGCCATCGTAAAGGTAGATCGCTCCTTGTCCGCCGGAGTACTTCGGATCGGACACGAACAGGTCGGTGAAGGTGGGGTCTCCTTGCTCGAGCGGATTTACCTCGGCGGCAAGCAGGGTTCGCCCAAAGTCGTCATTGTCCGGAGGGGCTAGGTTCACGACCGCGTCGGCGGTGAGGACCCCGGTTTCAGAATTTTGTGAAAGGGTGTACACCTTGACCTTTGGACCGCCGTCGTCGAACCGAACGGCCAACGCGGCGATGCCGTCGCCAACGCGGTCCAACGCGGTGAAGGTGTTCATGGTGGGGAAGGGATCGGCGTGTTCCACCGCCGGGCCGATCGCCAGCTCGTTGTTGTCGACCTGGAAGGTAAAAAAATGGCTTCCATTGTCGGTTTTACAGCCAACGACGGCAGTGCGTGGTCGAACCGCGGCGTCAAAGTTCTCCGTCCCAGGTCGGTAGAACGAACGCAGCTGTGGCTCACTGCAGTCGGGGAGCGGGAGCGAGTTCCCCCCGGTCCAAGGGGTTGTATCGTTCGCTTCGGCTTCCCCGAGCTGCAGGTAATACTCGGGTGGGCCTGTCTCGGGTTCGGGGCCGGCGGTCACCAACAAGAGCGTCGCAGTGTGGTCGTTGTCATCGGCCCCGAATTGGCCCCAGAGCGTCTCTGGCTGCAGTTCCGTCCAGTCCTCGCCTTCGGAGTCCGCGCTGATCTGCCAAGTGCTGGTCGGGTTGCTGGTGTACGTGAATTCGATCTCCCCACCGCAATCCTCGTCGATCCCCGGCGTGGTGTCGCTTTCGACGATGCCGGGGTTCACCCCGTCGTCGTAGTCGTTGCAGTCGTCATTGGTCGCCGCCTCGTTGTTGTCGGAGCAGTCTTCGTCCTCGGAATAGACGGTTTCCTCGGGGTTGCCGTGCCCGTCGTCATCGCGGTCCACATAGCACAAGCGGCCATCGGCATCGGTGTCGTCGGTGTCATCGGTGTCATCGGTGTCGGGAATAGCAGTTTCATCGCCGTCAAAGTCGTCGACGCGCTGATTGAATAGGCCGCGGCCTACCCACGGACAGCCGGCCAGCATGAGCAACAACGATGGAAACCGCACCAAGGTGCCCCCGAGTTCAGCGTACCGCACGATCGGACCTGAGATCGACGCCCTGAGCAAAAATGAATGGTCAAGCGCTTGACTACCGGTGTGTAGGGTCAAACGATTAGGACAACGCGGTATAATGCGGGCATGGAACGAGGCCGCCGTCAGCCACGCGGGACTTCTTCCGTGTCGTCCGGAATTTCCGAAGTCCAACGCGACAACAGGCTCACAGCGCCATGTGCGCCCAACGTCCAACAGGCTGTCCCGGCTTGCAACCGAACTTTGACAGCGGCTTCGGGGCGACCGGCCAACCGGTAGGCCTCCATGGCGGCGAGCGCCGCGTCGGCGATCCATAGCCCATTGCGACGGAGGAACGCCCGCTGTCCGTGTTCGCGCGCCAGAGCCATCACCCTTTCGAGGTTTCGAGTGCGCAACAAACAAGGGGTCAAGAGGGTGATCGTCGCTGCTTGTACGGGCCAGGCGCCCGCTGCGGCCGCCTGACCGAGGAGGTCTTCGAGTCCTTCGATCGCGCGCTCGACGTCGTTGGATTGGGCAAGTTCGGTGAACACGATCGCTGCATCGCGTTCGAGCCGGTGGGGCAACGAGCGCAGCCAAGGAAGGGCTCCCCCCGGGTTGCCGTCGGCCCAAGCCTCGCTGAGCGGATCGGGAGGGGGGACGGTGATCGGGCGTGGTTCTGGGACGCTTTCGAGGGTTCCCGCGAGGATCACCGTGAGTACCTTGCGCGCTTCGCCTCGCACCCACTCGAGGTCGTGGGCCACCGAGTCCAGAGCGGCCACCAGATCCGGTATGGGTAAACTGCGTTTTTGGCATGCGCGTGCGAGCTCACGGAGGCGATTGAGGATCGTCATGCACTGCTCGTCGAGGTACTTCAGGCCGTCGTAGAGGGTCAGATTGGGTACGACCGAACGGTGGAGTCGACAGACCTCGGAGATTGCCACGGCGACACCCGCCATGCGGATCTTGGAAAGTTGCATGGCGGCGGCGAGCCGTTCGGCCGCCTGCAACGCCGAACGGTACACCGCATCCTCTGCATCGGGTGCGCCTCCGGTAAATCCAGCGAGAACACCGTCGATACCAAGAGGATCGTCATCGTCGAGTGCTGCTGGGGAAGGAACGGCGATGCGCGGCACCAAATGCCGCGCGTGCTCCAACATGAGTAAGCTTTGAAGCGTGGAATCGAAGGCCGCCGCGGCGACGGGGCCGACACGACGCGGCACCACCTCGCCTGCGGGGGCGCCGAGAACGGCCGCAAACAGATCGGCTGCATTGGGCCGCGCTTTGGGATCGGTGATGCTCATCCGGACCGAGCGAACTTGCCAGTGTCGGGTTTCTAACTCAAGAAGTAGGTGTAAGAGCGACGCTCCCGCAGTGTCCGAATCGTCAACCACTTGACCATCTATGCAGAGCAGGGTGCACAGAGTGGCAGTGCGGGCGCGGCCAAACAGCACCCTGCCGTGTGGATCGGACAACAGTGGGCCGCCGTGTCGGGCGAGAGCGCCCCAAGCGCGGCGATGTAGGGCATTTCCAGTCCATCGTTCGACGGCGCGCGACCAGCCGCGAAGCGAACGCGCGATCGCGTCGACGGACGGTTGCAGGAGCGCGTCGGTGTTGGGCGTTGGAGGAAGCGGAGGGGGAGGTTGCGCGGCGAGCTGGTCCACGAACTCCGGATCTTCGGGAGGAAGCTCGTCGTCCGGCATCGGTTCGATGAAATCGGGGCGCTCGGTCGGTTGCTGGGTGCCGAGGTTCCAGCTGTCACCGAATAGATCGCGGTCCAGAGCCGCGGGATCGAAGGGGTCATCTTCGCCGCCGTAGTCCACCCCCTCCTTTTCATTGGCGGTGTTTCGTTTGGCCATTTCAATTTCGACGCCGGCTTGGGTGGCGGCGGCGGTTTCCATCAGGTTGAGCACGCCTTGGTTGCCCATCTGATTTTGTGCGCGGACGCTTTCGAGCTCCGGACCTTCTTTTTCGATCTCTTTGTCTTGGTCCTCCTCCTTTTCCTTCTCCTGCCCCTTGCCCGCAGCGGTGCTGGGGCGGCGCATCTCTTTCTTGTCGTCGTCATTGGATCGGCGCGCCAAGCCTTCCTCCTGAGATTCGGCGTGGCCACCGTTCCTTCGGGCCCGTCATCTGGTAGCCTAGCACTGTTGTGGCGATCTCGATCCGGGAGGGGAACGTGGCGTTCGGTGGAATGGCCCCTACAGGGCGGCGTCTCGTCGGTCCAGCATCCGATCTCGTCGAGGTCGATGGGCGGGGCCAACGGTGGACCGCGGTGGTGTTTCACGAAAACTGTCGCCGGCATCCGGCGCTTGTGGATGCGGTTCGACCGATTCAGAACTTCCTTGCGAAGCCGCTGGTCACCGGACTTGTGGCGTTGGAACAGCAGATCCCCGACGAGGGTGCCTTCATCTACCCCACGGGAAATGTATGGTCGGTCGCTGAAATCGTGCGTACGCTCGCAGATTTAGGGCAGACGGGTGGGGTGCGCGCGGGCCTGGAGTTGACCTACCTCGCCGCCCAGGTCTTACACGAGGCGTCCGAAAGTGGGCCGAGTCAGGGGGTATACAGCCACGGCAACGTCAACCCCTGGCGGTTGATGGTCCAGGCCGACGGCCAGGTGCAAGTGATCGGCTATGGCGTGCCGCAGGTGGAGGTACTCGCCTTTCGTGAGGATGATTCGCTGATTCCGAGGGAGGACTCGTTTCGGTATTGTCCGCCTGAGCGGTTGGAGGGGGGAGCGGAGGATCTCGCTTCGGATCTGTTTTCGTTGGCGTTGGTGGGCTTCGAATTGATGGTGGGACGCCCGGTATACGATGGTTTGGTTGCCGCCATTCGCCAGCAAGCCCTGCGCGCCGAGGGCGGCCGAAGGGTGTACCAGGTCAAGGACCGGCTTCCCGAGGTGGTTCGCGAGATTTTCACTCGGGCGCTCAAATTCGATCCCGATGCACGGTACCGGGACGGCGCCGAGTTTTTGTACGATGTGCACGACGCTTTGGGGATGCCGGTGATCGACGGGCCGCGGCTGGCGGAGGTCATCCAGAAGGTTCGCACCGCCCCAAAACGGGGCAAAGCTTTGGTGGGAGGCCAGACGGGCGCGATGTCGAAAGAGGAGCTCGCCGCCTTTCGTGCCTTGGACGAAGAGGTCGAGCCGGCGGAGCTTTCGCCCCCCCGTGCGCCGAGACCTGGGCTTGAAACGGTTCAAGACACGGGTGAACCTTCCCGTTGGGGACGGGTGGCTCGGCGCTCGGATGCGCCTGCCGCTTCACCGGTAGGGGCGCGGCCGGTTTCCCGGGCCGAAGCGCCGCGGGCGGCACCTCCGCCTCCGGCCGCTCCTCCTCCGCCCCCCCCGGTGGCGGCGGATGCCGGCAGACCGTTGCGGCGGGCGGATGCGGGCGAAGAACCTCGTCGAATGCTTCGGCGTTCTGAGGCCGGGGCAGACGGTGCGCGACGGCTGCCGCGCCGAAGCGATTCCGAAACCCAGGATCCACCGACGGAGCAGCGGATCATGCCGGTGGCGCAGCCGCTGTTGGAACGCGAAACTCCGCCTGCACCGTTTGTTCCGGCGGCATTCCCGCCAAACCCGACTGCGGACCCTCCGACGGAGAAAATCCCGTTTCCGAAATTGGAACCTTTGATCGAGCGTTCCAGCCCGCCCGCACCCTTCGTGGCGTCCGCCTTTCCTCCCCAGGCGCCGGTGATCGTCGAGACGGAGCCTTCGTCTGTCGCGATTCCGTCCACGCGCCCAGAACCTCTCCCTCCGATCCTGGAGGATCTGCCGCCACCCGTCGAGACGGCGCCTGCGCCCGTCGAGACGGTGCGACCTCCCGTCGAGACGGTGCGACCTCCGGTCGAGACGGAGGTCCCCACCGTTTCCGCGACGCGCCCGGCACCAGAGTCGGTGCTCTCCCCAAAACGGCCGATGGAAGCGCCACCGCGAACGGAAGAGCCCCGTCGAACGGACGAATTCCTGTACTACGCCGTCGCGATGGTCGGCGGAGAGCCCACGCGAACCCGCCTTCGCGGCAATGAAACGCTGGCAGAAGCGGCGCACCGGTTGGCGCATGCGCTGGCCCCTTCTCCTGTTGATCTCGCTGGAAATTGGCTTGGATGGTATCGAATGGAGCAGGGGGGCTACATGTACCCAGGCGACCAACCGATCACCGTGCTCGACCCAAACCTCCCCGTGTTCTTGCATTTGGTGCCGAACCGTACCGTTCGGACGACGCTTCGGGTGGTGGGTCTCCCCGAGGAGGTGCGTTTTCAGGCTCCCGTCGGCACCGCAATTCCGGTAAGATCGCTCATCGCCCACCTGCAGCGGTGGTTAGGATTGCCGGACGCCGAGTGGAGGATGGACGTTGGAGGATTTCCGTTGGGTGCGATGCAGATTCTCGAGGAGTTCAGCCCCACCGATGGGCTTGAGCTCACCCTGCGCCGGTAGGGGGGCTCGATGAGTCAACAGGAACGTTGGGACGTCGTTGTCAAGGTGGTTTCTGGGCCTTTGGCGGGGCTCGGCGAGCAGGTGTTGCGCGGGCCGGTGGTGCGGATCGGCGTGAGCCCCGGTCCGGGCGGACTTCAGCTCACGGGATACCGAGGGTTGGATGCGCGACAAGCGGTGATCACGGCCTACGATGGGGGCACGGCGAGCATTGCGCCGGTGGGCACCAATCAGGTCCGAATGGCGCCTCATTCCAACGTGAATTGGAAGGAGGTCGATCCGATCTCCAAGCCGCAGTACCTCAATGAAGGGTGTGCGATCCATCTCGGCCCAGTAGGCCGAGGATGTACGCTCGAGTTCGTCAAGTGCCAACGCTTGGGTGCGTGGCAAGGCGGGGCGATGTCCTCCGCGGTGGAGCCGGGCGGTGCCGACCCTGGAGCGGCGGGTGGAGCTCGCGTTCAGCCGACCGCGGCCGTTCAAAAGGGGATCAAGGTCAAGTCCGTGCGCACCTCGACGGCGCCGGTCTGGTTTTTGGGTTGCTTGTTGTTGTTGGCGGGAACTGGGGTTTCTCTGTTTGGGGTCATGGGTTTGGTGTGGTTCCGCCAGACGGACCCTCCCGGCCCCACCATGGAAGGTCCGGAGGTCTACTGGCGGCAGTCCTCACCGCCGCCAACCGCCGAGATCCGAAAAGAGATCGAGGGGTTGGACCTGCTCAATGGACTGGAGAAGGGGTTTGGTGCATTTGTCATGCAACCCAACATCGACCAATCCGGCCGCCGCGAGCTGAAAGAGCGCGCCAATTGGGACGAGAAATTCTACGAAATGACCGTCACCGCTACCCTCCAACATGTACAGTGGAAGCGTCTTTTCCGAAAATATGAGGAGATCAAAGGCGACTATGCAACTGTCACCGGAGTGATGCGTGAAAAAGGCCTTCCGGACGTGTTTGCTGCGGTCCCGATCCGCGAGAGCAACTACACGGCGCGTCTGACTTCTCCGGCGTGTGCGCAAGGGTATTGGCAGTTCATGCCTGAGGTTGCCCATCGTCTTCACGTTCAAAATGGGCTCGATTTTGTGGTCAAGGACTGCAAGTTCAAAGACGCGGACGTCGTGTGGAATCCGGTGTTGATGGCGCCTCCTCGCGATGTGTACAAAAACGCCGACTACATTTCCAACCGCCAATGCCGCATCAAGGCGTGCGCGGTGGACGACCGCAGCGACCTCAAAAAGAGTACGGCGGCAGCGGCATTTGACTTCAATGAGGCTTACAACGATCCAACGTTGAAAGCGTCGGGTGCGGCGGTGCAGATGACGATCGCCTCGCACAACACCGGCTACAACGACGAGCGGTTTGGAATCAAGAAGTCGAGCAATGTGTTGCCCGGATTCAAAGCTTGGTCTGCCGGAAAACCTGAGTCCGAACACCCAAATTGGTACGGCGAGAACATGACCTGCCTGGATCAACCCGAAGGGCAGAATTATTGCGGTGGCTCCAAGCTTCACCGCGAAACCCAAAACTATGTGTACCCGATCATCGCGCAGCATCTGTTGGCGGTGTGTTACTACGCCCAGAATCACGCGACGGAGTACCCGGAATTCCAGGATTGGGCGATGCATGTGCGTGAGGACGGCTACTGCAAGAAGTTCAAAATCCCCACGCCCGATCAGGTGAAATGATGAATTGGCGCCCCTGGATGGTCGGGCTTTCGTTGATTGGGAGCGGGATTTTCAGCATCGCACTGCTGGTGACCGAGAGCATTGACCCGGTGCGTGTTCCAAAGAAATTGGAGCTCAAAACCGACGATCCGCTCGGCATGCTGCCCTACACGGCGGCGGCGCGGTACGAGAACTTTAAGAAGTATGGCCTTCCTACCGACATGGCGAAAGCCGCCAACGAAAAGGCCGGTACGATCGTAAAGAATCGCCGCGAGGTCATCAAGAAACTTCTGGACGAACAAAAAGAAGCGGCGCAGAAGGCTTTTTGTAAGGATGCGGAACTGCCCCCACGCTATGCGGCTTTGTCGGTGTTGGTGGTGGAGGAAGAGGGAAAACGCCGCGTTCTCGATCCGAAGGAGATTTCGGGTTGGGCGCTTCAACCTTGGTATTTGTCCTCACCGGTGGCGGATGTGTACAGCGCCGTCGAGTTTGACGAACCGCGCAAGGAGGATGCCAGCGTGATGGCGATCGCCGCAGTATTGGCGGGCGCCGAGCCCAAAGCGGTGAACGGTGAGGGGCGGTGGGGCGACGGCGTGTTTGGGTGGAGTTTCGACAACGTGCTCGGTGACTATGCTGAGGCGAACATCCGAAACACGTTGATCGATTATTTCGCGTTGATGCACGCCATCGCCGAACTGGCCAATGAGGAGAAGGGCATCTGTAATTGATTTCACAGGAACGTTGGGATGTCATCTTGAAGGTGGTTTCTGGGCCGTTGGAGGGGCTCGGAGATCAGGTGTTGCGAGGCCCGGTGGTGCGCATTGGCGTCAATCCCGGCCCTGGCGGCCTTCAGTTGACCGGATACCGAGGTTTGGACGCCCGTCAAGCGGTGATCACGGCGTACGACGAAGGAACGGCGAGCATCGCGCCGGTGGGCACGAACCAAGTTCGAATGGCCCCTCACGCGAATGTGAACTGGAAGGAGGTCGATCCGATCTCCAAACCTCAGTACCTCAATGAGGGTTGCGCGATTCACCTGGGGCCCGTAGGCCGAGGGTGTACGCTCGAATTCGTAAAGTGCCAGCGCTTAGGTGCATGGCAGGGCGGAGCGATGTCGTCGTCGGTCGAACCTGGTGGGGGACCTTCGGGCGGAGTGCGGGCGACGGCTCTGGTGCAAAAGGGCATCAAGGTAAAGTCCGTTCGTACCTCCACTGCGCCCGTGTGGTTCTTGGGTTGTTTGATGCTGTTGGTCGGTACGGCGGTGCCCACCGTGTTGGCGATCGGTTTCATCCGAGGGCTTACTCCAGACCCTCCGGGACCTACCGAGGAGGGACCGGAGATTTATTGGCGTCAATCGTCGTCTCCTCCGACGGCTGAAACCCGAAAAGAGATCGAGGGGCTCGATCTGCTCAACGGTCTCGAAAAGGGGTTTGGCGCGTTTGTGATGCAGCCGAACATCGACCAATCGGGTCGGCTCGAGCTGCGGGGGCGCGACCATTGGGACGAAAAATTCTATGAGATGACGGTCACGGCAACGCTTCAACATGTTCAATGGAAGCGCCTGTTTCGTAAGTACGAGGACATCAAAGGGGACTATGCGACGGTCGTCGGAGTGATGCGCGACAAAGGGCTTCCGGATGTGTTTGCGGCGGTCCCGATTCGAGAGAGCAACTACACGGCGAGCGCGACGTCCACGGCGTGCGCACACGGGTATTGGCAGTTTATGCCGGAAGTCGCCAATCGTCTGGAGGTGCAAAACGG
>SXGS01181026.1_pt1 | contig 19087 bp, 16 predicted proteins | sample 3174681 | NCBI WGS metagenome assembly SXGS01 (sample SAMN11356861, study PRJNA531348) | freshwater metagenome | isolation source: freshwater sample F1-80 | place: China: Fuxian Lake, Yuxi | collected 2017-12-25 | reverse complement strand
TGAAGGCCTTTGAGGAGGCGACGCCGATCTCGGGGCCTGCGTGGGTGTAGAGGACGCCGTCGGACTCGCGGGGGATGGTGGACTCCATCACATTGCAGATCGAGATGACCTTGGAGCCGCGGGCTCTGGCTTCGCGCAGGGCGGCGAGGGTGTCGGCGGTCTCGCCGGACTGGCTGATGGCGATGGTGAGGGTGCGGGCGTTGACGACGGGGTTGGCGTAGCGGAACTCGCTGGCGAGGTCGACGCTGGTGTGGACGCGGGCGAGATCTTCGATGAGGTAGCGCCCGACGAGGCCGGCGTGCCAGCTGGTGCCGCAGGCGACGATCTGGATGTGGTCGAGGTCGGCGATGAAGGCGGGCGAGAGGGAGAGCTCGTCGAGGTCGACGTCGCCGCGCTCGCTGGAGATGCGGCCGCGCAGGGTGTCGATGATCCGGGTGGGCTGCTCGTGGATCTCCTTGAGCATGAAGTGCTTGTAGCCCTGCTTTTCGGCGGAGATCGGGTCCCAGTTGATGCGGCGGGGTGTGCGGTTGGCGGGCAGGCCGTCGGCGTCGAAGATCTGGAGGCTGTCGCGGCGCAGGATGGCGGTGTCGCCGTCTTCGAGGAAGATGAAGTTGCGGGTGTGGCTCAGCACGGCCGGAACGTCGCTGGCGGCGAAGTGCTCGCCTTCGCCCAGGCCCAGGACGAGGGGCGAGGCGTTGCGGGCGACGACGAGCTGGTCGGTCCAGGCTTCGTGCAGGACGACGATGGCGAAGGAGCCCTCCAGGGCGGTCAGCGCCTCGCGGACTGCGGCGTGGAGGTCGAGGTGCGCGTTGGCCTCGACGGCGGCGTCGATGAGGTGGGCGATGATCTCGGTGTCGGTCTCGCTGGAGAAGACGCGGCCTTCGGCCTGGAGCTGGGCCTTGAGGCGCAGGTGGTTCTCGATGATGCCGTTGTGGACCACGACGGTGCGGCCGGCGCGGTGGGGGTGCGCGTTCTGCTCGTTGGGTCGCCCGTGGGTGGCCCAGCGGGTGTGGCCGACGCCGATGGTGCCGTTGAGGGGCTCGCGCCAGTAGGCGGCCTCGAGGTTGCGCAGCTTGCCCTGGGCGCGGCGGATCTGTATCCGGTCGCCTTCGAAGATGGCTACGCCCGCCGAGTCATAGCCTCGGTATTCCAGGCGGCTGAGTCCTTCGAGCAGCAGCTCGCCGCACTGGCGATGACCCACATAACCGACGATCCCACACATGCGATGTCTCCTGACGGTGGCAGCCCCGAGGTCCAGGCGCCGTTGCGCCTGGGGGAGTCCTTTTATCAAATGTCTCGCCCGCTGTCTCGACCCGCCGAGCGTTGCACGTGAAACATGCTTGCGCTCTGCACTGAAACGTGTTTCAGTTTTTGGTATCGGAAGGCGCCTGTCGAGTCTTGAGGGGCGGGCGTTGGAGCTTGGGAGCGACTTGAGGATGGTGTTGGAGCCGATGAGCCAGGAAACGTTGGAGGTGGTGGAGGAGCCCGGTCTGGACGAGCGGGCGGAGAAGATCGTGGACGTGGCGATGCGGCTTGCGGAGCAGGGTGGCTTCCAGGCGGTGAGGTTGCGGGACGTGGCCGCGCAGTCTGGGGTGGCGCTCGGGACGCTCTATGTGCGCTTTCGCAGCAAGGAGGACATCCTGGTGGCGGCGTTGGAGCGTGAGGTGCTGGTCTTCGAGGAGCTGCTGCAGCAGTTCGAGGTGCCGGGCGAGACGCCGCTGGAGCGGCTGCGGCACTTCTTTACGATCTCGACGCAGGCGCTCTTCATGAGGCCCAACTTCGCGCAGGCGGTGTTGCGCTCGATGGCTTCGGGGGTGCCGGAGATCGCGGAGAAGATCGCGCGCTATCAGGGTCGGATTACCCACATGATCGTTGAAATGATGAGGGGGGGGGTTGTTGGGGAAGGCGAGGAGACTGAGGAGGAGTCTTACGTGGCTTTCTTGATGCAGCAGATCTGGTTTGCGGCCTTGATCGGGTGGATGGGGGGTCTTCTGGACGAGGACGGGGTGGTGGAGCATGTGTCGAGGGCCTGCGGGCTCTTGCTGTTGGGGATGAGGGCTGGGGGCGTTGAAGGTGGGGGGGAGGGGGCATGAGGCTGGAAGGCAAGTCGGCGGTGATCACGGGTGCGGCCAGCGGCATCGGCCGTTCGATGGCGAGGCGCTTTGCGCAGGAGGGCGCGGGGCTGGTGCTGGGGGACGTGGATCGGGGTCGGCTGGACAAGGTGGTGGCGGAGGTCGTGGAGGAGGGCGGCCGCGCGGTGGGGTTGGTGGTGGACGTGTGCGACCCGGAGGCGGTCGAGGCGATGATCCAGCGGGCGGTGGAGGAATACGGTCGGCTGGACGTGCTGTGCAACAACGCGGGGGTGCTGGACAACCTGACGCCTCTGGCGGACGTGTCGGATGAGCTGTGGGACAAGGTGATGGGGGTCAACGTCAAGGGCCCCTTCCTGGCGGCGCGCAAGGCCTTGCCGGTGATGATCGCGCAGGGTGGCGGGGCGATCATCAACACGGCTTCGGCGGCGGGGCTGGCGGGCGGGCGTGGGGGAGCGGTGTACACGGCCTCGAAGCACGCGCTGGTGGGGATGACGCGGTCGATCGCGTGGTATTACGGGCCGCAGGGCGTGCGCTGCAATGCGATCGCGCCGGGGGCGATCCAGACGCGGATGGCGTCGACGCTGGTGCCTCACATGGGCGGCTTCGAGCGCTACCAGCCGCATTTTTCGCAGATCCCGCCGCACGGCAAGGCCCAGGAGGTCGCCGACGTGGCTCTTTTTCTGGCCTGCCAGGAGAGCGCCTACGTGAACGGGGCGGTGATCCCGGTCGACGGCGGGTGGTTGACCTTCTGAGGGCGCTGGCGTGGGCCGGCGAGCGCCCGCGCTCTTCGGTCGAGGTTTTGCGTTTGATCTGCGCGGGCTTTATAACCATCACCAGGGATGACGACGTTGAGTCGACCGGGTCCAGGGCGCAGCCCCGCTCGCCTGCTGGCGCGCGAGAACAAGGGTGATGGCGTTGCGTCTGGCGCTGCGGTGCGTGGGCTCATCCTCTCGGGGCTTCTGATCCATCACCTTCGCGGCGCCCTCGAATCGGCACAGCTTGACTGATCGTCCCCTTCGGGTCCTGGCGCGTCCGCGGCTCAACGGTTGCGTTGATGCTATTCAACTCCTGGGAATTTCTCATATTTTTCGTTCTGGTCTACGGCGTCTACTGCACGCTGAACGTCCGCGGCCAGAACGTCCTGCTGCTTGTCACCTCCTACGTCTTCTACGGCTGGTGGGACTGGCGCTTCCTGGGCCTGATGCTGATGTCGACGGCGATCGACTACTGCGCCGGGCTCATGATGGAGCACTCGGACGAGCGGCGGCGCAAGATCTGGCTGTGGGTCAGCGTCGGGGCCAACCTGACCTCGCTGGGGGTCTTCAAGTACTTCAACTTCTTCATCGATTCGGCGAGGGTGGCGCTGGAGACGCTGGGCTTCGAGGCCCACCTGCCGGTCCTGTCGATCATCCTGCCGGTGGGCATCAGCTTCTACACCTTCCAGACGATGGCCTACACCATCGACGTCTACCGCCGTCAGATGGACGTGGTCCGCGACCCGGTGCTCTTCGGCGTCTACGTCAGCTACTTCCCCCAGCTCGTCGCCGGGCCCATCGAGCGCGCCCAGAACCTCATCCCGCAGTTCATCAAGCCCAGGCGGGTCACCACCGAGATGATCACCTCCGGGGCGACGCTGGTGCTCATCGGCCTGGTGCGCAAGGTCATCATCGCGGACATGGTCGCCTCGGAGGTCGACGCGGCCTTTGCGAACCCCGCCGCCATGAGCAGCGCGGGGCTGGTGCGCGCCACGGTGCTCTTCGCCCTGCAGATCTACGGCGACTTCGCCGGCTACTCGGACATCGCCCGCGGGACCAGCCGGATGATGGGCATCGAGCTGATGCGCAACTTCGAACACCCCTACTTCTCCACCAGCATCACGATCTTCTGGCGCCGCTGGCACATCAGCCTCTCGTCCTGGCTGCGCGACTACCTCTACGTCCCCCTGGGCGGCAACAAGGGCCCCTCCTGGTTCGTCTACCGCAACCTGCTGCTGACCATGCTGCTCGGCGGCCTGTGGCACGGCGCCGCCTGGACCGTCGTCGTCTGGGGCGCGCGGCACGGCGCCTCCCTGGCCCTGCACAAGCTCACGCTGCGCGACCAGAAGCCGCCCATGAAGCCGAAGCTCGACTCGGCCTCGGACTTCGCCCGCGCCATCGGCGGCTGGGCCCTGACCATGGCCCTGGTGCTCCTGACCTGGATCTTCTTCCGCGCCACCGACCTGTCCAACGCCATGGACGTCATCGGGGGCATCTTCGACCTGCGCGGCGGCCTGGGCCTGTCCTCGTGGGCCATGCCCGTCGGCGTGATCGCGCTGATGCTCTTCATCGACATCCCCCAGTACGTCACCGGCGACCACACGATCATGCGGCGCTGGCCCTGGCCCGTCCGCGCCCTCATCTTCACCGGCCTCATCCTCGCCATGGTCCTGCTGCGGAGCAACGAAGATGTCCCATTTCTCTATTTTCAGTTTTGAGACGCTCAAGCTCGACCGCAAAGTGCCCGCGGCCCTCCTGCTGAGCCTCGCCCTCCTGCTGGCCGTCGAATTCGGGCTGGCTCGCCAGGACTGGGTCTGGGGCTGGATCGCCCAGTCCCCCAGCGGCATCTTCGACGCCATCGAGCAACAGCTCATCATCCCGGCCAGGGACCCCGCCGTGATCATCATGGGCAGCAGCCGCGTCCAGGGCGCCGCCGGCCCGCGCATCCTTGAGCAGGCCCTCGACCTCCCCAACGGCTCCGTCCTCAACCTCGCCATGACCTCCGGGCGCCCCTTCGACGCCCTGATGCTCTACGAGCGCAACCGCGACAAGCTCTCCAAGGCCCGCGTCCTGGTCTTCGAAGTGGCCGAGTTCCAGTTCAACGGCGGCTTCTCCCCCAGCGAGCGCGAGCGCCGCTTCGCCACCCTCGATCAGCGCCTGTCCCTCTACGACTCGCGCAACACCCTCGACATGACCGTCGGCTGGGTCTGGCGCACCTACGACGCCCAGGGCCCCCTGCGCCGCCTCCTCAAGTCCGCCGTCTCCCCGCCCATCACCGAGCTCAAGATCACCGAGGACGGCTGCGTCGACTGGCGCACCGAGACCCTCGAGCGCGGCCCGCTGGACTACGACGTCGCCCCCGAGGTCAAGTCCATGTACCACCGCTTCTCCTTGAGCCAGGCCCGCGTGGACAACCTGCGCCGCCTCATCGAGCTCGCCCAGGCCGACGGCCTCAAGGTCATCCTGATCCAGACCCCGGTGCGCGACACCTTCGTCGACCTCGTCAACGCCAGCCACGCCGAGCAGTACGCCAGCTACGTCCAGGCCACCGACAACCTCACCCCTGGCCTCCCCGTCCAGCGCTGGTGGCGCGCCAGCGAGCTCGGGATCGCCCCCACCGACTACTACGACTACGGGCACCTGACCCGCTCCGGCACCCGGATCTTCACGCTCGCCCTGGCAGACCGCCTCAAGACCCTCGCCCCCGAAGCCCTGCGCCCCCCCTCCCCTTCCCCCTGACCCGCCGCGATCTCCACCCAGGACCGCCCCCAGACAAGCTCCCCCCCCCTCTCGCAGCCCAAACCTGCCCCCCGCGAAACGCGCCCCCAAGCCCGCCGCACCTCAATCCTCCCTTGACACCCGCCCCCGAATCGTTGATGCTCACCCGCTAGAACGTGTTCTAGTTCGTGTTGATCCAAGCAGAAAACGGGAGGAGCCATGACTTTCAAGGTCACAAGCACCAAAGAGTACTTCGAAACCCTCAACAAGCGCTTCGTCGGCGCCCAGGCCAGCGGCGTCGAGGCCGTCTACCAGTTCGAGCTGTCCGGCGACGAGGGCGGCACCTGGCACGTGGTCGTCTCCAACGGCACCATGGCCGTCCACGAGGGCGCCCACGCCAGCCCCACGACCACCCTCAAGATGAAGGGCGACGACTACGTCAAGATGTCCAACGGGGAGCTCAACGGCCAGGTGGCCTACATGACCGGGAAGATGAAGATCTCCGGCAGCATCCCCCTGGCCATGAAGATGAAGAACATCTTCCCTCAGGCCTGATCCCGGCCGGGCGACCTGCGGCCCCGCCGCCGCCCTGCCGGACGCCGACGGCCCCGTTCGAAGGAGGGGAGCGATGAGAGAGTTCAAGCTGTTCCTGGACGGGCGCTGGCAGCCGGCGCTTGGCGGCCAGACCTACGAGAGCATCAACCCGGCCACCGGCGCCCCCTGGGCCATCGCCGCCGCCGCTGGCTCCGCGGACGTCGACGCCGCCGTCGCCAGCGCCCGCCGCGCCTTCCGCGATGGGCCCTGGCCCCGGATGTCCTTCGCCCAGCGCGCCGAGATCCTCTCGCGCGTCGCCGACATGCTCATCGAACACCAGGATGAGCTCGTCCTGGCCGAGGTCGCCGACAGCGGCGGGACCTTCCGCAAGGGCAACATCGCCGACGTCCCCGCCTCCATGCAGACCTTCCAGTACTACGCCGCCCTGATCGCCTCCATGGACGACGAGCGCGAGGAGGAGGAGTTCGTCCCCGTCCCCAGCCGCAACATCATCCGCACCGAGCCCCTCGGCGTCGTCGCCGCCATCATCCCCTGGAACTTCCCCATGGCCGCGGCCTCCTGGAAGATCGCCCCCGTCCTGGCCGCCGGCAACACCCTCATCCTCAAGCCCTCGCCCTACACCCCCGTCACCGCCCTGATGCTGGCCGAGATCTGCCATCAGGCCGGCGTCCCTGACGGCGTCTTCAACGTCCTGACCGGCCCCTCCGACGACCTCGGCGACGCCCTCGTCGCCCACCCCGGCGTCGACAAGGTCACCTTCACCGGCTCCACGAAGGTCGGCCGCCTCGTCATGCGCCGCGCCGCCGACAGCCTCAAGCGCGTCATCCTTGAGCTCGGCGGCACGTCGGCCAACATCATCCTCGAAGACGCCAACCTCGACGGCGCCGTCCGCGGCGCCCTCTTCGGCACTTTCTTTCACGGTGGACAGGTCTGCGAGTCCGGCACCCGCGTCCTCGTCCCCCGCAAGCTCCACGACGAGTTCGTCGAGCGCATGGTCGACGGCGCCGCCCGGATCGCCGTCGGCGACCCCATGGACCCCTCCACCACCATGGGGCCCCTGATCAGCGACCGCCAGCGCGACAGCGTCGAGCGCTACGTCCAGAAGGGGCTCGACGAGGGCGCCCGCTGCGTCTTCGGCGGCCGCCGCCCCAAGGACCTCGACCAGGGCTACTACCACCTGCCGACCATCTTCACCGGCGTCGACAACGCCATGACCATCGCCCAGGAGGAGATCTTCTGCCCCGTCGTCGCCGTCATCCCCTACGGCGACGAGGAGGAGGCCGTCCAGATCGCCAACGACAGCATGTACGGCCTCGGCGGCGCCATCTGGTCCCGCGACACCGCCCGCGCCCTCGACATGGCCCGGCGCCTTGAGACCGGCACCGTCTGGATCAACGACTACCACCTGCTCAACGTCCGCTTCCCCTTCGGCGGCTACAAGCAGAGCGGCTTCGGCCGCGAGCTCGGCCCCCAGGGGCTCGCCGAATACCAGCAGCTCAAGCACATCCACGTCGGCGAGCCCTCCGGCCCCGACGAGAAGTACTACTTCGGCATGCTCATCGACGACTGAGCCGCCCCCGGCCCACCCGGCCTGAACGACCCGCGCGCCGCCCTGGAGGACGACGTGGCCATTGATGACCCCGCAGGCCAGCCGCTCACCGCGCCCTACCTGCTCCAATACCCCTACCGGCGGAGCCTCGGCCCCGTCCTCGGGCGCTTCTTCACCGCCCTGCGCGGCCGACAGATCCTCGGCGCCCGCACCCTCGACGGCCGCGTCCTCGTCCCCCCCCTGGAGTACGACCCCGAGACCGGCGACGACATCGACGACCTCGTCCCCGTCAGCGCGCGCGGCACCGTCACCACCTGGGCCTGGGTCGCCCAGCCTCGGCCCCTCCACCCCCTCCAGAGACCCTTCGCCTTCGCCCTGATCCGCCTCGACGGCGCCGACACCGCGATGCTCCACGCCGTCGACGCCCTCCACCCCGAGGCCATGACCACCGGCATGCGCGTCCGCGCCCGCTGGAGCGACGCCCCCGTCGGACACATCACCGACCTGGCCTGCTTCGAACCCGAAGACCGCGTCGGCGACAAAGACCGCGTCGGCGATGATGACCGCGTCGCCGCCGAGCCAGACCCGGCGCTCCTCGACCTCAAGCCCGTCACCTCGATGACCACCCCCCTGAGCCTCGATTACACCGTCACCGCAGGCTACGACCTGACCGCCTTCCTGCGCGGCATCGCCCGCAAGACGATCCTCGGGCGCGAGTGCCCCGCCTGCCAGAAGGTCTACGTCCCCGCGCGCGGCACCTGCCCCACCTGCTCGGTCCCCACCGGCGCCGCCGTCGAGGTCGCCCACGCCGGGACGATCACGACCTTCTGCGTCGTCAATATTCCCTTTGAAGGTCAACAGCTTACGCCACCCTACGTCTGCGCCTCGGTGCTCCTCGACGGGGCCGACATCCCGATCTTCCACCTCGTCGGCGGCGGGCCGGTCGAGGCCGTCCACATGGGGATGCGCGTGCGCGCGGTCTGGGTGCCGGACGAGGCGCTGGCCCCGACGATGGAGAGCATCCGGTACTTCGAGCCCAGCGGAGAGCCCGACGCCCCCTTCGACTCCTACAAGGAGCACCTGTGATGCGGGATGTGGCGATCGTGTCCTTCGCGCAGACGCCCTCCTGGCGTCGATCCCCCCAGGACGACGTGGAGATGGTCCAGTCGGTCTGTCAGCGGGCCGTCGAGGGCTCTGGCCTGCCCCGTGACGCGATCGGCTTCACCGTCTCGGGCAGCTGCGACCTGCTCATCGGCCGCCCCTTCTCCTTCGTCATGGCGCTGGACGGCGCGGGGGCCTGGCCCCCCATCTCGGAGTCCCACGTCGAGATGGACGGCGCGTGGGCGCTCTATGAGGCCTGGGTGCGCCTCCAGCACGGCGACGTCGACGCGGCGCTGGTCTACGCCTTCGGCCGCCCCTCCTGCGGCCCGCTGCCCGACGTCATGGTCTTGCAGCTTGACCCCTACTGCGTGGCGCCCCTGTGGCCCGACGCCATCTCCATCGCCGCGCTCCAGGCCCGCGCCCTGCTCGACGCCGGCCGCGCCACCGAGCGCGACTTCGCCGAGGTCGTCGCGCGCAGCCGCCGCGCCGCGCTGGACAACCCCGACGCCCAGCTGCGCGGCGACCCCACGCCCGACGCCCTGCTGGCCGAGCCGACGACCACGGCCCCGCTGCGCCGCCACGACTGCCCGCCCATCTCCGACGGCGCCGCCGCCCTCGTCCTGGTCGCAGGGGATCTGGCCCGCCGGATCTGCCCCCGGCCTGCCTGGATTCGGAGCATCGACCACCGGATCGAGCCCCACGGCCTCGGGATGCGCGACCTGACCCGCTCGACCTCGACGACCCTGGCCGCCCGCGCCGCTGGCGACGCCCCCGTCGACGTGGCCGAGCTCCACGCCCCCTTCTCGCCTCAAGAACTGATCGTCCGCGAGGCCCTCGGCGGCCTGATCGGCCCCGAGACGCGGGTCAACCCCTCGGGCGGCGCGCTGGCCGCGAACCCCATGATGGTCGCCGGCCTGAGCCGTCTGGGGCTGGCCGCCCGCGAGATCCTGGAGGGCCGAGCGCGCCGCGCCCTGGGCCACGCGACCTCTGGCCCGGCGCTTCAGCAGAACCTCGTCTGCGTCATGGAGGGAGAGCGATGAGCGCTCGATGCGCCGTCATCGGCGTCGGACAGACCGTGCACGCGGCCAGGCGAGGGGACGTGTCGATCGAGGGGCTCGTGCGCGAGGCCGCGAAACGGGCGCTCGACGACGCGGGCCTCGGCTGGCGGGACATCGACGCGGTGGTCATCGGCAAGGCGCCGGACACCTTCGAGGGCGTCATGATGCCCGAGCTGGCCCTGGCCGGCGCCCTGGGCGCGGTCGGAAAGCCCATGATGCGCGTCCACACCGCCGGCAGCGTCGGCGGCTCGACCGCCATCGTCGCGGCGCACCTGATCCAGTCCGGGGTCCACCAGCGGGTCTTGACCGTCGCCTTCGAAAAACAGTCCGAGAGCAACGCCATGTGGGCGCTCTCGCCCGTGTACCCCTTCCAGCCCCCCATGGCCGCGGGCGCGGGGGGCTACTTCGCGCCCTTGATCCGGGCCTACATCCACCGCAGCGGCGCTCCGCCGCACGTCGGCTGGCTCGTCGCCCTCAAGGACCGCCTCAACGCGCTCAAGAACCCCTACGCCCACCTCCAGCTGCCCGACATCACGCTGGAGGGGATCAAGGCCTCGCCCCTCTTGTGGGAGCCGATCAACTACCTGGAGACCTGCCCCTCCTCCGACGGGGCCTGCGCGATGGTGATGGCCAGCGAGCGGGCCGCCGCCGCCGCGCCGAACAAGCCGGCCTGGGTCGCCGCGACGGCGATGCGCAGCGAGCCGATCGTCTTCTCGGGCCGCAACCAGGTCAGCCCGCAGGCCAGCGCCGACTGCGCCGCCGACCTCTACCGGCAGGCGGGGATCACGGACCCGCGCGCCCAGATCGACGTCGCCGAGCTCTACGTCCCCTTCAGCTGGTTCGAGCCGATGTGGTTGGAGAGCCTCGGTTTTTGCGAACCCGGCCAGGGCTGGAGGATGGTCGACGAGGGCGTCACGGCCATCGACGGCGCGATGCCCGTCAACCCCTCCGGGGGGGTGCTCTCGTCCAACCCCATCGGCGCCTCGGGGATGCTGCGCTTCGCCGAGGCGGCCCTCCAGGTCCGGGGGATGGCCGGCGCGCACCAGGTCGAGGGCGCGAAGGTCGCCATGGGCCACGCCTACGGCGGCGGCTCCCAGTTCTTCGCCATGTGGATCGTCAAGGATGAGCCCTGATTCGAGGGGGATCGATGCAGTTCAACATCGCGGATTTATTCGAGAGTGTCGCCGACGCCGTGCCTGACAGGCTCGCGCTGGTCTGCGGCGACCGGCGCCTGACCTACGCCCAGCTGGACGCGCGGGCCAACCGCATGGCCCACGCGCTGCTGGGCCTGGGCGTCCAGGCCGGCGAGCACGTCGGGATGCACCTGCACAACGGCGCCGAGTACATCGAGGCGATGCTGGCGCTGCTCAAGATCCGCGCCGTGCCGATCAACATCAACTACCGCTACGTCGAGGCGGAGCTGCGCTACCTCATCGACAACGCCGATCTGGTCGGCCTGATCCACCAGCGGGCCTACGGCGACCTCGACAGGGTCGCGGCCAGCGACCTGCCGCGGGTGCGCTTCTTCATCGCGGTGGACGACGAGAGCGGCCTCGACAGCGGCGCGCTGGACTTCGAGGCGCTCATGGCCTCGGGCGACCCGGCGCGCGACTTCGCGCCCCGCTCGGCCGACGACCTCTACATCGTCTACACCGGCGGCACGACGGGGATGCCCAGGGGCGTGATGTGGCGCCACGAGGACCTCTTCTTCGCGGGCCTGCAAGGCGGCCGGGCTGGCGGCGAGGACATTGAGCGGCCCGAGGAGCTGGCCTCGGTGGTGCTGGAGGGGGCGGCGATCAACATCCACCCGGCCGCGCCCCTGATCCACGGGGCGGCGCAGCTGGCCTCCTGGATCTGCTTCTTCTCGGGGGGGACGGTGGGGCTGGTGCCGGGGCGCAGCTTCGACCCCGAGGCGACCTGCGCGCTGATCGGGGCCGAGGGGATGAACGTGATCAACCTCGTCGGCGACGCAATGGCGAGGCCGCTGGCCGAGACGCTGGCGCGCGGCGGCTGGGACACCGGGTCGCTGGTGGTGCTCTCGTCGGCCGGCGCGATCCTCTCCGAGTCGGTCAAGGACCAGCTCGAGGCGGCGTTGCCCGACGCGATGATCCTGAACAACTTCGGCTCGTCCGAGACCGGCCACCAGGGCACGGCCATCAGCCGGGGCGGCGGCCAGCCGACCTTCTTCATGCACGGCTCCTGCACCACCGTCCTGGGCGACGACCTCAAGCCCGTCGAGCCCGGCTCCGGCGTCGTCGGCAAGCTCGCCCGGGCCGGCCACATCCCGCTGGGCTACTACAAGGACCCCGTCAAGACCGCCGCCACCTTCCCGGTCGTCGAGGGCGTGCGCTACGTCATCCCCGGCGACATGGCGCTGCTGGAGGAGGACGGCACGGTCAAGATGCTCGGCCGCGGCGCGGTCTGCATCAACACGGGCGGCGAGAAGGTCTACCCCGAGGAGGTCGAGGAGGCCCTCAAGGGCCATGACGACGTCATGGACGCCGTCGTGGTCGGGGTCACGGACGAGCGATGGGGACAGCGCGTGTCGGCCCTCGTGCAGCTCCGACCGGGCGCCGAGGTCGCCGTCGAGGCGCTGGAGGCCCATTGCCGCGCCAGGGTCGCCGGCTACAAGGTCCCGCGCCGCATCCACCTGATAGACCACATCGAGCGACACCCCAGCGGCAAGCCCGACTACCGGTGGGCCCGCGACAGCGCCGAGGCGCTCGAGACCTGATGAGGAGCCGCTGATGCATCTCGATTACACGCCCGCCCAGCAGGCCCTCCGCGCGCGGGTCCGCGCCACGATGGACGCGCTGATGACCGACGCGCTGCGCGACGAGATCCACGCCACCGAGGGCGGCGGGCCCCTCTACCACGCCGCCATCGAGCGCCTCGGCGCCGAGGGCTGGCTCGGCATCGGCTGGCCCGAGGCCTGGGGCGGCCAGGCCCAGGGCCCCATCGAGCAGTTCATCTTCTTCGACGAGGTCCAGGGCGCCGGCTTCCCCGTCCCCATCCTCACCCTCAACACCGTCGGCCCCATGCTCCTTGAGCACGGCACCGAGGCCCAGAAGGCCCACTTCGTCCCCCGGATCCTCGCCGGCCGCTGCCACTTCTCCATCGGCTACACCGAGCCCTCCGCCGGCACCGACCTGGCCTCCTTGAAGACCACCGCCACCCGCGAGGGCGACGAATACGTCATCAAGGGTCAGAAGATATGGACGAGCCTGGCCGACCACGCCGACTACCTCTGGCTCGCCGCCCGCACCGACCCCGACGCCCCCAAGCACAAGGGCATCTCCATCATCATCGTCCCCACCGACGCCCCCGGCCTCTCCATCACCCGGATCCGCGCCCTGGGCGACAACAACGTCTGCGCCGTCTACCTCTACGAGGTCCGCGTCCCCACCTCCAACCTCGTCGGCAAGGAGCACGGCGGCTGGCGCCTGATCACCGGACAGCTCAACCACGAGCGCGTCGCCCTCAACGCCGTCGCCCCCCTGGAGAACCTCGCCCTGCGCACGCGCGACTGGGCCGCCATCACACCCTACGGCGACGGCCGCGTCGTCCTCGACATCCCCTGGGTGCGCGCCAACCTCGCCCGCCTCGACGCCCGGCTCGCCGTCCTCAAGCTCCTGAACTGGAAGCAGGCCTGGTCCATCGCCGAGGGCCGCCTCTCGCCCGCCGACGCCTCCGCCATCAAGGTCTACGGCAGCGAACTCTACGTCGAGGGCTCTCGCCTCCTGATGGAGATCCTCGGCGAGCCCGGCGTCCTCGCCGCCGGCTCCCCCGGCGCCGCCCTCCTCGGCGGCGTCGAGCGCTTCTACCGCATGTCCCTCGTGCTGACCTTCGGCGGCGGCTGCAACGAGATCCAGCGCGACATCATCTCCATGGCGGGGCTCCGCATGCCCGGCGTGCGGCGCCAATAAAGGAGGCCCCGATGGACTTTGCACTGACCGAGACACAGGACGCGATCCGCGAGATGCTCAAGAAGCTCTTCGGCGAGCTCGTCACCGACGACAGCCTCAAGGCCCTTGAGCGCTCCGGGCAATTGTTCCACGTGAAAACATGGCGCGCGCTGGCCCAGGCCCAGATGCTCGGCATCGCCCTGCCCGAGGCCGTCGGCGGCGCCGGACTCGGCCTCTTCGAACTCGGCCTCCTCCTCCAGCAGGTCGGCCGCTCCGTCGCCCCCATCCCCGCCCTCGAAACCCTGGTGATGGGCGCCCTGCCCGTCGCCCGCTTCGGCACCCCCGACCAGCAGGCCCGCCTGCTCCCCCCCATCATCGCCGGCGACCTCTTCCTGACCGCCTCCCTCCGAGAGCCCGGCAGCCGCCTGCCCGACAGGCCCACCACACGGGCCCTCCCCGATGGCGACGCCTGGCGACTGACCGGCGTGCGCGACTGCGTCTCCGGCCTCGAAGGCGCCTCCGCCATCCTCATCCCCGCCATGATCGAGGGCGTCGGCGTCACCGTCTTCCTCCTCGACCCCGCCGCCGAAGGCGTCCAGACCCAGGAGCAGCGCTCGACCAGCGGAGAGCGCCTCGCCCTCCTGACCCTCGACGGCGCCCGCTGCGGCGAGCTGCTCGGTCAGCCCGGCCAGGGCGCACAGATCGCCCGCTGGATCGAGCGCTGGACCACCTTCGGCCTGTGCGCCCTGGCCCTCGGCGTCGCCGAGCGCGCGATGTTCATGACGGCCGACTACGCCGGCCAGCGCCACCAGTTCGGCGCCCCCCTGGGCAGCTTCCAGGCCGTCAGCCAGCGCATGGGCGACGCCTACATCGACGTCGAGGCCATGAAGGTCGCCCTCTGGCAGGCCGCCTTCCGCCTCGACTCAGAGCCCGTCCGACAAGAACTCCCGTCGCCACGCGGCCCGATGACGCCGATCTCGACCCGGCCGATGCTCGACGGGCCTCCTGGCCCGCCCGCGCTCGTCCAGGCCGACCTCGACGCCATCGGCCTCGCCCGCCTCGGTCCCCCCTTGACGGAGAGGCTCTCGGACCAGGACCCCGACCGCGCCCTCGCCATCGCGAAGTTCTGGGCCGCCGAGGGCTGCCACAGAGTCCTGGCCACCGCTCAGCACATCCACGCCGGGATGGGCTTCGACCGCGACTACCCCCTCCACCGTTACTTCCTCTGGGCCCGGCGCATCGAGTTCACCCTCGGCGGCGCCAGCGCCCAGCTCGCCCGACTCGGGGACATGATCGCTGACGAGGCGCGCGCCCCTGGCGCCGACCCCCAACCATGACCGCCCCGCTCCAGGTCGACACGCGCGCGCTCCGCGACGCGCTGGGCTGCTTCGCGACCGGGATCACCGTCGTGACAACCTCAAACCTCCAAGGCCAGCCCGTCGGCGTCACCATCAACTCCTTCAACGCCGTCTCACTCGAGCCGCCCCTGATCCTCTTCAGCCTCGCCCGGCGCTCCCACTGCCTGCCCCTCTTCGAGGCCGGCCAGGGCTTCGCGGTCCACACGCTGCGCGACGACCAGAAGGCCATCTCCAACCGCTTCGCCTTCTCCAAGGACGACCCCTGGGCCGGCCTCTCCTTCGAACTCGACGCGCGCGGCTGCCCGCTGCTCTCGGGGGTCTTGTCAATTTTTCGTTGTAATGTCGAACAGATACATGACGGCGGCGATCACCGGATCATCATCGGTCGGGTGATCGACTTCAGCGCCGAGGTCGAGGGCGAGCCCTTGATCTACTTCCGGGGCCGCTACCGGGGCCTGTCCCCAGGCGAGGAGGCCAGAGCGGAGGTGGAGCTGGAGGTCGATCGGGACATCTGGATGTCGTGGTGAGGGCGGCCTTCGGGCCAGAGCGTGGAGGCGGCGTGTCGAGCATGAATGCAGAGGCCAACGAGGGGATCACCCGCGAGGCGCTGGTCGAGCGGGCCAGGGCGCTCGCGCCGGCGCTTCGGGCGAGGGCCGAGGCCACGGGCGCCGCGCGTCGGCTGTCCGTCGAGACGATCCAGGACTTTCAGGACGCGGGCTTCTTCCGGATCTTGCAGCCGGCGCGCTGGGGGGGGCTGGAGATGGACCCGGCGACCTTCTTCGCCGTGCAGATCGAGGTCGCGGCGGCCTGCCCCTCGACGGCCTGGGTGCTGGGCGTCGTGGCGGTCCACGCCTGGCAGCTGGCGCTCTTTGACCCCCAGGCCCAGGAGGACGTCTGGGGGCAGGACTCCAGCACCCTGATCTCGTCGTCCTACATGCCGGTGGGGCAGGTCGAGCGGGTCGAGGGCGGCTTCAAGCTCAGCGGCCGCTGGGGCGTCTCCAGCGGCAGCGACCACTGCCGGTGGGCCTTCCTCGGGGCCTTCGTGCCGCCCGAGCCGGGCTCGAAGGCCCCCGACATGCGGACCTTCCTCGTGCCCAGAGCCGATTACGTTCTGGACGACACCTGGCACGTCTCGGGGCTGCGCGGCACCGGCAGCAATGACGTCGTCGTCCAGGGCGCCTTCGTGCCCGAGCACCGCACCCACCGCTTCAAGGACGGCTTCCTGTGCGAGAGCCCCGGCAATGCGCTCAACAGCGGGCCGCTGTACAAGATCCCCTTCGGGCAGCTCTTCGTGCGCTCGGTGTCGACCCCGTCCATTGGGATGGCGCTCGGGGCGCTCGAGGCCTTCCGCGAGGTGATGCGCGAGCGGGTCAGCCGCGCCGACGGCGGCAAGGGGATCGACGATCCCGTCGGCCAGCGGGTCGCGGCCGAGGCCGAGGCCACCGTGGACGCGGCGCGCCTCGTGCTGGAGCGCAACTTCGCGCGCATGATGGCCTGCGCGCGGCGCGGGGAGGTGCCCTCCATCGACGACCGGGTCAAGTGGCGCTTCGAGTCGTCGGCGGCCGTGGGCCAGTGCGTCGAGGTCGTCAACGCCCTCTTCGCCGCCGGCGGCAGCCGCTCGATCTTCCTCGACAGCCCCATGCAGCGCTACTTTCAGGACATCCACGCCTGCCGGGCGCACTACGCCAACAACCCCGACAAGCCCTCGCGCAATTACGGCAAGGTGCTCTTCGGGCAGCGCAACGAGGATTTTTTCATCTAGCCATGACAGACAACCTCACATTGTCCCACCTCGGCTTCGAGGTCAGCGATCTGGCCGCCTGGGAGACCTTCGCGACGCAGGTCCTGGGGCTGACGGTGGCCCGCCGAGGCGCCGACGGCGCCTTCTCCCTGAGGATGGACGGCCACGCCCAGCGCCTCTGGATCACCCCCGGCCCGCGCGACGACCTCTCCTTCGTCGGCTTCGAGGTCGACGACGGCGCGGCCCTGGAGGCGCGCGTGGCGCACGTCCAGTCCATGGGCGTCGACGTGGCCTGGGCCGAGGCCGACGAGGCCGCGGCGCGCGACGTCGCGCGGCTGGCGCGCTTCAAGGACCTCAACGGGGTCCAGGTCGAGCTGGTCTGCGGCGCGGCCAGGGCGACCGGGCCCTTCGCCTCCGAGGCGCTGATCAGCCGCTTCGTCGCCGACGACCTCGGGCTCGGCCATGTGGTCATGCGGGCGCGGGATCGCCAGCAGAGCGTGGACTTCTACGCCCAGGCGCTCGGCTTCGTCTTGAGCGACCGGATCACCTGCGAGATCGGCGGCTACCCGGTCGACATCACCTTCATGCACGCGGCCAGCGGCCCCGGCAGGCTCTCGCGCCATCACTCGCTGGCCTTCGGCGAGAAGCTGCCCAAGCGGCTGCACCACTTCATGCTGGAGGTGGCCGTGCTGGACGACGTGGGCAGGGCCTACGATCGCACGGTCGACCACCGGCACAGGATCACGCAGACCATCGGGCGCCACCCGAACGACAGGATGGTGTCCTTCTACGCGCTGACGCCCTCGGGCTTCGAGTTCGAGTACGGCTGGGGCGGCCTCCAGGTCAACGACGAGGTCTGGGAGTCGACCACCTACGACCACATCAGCGAGTGGGGCCACCGCCGCCCCCCCTACCCGCGCCCGCGCGATTGAGCGCGGCGCCGCACAGGAGATCGGACCATGGTCAGCGCCGCGCCTCAGGGCAGCTTCGTCGAGATCGGCGACGGGCTCTCGATCCATTACCACGACGTCGGGGAGGGCTTCCCGGTCGTCTTCAACCACGGCAGCGGCCCTGGCGCCAGCGGCATCAGCAACTTCAAGCGCAACATGGCGGCCTTCGTCGAGGCGGGCTTTCGGGTCATCGTGCCGGACACGCTGGGCTTCGGGCGCTCCAGCAAGCCGGCCGACGCGATGTACACGCTCGACTTCATGGTCGGCGGCCTCTCGAAGCTGCTGGCGGCGCTCGGCGTGGAGCAATGCGCGGTGGTGGGCAACTCCATGGGCGGGGCGATGTCGATCCACCTGGCCCTGGAGCGCCCCGAGCTGGTCAAGAAGCTCGTCCTGATGGCCCCCGGCGGGCTGGAGTCGCGCGAGGTCTACATGCAGATGCAGGGCATCCGCGCGATGATCAAGCTGCTCTACGGCGGCGGCGGCTTGACGCGGGAGACGATGCGCAGCCTCTTCGAACTGCAGCTCTACGACCCCTCGCTGATCAGCGACGAGACGATCGACGAGCGCCTTGAGGTGGCCCTGACCCAGCCGCCGACGATCACGTCGAACATGCGGATCCCGGACCTGAGCGGGCGCCTCGGCGAGCTCTCGATGCCGGTCTTCACATTCTGGGGCGCGGACGATAAGTTCTGCCCGGTCAGCGGGGCGGCGACCATCGCCCGCGAGGTGGCCGACGCGCGGGTGTTGACGATCTCGCGCTGCGGGCACTGGGTCATGGTCGAGCGCGAGGCGCTCTTCAACCGCATGACGATAGACTTCCTCAATGAGTAAGGGCGCTTGCATGGATCAACTTGAGATCGATCGCTTCGGCAGGGAGCTCTACGAGGCGCTGCGGGCGCTGCGGACGGTGCCGCCGCTGACGGGGCGGGTGGCGGGGATCACGATCGACGACGCCTACCGGATCTCGCGCTCGATGCTGGCGCTGCGGCTGGCCGAGGGCGAGCGGATCGTGGGCAAGAAGATCGGCGTGACGGGGCTCGTCGTCCAGAAGATGCTCGACGTGCACCAGCCGGACTTTGGCTTTTTGACCGACGCGATGGTCTGCGCGGGGGGGGCCTCGGGCGGCGTGCCGGAGATGAAGATCAGCGGGCGCTTGATCCAGCCGAAGGCGGAGGGGGAGCTGGCCTTCGTGCTGGCCAGGCCCTTGCGGGGGCCGGGGGTGACGGGGCCGGACGTGCTGGCGGCGACGGCGTCGATCTGCCCCTGCTTCGAGGTGGTGGACTCGCGCATCGACGACTGGAAGA
>SXGS01584207.1_pt1 | contig 19088 bp, 15 predicted proteins | sample 3174681 | NCBI WGS metagenome assembly SXGS01 (sample SAMN11356861, study PRJNA531348) | freshwater metagenome | isolation source: freshwater sample F1-80 | place: China: Fuxian Lake, Yuxi | collected 2017-12-25 | reverse complement strand
TTATGGTATTGCAATAACTGTGAAAATAAATGGGGAAGATACTCTGATATTGATTCATTTGATTATGATCAAGGATTTAATCTTGATGAGGTGTACGATTAATGCAGAAATTGTTTTTTACTACCAAAGAGTGGAATAGATTTTCCTGGAGTATGCAAGAAATATTATGCAAAAAATATGATATTATTTTAACTGATTACAGAACAAGAAAAGAGAAAACCATATCATTGCTAAATAAAATCAATATGAACAATTTCAACAAGGGAATGAATCTGTTTAACAAATCATTGAACAAATTTAGCAAAACAGTTGATTCTCTAACTGCAAATAAGTCCAGTTTTGCAGGTTTTAATCAAGGCAAAAGTATCGATGAGACACTTGGCAAGACAGGATTTTCAAAAGATGCAATATGGGGAAAGTCTGAGGAAAAAACGTCATCTGTTAGTATCTGGGGCAAGACAATTCAATTAAGTGACTCTCCAGTTAGTATATGGCCAGAAAAATCAAAATCAGACAAGCCAAAAGACAACATGGATAGCATCTGGGGTAAAAGAGATTGATGAATGAAGAGCAAATCAAAGCATTTCTTGAAGATATCAAATCAGTCTACATGATAGGATATTTCAAAGATGATCTAACTACAGAGGCTGAAAAGTGGGGTCAGATTCAGGTTTTGGAATGGATTTTATCTGCAAACTCAGAAAGTCAAAACTAGATTTTAAATTTTATAATTACATAATGTTTTCAAATTACATGCATTGCATTTGTGTATGCTGTTATGGTGTTCAGGATTTGTAATTCCAACTGAAATGGATGCGAATTTTTCCAGAGATGTATGTAGATAGTGTAGTGAGAACGCATCTTGGTAATCAGAAAATATTTTGTATGGCTCTCTTGTCTTTCTATTGCAAATTCTTATCTGCCATTTTTTTTGAGTGTGGGGCATTTCAAACCAATCCTCCGGGCTTGCAACTCTCTTTGCAGAATAATTTGAATTCAGATACGCCAACACTTGTAATAATTGACTAGGATAAGGTTGAGTCTTTTGATCATACACTTGTGGTTTTCCTGCAAACTTGTCATCTTGGACAATCAAAGTTCCATCAACTCGTAAAATTTTATCAATTCTTCCTGATAGTGAAACTAGAACATTCTCTGAAGGAAATTCAAATGGAATATTCAAAATAGAATAGATATTTTCCCGGGCAAATTCAATATCATTTTGCTCGTTTTTAATTTCCTCAATTGATACTGGTTCCAATTCAACATGTTCTAGTTCATATTTTTCCTCTTCATGATGTGCTTTTGTACCTAGAATTAGAGATTGAGAAGGTTTTGGTTTTACTCCTTCAATGGATAATGGAATTTTGTATTCACAGTATCCTAGGGAATCTGCAAAATCTGTAACTGATGCAGATAGAAATGTAATGTCGGATTCCCTATTAATCTTAATCAAGATTAAATTCTCATAACAAAGTATCTAGTAGTATCATTTATCGTTAGCCAATTTATCTGATGTCTGCCATTCAAAGTAACTTTTTCAAAACTGGTTCCAATCTTATTTTTAATTTCACCATACAATTCTTTTTCCTTTCTGAATTTCTCATAGATGGTTCCTTGTTCTCCTCTATTACTCCAGAAATTACTTAGTGGAGTTATTGCCAAAAAGAAATTATCAGTAAAGCCAGATTCTTTTAACTGTTCAAGGAATTTTATATCCTGACAGAAATGAAACATTTGAATTGGATATTCTCCATTAATTGGAAATTTTATTTCAATTGCAAATTTTTTACTTTGGGAATTATTAAACACTACAATGTCAATCTCCTTTTTTATAAAACTCTTTTTTTCCAAATTAAAGAATTTGACATTTCTTTCTAATTGAATATTATAATTTGGAATTTTTTCTCTAAGAAACATTGCAAGTTCATACTGAACACTTGCCTCATTGTAAATCTCTGTCTTTCCTTTGGTTATATTAGATACAAATTCATCTAAAAGTTGTTCAAAGTAGATATTGTTTTTATCGACTACAAAATCAGGGGATTGTTGTTGTAGTTGTCTATCTCTTTGTTTTAAAAACTCTTTTTCTTTTGAAAGATCTATGACGTGTTTTTCGCGTTTTGCTCCTTTGACAAACACTGCTTTTTGTTTGGCAGTAGAATCCTTGTAAAATGAGATAGTTTTATTTTTTAAATTCAAATTCTTGGACATCCATCCAATTCCAAGTATTTCTTTCATGAGTGGGTGAGTGGGATGGTTTGACCACCAAGCAGGAAATTTATATGCAGAATTGGGTAATGAGTCTCCAATAATATTTTCTATCTTCTCAAATGTATAATTCACATTATTCGTAGAATGAACTTGTAGGAAATTTAGGAATGGAGTATAATTTGTCATTAATTAATTTTTGAATATTCATGTAAAAGTATTCCTAAATTAGCACAACTTCTTTTAGTATGAAAATATCACAATAATATTATGACTGATATTACTTTTCACGGTGGCGTCAAAGATATCGGCGGCAACAAGTTTCTGGTTGATGACAAGGGTACCAAAATTTTCATGGATTTTGGCATGAGTTTTAGCGCTGCAAACAAGTACTTTTCACAATTTGCACAACCAAGAACATCAAACAGTCTTAATGACATGTTTGAGATGGGATTATTGCCAAAGATCAAGGGACTCTATAGAAGAGATTATGCAAGACATATGGGCTTTGGTGGAGATGAGGATACTGAGATTAGTGCTGTATTACTAACACATGCACATGTGGACCATTGTGCATACATTCCATATTTGCGAGAAGACATTCCAATTTACTGCTCTGAAGAATCAAAATTAATCATGCAAAACTTTGATGAAACATCAGATACCAGTCAGTATCTTACCCTCAAAGAAAGATTTCAAGTATATACAAACACAAAAGGTGAGATTAGTCGGGCTACTGGTGACAAAGTTGCAGTGCCAAGGGAGATCAAAGTATTTGAGAGTGGTAAGAAATTCTCAATTGATTCAATTGGAGTAGAGCCATTGCCAGTTGATCACTCTATTCCAGGTGTGCATGCGTTTATTCTCAGTACTAGTTCTGGAACAATTGCAAACACTGCTGATTTACGATTTCATGGAAGGCGTGCAGCAGATACGGAAAAATTTGTAGAAAAATGTGCTGGCTCTGACATTGATGTGTTATTGTGTGAAGGAACTAGAATAGATAAAACATCCTCAATGACAGAATTTGATGTAGAGACAGAAACCGAAGAGATTATCAAAAATACAAAAAATTTAGTGATTTGTGGATATCCAGTTAGGGACTTGGATAGATTGTTGTCATTTTACAATGCTGCAAAAAGTACTGGGCGATATCTGGTAGTGGATTTGAAGCAAGCATATCTGCTAAAATTATTTAATTTATCCTCTGTACTAAAGGGGAAGTATCCATCACCAACTGATCCTAATTTGAAAATATACCTTCCTCGTGGTTCCTGGGGATTAATTGATAAGGACTTGACAAAATTCTCTGAACGTCAATTAATAATGGACTATGATACCTGGCAAAGAGAATTTTTGGATTATCCAAATGCGATAGATTACAGAGATGTTTTGAAAAACCAAAAAGACTTTGTGTTTTATTGCAGTGATTACAAGCTCCAGGAATTAATTGACGTAAAACCAAAGGAAGGCTCTTCATACATTCGCTCTTTAACTGAGCCATTTGATGATGAAATGGAACTAAAAGAAGAACAGATAAAAAATTGGTTTGAGCATTTTGGATTACTAACTAAAGAACGTGACTGGCATCAAATTCATGTGTCAGGTCATGGAGATGGATTGCAAATAAAGCGAGTAATTGATGAGACAAAGTCCAAAAAACTAATTCCAATTCATACACAGCATGATGAATACCATAAGAAATGGCATAGTAACGTAATGTCTGTAAATCAGCATGAATCTGTTAAATTGTAATTAGTGATATTTACAAAGTTTAACAATTATCAAGCAAATATTTTTTCCAATATGTAAGATTTTGTATATTATGCATTATAATTATTTAAGTAGACACCAGCTACTTTTTGCGAAACTAAATACAAATAATTATTTTCAATAATTCTGTGAAAAAATTCTTGAATACATCATCATATTAACCAAAATTGGTAAATTTTCAATAATGATATTTATCGTAGTTGAAGTAAGATGATCAGATTTATTATTTGATATTTCTAATTGTGATTGTGCAGATTCACCCCATTCTTTTGAATTAACACTTATCAAATCAAGAATTTTTATAATTGTAATTAGTACATTTTTATTTTGTAAAATTTTGGGGTCATAACTTAAAAGAAAAGAAATTATTGTTGGAGATAATTGATGAATTGCTCCATCATCATTAATGTACATAGGAAATAATTTTTCAATTGACTTTCTCATATTGTTTTCAAAATCACTAATTGATTTAAACGAAGAATTGAAAATGCCATTATCAAAAGAATTATTTTCAATAATTTCTGAAACATCAACAGTCAGTCTACTTATTTTATCTACATATGTGATACTGGAATTCTCTTCCAAGAATTGAAGTTTATTTTGCATTACAATACTAATTAAATGTGTTAAGTCATTTGATTCTATTTTTTTACCAACGCTTCCAATAACTATTGAGTAGTACGGTTGAGAAAAACTTTGTCTTAAAAGTAATCCAGTAAATATTTCACCTTCTTTAAATAAATTTGCAAGACTCTCAATTAGAAATACTGTGCGTTTTTCTGAAGAAATTTTATTTCCGTCATCTACAAGTATTATAACATCTGCATCCATGCATCTAATATTATGTGTTTTTAAAATCGTTAATGATTCAGTTTTTCTTCTAATTTTTATAATTTTAATTAAAGTTTTATTCAATACTAAAACATTATTTTCATAAATTTTACTACTTGAGTGATAAATTAAATTATTAATTGTCGGAGAAGTCATGTTACGAGGAGTAGGTAAATTCCAATAAGCATATTCAAAGCAGTCATCGATGATTTTTTTTCCTTCAAGAATATTTTCGTGACTACCACCTAGGCGTAAAATATTTGTAGATGAAAATTGGGCATATTTTCCGCCATTTTTATGACTGAATTTAGTGTAGATACCATTTCCAATGGAATTAATGGTTGAGTCATTAATAGAATTCAGCCCTATCTTAGAAAGAGATATGTGATTAAAATTTAACAAATAACATGGCATGAATTCTTCAACTCCGGGATTGTATACATTACCAATTTTTTTATGAAGGTGTTTGAATGCGGGATGAATATAATGAATGATTGGCATTGGGAATTTTATTTTAAAATAACTTGCATCCCCATGTACATTTCTTATTGTAAAAAATCTCGGGAGATTTGAATCGTCTCTGTTTTTAGAAGACATCTTAAGCGATAATCTTTCGATTCTTGCTTGAACTGATGTACAATCTTTAATCATATGTACTCTCAGATTTTTTTTGTAACGAAAATCAAAGGTTGGCAGTAATTTATCAAATAAAGTAAAATCAAAGTCTTGTTTCTGGTTAAATTCTGCATTTTCAGGATCATACCTTCTCTCACTCATGCATTCTCTTTCCTAATTTCTTCAGATAGTTTTGAAAGCATTCGTGAAAGATCAACAGCCACATTTCCTTTTACTTTTAGCATTATTTCATAATTTGACTCTAGTGCACCTTTTGAAATATTTGCAGAACCGATTAATGCGGTAGTTCCATCAATTACAATGAGTTTTGCATGCAATATTTTATTCAGATTATTAATTTTTGTTTGCTTAAAAAATTGTGGAAAAAACTGTTCAGGTTTATTACATTCCAATTCTTGAATTTTTTTTCTAGCAAATGGAGTAATAGTGTTGTTTTTTCCATCATCATTAATAATCATATTAATTTTCATGGTAGGATCACCAAGTTTTTTTTCAAGTAAATTAAAAAAATGACGCATTTCATCACTGTCATGTCCTGTAGAAAAGGATGAAATTTGTATGGAAGAATCAGCTTTTTCTAATTCACCAAACAGGAGATCAGCAATATCCATAGCATGGAATCCCATCCATACTTTACCTGATGCGCCAATGGCTTTGACATCTCCAATCGAATAATTATCCATTTAAAGTGCCTCGAACTAAATTTCGATCTAGAAATTTGTTAAGATAGGCACAAGAAGTTTCTGAATTCATCAAGCAAATATGACACGCTGCACCGGTTCTTTTTTGATTGTTAATTTTTGATGCAGAGCATATTGGATCATTTGAACATGAGGTTATTTTACGTAGGGTTTTGTTTACAATAACTGGAAGAATTCTCTCATCAACTAAACTCGTTAGACCCCCAAGAGTCCCATCAGTACCAGGACTTGAAGCATAAATGAATATGCCCGCAGTAAATGTGTCATCAGGTTTTTTTACACAGTAAATGCGCTCTCCGAGAGAAACTCCTGAAAATCCAGAATCAATTGAAAGTTGATTAATAAATTCATGTGCAAATGAATGCCACCAAACAAAAAGAGGATTTGTTTGCAGATTCTGACGTTCTAATGCATCTATGTCTTGCTCTTTATGTTCTTCGTTTTTTAATCGTTTAATTGCAATATCATTTTTTTTCAATGTTTCTTGATGAATTTCTTTCCACTTGTCATAATCATCATCATTTGATTTTGCAAAAATTTCCATCGCATCCTTGTGTACTTGTGGATTCAAATGTATGAAAATTCCTTCCCCGCGTAATTGATTTGCAAGATACCATCTTGAATCATTTTCATCTTTGTAAATTTCAGTGTCTGAAATTATTTTACCAATTCTTATGTCCGAATTTCTATCTTCATTAATTCCAGGATGTCTAGGGGGGGATATTTCTCTACTATATCCTGTTTGTACTTGAGTTACATTCACACCTTCAAAAGGCATAGATTCAAAGGACAAATTCCAAGGAGTGGGAAATTGAATTGGAAATCGTTTTCTTGTGGAAGTAGTTCCTGGAGTGATCGATACAGCAGGCCCATCTTCACGTGTCAGAGTTTCTAAACTACTTAATTCCTCTTCAAAAGATTCTTTTTCTGATAATAATTCAAGATGGGTTTCGGGTTTTGCGCTAAACTCTATAATTTTATAAATTACATCTGTAAATACATCTTCTCGCACATTTTCTGTTTTTCGAATTAATTCTGAAGTAATTTCTTTATGATTATTTTGCTCATCTCGCAAAATTCTCACAAAATCTTCTTGAGTAACAGTTTGTTTTTCAGGATGCTCGTATTTCAGATATGTTTTTACAAATTGTGTGATTGCTCCTGCAAGAGGTTGTAAAGTGTTAAACAATTGTGATTTTTGGGGTTTAATTTCCATCGAAGTGGCAACAAGAGGCATTCTAATACTCATCTGTGTTTTATTGGTCAATTTTGCCTTAGACATGTTTCCATTCCTTGTACAACCGTGTCGATCTTCACGATTGGTTTCTGCAATTTTTGCAGTACAAGCGATTTGTCCAGTACTAGATCTTCCTTTAAGTGCTAAATTGTCAACAGATGAATTACAAGTACTTGGAACAAATGTATCGACATTCCAATGACCAATACATCGAATTACAGCATTATCATTATCACCAGAAGAGATTACTGAAAACACTTTTCCATTACACTTAGATCCATTCTCACGATGAACTTCAAAAGGCCAATTTACATCATCTAGATGGCCTTCAGAGCAAGCAATCACAAGAGTTGATGCGGCATAGTCTTTACTTTTTTCATTATTATCAACTAATAATCTTTGACACTCAGGACATTTTACATACGTCCCATCATCAAAGTTAAGCTCAGCCAAAATCTTTACATTATCATGAACCTTATTTGTACAATACACCCATTTTGGAAAAGCATCACAACGATAAACTTTTTCCGTTGCTGGAATTATCAGAGATGTATTTGTAGGTAAAGAAAATAATTTCAATTTTCGCCAATTAATATCCTTGTTAGTCCTAAGTAGCATTCGCCTCATCCTAGAATCATTAACTTCATACTTGTATAATCCTGAAATTCCTTGCAAATTATCATCAGCAAAATTACCTTTACCATTCAAATTTCCAACCAGACTTTGAATAGATGGGACTACAAAAGTATGATACTTTCCAGATAATAAAGTACCAGGTCCATAACGTGTAATAAATTGTGAAGGACGGATCTCGGTAGTAATATCTAGCCCACCAAAAAAAGTTGCAGCAGGCTCTGTTTGTCTAAGTGAATTAGAAGCATTTTCAAAAGCATGAGGCAAATCAATAACTTTATGCCCAGGAGTTCCAAGAACTACACACTTTTCAGGAATAGAGTTAGGAATTCTTTCCTGATAAACAAATTCTTTTCCTTCATTATGTAATTCTGTTGCCAATCTATGCCAACGCGCTTTAGATTCATCAAAGTGAGTTGCAAATTGTTCCTCATACATTTTTCTAAAAGGTGCAATTTCGTCAGATTGCGAAATTTTGATTAGTGCTTTGCGAATTTCCCGGACATCATTATCATTATTATGATCTCTCATACGATCGGGTCCATCTGATGTTACCCACTTACTACTAACAGGAATTCCATTTACATTACGTGCATTTCTTAAAATTGCAACCATTATCGGGCCAAGGCATAACTCCATAGCTTCATCTGAAAATGGCGATGCGGTGATTGGTTCTACAAATTTATGTATCATTCTATGATATCCAATAAAGTTTTCATAATGATTAAGATCTCTTGCACGGCCTGCACGTAACCAGGTTAATACAAGACCGAAATTATTCCTGCCTACACGTCCTGAAGATTGAATGTATCCTGAATTTGTTTTTGGCTGATTCATAATTTGTATTATGCCAAGTCTAGTTACATCAATACCAGTTCCAAATACAGGAGAAGTTTGAAGTGAATCAATGTTGGAAGATTCCTGTAATTCGTCTAAATGCTTTACAAGGTCTTGCGCATCAGTTTCACTAGACAATTGAATATTTTTTTCATAACTTAAAAAGCGTGATGTGGAATTGAGGCCGATTTTAATAGAATTATTTTGCAGTTTAGAAAGGTTTTGAAAAGTATCTGGAAAATCATCAGGAATGTGTAATGGGGTTATTTCAAATGAATCTAATTGTGAATTTACAGATTCAAATTCAGTGGATGAATTATCATTAATAACTGAAATCCAAATTTTTTGATTATTTTTTATTTCATAGTTTAGTTTATTGTCAAAATTGAAATTATTTTCACCAACAATACATTCTTTGTAGTTAGAAATAACTATGGGTTTACCAATTGGAGATCCATCTTCATAAAGGGCAATTCTAATTCTGCCAGTAGAGTTTGTACAAAAAACACTCACGGTTTCAATAGACATCTCTTTATCTGAAACAATAGGGAAAAGCCTTAATCCTTCAGGAAAAGATTGATTATTTACTCGTATTGAAGAGTTTAGAATTTTAACAGAACTGGATTTTTTTACATTTGGCACAATATTTTCTGAATAATAATTTGTAAATTTTGACAGTAATGATAAATCAGTAAAATAAGAAACAAAAGTCCAGTAGGGATCCGTTTCTATAATTATGTCTGCTCTTTCTTTAGCAGTTAAATTATATAATTCAGGATGTTTTCTCATCTTAAAAATTTCAGCCATTATGATTGACTGAGATTGAATTGGAAGATATACTGCAGTTTTTCCACTTAGCATGCCAAGATAAAGTCTTCCAGGTTTTTCAGCAATGCACGATGTGTCTTCTTGAATTTTAGAGAAGTAATTATCAAAAGAATCAATTCCAGGACTGGGAAAAATTGAAACCTTTTTTCTAAAGATAGTTCCAACCTGACTTTTAGCTTCTTTGATAGTTGCGCTAGATGCAATATATTTTGGTTTTAATCCATTGTTGGAAAGTATATCTACTGCCATTTCATAAATTCCCATCATACTTCCCAATGGGCCTTCGATAAGATGTAATTCATCTTGTAAAATCAACGAGGGGGGGTTAAATCCAGGGACATCTTGAAGTTCTTCCGGAGGGATTTGAGATCTAACACCATTTTTCAAAAGTGGGGATTCAAAGGTGCTTCTTCGTCCATATCCAAAAACAGGATGGACAACATCCACATTTCCAAAAATGGATGAGCACTTGGGTTCAAAAGGAAGATTTGCAAATTTATCAACTGTTGTAATTAAAAAGCTAGGACATTTTGAGTAAACTAAGTCATCATACAAAAAAGCCGAAATTGGTACGGATGTTGAAAGATATTTAGAGTTTTTAATTTGAAAAGCTGGAGGTATTGATGCATTGAATTTATTTTCAAGTTTTTCAAACCAGTCAACTTGATTTAGTTCACATTCTTTATTTGTACAAAACATTGCAAAATCATAATGTTTTTCACCATGTTTAAGGAAAAAGTAACCAGGCATAGATGGAGCCGTAGATTGAAGTGGATCATCCTCATCAGCTGTAACTAATTGACGTTTTACACAATCTATCCACCATCTATCAATTAAAATCCTGTCAAGTGATCGAGTATTTCTTTTAGGTTTAATCTCCATAGTTAATCTATAATAGTATTCATCATCAGAGTGATGTGAAACAATTTCAAAGATGGGTTTTGAATTAAGAATAATTGAATTGTCTTCAAATAATTCTTGAGGTATTTTTTCTAGAATGTCTTTAGTTTTTGATAAGCGAACTATCCAAGTAATTTTTGTAAACTTTTGATTGATTTTTTGGTCTTTTGGAATGCATAAAATATTTTTACATATAGGGCAATTCTGTATTTGATCAGGATCTCCTGTAGATTCAGATTTTTTACGTTTTTCATGCCATTGTGGCAATAGTGCGCCCTCGCAATTAAGCAGAACCTTGTTTGTAGAGCGCTTATATCCACATGAAAATGTTTTTGGTGTGATTTTATTTCCTATCCATAGACCAATGGAGAATCTTTGATTTCCCCAAAAAATTCCATCATTTAATTTTTTTAATAAAATAGGATCCGATATTTTTTCAGAGCCTGTGATTGCATCCTGAGGCAGCCAGTTTGTTACACGTCTCATATCAGATACAACTATGGCTCCTAATGCTCTATGAAATTGCTGTACCGTAAGCAATCTTAGAGTATATCTGGAAATAACATTGACTCCGCCATCATTACTTATAGTTACCCCATTGCTTTGATTGGAATCAAAGGATAAGCGTCTAAATGCAATAGCGAAAATAACAATCCCGAGATACGCTTCAGTTTTACCACCTCCCGTAGGAAACCAAAGTACATCTGCTTCATCTCGTTCTTCTGGAGATTCCCCAGTAACTCCGGTGAGGCTTTGTAAAATAAACGCCATTTGGAATTCTCTCCAGTCGAGCTTATCCCCTTTAGAATTTTTTTCGTCTCTAGTATCATAGATTCGTTTATCATTCATCACAGCATTCATAAAACAAAAAGAGGCTCGTGCTTTTTTATTGTTGATTAAAAAATCAATTCCTTTGGAAATTTTTTCTTTAGATTTAGTACAAACTTTGAGATGCTTAATTCCAGTTTCTTTGATGGATTCGCTAATTTTGCCTAGAGTTACATCTTTAGTTAGTTTATCACTTTGAAGGTCAATCCATTTCCCATAATCATGCTCTATACTCCGAAGTTGATCTTCAAGATCTTTTTTATTCCAAACATTCGAAAGTATTTCTGCATTAAATTTATGTTCTGATTCGGTTTCTGGATTTAAAATAGAATAAAGAGGAAGATATTCTGTTCGTACGTGTGTTTTTCCTAAAAATTCTTCCTTTATTTCCTGAGGAAGAATTTGGGAATCTTTCCAAATTATATTTTTAATATCACCTTCAAAATATTCAGGATCAACGTCCTTCCACACTGCAGCACAAAGATATCCCTTAGCTTTAGTTCTAAGGTTGTGATACAATAATGAGTCTGATTTATCTTGTTCATCAAAATCTTGAGAATTAATAGAATCTAAATCTCCCATATCACCAACATCATTTACAATTACTCTGATTTGCGGTTGAAAAATTCTATCAACTTCTTTTTGACGTTTTGTGACATCATACTGAGATTCATTTACTAAAAATATCCTAACAACCCATTTATCAGAATCTTTAATTTTAGTAGAGATAACGTGGAGAATCACTCCTCCATGTGTAACTATGCTACCATTAACATCCGATTTTAATTCAAGAGGATGAAAGTGGATATCAGGATTTATCCAATCAGTTACAAAAAAGTTAGGATGTCTATCAAAGATTCTAGGTGTAGATCCAAATTCCAAATTTTGAGTGTATCTTGCCCAAGTTAAACAAATTTTAAATTTTGGAATAATTTTTTCATCATTTTGAATTTGATCAACATTATTTTTAGTCTCTAAAACAAAAGAAAGCCCAAGAGAGGATGCTCCCTTTACTAGACTTAATTCTGTGTCAACATCACGCCTAAGATGATCTAAACCCTGTGTATTTTCATTGTTAGAATATGTTTCAATATTTTCTTCCTGAATTTCATTAACATCCGGACTGAGTGCGTCATCTATCAGTTTTTGATCTGGGGATACAGAATTATTTTCAGGTAAATATGATGAATTTAGGACTCCCAATTCATATTTCAAATAAGGTTGCTCGATGATTTCATTAGGACCCAATTTTGGTCCAAGAAGATTTTCATAAAGTGCTTTAACAAGATGTGTTCTAATCATAATTACAACATAATTACTTATGAGAGTATGAATTAAAGATGATCATGATATTCATTTCAAAATACCATTCAAAGTAACAAGTAATTTGTTTAATTCATCAATTTTGTCACTACTAACCATATCTCGTACAATTTTAATAGCATTATCAGATAATCCATCAAATCTAGAACCTAAATCAACTACTACATCATCATGAATCTGATGAGTCTTACAAACACTAGTAACTTTATTTCCCTTCTCATCAAATCTCATTGAAATAACCTCCAAACAATTTTTTGCCCTGGTTTTAAAATAAAAGATTTGACTTTCTGTTTTACCTCAGATGGTTTGCTGATTGCTCTATTCACAATTTTTGACATCTGTGATTTTTCTAGTCCAATCTCTTTACAAGGCAAAATATCAGGATTAATCACTTTGGTGCCCGACATAATGGCTGCCTTTACAAGTCCCTTATCACATGTCACTAAGATGGTATTTGTTGCTCTTGCATATGCTAAAACATAATCATCACCATCATGCAATGTTGGACAATGAGTTTCCAAATAGGATGCATCTCGAATCATTGCGTCAGTGATTGAACCAAAAATAATTTTTGTGCCAATTGATTTTCTGATTTGTTGAGATATGAAATTAATGTCATAACCTAATCGGTTTGCCTCTCCAACAGTCTGTGAGCTAAGATGAATTGTGGAATTTTCAAAGTTTATTCTGCAAGATAGGAGGTTTCCCACGTTAAGATTTTCACAAATTTTGATGCCCACGCAGGTATCAAAGGTATAGTTATGTTTGTTCAACTTATTTACCATGTGTTATAATAGATAGTAATGTATATAAGTATATCTTTATGTGTCACATAAGATTGTTATGTTATAAGTAAAGTTGATCCATATTATACTTTTTTATGCCTAAATTTATAAAATATTACGATCGATTTTGGTTAAAATTGATTTTTCCTTTTATACATAACATTTTATAGATAATGTCTCACATAAAGACCCATGAAGAAGAAAATGCATTATGAAATAATGGATAAGCATGCACTGAGAATCAAAGAGATTGTAGAAAATGAGAGGTATAGAAACTTTGACGTTTTCATAGATACAGCAATCAATATTTTACTAACTTGGGAAAGCGACCATCCAGAAGACACAATGAAAATAATGCAATCAATGATGCCATTTACCCTACAACAAGAAAAATTCATGGAAAAAGTGATGAAGGATCAAGAAAGAGAGATGCTCTTTGGAAAAGGAGGGCATAGGGAAGCAATAGAAGAATCAGAAAAACAAAAGGTACTTACAATATCAGATCATGATCGTGTAAGATTACAAAGTAATCTGGATAGCGCTTCAAAATTCATATCACAGTTAGAGATCACAAAGCCAAATAACGTGTATGAGTACGATGGATATCCTTTATTATTTAGATTTTACAGTAGATTCTTTCCCATAAAAATTGTTTTGGCAGTTTTAGCAAACATGATGTATGAAAAAAAACAGAACAAAGTAAAGATGGTGGATTTGAGACCAGCTGCATATGATATTGCTGAAGAGATGTCAGAACACATTACAGACTATGAGAAATCAAATAACATTCCAAGGAACAAAAAGATATCCACGGGTCTACCAAAAAAAGGGCAGGAAGAAGAAGACATTGAGAAAATTGCACAGGCCCAAAAGAGATTCAAGGATCAATACATTGGAAAACTGAGAAAAAACAGAGAGACCGGAGAAGAATCTATCGAAGGTGCACCGGGAGCACTAGGATTAATTTATGTTTTTGAAGAAAACGGAGAAGTATTTGTAACAATGACAGAAAAAGGGAAAAGATTCTATTTAATATACAATCCAATTATTAATGGAAATTACAAAGAGAATGCAATCACCAAAGAAGAATCAGAATTTATTCTAAATGACCTCATTCCAGATCTAGAATTGGAAAAACAATTCATAGATACGGCATTAGATACCATCAAGAAACACAAAGGAGACTCTAAGATTACTGACATCTTAGACGAGGAATTTTTCAAAACATTCAAAAAATTCAAGGCTAAAAACCCAAAAATAATTGCAAAATATGATTTGAACAATATTCAATCACTAGCAGATGATGTAACAAAAAAGAAAATAGTAGGATGGAGAGTTGCCACGATGGGAAGATTGTCAGAATTAAGAATTGTCCACTGGGAAATAAATTCAAGCGGAGAATCAGAATACTCTCTTAACTGAGAGGCAGATTATGGATATTTTTGAAAAAAGAATCAATTCACTGATTGATGAGTTTAGCAATAAAGTGAAGGCAGAAATCAAAGAAGGCAAATACCAAGTTGCTACCCCTGAGCCAAGTAAACCTGTACTGGTAGGTCAAAAACAAATCAATAATTCATTGAAGATTTTATTTTCATCATCAAAATCGGCAATCACAGACGACATCATACTTCACTTTAAGAAACTTGAAAGATTAATTCCATTCTCATCTACTCCAAATGCATTTCATGCAGCATGGTATCTTCGTTCAAACAATCTCAACAAATTTGCAGCAGACAGATTGGCAAGCGAGGGTGCACAGCTAATTCCTCAAAATAAAATTTCAAATATTTTTGGCATAAAAGATCAGCAAGGAGTGATGCTAGGACCAAACAAAAGACTTGTGATGGGAATCAGGCATTCTGCGGGGAATTATGACGACAAACTGGATGATTTACGTTTTACCTACCAACCACCGAGAAATATTCCGGGCATGTTACGCTACAGATGGTGTGAGTTCCTTAGTCATAATCTTGAAATTCCATTCATAATGCTTGCAGTAATCTGGCTTTGGTATTACACTGATGAGAAAACTAAAGTTCCGATATTCATTATTGCCCCAGTACGAATAGAAAATCCAGAAAAAAACCTGAATGATTTTGGTGAATCCCTGAACAAGCCCTTGGAGCTACAAATTGTAAGCAGAGCCGAAGTGTACAAATCAATTCATCGTTTTGAATCAATGCAAGACACACTAACAGAAATAAAATTCAGGGGTGATCTCGATGTTAGACTAGCAGAGGAATGGGCATTTGATGAAATACATTCATCAAAAAAAGGAAAGGAGGTTAAAAAATGGTTTAAGGATAACAACAAAAAATGTCCTGGAAGCAAATGCGGACATGTGTTATTTGAGGAGATTTCAGATTCGGAGATTGGATTTGGACATATAATTCCTCAAGACTGGGCAATAACATTTCCACATTACCAGACAATAATCCATCATCCAGATAATTTGTATCTGACTTGCAATAAATGCAATTCAAGTCTAGGTAATAGTTTCCCAAACAAGAATAACATCTCACAAGAAGACATTGAAAAAGCAGGTACAATAGGGGATTGGTTGAGGATGACAAAGCAGGGTCGTTCTGATATTTTTTGAAAATGATTTTGATATTTACTTAAACATGGACGAAAGAATCATTTTTTAAACATCATAGACTTTATGAATAATGTGCTAGTAAACAAAATTAAAAATAAAAAAATATATGACAAACCTACCGTGGTTTCCCTGTTTACTTGCGGCATGGGAATGGATGCAGGATTTGAAAAGGCAGGATTTCAAACCATTTATGCAAATGACATTACAAAGTTTGCATGCGATACAATCAGAAATGTAAAGAAACAAGCGATTGAAAGAGAATTACTGCATCTTGATGAGGGAAGCATCTTTGATATCTCATCCGAGAAAATCCTGGAAAACATAGGACTTGAAAAAGGTGAGCCAGACCTGATCATAGGAGGCCCACCATGTCAATCATTCTCCACTGCAGGCATGAGAAAAGGGCTCAAAGACGACAGAGGAATGGCAGTAATGGAATACATCAAAAAAATCGAAGAAATCAGACCCAAGGCATTTGTCTTTGAAAATGTCCAGGGGATAATGTCGATGGCAAAAAGCCCCATGCCGTTTTACGACAGAATTCAGATGAAAGATTCAGAACTTAGACATTCCCAAAGAAAGGGATCACTTTTCAGATACATTGAAAATAAATTCAATGAGTTAAAAAATCCAAAAGGTGGAATTGGATACACTATCAAACATGACATACTGACTGCGGCAGATTTTGGAATTCCGCAGCACAGAAAAAGATTCATCTTAATTGGAATTAGAAGAGATGTAGGAGATGCAGAGCAGGTTATGGCTCAGATTAAATCAAAGGCAGAGTTTGCAGACCCAAAGAAAGCTAAAAAACTTGGCAAAAAAGAATGGAGAACATTGGAAAGCATCAAAGACAAATTCGAAGGAGAGAATCCAGACGAATGTGTAAAGTTTTCAGCAAATACGATGAAATTTCTCAAACACATTCCAAAAAAAACAGGAGGGTGTTGGATTGATCTTCCAAAAAAATTACAGGCAGAGGCAATGGGCGGGGCTGCTGATACGGAGGATCCTAAACGAAAAGGCAAGCAAGGAGGACGCCGTGGATTTTACAGAAGATTAAGCTGGTACAAGCCATCACCGACATTGGTTACTTCTCCAACACAGACAGGGACATGTATGTGTCATCCGGAATATGATAGACCGTTAAGCGTAAAAGAATATGCTGCAATTCAGGGATTCCCAAAGGATTGGAAGTTTCAAGGTTCGCTTGCTGACAGATACAGAATGATTGGAGAGGCAGTTCCGGTTAAACTTGCAAAGGTCATTGCAGAAACAATTCATGAAAATATCAATCAAGTCAAAAATTAGGCTTATTCAAAATTCAGACAAATGAAAATTGATTAAAAGAAAGTGAATTGTCAGGTTTAACTAATTCTGATGGTTTTACTAATTTTTTAGCATACAAGACATGTCAAAAGAGGCACAGCTTCAGGAACTTCTTGCAGATTTTGTAAAGAATGCCTCGATAATTATTGGAAAATTATCCTCTGAGAAAATGATTGAAGAAAGTGCAATTAATCCAATACTTGCAAAAGCATTAGGATTCAAGGATTTTGATTCGCTTGCCAGATTTTACGTTTACCAAAGGATAGGGCGAAGTCTTGTTACAAGTTTTGGCATGAAAATGGAAAATCTTGTAAAGTTAGTAATAGATGGTGAAAAAGGAGAATGGTGGGATGTTATCAAAAAATCAAACAAGGTAAACTACTATGTTTCTGTAAAAAGTGGGCCAAGAGATATGAATAAAGATCAAACAATAGAGTTTTCACGTCGTGCTAAAGAAGTGATGAAAAAAGACAGCAAAGCACATCCTTTCATCGCAATGGGATATGGCAAAAAGGCATGGTCAGTAATTACGGACACATTAAAGAAACAAAATCTTGATCCTGAGAAACATGCATTCGTTGGAAGAAAACTGTATGAGCAGCTGAGCGGAGAGAAGGACTATTACCTGAAGTTACTTGACTTTGTAGTTAACGTCGAATCAGAGGTCATCAAGGGAAAGTCAATCCTCAATCTAATTGATGACAAGGTAGAGGAGATAAGTAAAGAGTTTAAGAAAAAATATAATTCGGTGGATGAATTACTCGTAGATACTTTTTAGAGTTAAATGTAGTAAAGATTATTTCTAGATAATACATTTGTGTTAGAGTGAAATTTTTCAAATCTATACTGATTTCTAAATTTTCTTCAATTCTTCTTAATTTATTAATATTGTTATCTTTCCGATTGATTTGGCTTTTGAGCAAATTTGGTTTCAATTATTTCTTTTTTGAAATTGTTTTTATTGTTTTTGATGCATTAAGAATAAATGAATAATAATTTTTATCAAGTTTAATTATTCCACCCTGAAGATACATCCCCAATAATCTTTATTTTTGATAAATTTTAGATCAGGAAGTAATTCTCTAATGCTTAATGCGGGAATTAAAAGTTCAATCATATCAATATCTACATAAGAATCAATTTTGTTTGGGATTGATTTCAGAGAAGATATGAGTGTAGCAATTCCTAAAATTTTTTTCCTATCTGTTCCAGCATGATAGAAAATCACATGATCTCCTTCTGCAAGACGATATGAGTCAGATTGACTATTACAAACAAATTACAAAAACTACCAATCTTCATACTATAATTTCATATCACCAGTTTACCTCTGCGTCTTTTTTTAATTGCTGAATTATGCCATACTGTGGATGGCTTTTGGTGACATCTAGTGATTTTAATTTATCAAGATTTTTCTTTGGTTCTACAACTACTTTTTCCCACCATTTTTTAGAAATAATCTCACCAATGATAGTAGGATCAATAATCAGTTTAAACTCTGAGCTGTATCCTTTTTGCCCCTTTGAGCCTGTTTTTGATACTACTAGTCCGGTGTTTTCAAGATCTTTTAGCAACTCTGAGCATCGTCTGTAACTTACAGGTTCAGATTTCAAATATTTTGTATATTTTTCATA
>SXGS01102987.1_pt1 | contig 19089 bp, 19 predicted proteins | sample 3174681 | NCBI WGS metagenome assembly SXGS01 (sample SAMN11356861, study PRJNA531348) | freshwater metagenome | isolation source: freshwater sample F1-80 | place: China: Fuxian Lake, Yuxi | collected 2017-12-25 | reverse complement strand
GACGTCCGCCGCGCCATATTCGACATAGGTTGGCACGTCGGTCGGCCGCACGATCAGGAAGGTCATGCCGATTTCCGGACAGGGAAACACCAACCGGCGGCTTTCCGTCGAGAGGCTGCCCATGGCATAGCCGGCCCGGCGAAAAACCTCCAGTGTGAGGTCCAACATTTTCCCCTTCGATAAGGCAATCGTCAGCATGATATCAGCGAGTCCCGGCCGGAGCCGCTCCTTCTTTATGGCGGGCGATCGTCGCGCCCAACCCACGCAATTTCTCTTCCATCCGCTCATAGCCGCGATCCAGATGGTAGACTCGGAGAATCTCCGTCGTGCCTTCCGCCGCTAGGCCGGCCAAGACCAGGCCGGCGCTCGCGCGAAGATCGGAGGCCATCACCGGCGCTCCGGTCAATTTGGTCGGCCCGGCCACCACAGCCCGAGTGCCTTCGGTCTTGATCTCGGCCCCCATCCGCCGCAGCTCTTCGATATGCATGAACCGGCTCTCAAATACCGTTTCGGTAATCACGCTCGTGCCCTCAGCAGCCGTCATCAAGGCCACCATCTGCGCCTGCAGGTCGGTGGGGAACCCCGGATAGGGCAAGGTCCTGATATCGATCCCCTTGAGCCGCGAGCCCGCATTGAGGTGAATCCGGTCCTGCTCCACTTTCAGCTCGACGCCGGCTTCCCGCAACTTCATCAACAACGCATCCAGATGATTCGGGCGGCAACGATTGATCGTCACCGCTCCCCGCGTAATGGCCCCTGCCACGAGATAGGTTCCCGTTTCAACACGATCCGGAATGACATCGTGATCGCTCCCGTGCAACTCACGGACCCCTTCGATCGTAATGACATCCGTCCCGGCGCCGACGATGCGAGCCCCCCGCTTCACGAGGAAGTCCGCGAGATCCATGATCTCCGGTTCCTTCGCGGCATTTTCAATGACCGTGGTCCCCTCGGCGAGCGACGCGGCCATCATTAAATTTTCCGTCCCTGTGACCGTCGGCGTATCGCAATAGATCTGCGCGCCTTTCAGCCGCTTCGCCTTGGCGCGAATATACCCGTGTGCCATCGAAACTTCTGCACCCATTTTCGCCAGGCCGGCCAGATGGAGATTGACGGGCCGAGACCCGATCGCGCAGCCGCCTGGCATCGACACCGTCGCTTCGCCCCATCGCGCCACCAGAGGCCCCAACACCAGGACGGAAGCCCACATGGTTTTCACCAGATCGTAAGGGGCTTGGGTCAAGCTGATCGTGTCAGCATTGATGACCGCGCGATTCCCCTCATGCTGAACCTTCGCGCCAAGAATCCCCAAGAGCTTCCCCATCGTGAGCACATCCACCACGCGGGGCAAATTGGCAATCACGCATTCGCCGCCGCCCAGAATGGTGGAGGCCAAGATCGGCAGCGCGGCATTCTTTGCCCCGCTGATCTCCACCTCGCCTCGAAGCGATATCCCGCCTGTAATAACTGTACGATCCATCGTCTATACCCTTGCTCGCTCGACAATCACCACCCGCTCCAATCCCGCTTCATCGTAGACCAGCCGGTGGAATTTGTAATCAGGCATCTGTTCGACAATCCGGCGCAGCGCCCGAGCCTGACCTGCGCCGATCTCCATAATCACGGCCCCGCCGGGAGCTAGATAACGAGAGGATTCTTGCAATAACCGTTCGTGCAACTCCGTCCCCTGAGCCCCTGCCACCAGCGCACCTCGCGGCTCGAACAGTTTGACTTCCGGCTGAAGCGTCGCCCAATCAGCCTCGGGAATATAGGGAGGGTTCGAGACGATGACATCCACCAGCCCCTCTAATCCCTGCTCCGCCAATGGCCCCAGCAAATCGCCTTCCAGCCAGGCAATCCGCTCGCCCACCCCATGACGGGCGGCGTTCCGCTTCGCGACATCGAGCGAGGAACCCGACAAATCGGTCGCGATTATCCGCGCATGGGGCCGCAATCGCGCAACCGCCACCGCAATACAGCCGGATCCCGTGCAGACATCGGCGATCATGGCCCGGCGCTCGGCGGAAATCCGCTGCGTGGCATATTCAACCAGCAACTCGGTCTCGGGCCTCGGAATCAACACTGCCGGGCTCACCTCAAACTCCAACCCGCAAAACTCCTGGGTCCCCAAAATATATTGCAAGGGCTCTCGCCCAACCCGCCGCGCAATCAACCCTCGCGCTGCCGCCAATTCGGAAGGGGATAGCAGCCGGTCCCGGTCGGTGATCACATGATGGGCGGGAAGGCGAAGCACATGCTCCACAAGCCACAGGGACTCCTGCTCCGCGCTCTCGATCCCGGCTTGCTCCAGCCGCCGCCGCGCCTCCGCGATCATCTCACCGAGCGTCGCCTGGCCTGTCGACTGAGGAATCGGAGCCACTGCGTCCATAATTACGCCGCCCCCACTTCCTGCTGACGTTGCGCCTTCAGCGCCTGAACGAATTCGTCGAGGTCGCCCTGAAGCACCTGCTCCAACTTATGCAAAGTTATACCGATGCGATGGTCGGTCACCCGGTTCTGCGGAAAATTGTAGGTACGGATCTTCTCGCTACGCTCGCCCGTGCCCACCTGCGCCTTGCGATTCTGCGCGGTTTCCGCATCCTGCCGCTCCCGCTCCGCCTCGACGATTCTGGCCCGCAGGGTCCTCATCGCCTTGGCGCGATTTTTCAGCTGGGACCGTTCGTCCTGGCAGCTCACGACCACGCCGGTCGGGATATGGGTGATCCGCACCGCCGACTTCGTCGTATTGACGCTCTGACCACCGGCGCCGGACGAGCAAAACGTGTCGATCCGAAGATCCATGGGGTCGATATGCACATCGACCTCGTCCACTTCCGGCATGACGGCAACGGTGACGGTCGAAGTATGAATCCGGCCGCTGGCTTCCGTCACAGGGACCCGCTGCACCCGATGGACCCCCGCTTCGAACTTGAAGTGGCTATAGGCACCCTTGCCTTCGATCAGCGCCACGACTCCTTTATAGCCCCCGCCCGTCGTTTCCGTCGCTTCGACCACATCAACCTTGAAGCCTTTGGCCTCCGCGTACTTACTGTACATACGGAACAGGTCTCCGGCAAAAAGCGCCGCCTCGTCCCCGCCGGTTCCGGCGCGAATTTCGAAGAGCAGGCTCTTTTCGTCCCGCGGATCCTTGGGGATCAGCAGCTCCTGGGCCTGCTGTTCGATCTCCTGCTGCTGACGTGTGAGCTGGGCGCTCTCCTCCGCCGCCATCTTATGCATCTCGCCCCCGGCCGTGGGATCGGCGAGAATTTGCGCGGCTTCGTCCAACTGCTTGGCATTGTCGCGATAGGTGGCCAGCAGCTTGGCTGCCGACTCGAGATCCGTCCGCTCTTTATTGACCTTGTGCAGCTGCGACGGCTGGCTCATCAGAGCAGGGTCCATGAGTTGATTGGTCAACTCGTCATAGCGAGTGGCCAAAACTTCCCATTTTTTCAATAAAACGGCTTCCATGTCCCCATATCCTCTGCGTCGCGCTTACCCGTTACCGCACGAAAACAAAGGGACCCTGCCCCTCAGCGAAGCAGGGTCCCTTGTATGACCTCTTCTCGAACTACTTTTCTTTCTTCGCGTACTTCTTCTTGAATCGCTCAACGCGACCTTCGGTATCAATGATTTTCTGCGTCCCCGTGAAAAACGGATGGCAATTTGAACAAATATCGACATTGATATCGCCGCCCGTCGACCGGGTCTGATATTTATTGCCGCAGGCGCAATGCACCCCGACTTCCCGATACACGGGATGAATACCCTTCTTCATAGTTCCCACTCCCCTGACGTCAAAATCATCGACCTTCGCCCATTCGAAGGCCCGCTACTCTACCCTGTCTCGACAACCAGATACAAGCCTGACGTTACCGGTTCATCGACTGGAGGAATTCCTGGTTGGTCTTGGTGCCGTGCAGCTTGTCCATCAGGAACTCCATCGCTTCCATCGTCCCGAGCGGACTCAGCACCTTGCGCAGGATCCACATCTTGTTGAGACGATCCTTGTCCACCAACAATTCTTCTTTTCTCGTCCCGGACTGGCTGATATCGATCGCTGGGAAGAGCCGCTTGTCGGCCAAGCGGCGGTCCAGATGGACTTCCATGTTACCGGTTCCTTTGAATTCTTCAAAGATCACATCGTCCATGCGGCTCCCGGTATCGACCCGCGCCGTCGCCATGATGGTCAGACTGCCGCCATGCTCGATGTTACGGGCCGCCCCGAAAAACCGCTTCGGACGCTGCAGCGCGTTCGAGTCCAACCCTCCCGACAAGACCTTGCCGCTGGGCGGGGCAATCGTATTGTAGGCGCGGGCCAGACGGGTAATGCTGTCCAGCAGCACCACGACATCTTTTTTGTGCTCGACCAGCCGCTTCGCCTTCTCCAACACCATTTCTGCCACTTGCGCATGGCGCTGGGGCGGCTCATCGAAGGTGGAGCTGATGACTTCAGCCTTCACCTGCCGTTGCCAGTCGGTGACTTCTTCCGGCCGCTCGTCGATGAGCAGCACGATCAAGGTCACTTCTTTATGGTTTTTGATAATGGCCCGGGCGATGGCCTGCAGCATCATCGTCTTGCCGGTCCGGGGGGCCGCGACGATCAGTCCGCGCTGGCCCTTGCCGATCGGGGTCGTGAGCTCCATGACGCGGGTGCAATATTCTTCACGGTCGAACTCGAGGCTCAGGCGCTCTTCGGGATAGAGCGGGGTCAGGTTGTCGAAGAGGATCTTGTCGCGCGACACTTCAGGATCTTCGAAATTGACCTTCTCGACCTTGAGCAACGCGAAATACCGCTCGCTCTCCTTCGGGGGCCGGATCTGCCCCGAGATCGTGTCACCGGTGCGCAAATTGAACCGCCGGATTTGCGAGGGGGAGATATAGATGTCGTCGGGGCCAGGAAGATAGTTCGAATCGGGAGCACGCAGGAAGCCGAAGCCGTCGGGAAGCGTTTCGAGCACGCCCTCGCCGAAAACCACGCCGTTGTTTGCGGTCTGCGCCTGCAGGATCGCGAAAATCAATTCCTGCTTGCGCAGGTTCGGGGCGCCGTCGATCTTCAGATCGCGCGCCACCTCATTGAGATCGGCGATAGATTTCTGCTTCAGCTCCGCGAGATGCATAACCTCCCCCTTTGTTTGCGTCATGAGTATCCTCTCAAGCCCTCAGCTGCGTCATCATTGGCAGCGCTCGCACGTGGTGAACCATGGGAAATTGTCCGAAAATTCAATGCATAGCAATACAGTTGATGATCTCGATCGTGTGTGTGTCAGCTAAAGAGGGTAACCTGTGAAGGACTTACTGGTTTGCGCCTGGCACTAATCAGGGTACGACTCTGTCTCATAACTGCGGATATTGTCGAAAGCAGGAATTCATGCGGAGCTGATTCATCTCTATCACTTGAGCAGTTGTGGCTTGTTTCGAGATGCGTCCCGAGAGTCTTGTGTGTGGAGAGAACACTGAACCGAGCTGAGATGTTAGCCAGAGGATAACGCGGGCGGCGCACCTTGTCAACAGGAATCATGCTCTTTTTCACCAGCCTCTTTTCCTCTCCCTTGCCTCTCCCTTGCCCCTCCCTCGCCAACCGGCGCCGCGGTTGCAGCAGAAAAGAATGGTGTGCTAAATGAGAAGAGCTTGAATAGGGGCCCGCGGTCTTATGGAACACGACAACGAACAAGAACAACACGAGCGCATGTTCACGCTGTCCGAGGCGAACCGCCTGATCCCCCAGCTGAACGCCAAACTGATCTCGATCCAGCAGGCCAAGGCCGTCCTGGCCCGCACGAAGGAAGAGATCCGGAAGGCCAGCGCGAGGTCTGACTATGGCGGTGGCAGCACTGTTGGACACCTCTATATTTCTGGCCTGCAAGAGGTCAGCACCAATCTCCAAGCGATTCAGGAGCTCAGCATCCTGGTGAAGGATCTGGATCTCGGCCTCTGCGACTTCCCCCATCTGCATGATGGCCGGGTTGTCTATCTCTGCTGGAAGCTCGGAGAACAAGAAGTGCGCTGGTGGCACGAAACGACCACCGGCTATAAAGATCGCTCCCCGATCGAAGACCTGGCCTGAGCGCAACGCCCCCACCCGCGAGACATCCATGAAATTTGTTATTCTCGGATTCGACGGTCCCGACGGAGAGGCCAAACGGAAAATCTATCGCCCGGCGCATCTCGCCAATATGGAGCCTCTCGACGCGCAAGGCCGCGTCGTGTTGGCAGGCCCACTCACAGATAAAACCGGGAGCCTGATCGTCATTGAGGCAGACTCACTGGAAGAGGCGCAACAGTTCGCCAACGAAGACCCCTATACCGTCCATGGCGTGTTTGAGCGAGTCGAAGTCCACCCCTTCACCCAAGTCTTCCCCAAAGGACAATAGGCCAACGACCCACCGTCGTATGCCGGTTAGCGTACTGGCACAACGGGAGCCCTTTGCACAGACTCGCTCGCGCCGCAAACGATTGGACGCCCCCGCATAACACACTGAATACAGGCCGACAATCAGCCGCAGACTGCATAATTCCGCAACAAGCTGCAGCCTCACGCCTAGTTTGACAGGACAAAAGAGCCAATCTTATAATACCCAAGTTAATAACCGACGCTATGCTGCCGTGATTGGCGCCCGCCGCCAACGCCCGCATTGTTAGGACGAAAGGCCTAAGCCTCTCTAGTTCGATAGCCCAAAATTTCGCATCGGTGGGCCTTCTGCGAGGTTGCGGGTGACCCGGAAAAAGCTTAGAGTACAGAAACGCTAGATCATGAGAAAGCCTGTATTTGTCGTTCCTTAACCCCTTGCCGGAGAGTAAGCCGCAATGACTCAGTATCGTGTCGTTCCAGGCCCAGAACATTTTCTTCCTCCAGCGGCCGCAAGCATGGGCATTTACTTGCCAAACCCTGGGGAAGCTCACATCAACGGTGTCATCGTCCCAGAGGAAAAGGCATACGAAGAAGCGGCGAAGCAATTCCTCATGGCCAAAGTGCCGACTATTTTCCCCGGTCCCTTGGTCCTGTGGGCATGGAATGAGAAAGCGGCCAAAAAGGCCACCGCTGTCCGGCACCTCTACAACACACTGAAAGAATGCGTGCAGCCGGGGCAAACACCCATGCTGATCCCGATGCCGGACTACCGCCCCAAATACCCCAAGATCAATCCTGAAGTCGAAATCAATCCCAACCACCCGAACCTGACCATCTGGCACAATAAAATCGATTGCTGCATGTTCGTCGGGGTCCATTGCCACCAGGCGAATCTAGCGCTCAAAATCATTCGTGGCGGCACTTCCTGCTACACGATTGCCATGTGCGCGCAAGCCGGCCATGAGGACGCAATGCTCTCCCTCCGCGACGCATCGGTCGAAAAGATCATGAAACTGGCCGAGTGGGTGAAGAAGTTGAAAGGCACAGTCAAACCACGGCTGACGTCAGCCAAGAGCGGAGCCTCAAACTAAGCCGTTTGAAGTTCTCACGAATGCGAAAGGAGACCGAACCATGGCAGACACACACTCGGTCATCGGCACAAAAAACAAAAAAGGGCAGACCTTTACCGACACCTGGAAGATGATGAACGAGGCGCCACGCACGCCCTCGTTCTACACAGGGAGCGAAGTTATCAAGGAAGCCCTCCGGCGAGCCAGCTGCGACGTGATGATCGCCTACCCGATTACCCCGCAGAGCGAAGCGGCCGCCTTGATCGGCGAACTCTTTGCCGAAGGCTACATCGGCGACTACTTCCGCGGCGAGAGCGAATTCGCCGTCATGTCGCAATGCGCGGGAGCCGCCTTCGGCGGCGCACGCGTCTTTACGACGACCGCGGGCCCCGGCACGATGCGCGCGATGGAAAACTTTCCGATGTGGTCCGGCGCGCGGTTGCCGATCCAGATGATCGTCACCTGCCGCGGCATCAATTCGCCGCTCTCGATTCAGCCCGACACCCTCGAAATCGCCTATCTGCTGAATACCGGCATGCTCGTCTGGCATGCGGAAACCGCACAGGACTTCTTTGATTGGATCCTCAAGGGCTATATGGTCTCGGAAGAGCCGGATGTGCACCTTCCCTTGGCGCTCTGCTGCGACGGGTTCTTCGTCACGCACACCAAGGACGTGGTCAACTTGACCCCGGCAGACATGTGCCTACCTCCCTATGACCCCTACCGCTCGCCTGTGCCCTGCATGGACATGGAATGTCCACCGGTCCGAATGATGCGCGATCCATTCGTCATGAAGAGCAACTACATCAGCTACGCCACCCACGCCTCCTGGCAGCAAGAAGTCTGGGCGGCGGTGGAACGGTCCCGCAAACACACGATCAAGTGGCTGAACGGACTGATCGAAACGGAAAATACCGATGCCGACGTCATCATCGTCGCCTCCGGCACGGCCGTCTCACAGGGCCGCGAGGCCATTCGGCTCCTCGAAGACGAAGGTATCCGTTGCGGACTGGTCAAGGTCAAGGTCTTGCGGCCATGGCCGGGTGAAGAAATCCGTGAAGCAACGAAGAACGCCAAACACATCATCGTCCCAGAGTTCAATGTAACTGGGTGGCTGGCCAAGGAAATCAAAGCCACCATCCCGAACAGCGAACGGGTCCATGCAGGCCCGCACGTCTGCGGCGGCATGACGATGCCACCGGAAATCATCGTTTCCGAAATCAAGACGCTGCTTGGCATGCGCACCATGTCGATGGCCAGCCGCGGCTAATCCGTTCGAAGTAAGCAAGCAGGACACGCCCTAAATAAGCCGCACGTATTGAGGAGGCCATCATGAGCAAGGAACGTATCAGTATTTCTGAAGACCTGTACGACATCATGCCGTCCGACTATCAAGACCTGGTCAAGAGCGCGACCTACGGCAAGGAAGACCGGGGCTGGAAAGACATCGGCAATAGCAAGGAGTTGATCGAGCAACATTCGCTCTGCGCCGGCTGCCCGGAATCCATGGCCTTCCGCTACATTTTGGCCTCCTTGCCTAGCCCGGAAGACACTGTCATGGTCGGCTCCACCGGCTGCACCAGCCTGGTGTTCCCCATGGTGGCCGTGCATAACATCCACTCCCTCTTCGGCAACCAGAACGCTATCGCCTCCGGCTTGAAACGCGCCTTAAGCGTCCGCTTCCCGGGCCGGACGAAAGACGTGGTCGTGCTGGCCGGCGACGGCGCCACCGTCGATATCGGCCTCGACATGACGCTCCAAGCCTGGTTCCGCCAGGAAAAATTCACCACGATTTGCTTCGACAACGAACTGTACGCCAACACGGGCGGCCAGGAGAGCGGTCTGATGCAGAAGGGCTTCGTGGCCAAGATGGCGCCAGTCGGAAAACTCTTCGACAAGGTCCGTCTGCCGGAAATCGCTCGCGAATCGGGCTGCCACTACGTGGTCCAATGCACCGTCAGCAAGCCGTCCCTGATCGAAAAGGTCATCAAGAACGCGGTCATGATCGCGCGCGAAATCGGCCCGACCTATCTCCAGCTCTATACGCCCTGCATCCTCGAAATCGGGAAGAACAGCATGGAAGGGTTGCAAGAAATGCGGGATTCGGAGAAGCCGACCGAGCGCTTCGCCTACAAAGAATACATCAGCGAACCGGCCAAGCAACTCCTGGCAGAGATGGCCGCCAAGGACAAAGAAAAGAAGGCCGCGGCCAAGCAGCTCGCCGCTCAAGGTGCCTAATCCGATTCTGAAGGAGAGACGATCATGATCAAGAAAAGACTGAACATCCGGATGTCGGGATTAGGCGGACAAGGCGCCGTCACCGCCGCGCATGTCATGGCCATGGCGGCCAACCGCGACGGCAAGTTCTCGATCTCCAATCCCTTCTTCGGCGCCGAAAAGCGCATGGCGCCGGCGGAAAGCTATTGTCGGATCGGCATCGAGCGAATCTACGACCGCGGCGAACTGGTATTCCCCGACGTCATCCAGGTGTTCCACCCCCAGGTCATCACGATGGGGAAAAGCTACACAATGCCCTTCTACTCCGGCGTGAAAGAAGGCGGCCTCGTCATCATCAACTCCGACCAGAATCTGTTGTCTGACGAGGACGTGCAGCGACTGAAGGACTTAAACGTCTCCCTGTTCTACATCGCGGGCACTGAGCTCGCAATCGAAGTGGCCGGCACCGAGCTCTCGACGAATATGTCGATGATCGGAGCAGTCTCCGGCATCACCAAGTGTGTCTCCATGGAAGCCCTGGACGGCGCCTTGCAGGAGCGGTTCGGGAAGAAGTTCGTCGCCTCAGGCGGGACTGCGTCCCTGGATGAAGCGATCAAGAAGAAGTTCGCTAAAAAGGAAATGTTGCTGGCCAAGAACCTGGCCACCGTAAAGGCCGCCTATGACATCGCCAGCAAATGGGCCGAAGAGCATAAGTATGAGCTACGAGTCGGCAATCCTGCCATGGCCGCTTAACGAGAGAGAAGGAACCCGCTTGCATGTATAACGTGGCGCAAGTCATCGATGAGAAATGCGTGGCGAAAAAGGGATGTCGCCTCTGCATTATGTATTGTCCGGAGGCCAACTGCCTGGACCTGAACCCGGGCAAGATGGTTGCAGAAGTCACCATCGACCGTTGTAAGGGCTGTGAGCTCTGCGTCATCGTCTGCGATGCGGCAAAGCACAATGCCATCAATATGCAGGCCGTCAGCGCTACGGGGCAGCTGATCGCTCATAAGGGCGAGTCCGCCGCCCTTGGGCAAGCCTACCAAGGATAATCGTTTCGTGTAGCGGGTCTCCCGCGCAAGACCCCATGGCGCCTGCGCTATGGGGTTTTTTGTTGGTACCGCTGGAGAGGGAACAGATGGAAACTGAAGACAATATCATCCTGGAGCTCCTACAAGAAATTGCCGGACTGATCAACGAGTACCCCAAAGCGCTCGAACGACGTGCCGCTGATATCCATGCCAGCGGAAAGGACCCTGACCTGGCACAGACGCTCGTCAAAGCCGCCGACACCATGCGCGACAGCGGGAATCTGTATCTGACCTGGGCCAAACACTACGCCTCTGTCGCGACAGGCAATACGGATGCGAGTTCAGACGAGGACGAAACCCAGGAGTTTGACGTCTAGCGGAGCAACGCTCAACAGAATTAGCGCTGCGCCCATCAAAAAAAGTCTCCCCCACGCCGAAATCTTTTGCTAGAATACGCAGTCCGACATGGCGGTCTCATTCCCCGGTAGCTCAGTGGTAGAGCAGCCGGCTGTTAACCGGCTGGTCGCAGGTTCGACTCCTGCCCGGGGAGCCACCATCGCAAGGCCTTCGAGACCTCTCTCGAAGGCCTTTGTCGTTTTCATCGATCCACCATCCGCTTCGCCACAGGCTCACCGCTCATCCTGCGGAGCCATGGAAGATTCTGTATGATAGCCTCTATGGCACCCAACTGGCGCGGGTTCACACCGGCAACCCTGCTCCGCAACCAGCACCTCATGACAATCGTTCCAGACTATTGGCCGCGCCCGACGCTCCTGGACGAGATACCGGCTGAATCACGGCTCTTCACCACCGATCCCAAGACCCAGCTGCTCGGCTTCTGCCACTGGCAGCCGGACCGGACAGGCTGCCAAACTCTGCTGCTCGTGCATGGACTGGAAGGCTCCAGCGAGTCCCACTACATGCAGGGGATCGCCGCGAAGGCCTATCGCGCGGGGATGAACGTCGTCCGCCTCAACCAGCGGACCTGCGGCGGCACCGAACGGCTGACGCCGACCCTCTACAACAGCGGCTTGAGCCAGGACTATCGAGCCATCGTCCAGGAATTGGCGAACCTAGATCGACTCACCCGTATCTGGCTGGTCGGCTATTCGATGGGAGGGAATCTCGTCCTGAAAGCGGCAGGGGAACTCGGCTCGTCGGAAGCAGCGCTGGCCGGAACGATCGCGGTCTGTCCGAATATCGATCCCACCCAATGTGCCAAAGCCTTGGAAGAGCCTCGCAACTGGCTCTACCACTATCATTTCCTGACCAAGCTCAAAGCGCGCATGAAACGCAAGGCGGCGCTCTTTCCAGGGAGATGGGACCTCACAGAGCTGGACCGCATCCACATCATCAGCGAGTTCGACCACCGGTACACGGCCCCGGATGGAGGCTACGCCAGCGGGCCGGACTACTACGATTGCGCGGGATCGCGGCACGTGCTGGAAAAGATTGCCGTGCCGACTACCATCGTCACAGCACAGGACGATCCCTTTATTCCCTATTCGATGTTCGGCCTCGCGGCCATCAAGCGGAACCCCCTCATCAGGCTGGCAGCTCCCCACTATGGCGGCCACTGCGGATTCATTCAGGGGGCGCGGAGCAATGAGGACAGATTTTGGGTGGAAAACCGCATCGTCGAATCGATCAGAACAGGCGAAAAAAACGATCAGGCAGTCTGAAGATAGGTCCGCACTTCCTTCGCGTAGGTCTTAAACGGATCCGGCATGGGAAAGGGTTCCTGCCCGCGCAATTGGAAAATCGACCAATTGATCACATAGGAGGGGGAAAACCGCGCATCCAGCGGAGACCCGGCCGCCTCAACCGGAAGTCCCGCAGCCAATAAATGCCGCACCAGTTCACCCCGTCCAAAGGCCCTCGTATTGCGGGGTGGATGGTCCATCGCTAAAGCAATCGCCTTGTCAGTCGTGAGCCGCGGAACCTTCCCCTCTTCCTTCAGACCATAATAGAGCCCCTTGCCTTGATGGAGGTTGTGATACTCCAGATCAAGGCTCTTCAGCGCCGGATCGGCCCAAGTCAGCTGCTCCGCCTCGCGAAAGGTTTCCAGCAGCCAGAGTTTCGAGGCCCAATCGACCCGGCCCACCAGCTTCGTATAGTCCCCGCGAAGATCGCGCAGCACCGCTTCCCATTGATCGAGCACCCAATCGGTTTCGTCGTCCTGCCCTCGATAATGTTCCTGCGCCGCCGCGAGAAAGGCTTCCTGAATATCGATCGCGGAGATCGTCTTCCCCGATTGCAACCTAACGATCCATTGCCGCTCCTGATCCTGCGACAGCTCCTGCATCGTTTCGACCGGCTCATGGAGCTCCAGACCCTTCGGCGCATGCCCCTCTTCGATCAATTGCAGGACCAGGCCCGTCGTGCCCAACTTCAAGGCCGTCGCGACCTCGGCCATGTTCGAATCGCCCAGCAACAGATGAATGCGGCGGTATTGATTCGGGTCTGCCAGAGGCTCATCTCTGGTATTCACGATGGCGCGATTCTGCTGCACCCATTCGAAAAAGTCGTTCACGATATAATCGGCCCGCTGAGAGATCTGGAACGGCATGGCAGGCTGCTGCCCATGCCGCAGGTTCGCCCCACGCGGCACGATGAGCCGATCCATCTGAATCCAGGCGTCCTGCGGGCCGGCCATGCCGACACGTCCTGCTCCGGTAAAGATCTGCCTGGTGACCAGGAAAGTCACGAAGGGTCCGAGCCCGCGCCTGGTAAATGGGAAGCCTCGCGGCACAAGGTAGTTCTCGTGCGACCCGAAGGTCGCATCGGTGTCATGGTCCACATTGTTCTTGATCAAGGACACCTGGTCGGCCAGACTGAGTTCGTGAACGGCATCCTGCAGCAACTGATCGCCAGCCCGGTCGGCCGCCACCGCATCGCCGAGCGATTCACATTCCGGCGAGGCCCATTCCAGATGGCCCATGTCCAGGTACATGCGCCCGGCGTTGGTGAGAAATCCCCCGTTGCCGGGCGGTTCATCATGCCCCCGATGGTGCAGATCCAGAACGCCGCGCCGTTGCACATGAAAGAGATGGTCGCGAATCTTGTGGGCAAACCAGGTGGGAGAATGGTCCGGCTGGTCTTCATTCACCAAGAGTCCGTATTCGGTTTCCAGCCCGAAAATACGGTTCAACATCTTAGTTCGCCACGACTGATTGAAGGGCCTTCGGCAACAGCCGTGACAAATCGGCTGGCTTGAGCGAACGGTACTTGGAGGTGCCGGGAGCCTGCCGCTCAAGGACCGCACATTCGATCGTCCGGCCTCCCGCAATGTTCCGCACATGTTCCCTCAGCACGTCGACGTTGGGAATCGCAACGGCCGCTGCGCCGGCTCCGCTTGCGGATGACTCAGTCTCGGCCCGTTGGTCCGACTCTTCCTGTTGATGGGCAAGGGAACCGATGGCCCAGGCCCGCAAGGCCAAATCCAGCGCCTGCTCCAACGATAACATCGCAGACTGCTGCTCCTTGAGATAAGCCGTCATCTTCGTCTGGGCAGCAGACGTGGCAGCCAGGACCGCGCAGCCGGTCGATTCTTCGAAAGTGCCATCGTAGTTGATCGTCAGGAGCGCATCCTTCTCCGGCTTCTGCCCCAACTCTGCCACCAGGATACGCACGATGAACGGCGCCTTATAGACTTCCTCGAAGGCCTGTTTAATGACCGGAGCAATGCCGTACTTCACCAACCGCGAGCCAGTGACATCAGAGGGCGAACGGTTGAACCCCTCGACATGTGCCATTTCGAGCAGGCTGAAACGCAGCTTTTCCAAATCGGTGGGGTGCCCCATTCCGCCCAAGGCCAGCCGGTCGTAGATCTCGTAGAGCTTCGGGGTCCCCTTGCTCACCGTGACCAGAAGGATACCGCCCTCATAGGTCAGGGCCACGACCGGACTCCCCTGCTTGAACTGCTCATCCAGATACTGGCGGCGATTGCCGACGGCTTCGACCCAGCGATAGGGTTCTTCATACATAGCGCACCACCTGTGATTCGTAGAGGGGTTTCAAGGTCGCATCAGGAATCGTCTGCACACCGGCTCCTGTAATCAGCTTGATCACGGGATAGAGACTCGCCTCCCGGTTCACGCCGCCGGTTGCCGAGTCGAATTCCGCCGCGCTGGTGAGCAATCGCAAGGCCTGCACCATGGCTTGCTCTTCCGGCAGCTGATTGAGGGGCTGATCGCCCCAGGTATTCAGATAATGCAGGATGCCCCGGATCGTCGGGGACCCGGACCCGGACACGGCATATTCCACCCCTTCGAATTCCGCCCCGAGGATGTCGTAAAAATAGATCTTGGCCGAGCCCTGCTCCAGATCGTAGCCGGCGAATACCGGCACGACCGCGCCGGTCCCGGCCAAAGCAGCAGGCACATTGTCCTTCAGGAGTTTAGAGATGGCACGCAGCTTGCCGTCAAAACTCAATTCCTGGAGCTGCGTTCTCCGGTAATATTTGAAAGAATGTTCCAGGACCCGCACCATTTCATAGGCGGTCGCAGGGACTCCGGCAATCGCCATCACACTGTATCGGTCAATCTCCAGCACCTTGTCCGTGCGGTCGTACATCACCATATTGCCGGCGGTCGCGCGACGGTCTCCCGCCACCAGCACGCCATCCCTATACTTGAAGGCTAGAATCGTCGTGGCATTCGTGAGCGCATGACCGTCCCCCACCGTCGCCGGTGTGCCAAGCGTATAGCCCTGCTCTTTCAACAGCTGAAAAAAATCCCCTTGCATCCCCATTTTCACCTCGTTAGACGTGAGACGTAAAACGTGATCGACAGCGAGCCTATGCATATCGCCGTCCGCAGCTCTCACGTTTCACCTTTTACTTTTTACGCTTTTACTGTCCCGTCCGTTGCCGATACCGCTCTGCCTGCTTCGGATCCACCTTCCTCATACGTTTGAGCAAATTGTCTTTGTCCGGCGACCCGGTCTCAGGCCTCTTCGGTCCCCCCTCCTCGGACGGACTCGGAGCCTTCGGCATCGGATTGCCTGGTCCTTCGCGGCGTTCCGGCATTGAGCTGTAGTTCATGATCGGCACTCCTTTTCTCTATTCCATGCGGTCAGCGCATCCACCGGGGATGCCGCTCGCTCGAAGAGCTGCGCACAGGCTTGCACAGCCTCCGGTTCGAAGAGATCGCCCATCTCCAACGTTCGCGGAAGCAGCCCCCCGCTGAACTGAATCCGCTCCCACTGCATCGACTTGATCTGATCCGGAAACCGTCTGATGCAGAGGCCGCGAATGCCGGCTCTCGTATCGACCGGGCCGGCCACGAAGGCAGACTCGATGTCCTGTTCCGAGGTCATCCGCCAAACCTTCCCCTCTGACTCCAGCCCCAGAAAAAGCCCGCGCTCAGGATTTATATTATGGTACTCCAAGTCCAAACTCGCCAGCCAGGGGTCCTCCCAGCTAAGCTTCTCTTCCTGCATAAACGTTTCCAGCAGCCAGAGCTTGGTGATCCAATCGAGCTTCCCGACCAGGTGCCGCCGATCACCGGCCAGCAACCCTAACGTCGCGGACCATTCGCGCAAGACCCAATCGGTCTCGGCATCGGCCCCGGCTAAATATTTCTGGGCCGCGAGGCAATACTGCTCTTGAATATCCAGGCCTGTAATCGTACTGCCGTTCTTCTGACGGACCGTGGCCTTCAAATTCTGGTCGCGAGACAACTGCTTCACCGCCGTGACCGGCTGTTCCAATTCAAACACCGGGGCAGCCCCTCGCGCGATCAACTCCAGAGCCAACTGCGTCGTCCCGACTTTCAAGGCCGTGGCATATTCGCACATATTGGCATCGCCGATGATGAGGTGGAGCCGCCGGTATTTCTCCCGCACCGCATGGGGCTCGTCCCTCGTATTCAGGATCGGCCGGTTGTGCATCGTATCGACGCTCAGATCCGTCTCCAGAAAGTCGGCCCGCTGAGAAAGCTGATAGGAGCCAGGCACGAAGCCGCTCTCTTGCCCCTCCACCCCGACTTTGCCTGCCCCCGCAATGATCTGTCTGCTGACCAGAAAGGGCAGCAGGCCGGCCGTCAAGGCGGGAAAGGGGATCGAACGTGAGACGAGATAGTTATCGTGACAACCGTAACTATGGCCGTGGAAGTCCGTGTTGTTCTTGTAGAGCTGTACCGAAGAGCCGCCCAGCACCTGGTTGCGGCGCTCCGCCGCCCTCTGGGCGATCCGCTCCCCGGCCCGGTCATGAGCCAAGAGATCTTTCAACGTCCGACATTCCGGCGTGGAATATTCAGGATGCGTATGGTCGTTGTAGAAACGGGCTCCGTTCGGAAGGACCAGATCGCTCTTCATCTCATGAAACGAAAAAGGCCGATGGGCATCGACCTTGGCGAACTCGTCTTCTTCTTTGTCCTGTTGCAGGCCTAGGACCCGGAATCCCCGCGCATCCTCATGAGGATCTTCCCCCCCATAGTCCCAGCGCCGCTCGAAGGAGGCAGTCAGATGGGCCCGCACCAGCTCCATCGACTCCACGACCGGATCGACCGCCTCCTGGTCTTCCCTCGTGATCCCATACTCTGTTTCGATCCCAAAAAGTCGCATAATTCGTTAGACGTGAACGGTAAAACGTGAAACGAGGGAAATCGTCCAAATCAAAAACGGAAGATCTACACCTTTCACCTCTCACGCCTCACGCTTCACGTCTTTAGATAATCTGTCCAATCAACTTTTCTTCGGACTGCCGCCCTCTCCGGAACGAGGAGACTCCGACGACCTGCTCCGGATGGTGATCGAGGAGTTTGAGCCATTCTTCCGCTGCATCGTCCGGCGGCAACATCTCGCCCTCCCGGAACTCTGCATGGACGGAGCTCACCAGGTCCTCCAGAGTCATGCCGCCTGGCTCGTCCGCACCTGCCGCAATCATCCGGTCGATGGCCCGCTCCTTCGCCCGTTGCACCATGGAAGACAGGATCGCGCCGCTGATCAGATCGCCCCGATAGAGCACCTTATTCTGTCCGCTTCTGAGCCTGATCGAGAGGAGCCGGTTCTCATCGACGCGCGAGAAGATCGCGGGAAGCGCATGGTCGATGAGGTCGGCGCAGGATTTCTTCCGGTCCCCGCCGTGCTGATCGATCCATTGCCGGTCCAGCGGCAGGTCCTCCGTCAGATAGACGTTCAAAATCGCAGCAGCCGAGTCACGATTAGGGCGGCTCACTTTGATCTTGCGATCGATACGCCCTGGCCTGAGCACTGCCGGGTCAATCAGGTCAGGCCGGTTCGAGGCCAGAATGATCACCACATCCTGCAGCGACTCGATCCCGTCCATCTCGGAACAGAACATCGGCACGAGAGTGCTAGAGATATTAAAGGACCGAGAGGCCCGTCTCGTCCCAAGCACCGACTCCGCTTCATCGATGAAAATAAAGGGCAGCGCCCCTTCCTTCCTGCGAGCGCGGGCCTGGGCAAAGAGATCCCTGACCATCCGCTCCGATTCTCCCAGCCACATGTTCAGAATTTCCGGCCCCTTGATATGGAGGAAAGCTCCGCGAGTCACCGGCGGCTTATCGCCCTTGGCGCCGGCCGTCGCCTGGCTCGCCTCCCCCGCCAGCTTGGCGAGGCTGGCGGCAGCAGCCTGGCCGATCAAGGTCTTGCCACAACCGGGAGGCCCGTACAATAAAAAACCCTTCGGCTGAGTAAACTTAAAGCGCTGAAAGGTGTCCGCATGGAGCAAGGGATACTCGATCGCCTTCTTGATGGCGGCAATCGCCTCCGTTTGTCCGCCGATCTGCTCCCAGGTCACGGTGGGGACCTCGTCCAGGAGGTGGAGCTTGGATTGTTTGTCTTCCAACTTTTCGATCGCCACATGGAGACTGGGCTCGATCCGCACCTCATCGCCTGCCTTCAAGTCCACCCCGAGCAGATCGCTCGACCGTTGGAGGATCAAGACCTGCCGGCCCATCTCCTGCTCGAACCGAAGCCGCCCATCCGGCAAGGCTTCCACGACTTTCAACACTGGGCCATTCCGGTCATAACCCAAGATCTTAATGACCGCAAAGGCTTCGTTGACCAGAATCTGTGCGCCGATCTTCAGCTCGTCAGCCTGCACTCTGGGATCGACGCTGGCATAGTACTCAGCGCCCCCTACCAGGATCCTGGCCAGGCCTTCGCCCGGCACCTCAAGCAGGGTGCCGATCCGATTGGCCGGCGCGACGAGCTTCGCGATCACGTCCGTGGCTTTTTTAAATTCAACTTCCCGCTGTTGCTGCGCCGCCTGACCGAGAGTCACGGCATGACGCAGTTTGTAGAGGATCTTCTGGCGTGGGTCACTGTCGGGGAATGAAGCGAGACATTCTTCAATCAGCTCAAGCGGGTCTGAGCCCATGCGCATCGAGGGATTCGCACCCTCCTCCGGCTTCCCCTTGAAGTCTTGGTCTTGTGGTCCAGTGGGTCGACG
>SXGS01343680.1_pt1 | contig 19095 bp, 10 predicted proteins | sample 3174681 | NCBI WGS metagenome assembly SXGS01 (sample SAMN11356861, study PRJNA531348) | freshwater metagenome | isolation source: freshwater sample F1-80 | place: China: Fuxian Lake, Yuxi | collected 2017-12-25 | reverse complement strand
CGTGGCTCGTATCCGACGTACGATTTCTGGCCCACCGCTAGTGAAGAGTTCGCTTCCAATTTTGACCGCTCCCACCACGGAAGCTAACTCGGTTGCCAAATCTAAGGCTTTGGATGGTTCCGAGACATCGAGCGCTACAATGATGGGGTTTCGCTTCATAGGGTTCCTTTTTAGGCTCTGATCGACGGGGTCGCCAGCGAAATCGCCGACCGAGATCGGTTTCTCCTTGAGCCGACAATCGCCTAATGCAATATGCACCGGTGCCGAAGATTGCTCAGTTTTTGGTTCTCCTAGCATTGCTGGCTTGGAGCGGGTGTTCGTCCCCGGATCAGCCGCGCACGGTCACTCGTTTGACGGAGTCCGTGGCGGGGCAACCCATCTCTACTCCTGCTCCCACTGTTATTCCTCAGGAAACCTTGTCCTTACCAACCCCTCCGGCAACTGCAACATCGTTGGTGCCTCAAATCCCTCTTTCGGATGCTGTGGGGAATTGGGTTTCCTATCATCAATGGTCGCAGCATCACGGATTGCAGCCTTATGTCGTCAAGGGCATCGCACCGAGCCTCATCCTAGAGCAACACACCGCTGCCGGAATCCTAGTTCTCACGGTCGGAAATCCTTACATTCGTTGGAACGGAATCAACCTTGGACTGGGGTTTGCGCCAGTTTGGCTAAAGGGGGAAATCCACCTGAATTCAATCGATGTGGCCAAAACACTCGATCTACTGATCAATCCATCGATCCCCGATTCCCCGGCCATGAAGGTCCTTGTCATTGATCCCGGTCACGGGGGGGCAAATTTTGGAACACGCAGTTCTGATGGCAGTTTGATGGAGAAGGATCTGACACTCGATTGGGCGAAGCGAGTAAAACGGGGTCTCCTAGCGAAGTCTTCTCAGTGGTCCGTGATCCTGACACGGACGAACGACATGGATTTGACCCTTCTACAACGGGTCGCCATTGCCGAGGCGGCGCAGGCTGACCTTTTTATCAGCCTTCATTTTAACTCCGTTGCCAACAATTCCACCGAAACCGGATTGGAAACCTATTGCACTACTCCGCTTGGGTTACCCTCGAATCTTACGCGTGAATTTGAGGACAATCTCACTCAACTTTATCCAAACAATCAATTTGATGAGATGAACCTGCACCATGCGCTGGCTTTGCATCGTTCGTTGCTGGAAAAAACGGGACGCAAGGATAGAGGGTTGCGCCGGGCTCGGTTTATGACCGTAGTGCGAGAGCAAACACGCCCAGCGGTTTTGATTGAAGGGGGTTACCTCTCCAACCCGCAGGAAGCTCGCCTCATCGCGACTCCGGAATTTCGACAACGCCTCGCGGATGCGATCGTAACCGCCCTCCTTGACTCGGAGGATCGACTCAATTCAGCAGCGAAATGAATGACTATGTATTCTGATAGATCGATCTTAGTCACGGGTGGAGCGGGTTTTATCGGTTCGCACCTCGTGCGACGACTGCTCTCCCAAGGGAAAACAGTAACGATAATCGATGATCTTTCCACAGGTCGATTGGCTAACTTGACGGACATTGAATCTCACCCCTCGTTACGAATCATCACCTCCCGTGTTTCTGATTGCAGGAATTTGAAAGAAATCGTCGCTCAATCGACCCGAGTCTACCACCTCGCCGCTGCCGTTGGGGTGGAGATGGTCATCAATTCGCCGATCCAGACGATTCACAATAATCTTTTAGAGACAGAGGTGATCCTTGAGGCTGCCTGCTTGAACCATACCCCTGTCTTTTTGGCGTCGACCTCTGAGGTTTATGGCAAAAGCCGAAAAGAATCCTTCGCCGAAACGGATGACCTGTTGATCGGACCGCCGACATTAGGTCGATGGAGCTACGCTTGTTCCAAACTAATGGATGAATTTCTGGCACTTGCCTATCACAAAGAACGAGCCGTGCCCGTCGTCATCGCTCGGTTGTTCAACACAGTCGGCCCACGCCAAACCGGTCGCTACGGTATGGTTCTGCCTCGGTTTATCGAAGCAGCAATCGCAGGCAAACCATTGGAGGTCTATGGCGACGGCCTTCAGTCGCGATGTTTTTGTGATGTGACCGACACCGTCGAGGCAATTCTCCGCCTCACTGAAACTCCAGCGTCAGTGGGGCAAATCGTCAATATCGGTAGCACTGAGGAAGTCAGTATTTGGGAGCTCGCGAGAAGGGTTGTCACGGCAACACGATCGTCGTCCTCGATTGTTTTGAGACCTTACCGCGAAGCCTACAACGCGGAATTCGAGGATATGCAACGGCGTCGACCTTGCACCAAAAAACTACAATCCCTCACAGGATTCCAACCCTCCATAGGTTTGGATGAAATTATTCGTAGAACCGTGGCAGCCGGGACTCCAGCCTAGCCCCGATTAGCGACGACGTTTACGTCCACCTGCGGGACCGAAGTAATACCCACCGGACAGCCTCACTTGCTTAACCTTTCGTTCATGAGGTTTGAGTGCCCCGGGTTTATTCTCATCGAAAAGTGCAGTAAATTTGTACGTGAAATCGGGCAGCTTCACCCGCTCAATGGGTGAAGCAATATACCGTTCAATCGCAGCGACGTGTTGGGCATCTTCGGCGACCATAAGCGTAAAAGCATCTCCAGTCGTTTCAGCCCGACCCGTGCGTCCGATCCGATGCACATAATCCTCAGGATGTTGAGGCACATCAAAATTAATAACGTGACTCACCTTCGCGATATCCAACCCGCGCGCCGCAATATCTGTTGCAACCAAAACTTCGAACCGCCCGTTACGGAACCCTTCAAGTGCCTGCTCACGTTCGCGCTGGGTCCTGTTAGAATGGAGGATCGCCACAGCATGATTGTTTTTCTTAAGCATGACCCCGATCCTGTCTGCGCGGTTTTTTGTCCGACAGAAAACGATCACTGAATCGTAATTAACTCGCTCGAGAAGGGCTCGCAAAAGATCACTCTTTTGATCCTCCGCAACCGGATAGATCACGTGCTTGACAGTTTCAGCCGGCGACCGACGGGCACCAATTTCGATGGTCTCCGGATTCCGCATCGCCCACTTGATTAATCTCTCAATCTCGATCGGGACGGTAGCGGAGAACAGGGATGTCGTCCGTTCTTTGGGACACCGCTCCACAATTTTTCGGACATCCGGCAGGAAGCCCATGTCCAGCATTCGATCAGCTTCATCGAGCACCAGATGTTTCACCAAATCCAGTTTGCAAGAGCCTTGACCGATATGATCGAGAAGGCGACCGGGGGTCGCTACCACTATGTCTACGCCAGTTTTCAACGCATCGTTTTGTTTGCCGTAACCAACTCCTCCGTAAATCACGGCAACCTTTAAGTTCGTGAATCGACAGTAATCCCGCAAAGCCGTCTCCACCTGAGACGCGAGTTCACGGGTGGGTTCGAGGATGAGGCATCGTGGCCCTTTGGGTTGGTGCTGGCCGAGTTGGGAGAGGATTGGAAGGGCAAAGGCTGCGGTTTTTCCAGTGCCAGTTTGAGCACTGCCGATCACATCAATGCCTTTGAGCAACAGGGGGATCGCACGTAGCTGGATCGGCGTCGGGTCGGTATAACCCATCGCTTTCACCCCTTCCATCATGTGACTGGATAATCCGAATGAACTGAAACTCATGCCTTAGTGTAGGCAGTTTCGGACATCTGAGAAGCCCCAATATCCACCCGCCATGAACCACGCGGTCCCGGTTCTTTAATCAATTGCCCTGATAATATGAGAGATAACTTCGACAGTCGCAGAGAATAATCCGTCATCCAAATTCACTGCACTCCCACGCAGATTCGCATGTCGAGCATGTCGATCCACAGTTACGTTAGAATCCCTCATGAGTTCTAGCCGCCGGCGTTCGCTTTCCAATGCCCGGCGTTCTTTCTCGATGCTCCGAAGGTAACCACCTTTTTGGATGTACTCCACCACACGCCTCAATTCGTTTAGGTCAAACCACGTTCCGTGAACCCGGCACGTATCCACGATCACTCCCGAATAACGAGCAAAATTGTTACGTGCCATCAATTCAGCGTATTCGGGGCACCGTCGATAACGCACGACCTCCTCATTGTCCGGTGACTCAGCCTGCGGGATAGTGGAAAGAACCGTGGCTTGCTGTTCTGAATTGCGACAGATCTCTTCGAACGTGGTGTTGTTCAGCCAAACTCCTTGGCATTGTAAACATTGAAGAAGGTTCACCAAATCAAGATTCACTACCGTGAGAAATCCTTTGCAAGCAGGACACTCCTTTCCTGTGGAATGACCCACTTCCCGCGACGCTGTTTGTCCACAATGCGGACAATAGCGTGACCCGAGAAACAGCATCCCAAAGCAGGAGGCACAGGAAACCGTTGCCAACATAGCTCCACAGTGCGTGCAGTTCGGAGCATCACTCGCGACCGCAGCTCCACAGGATTGACAATTCAACGTCTCAGCATCCATGTAAAAGGTGGTGCTGATTCCCTACAGATTGTTTGCCTCCGAGAGAACTCACGGATGAAACCTTAGAGGAAAAGTAACACGGGACAAACCATATCAAATCGCCAGCAGGAGTTTTCTGATTTCGTTCAGTCGATCTTTGGGTTTCTTCTTGGTCATGCGGGGGAATTTGCCACCGACCAGCATGGGTTCACCATTCCGTGTGAGCATCAGTTTTTCTCCCTTGGTTTCCACGACGGTGATGTTTCTTTCAGCACTCAACTGTTTGATCTCGGAAACCTGAAACAACAGTTCGACAGAAGGGGGGAGTGGACCGAAACGGTCACGCATTTCTTGACGAAGCGTTTCTAGTTCCGTTTTTTCGGTTGCTTGGGCAAGTTTGCGATGGATCTCGATGCGTTGCTGAGGCTCTGAGATAAACGCCACCGGGACGTATGCAGGATACCGCACCACAGACGGTGTTGGGGCTGGAGTGGAGGCCTCTATGGTTTCGTAATAGGTCGGCACCTCTCGAGGAACAAAAACTTCGGACTCGTTTCGTCGGGTCGTCGTGTTCCGAGGTTTAGGTGATCCTGATGTTTCTTCGCCGGCATTCAGAGCAAGAAAATCGAGACTCACTTGCACCATTACCCTTGTTTTGACTTTCTCGCCTTTCAGAGAGGCAACGCTTTGCTTGAGCAACTGGCAATAGAGATCGAATCCGACAGCGGTGATATGGCCACTCTGTTGAGGACCTAGAAGATTGCCTGCGCCACGGATTTCAAGGTCGCGCATGGCAATTTTGAAACCACTTCCCAAGCTCGAGTATTGTTTGATGGCACTAATGCGTTTTCGCACGTCACTCAGCAAAGCCGCGTGTCGAGGTAGCATTAGATAGGCATAGGCTTGATGCTTGTAACGGCCCACTCGTCCGCGAAGTTGGTAGAGATCACTTAAACCAAAACGGTCAGCTCGATCGATGATGATGGTGTTCGCGTTCGGGATATCGATGCCGCTTTCAATGATCGTGGTGGAGACGAGCACATCCGCCTCGCCGTTGATGAACTTTGCCATGACATCCTCAAGTTCGTCGCTCTCCATCTGCCCGTGGCCAACTAGGAAGCGAGCCTTTGGAACCAGTGCTTTGAGCTTTGTGGCGACAGCAAGGATGTCGTGCACACGGTTATGGAGGAAGAAAACCTGACCCCCTCGATTCAATTCGCGTTGAATCGCATCTCGCACCACTCGTTCATCATATTGAGTCACGATGGTTTCAACGGGTAATCGGTCGAGCGGAGGGGTCTCAATCGTGCTCATGTCCCTCGCGCCAGTGAGAGCAAGATAAAGCGTGCGAGGGATCGGGGTCGCGCTCAATGTCAGCACATCTACCATTCGCCTGAGCAGTTTGAACCGCTCCTTGTGCATCACCCCAAATCGCTGTTCCTCATCAATGACAACCAACCCCAGATCTTTAAAACAAACGTCCGTTTGGATCAGACGATGGGTTCCAATCACGATGTCTACGGATCCTTGAGAAAGGTCTGCCAAAATCTTGCGCTGCTCCGCCTTCCTTCGAAATCGGGACATCTGCTCCACCCGAACTGGATAGTCCGCCATTCGTTCACGAAACGTATTGAAATGTTGTTGAGCAAGAACGGTCGTGGGGACAAGAACAGCAACCTGACGCCCACCCATCACCGCCTTAAACGCTGCACGAATCGCGACCTCAGTTTTACCATAACCCACATCGCCGCAAATCAACCGATCCATGGGCTTCAACATTTCCATATCGCGCTTGGCCGCATCGATCGCTCGATGCTGGTCGATGGTCTCTTCGTAGATAAAGGCCCCTTCGAATTCACGCTGCCATGGCGTATCTGGTCCAAACGAAAAACCCTCTTGAGATTCCCTTGCAGCTTGGATTGCCAAGAGTTCGCTTGCGAGATCCCGCACCGATTCTTCCGCTTGAGCTTTGGTTTTTCCCCACGCCTTTCCACCTAACGTGTTGAGTGTCGGACGCACTTTTCCAGCCCCTACATATTTGCTCACTAGGTGTGCCTCCGTGACCGGAACATAAAGTCTCGGGCCGGGTTGTCCAACTTCTGATGGCGCGAATTCGATGACGAGAGATTCTTGGTGAACAATCTCAGTGCGCAACGAACCTTTTTTAAGGTCAGGTGTCAGGTTTTTCAAACCCGCAAAGCGACCGATCCCATGCTGTAAGTGAACAACGAAATCCCCCTCAACCAGATCACTAAAATCTATATCTAACGCCGATCGGGAAGCGGCGGCGTGCGGAGATTTCAATCGCCTCGGACGTTGAACTTTGTAGCGACCAAAAACTTCCGCATCGGTGACCACGACCCATTTCGACTGCTCTTGAAGGAATCCGCGACTCAGGGCACCCACAATGAGCTTGGGACTTGGTTCGCTCGCACTTGGGATAGTTCCTAAGCCATATTCCGCCCAAACCTCAGAAAACCTTTGGCGTTCCCCGTCGCTATTGCAGAAAACTTGGACCTCATAATCCTGTCTCAACCAACGGTGCAATCGTTGAAAAAACTCTCTCCGTTGGGCGTCCGCGACCTGAGCCTCCGGCAATCGCTCGCCCACCGTGCGCCAAGTCTCTAGGGACTGAAATGTCCAGGTCAAATAGTCATGATTGGGTTCCGCTAAATCATTCAGGCCGGACTCTTCAAAATTCACCCACGTCATCCCTCGCGCTTCGGCCATCGCCGAGAACTCTCGCCAGCCGATGTAAAAAGCCGGTGCGGGAGCAATTTGTAGTTCATACTCTGCCGCACGAAGGTCGGTCTGCGAAGAATCGCAAACGAGGAAGATGGTATCATCAGCTAAATAGTCGAGTAACGAGCCTAGCCGTTCTGAGGATGGTTTTTCGGTCCATTTCTTAAGAAGTCCCAACTCTCCGCCGAGAGTTATCGTGACCCTTTCGATCGGTTCACGTGAGATTTGAGTGTTTGGATCGAAAAACCTTAACGACTCGATTTCATCTCCAAAGAATTCAACCCGAACGGGCCAAGGGCTCGTCAGTGGGTAAATATCCAGAATTCCACCACGGGATGCGATCTCCCCTTTTTGTGTGACTTGAGCTTCTGGATCGTAGCCATTTTCCTCCAACCATTCGATCAGGTCGAGAGGGTCGATGCGGTCACCTAAAGCGATGACGCGCGTACACTTAGTTATAGTTTTCGGCGGGAAAGTCCGTTGCATCAACGCCGCGCTCGTCGTTACCACGATGGGAGCAGTTTTTTTTGCGCTCCCTGCCAGCGCCACCAATGTTTCCAGCCGTTCGCTGATCACATCGGCATGGGGTAATTTTGATTCGTGAGGTAAGATTTCCCATGCGGGATAAAAGAGGCTGCCATTTTCAGTTTGGTTCAATCTCTGCCATGTCTCAAGATCCTGATGGAAATTTTCCTGCTCTTTGACTCCCGCCGTAATCACCACGATAGGTCGAATGGGAATCTGCGTGCGAAGTGCCGCAACAACCATGGGTTGAGCCGCTCCGCTCAAGCCCTGCACTGTGCACAATCCTCCCTTCTCCAGACGCGCCCAGACTGCTTGCGCTTCTGGAGTTTCGCATACCCGTGCACACAATTGCTTCGTCAAAACTCCCATTCCTAATCAACAGCACCAAGTGATCGGCCGCAGAGACAACTCATCACGGCACCAGCAGAATCCTGTAGAATCGGCTCAAGGAAGTGCCGATCGTGGAATCTGTTTTCTGAGAATCAGGTCCCGTCGCGTCCACATCCCCTAGCAGGTTTCGCCAGACCGGATCATGAACGGCGATCCGATACTGAAGATGGTAGCGACGTCCCGGTTCGGAGCGCCATGAAATCGTAACGGAACTACCGTTGTGACGCACACTGGTAATGCGCGGAGTTAGGCCGTCCTCTCCATTCACCGAATTGACAGTTCGTGGCGTCGGACCTTCCACGAACATCAAGAAACTGTTCGCCCCATCGGGCCAACGCCCCTCACTGATGTTGGCCTTAAGCGGACCAAATTGAATTGAATCCACCAAAACGCCTGTCGCTGAAAACAATGCGATCTCTTCACCGTCTTCATTTAGTTTAAAGTTTGCGTGAACCGACCCATCGGGTGTCAGGCCCAACCCTGTTCCATCCGCCCAGATCAGCAGGTGGGATTTTGGATCGAGGCGGGTCTGGTTCGGTAAAAAGAAATGAGTCCTGTTGGTTGCATTGTCCGAAACCCGCCAACCGGATAAATCAACGTTCAAATCCGTGGGGTTGTAGAGTTCAAACCAATCGCGGGGCAACCCGCTGACCGGATCCAATAGGACGCCGTCGTTCCTCGCCATCCATTCGTTGATTACAACGTGGTTTTTAATGGTGGTTCCAGCACTTGAAGTGATGGTGACGGTCTGGGATTGATTACTCAGCATCGTGTCACCCGTTCCATACCCTTGCAGAGAAAGCACGTTAGCACCCAATCTTAGCGGCCAGTCGAGTGTCCAATTTGTGACAGTGGTCCAAGTCACGGGTGCTTCAATATTGTTGATCCGTATGGTTTTGATATCGGCTGGTGCTGAACCGGAAAGCAACACGGTGCTGGAGCTCGTGTTAAAATCGGCGCCACCCGATGTGGTGATTGCGAGGGGCACTTTGAGGAATGGAGCCAAAACCGTCGTCGTCGCTTTCCGGCGGGTTTCAATGTAGGTCTTGATCGCCGAGGGAGCTGTGATGCTTAATTTGTTGGCGGAGAAAGCCGCATACCGTCCGTCGATTAGTGGGGCATAGTTCGTCGCAAGAAGTGGCCCGTTCATGGCATCCACCAACGCTCTCAAAAAGACCCGCTTGAACGGCGGATGATTCATCAAACGCCCGAGAGCCGTGTCGCCCGTGACAAACAAATCACTGTTCGCCGGGGATCCGTAACCGCCGATGCCAAGGTCGATATTGAGATCCCACTTGAGCATTTTCCAACGGTCATTTTTAGGTTTGTAGGCATACATATTTTGCCCGCTGCCGTTCAACCAAGAATCCCAATCGCCGACTAAACGCTCGATGGCCGCTGTTCTCATCCATTGCTCCACATCGATCAAAGCCTCGATTTTATCGGTGTATTGCGCCCCAGCAGATGTGGTCAGCATCGTGTCCACCAATTCAAACAGTGTGGAATAATCATTGGGATCCTCAGCCCCCCCTCGCTTCTGCCAATTCCAACGGTAGCGTGCCATTTTCTTTTTTCCGCCGCTTAGATAGTTCGCAATCGAAGCCCCGTTGGCATCGCTAAATTGGGTGCCGGCTTTATCGAACTCGAACCAAGTAGAAATCTTATAAAGATCCCCTTCAGCGTCTTCAGGAAACCATTGCCGCAAAAACTCTGCCCCGGGAACTTGTAAATCTTCAAAGATTTTTCCTCGTTTGTTCCCATTCACGGTCAAGGTAGCAAACCGTGCGTAACAAAAAGGCAGCCCCATCTGGCGCATCATCCAATAGGAAGTTTGTTCCCGTTGTGCCACATCATCGTCACCCCCATTTCCCGGAGCGTGCATCTTTGAGAAATCCTTCGTTCCCAACAGTGAGTCATCCTCGGGAAGTTGAAAAACATAACCACATTGGGCACTTCCAGTGGGTCCATTAAAACCCGGGCTATGCCATGGACTTCCCGAGTAATAGGATCCCGCCTCGTAAATCACTCTCTCATCCCCATATACAACCGTCCCATCGATCGGTTGATTACTCAGTTTTTCACGCGCAGTCCAACGCTTCACAGACGCATCGGTCAACCATAGCCGATAGCTCCCTAGGGTGTTCGTCGGATGGAGTTCACCCACCCGGATTAAACCCTCCCGGAGATTTGCAGGAAACCGCCGTGCAACTCCTTTCTCATCCTTCGCAACCATCGAGAACGCCACCGTTTTTCCACTCGCTTGACTAGGAATTGTTCCTGAGAAAAAACCATCCGCAGCGACCGCGTCAATCCCTTCCCCATCATCCGCCATGGGAACACTCACCAAATTAGTGGAAGGATCAACCCGATAAAACAACGTCAGGTTGGTAACCTGAGCAGATATCCCAACTGCTTGAAGGCTGACTGTGATCGCCTCTCCAACCTGAGGCAACACAGGTCGATGAGATGCCTTCCCAACCTGCGGCGCAATATGATCAGTTAGCACCGAGTTTGGTGCGCCGGGAGTTCCAAGGTTTGTTGGAACAGCAAGTTTCCCCACCGCCTCTAAGTAATTCCCTTGGAGCCTCAGCAGAATATTCGGCGAACCCCTGAGCCACCTCGCTTGAGCTCGAATCGTGGCACTCGCCCCCGTCGAGAACCCTGCCCGCAATTCCCCGCGCAGCCGATTCGCACTATTATCACCATGGTGTGAGGCTCGGAGATGCACCGCCCGAGTTCCCGCAATCCCACTGGTCTCTTCGAGGGTTGATCGGTCGTGTGTCCCTTGAAAAAGCCAGTAGTTCGTTCCCGTGCTAAAATCACTATTAAAAAGCGAGTTGGTTGAAGATCCCCGAATCACCACTACATCATCCAGCAAACATTCACCGGCATCCTGTAACAACACATGCAACGAGTTGATCGTTCCCACTCCATGATCCAATGCTCCCGAATTTGCGATCGTCGTCCAAGGTGCCTTCGTCGATTCATCGCTATCACCCCAATTCCCAGACCAACGACCCGTTACATGCGGAGATCGACGCTCGAGGCTGCTCCCACCACCCTTCGCCCAATTCCCCCACGCGCCTCCAACCCCATAAGTAACCTCGTCCTCACTCACCCAATAATCCTCCCCTCCCTCATCATGCCTTGAGGCCAAAACAACTCGCTCACCCGAACTGCTCAACGTACCGCCGAAATCTCCTACCACCAAGGATGGATCGAGACTTGGATAATTTGTAAGAAATTTTGCCCGATTCTTCGCCACCACGAGGTAACCGCCCGCCGACAATGAAGTGCTAGGCGGAAATTCAAATTCAATACCAACCATCAACCGCCATCCGTCTAACGAAATAGATTCGCCGGTTCGATTGAACACCTCCACAAACTCATCATTAGGATCCCCAGAGATCGGCTTGTACATGATCTCGTTGAGGACGGCGTCGCTGACCCGGAGTCCCGCGTTGTGGGCTCCGGTGGTGCCATTAATCAAGCGACTTATAACTTCCCCTCCGTTAGGAAACCGCCCCCATGTCTGCCCGATTCCCATCGGCGGATACCACAACGCATCGATCACCCTAGACCGAGGAGCATTCCAAATCAGCAACCACCCCCCTTTCGGATCGAGGTCGAACCCAAGCTGACCCTCGGTAAGTTTGAGGAACCCACCGGGTTTCAGCACAGTGCTTGCCTCCAACACTTGAGGATTCGCTGCAGATCCATCCGTCACCAAACAACCCTGCAAATCTACCTCGACGGAACCCGCGTTAAACAACTCAACGTAGCCACCTTCGGGGTTCCCTAAACCTTTTCCTGAGCTCCATTCGTTGAAACAAATCCCTCGAACCAACTCAGCTCCCAAAGTTTCCCAACGCCCGGGAGAACCTCCTGCAACATCGCTCGCTGACCACGCTTTCGGATCCCCTTCACCATACGACGGACGCACCATGCTTAACGAATGCCCCCAACCATCCGCTGCCTCCGGCCAAGGCCGCCGAGTTTCGTAACGCACCTCGAGTTGCACCGCTCCCAACTCATTATTCAACCGAACCGTGGCACCGCTATTACTCAGCTTGCCTTCCCACGGTCCAAAAACATTTCCTAACCCATAAACCTTTTTTACATCGCTCGGGGCTCTTGCCAACACCACCATCGAACGAGCCGGGACCAACGTCCGAGCGGGAAACGTAAAGTTGATATCCCCAGCTACCTTGAAACCACCCAAATCTTCGGTCCACGAAGAGGAATTATAGAATTCAATGAACTCCAACTCATCCCCGTTCAGCGTCTCGACCGGGTGATACATGATCTCTGAGATCACCCAAGGTCCTCGACGAGTACAAGGACCTGGAGACTCGAACGCCGTCAGATGATCGCTCGTAGACGCTCCCCAGACCTGTTCCAGCAACAAAAGTGCGACGAGAAGCAGTGAAAAAATCCGAGAGAAATAATGCATGGTGACGATCGCCACAATTTCCCCCATCCCCACCCGAGGTTCAAGCACGAAGACCTCTCAACCGAGAGCCTCAGGTTTCTGAAGTAGGATTAGCCGATGAATGCTTGGTGGATGGCGCGCATGGCTTGTTCACCTTTGGCCAAGTCGATGATGACGGAGATTTTGATTTCGCTGGTGGAAATCATGTCGATGTTGACTCCGTTTTGAGCGAGGGTTTCGAACATTTTTGCTGCAACGCCAGAGTGGGAGCGCATGCCGACTCCGACGATTGAAAGTTTCCCGATCTTTTCGTCCGATACGGCTTCTGAAAAACCGATTTCTTTTTCTAGGCTCGCGATGACCTTGTTTGCTTTGAGCAGATCGGGTTTATCTACGGTGAAGGAGAGGTCGGTCGAAGGGCTTGCCGAGCCGTGAGAAACGTTTTGGACGATCATATCCACATTGATCGCCGATTCGCTCAACGCTTTGAATACTCTTGCAGCAACTCCGGGTTTATCGGGGACACCGATCAAGGTCACTTTGGCCTGATTTTTGTCGAGAGAAACGCCGCGGATTACGACGTCTTCCATGGAGGCGGTTTCTTCTTTCACAATGGTTCCGGGATTATCGTTGAGGCTGGAGCGGACTTCGAACACGACGCCAAACTTCTTGGCAAACTCGACTGAGCGAGACTGCATCACCTTCGCACCAAGGCTGGCAAGCTCGAGCATTTCGTCGTAGGAAATTTCGGGTAGTTTTTTCGCTGTGGTAACAATGCGTGGATCCGCAGTGTAGACCCCGTCCACATCGGTATAGATCTGGCAGAGATCGGCACCCAGTGCAGCCGCTAGGGCAATCGCCGTGAGATCGGATCCGCCTCGGCCTAGGGTTGTAATTTCACCGTCCTGCGTTTGACCTTGGAAACCTGCCACGATCACCACCTTGCCTGCATCCAATAGTTCATGCAACTGTTTTGGGGTGATGTTTTGGATCTTGGCTTTGGAATGTACTCCGTTGGTCACGATTCCCGCTTGGGCACCCGTGAGTGAAATCGCCTCAACGCCGATGGAGTGCAGCGCGATAGCAGCCAGCGCAATCGTGGTTTGTTCTCCGGTTGCAAGAAGCATGTCCATTTCCCGTTCGTTGGGGAGGGGCATGAGTTCTTTGGCCATTTTGATCAGGTTATCGGTAACCCCGCTCATCGCGGAGACAACGACCACGACCTGATCGCCTTGGGCACGATACTGAGCAACGCGTTTTGCGACATTCTTGATCCGGTCGGGATTAGCGACCGAGGTTCCACCAAATTTTTGAACAATTAAGGCCATGAAACGAACTCACTGAATTGGGACAAACTCACTCCCGACTGTGTGCCGGGTTTCGATTCGAACTGCTGAAGGTTACGGAGGATTTGGTAAATTGTCAGCGTCGGAAATCTCACAATCCGATCAGCTTCATGACCGCTCTTTTCTCCGCAGGTGCCACAATCGGCTGAAATCCTGCCGTGCTCATGGCAGTGTCAGGGTCCTTCAACCCATGTCCTGTCATGGTGGCGGTGACGACACTCCCTGCCGGAATTAGTCCCGCTTTGACGCATTTGATCAGCCCTGCCAGCGGCGCGCTTGATGCGGGTTCTGCAAATATCCCATCGGTGCGTGCGATCAAATTATATGCGGCCAAGATTTCTTCGTCGGTGACCTTGTCGATCTTGCCTTGGGATTCCGTCAACGCATCGGTCGCGGCTTTCCAACTGGCGGGATTTCCAATCCGAATCGCGGTCGCGACTGTGTGCGGATCCGTGATGATGCGACCATCAACAATCGGTGCTGCTCCTGCGGCCTGAAAACCGAACATTCGTGGCAACACATTGGCTTTACCAACGGAGTAGTATTCCCGGTAACCCCTCCAATACGCCGTGATATTGCCCGCGTTACCCACCGGTAAAAAATGAAAATCGGGCGCACGTCCCAGTTGATCGCAGATTTCGAATGCTGCCGTTTTTTGACCTTCGATCCGGAACGGATTGACACTGTTCACCACCTCGATTTTTCCCGTCTCCCCCAATTCTCGCACGACCCGTAGCGCATCATCAAAATTGCCTTCGACTGCGATGGTGGTCGCCCCATACATCAAGGCTTGAGCGAGTTTCCCTAGAGCGATCTTGCCATTGGGGAGTAGCACCACACACTTCATCTTTGCGCGGGCCGCATAGGCCGCCGCTGATGCGGAGGTGTTGCCCGTGCTGGCGCAAATGACCATCTCAGCCCCACGTTCCTTCGCCTTCGTGATGGCCATCGTCATCCCGCGATCCTTGAAGGAACAAGTGGGATTCAACCCCTCATATTTTAGGTAGAGTTCGAATTTGCCGCCGATCGCTTCCACAAAATTGTCAACCCGCACCAAAGGGGTGTTCCCTTCGCTCAGGCTGACGATCGAGGTGCCTTCATCCACGGGGAGGTATCGAGCATACTGGTGAATGATGCCTGACCAACCGGCGAATTGTGTGGGCTTGGTTGAAGTGTGCATGAACTGTTATTCGAAATTCTCGACTCGGAACAAAACGGGCGTCCCTTTGATCACTGGCAGGCGTCCAATTTTTGTTAACGCTTTACTCATCGCGGCGAACGACGCGTCGTGGATCATCAGTATCAACGGCACGCTTTCACCTTCATGCCCTTCGGGCTGAATCACGGATGAAATGCCGATTTTAGATTGCCCAAGGAGAGCCGCAATCCGGGCTAAAGTCCCGGGCTTATCGACAACGCTCAAGCGGAGGTAATATCTCGAAATCGTATCGTCGATTTTCACGACTTCGCCATCGTTTTCGTGAGGCACAAACGCCGGGACCCGCTGTTCCGTATGACATTGCAAATCAAGGGCTGCGTCAGCGATGTCGCTCAAAACCGAACTCGCAGTCGCGTCCTGACCCGCACCACGCCCGTAATACAACGTGTCACCCACAACGTCGCCTCTGACTAAAACCGCATTGAAAACGTGGTTAACGTTCGCGAGCACATGGGAAGACGGCACAAGGGTGGGAGTGATGGAAACCTGAATCCTCGTCGTCTTACCTGACCTCCCTGCGTCAAATTTTTTGACCATGGCGATCAGCTTGATCGTGTAACCCAATTGTTCCGCAAACTGAATATCAAGCGGCGTTACCTCGCGGATGCCCTCGGTGTGAATCTGTGCTGGTGGCACCCAAAAACCATGAGCCAACGATGCCAAAATGCCGATCTTTTGAGCTCCATCGTGGCCGTCCACATCAAGACTGGGCTCGGCTTCGGCGAACCCTAAACGTTGAGCATCTGCCAACACGGCCGAAAAATCTGCACCCTCCAATTTCATCCGGGTAAGGATGTAATTACACGTGCCGTTTACGATGCCGTAGAGACGAGTGATCCGGTTTCCGATGAGGGCCTCACGCAGCACTTTAATAATCGGGATTCCCCCGGCCACACTGGCTTCGTAATAAAGGCTTGTCCCTCGTTGCTTCGCCAATTCGAACAGTTCCTCACCACAGGCACTCAACAAAGCTTTGTTCGCAGTAACCACCGGTTTCCCCAGCTTCAACGCCGTGGTGATGACCGCTTTTGCTGTGGTCACCCCCCCCATCAGCTCACAAACAATATCCGTTTCGGGATTCTCAACCACCGCACGCCAATCTTGAGTCAAACGTGCTCGAGGGATGTCCACAGGTCGAGATTTGGAAACATCCCGCACTGCAACCTGTGAAACTCGAAATTTTACCCCGAGCCGTGATGAGATCAATCCACCGTTGCGTTGAAGGGCGTGGTACACACCGCCACCCACAGTTCCACCACCGATGAGACCTATGTTGAGCTGTGTTATCAAGCGGTTGAGAATGCCAAACGAACTCTCTCTTTCAAAGTGTAAAATTCCAATCGCTAGGTCTCGAACTAATGTTCACTGAGACCGCCGAGCGGAGGTCAGGGAAGTTGACTTATGGCGATGAGTCGCAGGAATCGCTGGGTTTTTGCCAAAGGTTGAATGAGTTCGACCTGCTTCGGCAACAGGGTAGGCAGCAAGTTAGTCACGATCACCCATGAATTGGTTGCCATGGTCTCGCTCGCGTGCAGAGAATATGTTTTCTCTGGGTCCACCCAAAATCGCAGTTGCACCGCATCGACACCAAGAGAGATTGCACTAAATGAGGGATGGCTTGGTGCCATGGGCGCACCCACAGGAAAGTGTGTCCCCATCGAATCCCCGTTGCGACCGGTGAGGAGGAGAGGTGACTGGGGAGTGAGTTGATAATCCCGTTGCGCGGCGTTGACGAACAGAGGATTCATACTGATGTTGCCTGTGCCCGGCCAATTGGTTTGCGAATAGTTAGAGTGGTCGGCGATGACCGTGGAGCTATTCAGCAATGACACGGTCTCAAGGTTATCCCAGAGAATATTGTTGTAGGACTCAATCACGTGCCCGCCACCGGTGGCTGATGCCGGATCGGCTTTGTTGTAATTCCGGAATCCGAAATCGTTATTCACAAAAGTGCAATTGTACACCGTGGCAGTGCAGTCATCCTTCACTGCCACTCCGGAATCGCAACGATAGACCAGACAGTTTCGAATCACGATCCCAGAAGAGTCCTCGCCGATGGAAACTCCTTTGTCATTGGGAAAATCATACATCAGGCAGTCCTCTACAATGACCCCGACAGTGCCTGTCCCGAGGTCGATCGCGTCAGTGTTCGTCTGTGGCCCATGCCGAAAGGTGCATCGGCGGATGATGGAACCCGCCGGAACGCCGTCGAAATCTAGCGCGTCACTGCTCGGGTTGTTCGGGTTTTCAAACAGTGAATCCTCCACCAGCATGGGCGTGAACCGCCAAAGCGTCTCGTGATAAACACTAAAATGACAACGACGGACAGTTACTTCCTTGGCGTTTGTGCATCCAGCAATCGGCGTGGCTCCAGATTTGTAATCGTGCACGAAACTATCCTCCAGCAATCCCGTTGCTCCGTTGCGGAATTTGACCGCTCCACCCACAACTTCCACATGCCGAAGGGTGAGAAAAGAATTCGTGCCATCAGCGGCCAGTTCGCCCCACATGTTTGTCCCCGTGTTGATGGCGAACTTAACGGGTGTTGCTTCCGTTCCACGGATATCTATCCCGCCACCCGCCCCAGCACGCAAGGAGATGCCGGTCAGGAGTTGGACATGGGTTCCCGCTTCGATAGTTAGAGTCGCGCCATCCGCGACCGTTGTATCAGCCGCCAAAATGTACGGACCTTCTGTAGCTCGCCACGTCGTGTTCGTGCAAATCGTATTGGGAGGACACTCGTTCAGGGACAGCGACGCAAGATCCGCGACGAGGTGAAAATCACTACTGCCGAGGGATTCGTTAATGCCCTGAATCGCCAACACGTGAACCCCAACGGAAAGTCGATCACCGATCACCCCTAGGTCGAATACGCTGGCTGCGTTCAACGGCGCGTCACAGCACGACGCTTCATGTAATCCTGTGGCGAGCGCATTGTACGGTGGCGAACCTGCGGGAGCGGTCGTGGAACGCGCAATCTCGACGCCATCCAAGTAAGCGATGAACGCATCGTCAAAATCGATGGTCAGTTGTAATCGCGCCTCGGGGTCGACTGAATTAGTGAGCTCAATTGATCTACGGAGGTAGAGGGTACTGTAACGGTTTTGCATATCGCTCAGCACCGTTGCCCGACCTAAAATGCCAGAGTCACCATATCCAAAACCCCCATTTCCACTCCCCCACGGCGCGTCGAGATCGGCTTCAGGAAGAGATTGCCAACCACTTTGGGGGGCATTTGTGCCTTTATGAACACGCCAAAGATCATAGTGATTGACCAATGGCGAGGCAACTAACGGAACAAGAACGAAGTTCAGACAAAACGCAAGCATGAGGTAGGCACCTCTGCTTCTGAAACGATTAAGTCGTTGCATTCCGTAGCTGAGACTGACATTCGGGGACCGAAACTCAAGAACGAATCAATTCTGATTGAATGTTTCCGAGATTTTGAATCTGGTTGCGGAGTTCGCGGGATAATTCCTTCCGGTTAAGACCCGGAGGAATCGGAAGACCAAACTTAACCGTAGCGATCGTTCGTCGTTGGCCTAGTAGATTAATGAGGTGGGGGAAAAAGGTCATATCCCCCCAATAAGCAGCATCGTGGCGGGCATCCCCTCCTTCAACGTGGTATTCGATCCACGCAGGTGTGACATCCCATCTGTTTTGCACAGCAGGTTCTAGCAGTGAGGAATAGAATGGGAGCACTCGGGTCCCGTCCGAACTCGTTCCTTCCGGGAATAAAGTGACAACCAATTGCTGGGTCACGGTGGCCTCAAATTCTCGAGGAAGACGGGCAACTTCGCGTTTGTCGGATCGGTTGATAAACAAGGTCCCAGCACACCGAGTAAGCCAGCCAATTATAGGCCAACGGCGCACGTCGTGCTTTGAAAGGAATACCTGAGGATGCACCGAGGCAAGAACCGGAATGTCTAAGTAGCTGACATGATTGCACGTAAGCAGGCCGTGAGTTGGAAATGCTCCAGTGCTCCGAATCGAGATGCCCGCACAACGAGCCAT
>SXGS01007268.1_pt1 | contig 19103 bp, 18 predicted proteins | sample 3174681 | NCBI WGS metagenome assembly SXGS01 (sample SAMN11356861, study PRJNA531348) | freshwater metagenome | isolation source: freshwater sample F1-80 | place: China: Fuxian Lake, Yuxi | collected 2017-12-25 | reverse complement strand
TGCCCAAGTTGTTGCAACGCAACGGCTTGCGCATGGACGACATCGACCTGTTGGAACTGAACGAGGCCTTTGCTTGCCAAGTGATCTCTTGTCGCGACCAACTCGGCATTCCCAACGAACGGCTCAATGTCAACGGTGGCGCGATTTCCATCGGCCATCCCTATGGCATGAGCGGAACGCGCATGATTGGCCATGCCTTGATCGAAGGCAAACGCCGTGGCTCGCGCTACGTGGTGATTACCAGGTGCGTCGGCGGCGGTATGGGCGCAGCGGGTTTGTTTGAAGTCGCGTGATTCGTCTTGTAACCCTCACCCTTACCCTCTCCCTGGCCAGGGAGAGGGCAGGACGAGCGTAACGAGGGCGGGTGAGGGTCGCAGCCGAATGGCATTTCGAGAAAATCCGAGCTAGTGCCCCATCCCGATCTGCTGCGTTGGCACACTGGCCAACAGCGCTTGCGGATCGTATGCCTTCCCACCGCGATAGACAGTCGTGAGCTTCCGCAGTTCTCGCACATTCTGCAGCGGGTCCCCATCCACTACCATGAAGTCGGCGTAACGCCCGGGAGCGATGCTGCCGATGTCGTCTTGTTGACGCAGATAGCGCGCCGCCACCGAAGTGACAGCCTTAAACGCGGCCATCGTACCAATGGCTTCGGCCATCAACTCGACCTCACGCCACAACGCATAACCCGGAGGCGGGTAGGGGATGCCGCCACAGTCGGTACCGCCGACCACAAGTCCGCCGGACTCGTGCAAGATGCGCGTGACCTCTTGGTGCTTCTCTAGTGCTTTGGAACCGATAGCAGGATCAAAACCAGGGAACATGTCCCAATCCGGTCGTTCGCCAATGTGCGCGGCCAAGGCCCGCTGGCGACCCAGCGCCATCGGCGGAATATAGCGACGGTCCGGATCTTTCATGGCCGCGTCTTGCCCGCACTTCGAGATCCACAGCAGGTCGAGAGTCGTGCCCATGTTGACTTGTTTATCAACCATGGCATCGAACCAAACCTTGGCTTTGTCTCCACGCACGTCGGCTTCTTCCCAACCCTTGAAGGTGAGGGGTGCGAAGTGGCGATTCATCATCGAACTGACCTTTTTACCGGGGCCGAACTGCATATCCAGTGCGCAGAACTCGTTGTACGGGGAAATCCACACGTGCTCCAAACCGTCGATCCCGGCGCGAATAACATCAAGCGAATGGGTGTAGCCAAGATGGCCGGTGATGGGCCGACGTTTATCAACGAACTGGATGATGGCTTTAGCGGTCTCCGGCGGCAAGGTGAAATAGAGCTTGACGCCATCGACACCGGAGGCGAGCAGATGGCCGATCTTTTCCGGCACCGCCTCTACCGATGGAACGCTTTCGAGCATCTCGGTTAAAGGTCCACGGGGAAAACTCGGCTCCGCGCCATCAAGCAACGGGCCACAGACGAACAGGCGCGGACCAAGCTGTGCGCCGCTGTTGAGGTCGGCCTTAAGCGCGAGCACCTTTTCTAATTTCGCCCCCACATCGCGGGCGCTCGTGACCCCAGCCGCCAAAAAGAGTGGCAAACTCTCGCGGTCCATCAGCGTGGAATGTACATGCGTGTCGATCAAGCCGGGAAGGACCGTCTTCCCGGCCAAGTCGACCACTTGAGTATCCGGGGAAGTCGGAAGCTCGCCGCGTTCGACCTTACTGACGCGGTCGCCGGTGACGAGGAGCGACATCCCTGTTTGCGGTTGATCGGCCAGACCGTCGATCAGCCGCGCGTTCTTGAAAAGCGTTGCTTGCGCCATAATCCCTCCTTGGAAAATATCTCGCTCACTTTCACATCTGGAAAAAGGGCCAAGCGCAAGGGCTGGGCCTACAGACGGTGCTGTGAAGTTAAGCTGTAATGTCATTGCCTCTACAACTTGTTGACTTCTCACGGCGGCAGGCATATCTGGTCTCCGTCACGGTGCCTTGAGATCACGGTAAATCGCTGCAATGTTTCTTCAAAGGCGGATGAGAGCAAGAGAAACTTATGAACTTCACCATTGAAATCGAACAAGAAGAAGACGGACGCTGGCTCGGCGAAGTGCTGGAATTACCAGGGGTCTTGGTGTATGGCGACACGCGAGACGAAGCGATCTCCCACGCGCAAGCCTTGGCTTTACGCGTGGTGGCCGACCGCTTGGAGCATGGGGAAACTGTCCCGCAGATGGCCAACGTGTTCTCGGTAGCTTCATGAGTCAGTGGCCAGCCACGAAAGCCAGACGGGTCCTGGCAGCACTGTTACGGATAGGATGGAGGATCAAGCGACAGGTCTCAGGTTCCCATCGCATCCTCGCTCGTCCTGGTTGGGCAGATGTCGTCTTTGCCTTTCATGACAATGAAGAGCTAGGGCCACGGATGTTGGTTCGGGTCGCCAAACAGACCGGACTTAAACCAGAAGACCTGTGATTCTGACAAACGCCGAGGTCTCAATCAAACCACTAACTTGCCCAGCCATTCTCCCTTACACATCATCCTCAACTTTGAACGTCCGTGGTTGCGCTCTCAACATTTTCCAGATGGAGCGCGTGTAATCTTTTCCGTCAAGCATCTGGAACAAAATGGCGCTGTAAGGTATCCGGGTGAAAATCGCCGCATATTCTTTCCGCGTTTCCGCTTCTGCAGCAGCAAAAATCTGCCGGGCCTCGCGCTCGATACGATCATATTGCTCACGGAAGTTATCGATGGTCTGCCGGAGCCACGCATTGAATTCGTCAGGTACGCGCTCGAACAGCTCGTTGGTGTCGGCACCAGTCATCAAATAGTCTTCGAGGATGGTTTTCTCGGTGACGCCGGTTAGTAGGCGATGGAGCCGCACGTATTCTGCGCATTTGACCTTGACGCGCATACCGCCGGCGAAACGCACGACAAAGCCTTCGCTATTGTCCAAGTTCAGTGCTGTTAGCGAGGCGATGTCCTTGACCTCGTCATAACGCTTGACGAGCGGAAACCCGACTTCAGCCAATGGATATTCGTGCCCGGTGGCTGTGTCGATCATCGCTAGGAGCACTAACTCTTGGCGGGAACCGTAGTCCACCACGATGCGATTCTGCGGGTAAATGATCTCGAACAGGTACGTCACGCTGCGATCCAAAGCCGAAAGATCGTACTGCCGCAGCAAGCATGTCGCCACCTGCGCTTGCGTGCTCTCGAAGCTGCCGCGCGTGGCAATCTGAGGTTCGTCATCGAGCCAATACAAAATGCCTAACGAGCCGTCGAGCTTTTCGTAGACCTCAAAGGGTTCGTCCGGCAGATGTTCAAGCTGGTCGAGGTTGAAAAACTTGGTGAACGGTCGTGCGACAATCTTACCGGTCTCGTCAGCGATCAAGCCGCGACAGGTGAGGGTCGCTGGATTCCAAGCGTTCGCATATTGCGCTCTAGCGGTGTAGTTGTAGATGCGTAACGGCGCGGTCGGATGAGGTCGAGCGGAGATGTACCCTCCTTCCAGCATCTCCGATAATTCCGTCAATTCGTGGACGTTCGTGATGATCTTCACGTTTGCGGTCTCTAGCTCTGTCTCTGTCTCCTAGAGAAGTTCCACGGTGTCGCCCACGGCGATACGCCCTGGCGTCTGCACGACAGCATAGACGCCCAGGTTCTGTGCGGCATCGCGCACGATGGTGCGCAACACCGAAGGATCTTTCTCCAGCCCGGGCAAAGCTTGGGTCGTCATGACACATCGCGGTGTGGGGAGATTGCACTGTAGAGTGAGTCCGCCAATCTTGAGCGAGTGCCCGCACCAATTGGCTTCAACTAGACCGCGCTGCTCGGCGTTGGTAGCAATCACAAAGTTGGGGCGGAACCTCCGCGCGTCCCACTGAGCGTTGGGGTTCTGCTGCGCCAACGTATCGAGCGATGCCGTGGTGAGGACGTGCAAGGGGAAAGCATCGAAATAGGTGCCCAGGGGTGAGGTGAACTCGAAGATTTCTCTGGGGAAAACAGAGAGATCGGGGATAGGCTCACCTGAGACGCGACCGAAGATCTCGCGCAGTTCTGTCTGCATGTCAGGATTGTCCGGAGCACCACGTCGATAATGCTCAGTCGCACTTGCCGGCTGCTGCGGCCACAGGGTCACGGCTCTGCCCAGAAAGTCAGAGAGTCGCGCACTGGCCTCGGGATCAGTGCTCTTCAAGGTGGTGCCATCCGGCAGGCGCATAGCGACTGCTGGGATATGCTGTTCTGTCGGGTCTCCTAAATAGGTGGCCTCGCACAGCATGAGCGATGGCATTTTCTTAGCCCCGCGAATTTCTTTGGCTTGCTCGTCGCGCAGCGCCCAGCCCCGGTCGCCGAGAAGTCCTTGGGTGCTGACCATACTGCTGGTGAGCTGCTCACCGGCCATAGATTTGACTGGGTAACGCCAGATTGCTGCGATTGTTCCTACGACTGCCATAATGTTCCTTCCTTTCTAACGAGCGGGAAAATTCTCGATCTGCACCGGCTCTATCGGGTCCGCCAAGGAAAACCCGAACACCTGCGCGTAAAAGTACAGTTCCGCGTCGAGTGCGCGTTTGATGTTCTCAGCTTTACGAAAGCCATGCTGCTCGCCATCGAACGGTACGTAGGCCACCGGAAGTCCTTTTGTACGAAGAGCGGCGACCATCATCTCGGCCTGGTTCGGTGGGACAACTTTATCCTCCAGCCCCTGGAAGAAAATCACCGGGCACGACAGCCGGTCCGTGAAGTGAATGGGTGAGCGTGCTCGATACAGATCGCGTTGAGCAGGGTAGGGGCCGACGAGGCTGTCTTCATAACGCGCCTCGAATTTATGGGTGTCGTGCGCTAAGGCTTCGAGGTCGCAGATACCATAGTGGCTTGCTCCGGCTTTGAAGAAGTTGCGAAACGTCAGTGCGCAGAGCGTGGTGTAGCCTCCAGCGCTGCCGCCGGTGATGGCGAGCCGGTTGCCATCCACCAAGCCTGTCTGCACGAGAAACCGTGCACCGTTGATACAGTCATCGACATCGACAACGCCCCATTGGCCTCTGAGGCGGTTGCGATACGCGCGTCCGTAGCCGCTACTGCCACCGTAGTTCACATCGAGCACAGCAACGCCACGGCTTGTCCAGTATTGGATGCCTAAGTTCAGCGTCGTCTGTGCGGCGGCAGTGGGTCCGCCGTGACTTTTCACCAGCAAGGGCGGACGTGTACCGTCGGGCGCTTTGTAGTCGCGGTTCTGCGGTGGGTAGAACAGGGCATACGCAGTCTCACCGTTTTCTGTGGGAAACTCGATGGCTTGTGAAGCCGACAGATAGCCGGAATCGAGCGCGAGCGTTGTCGCGCGGCGCAGCACGTGGAGCTGTCGCGTGGCGAGATCGTAGCGAACTAGTGACGCTGGCTCTGTAGCTGCGCCGGCACCGAAGACCACATGGGTTGATGTTGCCTTGATGTCCCATAGCTCGGTGTAGGGAGTCTCAATCGGCGTGAGTTGCCGCATTTCTGTATCGATCTGTGCCAGTCGCCATGTTCCTTGGGATGTATACGTGCAGATGATCGAATGCGGACCAGTAAAAGCATACGTAGACATGCCAAAGACCCACTGTGGTCGTCCGAACTCGGCTGCCATCGGGCAGAGAGCTTCGGTTTGTCCGTCGCGCCAGTGATAGAGGTTCCACCAGCCGGTACGATCCGAGACAAAATGCAAGACTCCGTCAGGCGACCATTGCGGCTGAAACACCGACTCCGTCGGGCCGTCAGTCACGTGCGTTTTTTGCCCGAGTTGCCCGTCGGCGCTCAACTCGCTGACCCACAATTCCGTGCCATCCCACGGCATATTGGGATGATTCCACGCCAGCCATGCCAGTCGTGAGCCGTCGGGACTCAACCGAGGCGAAGAATAGAAGTCATGGCCAGAGACCAGTGTCTGGAGCGCTCCAGTCTTCAGGTCCACGCTGACGAGGCTGTTGGTTGGCTCTTTGCCTTGCGTTGTATGATCTTCACAGACACAGATGAGGCGCTGGCGGCGATGATCGACGACGGCATCCGCATAACGCAGTGTCCCTGCGGCTGTCAGTGGCTGCGGTTCTTCTCCCGGTTGCTGACGATAGAGCCGTTGGTCGGGAAAGTGCGAAAAATACACCTCCTCGTGATGCACGGTAAAAGAGCCGCCGCCGTACTCATGGACACGCGTCCGCACATTGAAGGGGACGGGGGTGACATCGGTCGTGCGACCGTCCGGTGTCCAGCGCACGAGCACATTACGTCCGCCTTCGGTCGGACGCGCTTCGCTCCAATAAACATCCTCATCATCAAGGACGATCTGACCAAGCCCTACTGTCGCGGCGACGATCAGGTCAGAAGTGATCGGTGATTTCCAAGAACCATACGGGGCATGCTGCGCCATTGTTACTCCCTTCACGCCATGTTGCCGTCATGGTCGAACCAGCCGAAATTTCGGCAGCGTGACTTCTGGCGTAACATCCTCGAACGAGACCTCGACGGCGGCACCACACGTCAGTTCTTCATTGGTGCAGCCGGTCACTTGGCTGATAATTTGTGGACCTTCTGCTAGTTCGATGAGCGCAACGTTATAGGGAAGATCGTCCTTAAAGCCGGGGTGCCAGAGCTGGTGATACACTCCATACGAATTGATCGTCCCTTTCCCGCTCAAAGCTACCCAATCTTGGTCGTCAGATAGACAATTCGTGCATGCTGGCCCTGGCGGGAGATGGATGTAGCCACAGGCGCGGCACTTTTGCGCGACGAATTCATGGCGTTGAGCAGCTCGCCAATACGGCTCGTTCCAGGGTTCGATCACCGGCAATGGTTTCGTATAGTCCGCCATAGCATTACCTCCGCAGAATCAACGCACCGGCGTGTTCGCGCAGCCCGCCGGTGTAGGTACACATGATGCGCTCGACATCTTTGATTTGCCGTGGTCCGCACTCGCCGCGCAGTTGTCGCACGGCATCACAGGTGTTTTGCCAGCCGACCATGTAGGTTTCCGACAACTGGCCGCCATTGGCGTTGATCGGTAGTTCACCTTCGAGCGCGATTCTCCCGCCCTGAATCCAGCGCCCGGCTTCCCCTTTGGGGCAGAAGCCATAGTTTTCCAAAGCGGCGATGATGGCTGGACTGTACGCATCCTGCACGTACAAGGCTTGGATATCCTTTGATGTCATGTCGGCCATAGGAAACACCATCTTGGCGACGCGCTCTTGTTGGAAGCTTTGCATGACTAGATCCGGGGTTTCATAGGCACGAAACGCTTCTTGGCGACCCATGCCGCGAATGTACACCGGCGGTTTGCGCAGATCTTTGGCGCGTTCTGCCGTGGTCAGCACGAACGCATGTCCGCCATCGGTGATGTAGCAGTAATCGAACATGCGCAACGGCTCGACGATATAGCGAGCGCTCATATAGTCGTCGAGCGTGATCGGTGTTTTCTGTGCGGCTTTGGGATTGAGGATGGCATTTCGCCTTTGATTGATAGCAATAGTGGCGAGTTGCTCCTCGGTGGTGCCATACAAGTGCATGTGGCGGCGAAATGCGAAGGCGAACGGCAACGAAGGATTGAATCCGCCATACGGCGCATGTTCTTCGAGCAGTGCGCCGCCGAACCGATTACGGTTGGTCTTTTGATTCGTGCCGTACACGAGCAATACATAATTGGCCATGCCGGAGTGCAACAACAACGCCGCATGCTGAATCATATAGCAGCCGGTCGCGCCCGAGGCTTCGACTGCGCCACCTGCGCGTGGGTTGAGACCTAACATCAAGCCGAGCTTGAGGTAGTCGCCCTGACGGCCATAGCTGGGCTGCGCAAAGAACCCGTCGATATCGTCTTTCTTGAGGCCGCAGTCTTGTATCGCCGCACGTGCAGCGTCGATAGCGAGTTCATCGCCGCTTTTCGTCGGGACGGCTCCCTGCTGAGTGTCGCCCACACCGGCAATACAAATCTGGTCACGAAGGTCGTGTAGACCCATAAGCGCCTCCTTTCCCGCCCCGAGCTATACCGAACCTCGCAGCAGGATGCAATTGGTAGGCGTGGGAGGAAGAAGGTGCGGTGTTGGGAGGGTACTGCGTAGAGAAAAAGCTTTGACTCCTTGGATGGCCTGAAGAATGATATGAAGGCGGTAAAGAGTTCCAGAGAGATCTTTAAGCAAAAAGAAGCAATGCCTATTTGGCGAGCAAGGGGGAGTTTCTTTTTATGTCGTACGATACACAGCGTCGCGATGAGAAAATCAAAGAGCTGAGCGATATCGTGGCGAGTCGCTTAACTTGTCTGGATGACTCAGTGAAGTTCGCTGCCGCTACCGATCTCATCTCGGTATTCGCCCGCGTTACATCGCCCGAGAAAGAAGAGATTCGATTCCACCTCATAACGATAGGTAAGGGTGGAATGGGCGGCGGTACCACTACCAAACCCGGTAATATCATCCTCAACCTTCGTAAGCTGGTGACGACTCTTGCGGGTGGTGCCTTGACCATAGCTGGTGCCCTCGAAGCCTCTTGGACTCTCGTCCTGGGAGCACTGGTCGTATGGGACTCGATCTATTCAGGTCTTCAAGTCCCGATTTCCGAACGTGAAGCTACCATCATACGGAGCATGTGGTTAAACTCCGACAAGCGGCAAACAATTGCCCACAGAGACCTCCTAGCGCTTGTCAACGAACATCTTGAGAGAAATGGCCGCGCTAAGATTAGTCAGCAGGAACTTTCCGACTCCTTGGGCATTCTGGAACGACTTACATGCATTGGTTTCCAGCCCAGTAAAGGAAATCCGATAATGCCCTACATTAAAGCAAGACCGAGTGCAAACAATTCGGCTAACGTCATCTACATTTCGAGCGATGGTAGCTTGACGGTTTGGTATAGCGGTTCTCGCGCTTGGCGAAACAATAACCCTGGGAACATACGGTACACCCCTTTTGCCAAAAGGCACGGAGCGATTGGCAAAGCAGGCGGATTTGCAGTGTTTCCTGACTACAACACGGGCCGCGCTGCCTTGTCTGCTTTACTTCGGGGCCTACGTACGCAGACCGAACCATCTTCAAGGCAGTCGAAGCTTATGCCCCCTCTTTTCAGAACGACACTGCCCAATATCGGCTCCTGCTAGCACAATTTACGGGATTAGACATCGACAGGAAGCTACATAGTTTGGATGGCGGAGAATTTGAGATATTGTTGGGTGCAATACAAAGGATTGAGGGATGGGTTGTTGGCGAACAGAAGCCCGTAAAGAAAGTCATTCGGACAAAGCGGACCAAGATGCGCAGGATCGCTGAATTCTTGATTGAGGGAAGTGCAACATTTGTGGCATTGGCAACGGCAATCCAGATGGCAAAAAACGACGATATTGAAGCTGTCATTGTCCGCACAAATAACGGAGCTGTATACCTGCGGAACTATCCCGATTCAAGCGGCGCGGACAACTTCCAATCCTTAGCTGATTAAAGTCCGTTATGAGACGTGCAATCTTCACGATCTTTTTACTCGCCGGAGTGGTTGCCATTACCAACGCAGCCGACTCTTTGCCTTATGAACCTGCAATCGTCGAATTGACAGGGAAAGTGACACGCCATGTTTTTCCTGGGCCCCCCAATTACGAATCCCTGGTAACTGACAAGAGGGAGGTGTGTTGGATTCTTCAATTAGAGCGACCAATCAACGTGGTGGCCACTGACGATAGTCTCGTCAATTATACAGAAAATGGGGTACGTCGCGTGCAGTTAATATGGGACTCCCAACAGTACCGACAATATCAGGGGCTTTTGCCTCATCTTGTCATCGTCACTGGCACCCTTTCCCACGCCATCTCCGGCCATCACCATACGCCCGTCTTAATGAGTGTCCTTCAACTCCATGCAAAACCCTCACGACAACACCACCGCCGTCTGAAGCCTTGACACAGCCAAGTCGATCTCAGGAGCCGAAGCGCATCCTGAAGTGTTGCGAAACAGCGTGGGGTGACTCGTTCTCTTGGTGAACCTCTGCCGTTACGCGGAAGCTGCAGAGATGAAAAAGGAGGGAAGGGCAGGTTTGCCACCTGCCCTTGTTGTTAGCGCGGCTGCACGTTTTCCCGTATCCACGTGGTGATATCTTGGGTGCTGGCACCCGGGGTGAAAATCTCTCGGACGCCAGCTTGCTTCAGCGTCGTAATGTCATCTTGCGGGACAATCCCGCCGCCGAACACGGCGACATCGTCGGCACCGCGCGCTCGTAGGGCTTTCATGACAGCAGGGAAGAGGGTGAGGTGGGCGCCGGAGAGAATACTCAAGCCCACGGCGTCCACGTCTTCCTGTACCGCAGCTTCAGCGATCATCTCCGGGGTTTGATGTAAGCCGGTGTAAATCACTTCAAAGCCGGCATCACGCAGCGCACGAGCGATGATCTTCGCCCCACGGTCATGCCCGTCCAACCCAGCTTTTGCGACTAAAATTCGTAATACTTTCTCGTCTGACACAGGGGTCCTCCAATCAAAACAGGAAGCGGGGAATCGGGGAGGCGGAGCATCGGGGAGGGAAACTCATTCTCCGTTTCTCCCTGTCTCCGTTTCTCCGGTTCTTACTGCTACAGCCACGCCGGGTCGCGGTACACACCGAAGACCTCGCGGTAGACATCAGAAATTTCGCCGAGGGTGCAATCGACCTTCACTGCGTCGATGAGCACCGGCATTAGGTTCTGGCCGTTGCGACAGGCGGCGTGTACTCGGCCCAGATGCTCGCGTACTTGGCCAGCATCGCGTTCGCGCTTGATCCGGCGGACGCGGTCAATCTGCCCTTCTTCGACATGATGATGGATCTTGAGTGTATCAATCGGGCGTTCTTCGGGAATCGCGTATTTGTTCACCCCGACGATCACTTTTTCTCGCGCATCTAGCTGTTGCTGGTAGCGATACGCCGAGTCGGCCAGCTCCTTTTGTGGATAGCCAATGTCAATCGCGCGGATAATGCCGCCGAGTTCATCAATGCGGTTGATGTACGCGAATGCGTCTTTTTCCATCTTGTCGGTCAGCGCTTCTACTGCCCAACTGCCGCCAAGCGGGTCGATCATGTTGGTGACACCGCTCTCTTCAGCAATGATCTGCTGCGTACGGAGTGCCACCATCACGGCTTGCTCGGTTGGGAGCGCGAGGGTCTCGTCCATCGAATTGGTGTGGAGGGATTGCGTGCCACCTAAGACGCCGGCGAGCGCTTGAATGGCCACGCGCACGACGTTGTTGAACGGCTGCTGGGCGGTCAAGCTGACCCCTGCCGTCTGGCAATGCGTGCGGAGCAACAGCGAGCGTTCGTTCTTCGCGCCAAAGCGTTCCTTCATGATCTTGGCCCACATGCGCCGGGCTGCACGCAGCTTGGCAATTTCTTCGAAGAAGTCGCTATGCAGGTCAAAGAAGAACGACAATCGCGGCGCGAAGTCATCAACATTGAGTCCACGGTCCACGGCGGCCTGCACGTAGCCGATGCCGTCGGCCAAGGTAAAGGCAAGCTCTTGCACGGCGGTGGCTCCGGCTTCCCGGATGTGGTAGCCGGAGATCGACACGGCATGCCAACGTGGTGCCTCTTTTGCGCAGAATTCGATCATATCGGTGACGATGCGCACGGCTGGCTCCGGTGGGCAGATCCACTCTTTCTGCGCGATGAACTCTTTAAGCATGTCATTCTGAATCGTCCCTCCGACTTTGCTCAGAGGAATGCCGCGCTTCTGGGCCATCGCGAAGTACATGGCAAGAATGATGCTCGCCGTGCAATTCACCGTCATTGAGGTTGTCACCTTATCAAGCGGAATATCGGCAAAAAGGCGCTCCATGTCGTTGAGCGAGGAGACCGAGACGCCTTCGCGTCCGACTTCTCCTAACGAGCGGTCGCTGTCGGCGTCGTAGCCCATGAGCACGGGCATGTCGAAGGCCGTGGACAAGCCGGTTTGCCCTTCGGCCAACAGGAACTTGAAGCGCTGGTTGGTATCCTCTGGCGTGCCGAAGCCGGCGAATTGCCGCATTGTCCACAGTTTGCTGCGATACATGCTGGGGTAGACGCCGCGAGTAAACGGGTACTCGCCGGGAACGCCGACTTCTCGTGCGGCGTGATTCGCGCCGAGATCATCCTGAGCATAGAGGGGCTCGACCTCCATGTCGGAGAGGGTCGAGAATCGGGTCATGCGTTCTTCTTGTTTGGGATACTTCGCCAGCCATTCCTGTTTGGTCATGAGTGCCTCCACTGAGCCTAACGATTTACAAGTCTTCCTGAGCTTTTTCAATATGATGGACGCTTTAGCGGCCTGTGAATTGGGCCGGACGCTTCTCTAAAAATGCCGTCATCCCTTCCTTCTTATCTTCCGTGGCGAAGGTGAGGGCGAATGCTTGATTCTCGAAGCGACTGCCATTATCCAGGTCCATATCAATGCCAGCATTGATCGCAGCTTTCGCTTGCTGAAGAGCAATCGGCGGTTTGGTTGCGAGCTTTTGCGCGAGAGCTTTCGCTTCGTTCATAAGGTCGGCGAGCGGAACGACCTTGTTGGCAATGCCATAACGTGCCGCAGTTTCTGCATCAATAGTGTCGCCGCTGTAGATCAGCTCACGTGCGCGAGGCAGTCCGATACGGCGAGCTAAGCGCTGCGTTCCGCCAAACCCGGGGATAATGCCGAGATTGATTTCCGGCTGGCCAAACTTAGCCTTGTCGGCAGCGATAATCAGGTCGCATGCGAGCGCTAATTCGGTGCCGCCGCCGAGGGCGAAGCCGTTAACGGCAGCAATCACTGGAATCGGTAGCGTTTCGAGCTTGCGAAACACACCGAGGCCGTGTTCGGAGAAGGCGTGGCCTTCTGGTGCAGTCATATTGACCATCGCCGAGATATCGGCACCGGCCACAAAAGCGCGGTCTCCCTCGCCAGTGACAATCAGGCAACGAATCGACGAGTCTTGCCGGACTTCGTCGATGCACATGGAAATTTCTTTTACCGTGGCTGGGTTCAGGGCGTTCAAGCTTTTGGGACGGTTGACCTTGAGGATAGCGACTGCGCCGTCTCGTTCAAACAGGATGTTTTCGTAAGCCATATCAATCGTACTCCGGGTAATCTTCAAAATGATGATGGGTGTCCATGAAGCGGATCGTGCGCGTTTTTGAGCGCATGACCACCGAATTGGTGAGGGCTCCTCCGTGCTGGAGGCGTACGCCGCGTAGGTATTCGCCGGTCGTGACGCCAGTGGCGGCAAAGATGACTGTGCCTCTGGCCATCTCTTCCGCAGTGTAGATTTTGCTTGGATCGGTGATGCCAGCTCGGCGCAGCAGTCGATGTTCTTCTTCGTTACGTGGGGTGAGGCGTCCTTGAATGTCGCCTCCTAGGCAACGCAGGGCTGCCGCAGCAATGATCCCTTGCGCGGCCCCGCCGGTGCCGAGTAAGAGGTCGATGCCGGAATCTTCACGTGTGGTGGTCAATGCAGCGGATAAATCGCCATCGCTAATCAGCTTGACGCGAGCACCGAGGCGGCGCAGCTCGTTTACCAAGCCCTCGTGGCGTGGGCGATCCAACACCACCACCGTGAGCCGTTCTCTTTTGACATTTTTGGCTGCGGCCAGCGCATTGAGGTTCTCTTCCAGCGGCTTATCGAGTGACAGAAGGCCTTTCCCGGTGGGGCCGACAGCAAGCTTCTCCATATACACTTGTGGCGGGCAGCGCAGAAAACCGCCGTGTTCGGCGATAGCAATTACCGAGATCGCGTTCGGTGCGCCGGATGCACAAGCAATGGGGCCTTCCAACGCATCCAGCGCAATCTCGAATTCTGGGCCGTTTTCTCTACCGACGATTTCGCCGTGATAGAGGAGGTCGATAGCGTCTTGCTCTCCTTCGCCAATGACGATCTCTCCGCGCAAATCTACGTCCTTAAAGAGTTTGCTCATGGCTTTGGCGGCAGCGAAGTCAGCAGCGGACTCATCGCCTTTGCCGAGCCACTGCGCCGCAGCCAGTGCGGCGGCCTCAGTGATACGCACGACTTCAAGAGCAAGGTTTTTATCCATGCTGCCGGTCTCCCTACTGCGTCAGCGCCGTGCCGCGAATGAACCGGCCCATGATAGTCCAGGCTTCGGCGACGACTAGCCCAGTGGTCTTCGCACTGCTTTCGTTGTAGTACACCGGGGCGCTGTTGCCTTGCTTCACGTCATCTGACGATAAAATGGCAAACGGCACCGGGTCTGACGAGTGGGTTTTGATCGCCACCGGGGTAGCATGGTCGGGCATCAAGAGCACTCGCCACTCAGGAAACTCGGCCAGTCCGGTGAGGATGGTGCCCACGACTTTCTCGTCAAAGTTTTCCAAGGCCCTGACTTTCTCGACTGCCGAGCCCATGTGCCCGGCTTCGTCAGTGGCTTCGACGTGTAAGAAGAGAAAATCTTTGTGTCGTAACGACTCCACGCCATATTGGCCTTTACCCAAGTAGTTGGTATCGAGAAAGCCCGTGGCACCGGGCACGTTGATGACCTCAAGTCCAGCCAGCACGCCAATCCCGCGCACCAAGTCTACTGCCGAGATCACTGAGCCTTCGAGGCCGAACTGCTGCTTAATCGTCGGCACGGCAGGGCGGCGGCCTTGTCCCCACAGCCAAATGGAGGAGGCCGGTTTGTGGCCGTGTGCTTGCCGCTGCTTATTCACCGGGTGAGCGGCGAGAATTTCGCGCGACCGCTCCATCAGCGCACGTAGCCGCTCGGCACCATCTCCGTCGGGGAAATGGCCGGCCGTAGGCTGCCCGGTAATATCATGTGGCGGCGTGGTGAGCATTTTCTCTTTGCCGCCATGCCATACCATGAGATGGCGGTAGCTGACACCAGGATGAAACTCGACTTCTCCACCGCCGAGTTCGGCATTGATCGTATGAATGAGTTGGGAGGCTTCTTCGCTGGTGATGTGGTCGGCGGCGAAATCCACCATGATTTCCTGTCCGTCGTTTTCTTGTCCCAGCGTGACGAGGTTGCAGCGAAAGGCAATGTCGTCTGGTCCGAGTTCTACGCCCATGCTGGCGGCCTCAATCGGCGAGCGGCCAGTGTGATAGCGACGGGGATCGTAGCCGAGCAGACTCATGGTGCCCACGTCGCTGCCCGAGGGAAACCCGTCTGGAATCGTGTGCGTGAGGCCGAGCCGGCCCTGAGCGGCAATGCGATCCATATTAGGGGTGCGGGCGTATTCGAGCGGAGTCTTGTTACCAAGCTCTGCCACTGGCCAATCGGCCATACCGTCGCCTTGTAAAATGACGTATTTCATGGGGGCTCCGTTTTTAGCTTTCAGTTTTTAGTTCGTAGTTTTTAGTTCATCACTAATAACTGCTAACTAATAACTAACAACTCTTAAGTGTTCTCCAATGCCCGAAAGATCGCGTCTCGCGCTTTGGTGTAATCTGCGGGTAGTTCGACTGGGCGGTTGGCGTGACGTGACGCCACACCGCGTAGTTTGCCTTCGTGATACCGCCGCTTGAAATCCGTGAACTTCAATCCGTGCGCGGTGGAAATGACCACGACCCGTTCGTGCGACTTGATCTGTCCGCGTTCCAAGAGTTTGAACAACACCGCCAAAGCCACGCCAGTATGCGGGCAATTGAACAAGCCGGTGCGATCCGCCAGCGCCGACGCATCCGCCAGCTCTTCTTCTGTTGCCTGCTCCACCACGCTGTCGAACGATTGCAGGGCGCGGATCGCACGATTGATGCTGACCGGGTCGCCAATCTGAATCGCTGACGCCAGAGTTTTCTTAGCACGGACAGGTTTGTATTCGGCGAAATTGTGTTGAAAGCTGCGGTAGAGCGGATTGGCACGCTGCGCTTGAGCGCAGACGAGGCGGGGGAGGCGGTCGATCATGCCTAGCTCGCGCATCAACAAGAAGCCGCGACCGATGGCGGAGATGTTGCCGAGATTGCCGCCCGGCACGATCACCACATCCGGCACTTCCCAGTCGAACTGCTGCACGATCTCTAGCGAGATGGTTTTCTGCCCTTCCAAGCGTAGGCTGTTCATCGAGTTGGCGAGGTAGATGTTTTCTTTCGTGCAGAGTTCGCGCACGATCTTCATGCAGCCGTCGAAATCGGTGTCGAGCGACAGCGTCAACGCGCCATTGGCCATCGGCTGGATCAGTTGCGCGGTCGACACTTTATTGCGCGGCAAAATGACGATGGCCGGGATTGCCGCCGCTGCGCAGTAGGCAGCCAAGGCAGCCGAGGTGTCGCCGGTCGAGGCGCACGCGACTGCCGGGATCTTGGTCCCTTCGGCGATCATCTGCTTCACCATCGATACTAGCACCGTCATCCCCAGGTCTTTGAATGAGCCGGTGTGGGAGTTGCCGCACTGCTTGACCCACAACTCCTCTAGGCCGATTTGCTTGCCGAGGCGTTCCGCCCAGAACAGATTGGTGCCTCCCTCGTACATGGAGACGACATTGGCGTCGTCCACCGCCGGGCACACCATTTCTTTCTTGCCCCACACGCCACTGCCATAGGGATAGGAGGTGCGACGATAGCGGTCTTCAAAGATCTGCTTCCAAGCGTGTGCCGAGCGCGTATGCAGCACGTCTATGTCGTGGTGGACATCAAGGAGACTGCCGCACTTGGGGCAATAGTACGCGACCTGATTGAGCGGCAGTTCCCCGCTACACCCGGCGGCGCATGCAAACCACGCACGAAACTGAGGCTCTGCAGAGGTCAGCTCGAAAGATTGAGATACCGCACCGTTCGCCATGATCTTGCCTGTTCTCTTATTCGTCTTACCCGAGGTTTTCTTCTATGCGGATGGAGACTGACTTACCTTGCACGATGGGCAATTCGTCCACTAAGCACAGCGCAGCTTTGAGGTTGCGTTCCTTGGCCGCGTGCGTACGCAATACCAGTGGTACGGTCTCGTCGCCTTCGCTGCGTCCGCGCTGGATGACCGAGGCGATGCTGATGTCGTGGTCGCCTAAGATGCCAGCAATCCGCGCCAATACCCCTGGGCGATCCAACGCCATGAAACGCAGATAATACTCGCTGGTGATCTCGTCGATAGGACGGAGCCGGATCGCTCGCAGCTCGTGCCACGGCATGCCAAGCGGCGGTACCCCACTGCCACGTATCGTCCCACGCTGCCGTGCGGTGTCGATCATATCGGCGACAACCGCTGTGGCCGTGGGAAGACTGCCAGCACCGCGACCGAAATACAACGACGACCCGAGTGCCTCGCCTTGCACGAAAATCGCGTTGTAGGCATCGCCGACGCCAGCCAGCAAACTACTGCGCGGAATCATGGTGGGGTGTACGCGCACCTCAAGGGTATCGTCTTCTTCTTTGGCGATGGCGAGCAATTTGATGCCATAGCCGAACTCGCGGGCGAAGAGGATGTCGGTTTGGCTCACGTGACGAATGCCTTCCACATACACCGACTCAAACGACACGCGCACACCAAAGGCGAGCATCGCCAGCAGGGTCAGCTTATGCGCGGCATCAATGCCGTCGATATCGAAACTCGGGTCGGCTTCCGCCAGCCCTTGCGCTTGTGCGCGCGCAAGCACGGTGGCGAATTCTTCGGCGTGTTCACTCATGGTCGTGAGAATGTAGTTGCAGGTGCCGTTCACGATGCCGAACAGCGCACGGTTGCGGTCTCCAGCTAAGCCCTCTCTAAGCGTCCGAATAATAGGAATGCCGCCGGCGACACTGGCCTCGAAGCCGATGTGCGCCCCGTGAGCTTCCGCCGCCGCGAAGATTTCCGCGCCGTGTTGAGCCAACAACGCTTTGTTGGCCGTGACCACATCTTTCCCGCGCCGCAGCGCTTCCAAGGTCAGCGACCGCGCTGGTTCGATGCCGCCGATCAGTTCGACGACGAGGTCGATGTCCGGGTCGTGTACCACGCTCCACGGGTCGCTCGACAGTTGGGCGTTCTCCAACGGCGGATGAGGTTTAGCGTGTACACTCCGGCTGGCCACTCGCGTCAGTGCTAAAGGACGACCAAGCTTCCGCGCGATTGTGTCGCCGTTCTGCGTGAGAAGTTGTACGACACCGGTTCCGACAGTACCCAGGCCGATCAGGCCCAGCTTCACACCTTCTGAAGCCATACCGCCTGCCCTAACTCGCCTCTTGGGTGCGTGGGACCGCCAGTTCACCAAAAGCTTTGCGGATGCCACGGATCGCCTGACGGGTGCGGTGTTCGTTTTCGATGAGGGCGAAACGGACAAAGCCTTCGCCGTACGGGCCGAATCCTACGCCGGGGGAAACCGCGACTTTGGCTTCACTGAGCAGAAACTCGGCGAATTTCATCGAACCCATCTGCCGGAACGGTTCAGGAATTGCCGCCCAGACGAACATCGTGCCTTTGGGTTTGGGGATATGCCAGCCGACTCGTGCCAGTCCGTTAATCAGCACATCGCGCCGCTTCTTGTAGCGTTGGCGCACGGTTTCGACGTAGTCTTGCGGGCCGTTGAGGGCGTGAATCGCAGCAATCTGCACCGGTTGGAAGATGCCGTAATCGAAATAACTCTTGAGCCGGGCCAAGGCTCCCAACACTTCGGCGTTGCCGTTGACGAACCCGACTCGCCAGCCCGGCATATCGTAAGACTTTGAGAGGGTGAAGAATTCGACGCCGATGTCTTTGGCTCCCGGCACCTGGAGGAAGCTGGGTGGGCGATAATCATCGAAATACAGATCGGCGTAGGCGAAGTCGTGTACGACGAAGATGTTGTTCTCTTTGGCGAAGTCCACGATGCGGCGAAAGAAATCGAGATCGACAACTTCCGTGGTCGGGTTATGCGGAAAACTCAAGAGCAACATTTTGGGACGCGGCCAGCACTGGCGTACAGTTTCTTCGAGGGACGTGAAGAAATCTTGATCCGGACGCAGCGGTACGACGCGCAAATCGGCGTTGGCGATGACAATGGAATAATGGTGGATCGGATAGCTGGGGCTGGGACAAATGGCGACATCGCCCGGGCCGAGCATCGCCAGCGCTAAATGAGCCAGCCCTTCCTTCGAGCCGATGGTGACGACCGATTCCGTGTCGGGATCGAGATCGACATCGAAGCGGCGCTTGTACCAGTCGCAGATCGCCAACCGCAGCTTGTAGATGCCACGCGAGGTGGAATAGCGGTGATTGGGTGATTTCCCCGACGCTTCAATCAACTTTTCCACCACATGCGGTGGTGAGGCGTGGTCCGGGTTG
>SXGS01179785.1_pt1 | contig 19107 bp, 16 predicted proteins | sample 3174681 | NCBI WGS metagenome assembly SXGS01 (sample SAMN11356861, study PRJNA531348) | freshwater metagenome | isolation source: freshwater sample F1-80 | place: China: Fuxian Lake, Yuxi | collected 2017-12-25 | reverse complement strand
ATCGCGGTCACGATGGGTTTGTGTCGTTTCATCGGAAGGATGAACAGGGCGAGCATCAAGACCTTTTCAGCGTGCCGGCGAGAACATTGGACGGCGTGTTTCCTCAGTTGTCGCCACTGCTCGAAAACGATGCCTACTTCAGTATCAACGGGTTTTATCGAGCGGGGTGGGGTGGGGCTCGCAATGCTCCAGAAGGAACGAACCTCCAACGTGCTCATCGAATCGGTGCTGATGTTCGCTGGCTGACGTGTTGTTTTGCGGACATTGATTGTCACTCACTCGGCATCGAAGTTGGAACTGCGATCGGTCACATCATCAACGCACAAGACGCGGGATTGATTCCGCCGGCGTCGATGCTCACACGAAGCGGACGAGGTGTGTGGGCGTTCTGGTTTCTCGCAGATGGTTCTGGTTTACAGCGAGCCTGGCCGGAGCGTGTGCAGTTGTGGTGCAAGCTCCAAACGGTCATCGGTCATCGGTTCGCGTATCTCGGAACGGATGCGGCAGCGCGGGACGTGTCTCGGATCACTCGCATCGCGGGAAGCATCAACAGCAAGTCGGCATCAAAGGTGGCGTACTGGGTTCAGCACAATTCCGCCGGCAAGAAATACACATACAGCCTCTCGGAACTTGCCACGACTCTCGGCGTGGAACTCCCGAATCATCACCCAGCGATTGAACGCACGGTGAGCAAGTTCACGGAGCGAGCACAGAAAGGTGCTCGAGCGCGATGGGTCAAAGACCTTGATCGGTTCCGCCGGCTTGAAGAGATGCGAGGCACTTGGAAACCGGGAACGAGAAACGGAGCGGCGTTCGTGCTGGTCAGCATTCTCCGATCACTCAAAGGTGATGCGGCCTTGCCGGATGACGCGATCGAAATTGAAGCTCGCAAGATGTTCAATCGGTGCGAACTCGTCCCAGGTGAAGAGAAGCCGTTTGCATGGCGGGAGGTGCAGGCACTGCTGCGTGCGACGAAAAGCAAAACCCGGCGTCCACTGTCGCACAAGACGATTGCCGATCGCCTGGACGTGACTCCCGAAGAATCTCCGATCGTTGGATGGCCGCCGGCGACTCGATTTGGCGTGCAGCGGGTGGAAGAAATCTCCAAGCTCACACGACCGGAACAGCGATCGAAGCGGCGTGAATTGTTGCGGCAACTCATCGTCACGAATGGCGGCAAAGTTCCCACGGCAGCGGTGTGTGCCGAGTACCTCGAAACGGTCGGCATCGAAGCCACGGCAATGACGATTCTGGCGGACCTCAGAGCGATCGGCCACGAGTCTCCCAGGTCAAAGAAGGCTCGTCGTCGTGTGCGCACAAAAAATGTCCGCAAACTCTTTTCGGAATGACGTTTGCGATCAGTTTTCTGAACTCATTTCTAGTTCCAAGCTAATAGGGGGGGTTCCCGGCTCCGGCCCCCGGACCATCTTTAGACCCCGGATGCAGACCGGAAAACGGGAAAAATGTAGGCGGCGGCAATTCGAGAAAATTTGGCCGGACCTCCAAGAACAAGAACAACTTCACCCCCAAGCCGGTCACTGTCTAAGCAAGAATCACTCCCAAGCGAGCCCCCCCTAGCCGCCCCCCCCTATTAGCTTGTTTCTCTACATCGACTCCGATGCCTCGCAAATTTTGGCCGGCAAGTCGTCGTCGATCGAGCGTCTGACCTCGTAAAACGCTCTAGGATCGACGGTGAGGCATCGGGACGACCAACGCCACGTCCCGCAAACGAACCCCACTGGCGAGAATCTGGCGGCCACCACCGCAGCGAACATTCCGCCAACGATTGGTTCCTCCCTGGAGGTTTCAACGGGCAGGGTCTAAGCCATCGCCGGCGAATCGTTGTGATGGGTGGCGAAAATCCGGCGGCTAGGAGGTGCTGGGGTAGGGGGGCATCGAAGGTCCTCCCAGCGGCCCCCCCCCTAGTTTTTCGAGGTTCTTTCCGAGGGGGTGGGGGCCTGCGGGCTTCGCCAGAAGCATCGTGGCAAATTTGTGTCCGACCAGTTTTTTCAACCGGCAACTCACCGGATCAGCCAGCTTTCCGGCGTGTTGAAACCCACGTTCTTTCGATCGTTGCCGTCGTGGTGAGGCACTCGAAAACCAATTCGCTGATGCTCTTACCGGTGTCGAATGACTGCAACTTGAGCGACTTGATTAGATCGGCAGGTAGTCGGACCTGTACTGGCGTTTGTGGTCCTGACCATTCCTCACGAGCATCGCGGCTGGTTCGGCTCGATCGTTCAACGGGTTCAGAGAGGCGGGCAGCGGGTGCTACATCCTGTCTCGAACCTCCCAGCGGTTGCATGGTTGGACGAGTCAGCGGAATCTGATTGATCCCGAATTGAGCGTTGAAATCGTCAGCCATCGTGCCGACTCCGAGGAGTGAAGGTTGCGAGTTGTGCAACGTATCAACTTCATCGACCAACGGTGCGGACATCCTTCCGGCAAGTCAGCCAGCCATAACGCAAATTGCCGAGGCGGCAAACTCGCCAGCGTCCATGCAAGCCGGCATCTCGATCAACAGGTTGGCTTTATCGGCGGCGTACTGGCCAGCGCGGTGGCGAGCGTGTTCGTCGGCAATCCGGCAACTCGATCACGTCAGCAAGCGGTTCGGTTGTTCGGCACATTGGCCGGCGTGGTCGCTCACTGATTGAACAATCCGACCAGCCATCGCGCGAGCGTGATGGCCACCACAAGCAACGCGCCAACGGCGAGCTGACGTTCGCGAAGTGAAAAAGGGGGCATTCGGCAACTCCCGCAGCTCGGAGCGTATTCGTTTCCGTGTGCTCTGTAACCAATGGAACCATTGGGGACAAACCCCCTGTCCGGTCGATTGACTCTATACGCCAAGCGGCGTATACTCCGACTCACACACAAGGGGACGAACCATGAAAGCGATCGGCTACATCAGAGTTTCAACAATCGGACAAGCGGTGGAAGGTGTTTCCCTCGAAGCACAGCGGGACAAGATCACGGCCTGGTGTGCAGCGAATGATGCCGAACTCTCTGGCGTGTTCGTCGATGCCGGCATCAGCGGCAAGCGATCAAAGAACCGTCCGCAACTCCAAGCGGCACTTGATGCGGTCTGCAAAGCCGGTGGCGTGCTCGTGGTCTACAGCCTGTCCCGCCTGGCTCGATCGACGAAGGACACAATCAGCATCAGCGAGCGTATCGAGAAAAGCGGTGCCGACCTGGTGAGCATCAATGAGAAGCTCGACACAACGACCGCCGCCGGCAAGATGGTGTTTCGACTGTTGGCGGTGCTGGCAGAGTTTGAAAGCGATCAGATCAGCGAGCGAACACGATGCGGCCTGGCGTTCAAGCGGTCGCAGGGCAAGCGAGTCTCTCGCAAGATTCCATTCGGTTTCGACCTGGCGGCTGACGGCGACACGTTGGTCAAGAACATCCAAGAGCAAGAGGTGCTCACCATGATCCGAGACCTCCGACAAGAGGGGCTGACGATGCGAGCGATCGCGGCGGAACTTACGGCAAGGGGTATCCAAACGAAGGAAGGACACGTCGAATGGAAACACAGCATGATCGGCAAACTGTTGGCGCGGGCAGCGTGAGAGCGGTGAAGCTCGATCGACTGGCGGCGGCACTCAAACAACTCCCAGCACATCGACAACGAAAGGCAATGGCGATGCTGATGAACGGTGACGAAACGCGACTGGCGAAGCGGTTGAAGGAAGCGATTGCGGCATCAGGTGCAACGCATTACGCGATCGGCAAACAGGCCGGAATCAGACCGGACCTTCTCGATCGTTTCATGCGTGGCGAACGTGACCTACGTTTGGCATCTGCCTCAAAGATTGCGAACGTGCTCGGACTCGATCTTGTGTCTGCCAAGCTAAGCCAGTCGGCTACCGCCGCGCCGGCCCCCGCCAGGCAGACGGCGACAACCGTAGCGAGGGAAATGCCAGTCAAACGAGTCTTGGCAAACGGAAAAGAAGGGTTCACGTTCACGAAAGCGGTCATCGTCACTCATTGCGCGCTGTTAGGCCGAAAAGAAACGGCGGTTCGAGCCTACCGCATTGATCCCGTCGCGCCGTACGCCCAATACGAAAAACATTTTTTCATTTACTTCTACGAACCCAAGCGGCGCAGTCTTCGCCGCTACGACGTACACAACAACAACCTCACGTTTCTCACTGTCGAAGTCGCGGGGCGGACAGTCTACGACAGCCGAACCGAAGTTCCTTGCGACATGCAGCAATGGAGCGAAACAAATGACAAATGGAAGCTTCGCAGATTGCGGGGGGAGAGATGACGCCGAAAGCCACCTACCGAAGCGGGGCCGACGTGCTCGACGGCTGGCGCGATGACGTGCTGAGCGGCAAGCCGCCGACGTTCTATCCGATCGGAGAAGGGGAACTCAGTCGCCTCGAAATCGGGCCGGGACTGGTGACGTTGCTCGGCGGCGCGCCGGGATCTGGCAAAACCGCGTTCACGATGCAAGCCGTGGTCGATGCGTTGCGGCTGACGCCGACACTGCGGGCGGTGGTCTGCAATATCGAGATGCCGCCGGGCGTGTTGCTTGATCGGCAACTGGCTCGGCTGTCGGGAGTGGACCTCACGACGATCCGTTATCGCCGGCTGACGGCGGAACACTCGGAACGGATCGACGCGGGGCTGACGACGCTGGCTGAAGTGTGCGACCGGCTGGCGTTCGTGCGACCGCCGTTTGACCTGGCCAACATCGCGGCCGTGGCCGATGAGTTCGACGCGGGGCTGATCGTGCTGGACTACATCCAACGAATTCAACCGCCGGGCGAACATGGCGACAAGCGCGGCTCGGTCGATGCCACGATGAACCATCTTCGGGCGTTCGCTGACGCGGGCGTGGCGGTCGTCGTGCTGTCGGCAGTCGGACGAACGAAGGACAAGCAAGGCCGGTCGAGCTACTCCGGCGAAGGGCTGTCGCTGGCATCGTTCCGCGAATCGAGCGAGTTGGAGTTCGGGGCCGACGATGCCTTTATCCTGACACCGGACGCGGATTCGGAAGTGATCCTGCGGCATCTCAAGAGCCGCAACGGTGAATGCCTCGACCTGCGGCTGACGTTCGACAAGCCGCTGCAACGCTTCACGCCGATCGACGCCGCCAACGTGCCATCGAACGGCGAGCGACCGGGCAAGCTCCGATCGGCGATTGCCGAACTGTGGGCCAGAACGCCAATGGGCCGCGAAGACGTTGACGATTGGGGGGCCAACTGATGACCCACGGACATCCGCCACGATTGCCGGGCTGTTCTGTGTTGCCGCCGATGAACCCTCGACCGTCAACCGCGAACAACTCACCGAAGGACAAGCCGAAGAAACGAGCGACCGGCGACAGGTTCGCGACGATCAACAGTTTTGTTGATTTCACGCTCGGCAGTCTGACACGGAACGAGATGGCGGTTTGGTTGGTGCTGTGGCGTGACACCAAAGACGGGACGGCGAGAACTTCGCAAACGGATATTGCTCGGCGGGCTGGCATCGGACGGCGAACGGTTGTTCGGATCATCGACAAGCTGGCATCCAAGGGACTGTTGCGTGTCGTTCATCGCGGCGGACTGAATCGCGGGATGAATGTCTATCGCGTTCTGCCGCTCGAAAGGCCGCCGTGACGTGTGCCAAGCTGCTGACACCTTGACGTGTGCCAATTCGTGACACTTCTCGGTGCCATCTAGGTGGCACATATCCCAGAAGGGACCATAAGCGAATGGTCCGCTGCCTGACGGCAGGACCATTCAGAAACAGAAAGAGAACGCGACCATGCCGACCGATCCCGCGATTCTCGCCCAACTGCAAACGCTGTGGGGCGAACCCGTCACGCCGATGACAGCCGAAGCGGACTCGGAAGGGGCGTTCGTGCCGAGCGAGTGGCAATCGTCGTCGATCCTGCCGGCTCGGTTGGCTGACACTCCGGCAACTTGGGACGCCTCGACGGCAGAGCTGATCGACTGGTTTCAAACCAACCGGGATCGGCTGCCGGTCGAGTTGTTTTGTTTGTGGCCGGGTGCGTGGGTGGTCGATGCCGCGTTGTTCTATCGGTCGCTCGACGGGGACATCGACAGCGGGCCGGACGGACCACGGGGCCGGTACGGCGGGCTGGCTCACGACCTGAAATGTCTGCGGAAGGCAACTTGTTTTTCCGAGCTACAATGTCGATGATGTACACGAACGGTTGACACAGCCAATGGAACGGGAAAAGTGATCATGCAGCAAATTGGAATCAAAGAAATTCGAGACAACCTGGCGGACGCGCTCAACCGAGTGGCCTACGCGGGTGAACGAGTGGTGTTGGCTCGACGCGGCAAGGGAGTGGCGGCATTGGTGTCGATGGATGACCTCGACTTGCTCGAAAAGCTGGAAGATGAGGCGGATGTACGCGACGCCAAACGAGTGTTGGCGGAAATGAAGCGGAAGGGGCAGAAGGGAACGCCGCTGTCTGCCGTCAAGAAACGCTTAGGGATGAAGTAGCATGAGTTCGCGGCGTTACGAAGTGATCTTGTCTCCAAAAGCGGAAAAGCAATTAGACGCATTGCCAAAGCCGATTCAGCGACGCATTGCGGAAGCGGCGGAAGGGCTGGAAACGAATCCGCGACCGCACGGAGTCAAGAAATTAGAAGGGGCGGACAATCTCTGGCGAATTCGCGTTGGTGATTATCGCCTTGTCTACACGATTGAAGACGATCGACTGATTGTGCTGGTCGTCAAAATCGGACATCGCCGGGAAATCTACCGAGGGTGAATCATGGGAACCGTCTTCAAACGAACCTCGACGAAGCCGCTGCCGGTCGGGGCGGAGTTGTTTTCTCGCAAAGGGCAACGGCTGGCGAAGTGGCAGGACACCAAAGGCCGAACGCGCACGGTTGCCGTCGTTGTGCCGACCGAAGGAAAGTTCGTCGGACAGGAACGCATCGTTGTCGAGACTCCGACATTCTTCGCCGACTACCGGGACGGCAACGGGCATCTGCGGCGAGTCGCCACGGGCTGCAAAGACGAAACGGCGGCGCGGGCGGTGCTGGCGGGACTTGAGAAGCGAGCCGAAAAGGTGCGGTCGGGCATCATCACGACCGCCGAAAACGCGATGGCCGATCATCAGCACACCGCGTTAGCTGATCATCTCGCCGAGTTCATCGCGACGATGCAAGCGGCCGGGCGGGCGGAGTCTCACGTCACGGGAACCGAGCGGCTGATTCAACGAGTCATCGACGAATTGAGCCTGCGCCGGCTGTCGGACATTCAAGCCGCAAAGGTCGAACGCTGGCTCGGTCAACAAACGCTGGCACAACTGGACAAGCCCGCGATGGGGGCACGGACTCGGAACAGCTATCTCGTCGCGCTGCGGTCATTCTGCAATTGGTGTGTCGAGCGGGATCGGCTGCCGTTCAATCCGCTGGCCAGAATCAACCACGCTGATGAGAAAGTCGATCAACGCCGGCAACGTCGGGCACTGACCGAGGCGGAGTTGTCCAAGCTGCTGATCGTGGCTCGCCTGCGACCGCTGGCCGAGTTCGGACGCGAAACGGTCACGACGCCGAGCCAAGACACGAGGACGCGGCAGAAGCGAAGCCGTGCGACCTGGACGCTCAAGCCGTTGAAGTTCGATGAACTCCCCGACGCTGTGGAACTCGCACGGGAGCGGCTGAGAGACAATCCGACGTTCCTGGCTCGGCAAGAGCGGCTCGGCATCGAAAGAGCGTTGGCCTACAAGCTGGCCGTCACGACCGGACTGCGACGCGGTGAACTCGCATCGTTGACAGTCGGGCAACTCGACCTCGACGACGACTTTCCGCATGTCCGATTGAAGGCGGCGGACGAAAAGAACCGCCAAGGGAATTCGATCCCGCTTCGCCGCGACGTGGCTGACGAACTGCGGGAGTGGGTATCGAGCCTGCGAAACGGCGGGGCCGACTCGGCGAACGTGCTCGCCTTTCGTCGTGATGCTGTCGCGGTCGAACTCCCCGCCTCAACGCGGTTGCTCACGATCCCGAAGGCGTTCTGCCGGATTCTCGACCGCGACTTAAAGGCGGCGGGAATCCCGAAGCGTGACGACCGAGGCCGCACGATCGACGTTCACGCCTTGCGGCACACGTTCGGCACGATGCTGAGCGTCGCCGGAGTTGCTCCCCGCGTTGCTCAAGCGGCGATGCGGCATTCGAGCATCGACCTGACGATGAACGCCTACACGGACCCGCGATTGCTCGACGTGCAAGGCGCGGTCGAATCGCTGCCGTCGATTTCCACGACGACATCGGACCCAAACGAGAACCGGCAACGCATCGCGGCCGGAGCGGAAACTTTCACGCCGTCTGCCGTGGCAGTTCTGGTGGCAGTTCCGACTGACTTTTCGAGAGATTCGCAGTCAACGGCTGTCACCTTGGACGCATTTCCGACCGAGACGACGTTCGCGAAGACGCTCGACGCATCTTCCGACAGAGCAACAAAAAACGCCCGCTGTTCGATGAAAACAGCGAGCGTCTCAAAGGGTGGCCAAGCGGACTTGAACCGCCGACCTCCGGATCCACAATCCGGCGCTCTAACCAACTGAGCTATGACCACCATTGGCGGACGCGGCTCGCAAAAAACGGCTGCGTCGGTCGAGGGCGGAAAGTACCGGGGCAAGCGGATGCTCGCAAGCATTCCGACGCCAGAACCACTCGTTGAGTGAGACTTTGCATGGCCTTGGCAGAAGACTTATCCAAGGAGTTCGACACAGGCACGTTGAAAACGTGCCCCACATCATTGTGGCTTCGACCATTCGCGCAGGCTGTTGAGGTCCGTAAAGGGCGACTTCACGGCGTGATCTGACTCGAAGCGATGCGCTGTCATCCACGCGAACGTGGTTTGCTCCGTGCTGGACGGATCGGGATCGGGTAATGGCTGGCCATCGGCTTCGGCGTAGATCGTGCGGACGACTGGAACGCGAGCGGATGCCTTGGGGACAAGGTCGTAATCGGTGCCGCGTGTCTGCACGAACCAGGTATTGTCGCGAAAGCCGCTCGCCAACCGGCGTCGTGCGGCGGCCAGTAGTGTGGCACGTTCCGAGTCCAACAACTCTTTGTTGGAGTGAATCGCCTGCGACAGCTTCTGGGTTTCGGAGACATCGAAGCTGACCCACCCATACGGCGGCAGAAATGCTTCCAGTTTGCAGTGCGATGGTGAACTCTTAGGAAATGCATTGAGTCCATAGGTGACTCGCGTGGGTTGTCCCAGCAAGCGGCCCATCGCAGCGCAGAATCCGTGATAGTCGCTGCAATGCCCGCGCAGGTTTTCGAGTCCATGAACGGAACTGGCCTTTAAGGACGCCTTGGAGTGATCGTAGGCGAAGTGACCATCGACCCACGTCAACACGGTGTCGAAATCCTGAAGCGGTCCGCGACGTTGCGGCACAATTTGGGCCAGGAGTTTTTCAAAACGTACGTCGGTCACTACCGCTTGTGACTCGCTGCGGCGATAAGCGGCAAAACTCTCCGGCCAACGTGTCACCGATTGAACGCGAGCGGAGTCCAGTTGCCAACGTAGCTCCCACGTTCGGACCCGGAACTTGTGCCGGATGACTTGCGCGCCCTGCGGATTGGCAAACTCAAAGTACGCGAACCGATTGCCGAACAACGACTCGTCTGCGATCTGCGGTTTCACGGCGTCGGGAAACACGGTCAACTCCGTCGCGAGCAACTCCTGCCCGTGATCGCTGGGTGGGATCGGAAGCCAAACACGCAACGTCTTCGTTCGATAGGGAGCGGTCACGGTCACCAGGAACTCGACGTTATACGTGACGGGATTCCGCCGTTCCGCCGAGTAGGGCTGCCGGGGGTCGAGTTCGGGAGTTTCGTCCGCAGCCAACAGCAAACCCCAGCCGAGTAGACAGACCAAGGTCAGGATGCGTTTCATGGAAACTCTCGCGGCCGGGAAAGTGATCGTCGAGCGGGGTGGCACTAGCCTCCGGTGATTCGGAATCAGTATTCAACTGCGAAACACCGGCGGCTAGCACCGTGCCGCTCACCAACACGATGAGTATTTGTGTCTCGAATCGCAACCGTGGCTTGCTACCGTTCCGGACAGACGCCGTTTATTCTGAGTCCATGAACGACTCACCTCTACGAATAATCGTGCTGGTTCGCGGCGACGTGGATCGGCTTCTGCTTGCTGGCGAGGAACTGGTTGATTTTCTGCGTTCTCAACCAGGTGTGCAGGTCGTCGCGTATGTCGACTCGGAAACGATCTCGCTCGACGAGATTGAGGCGGACCTCGTGCTAGTACTTGGCGGAGACGGATCGATCCTTCGCGCCTGCCATCAACTCGGCCGAAATCAGCGGCCTGTGCTGGGAGTCAATCTCGGCCGCTTGGGCTTCCTCGCCGATCTGACGCCCGACGAATTCCGCGAGATGTTTCCGCAACTGGTCCAGCGTGAGTTTCGTGTCGTCGAACATCTGATGTTTGAATGTACGCTGTACCATGCCGATGGATCGGTGGAAAGATATCTGGGGTTGAACGAGGCTATCATCAGCGCGGCGAGTTCGTTGCAGATGATCGAGGCTCGGTTGTCGATTAACGGGGAATCGGTCACGGCCTACAGTTGCGACGGCCTGATTATCAGCACGCCGGTCGGCTCGACGGGACACAGCCTGAGCGCCGGCGGCCCGATGCTGCGGCAGAATTTGCAGGCGTTCGTCATCACGCCGATTTGCCCACACACACTGACGAATCGCCCGCTGGTCGATGGGTCCGACGGCCTCTATTCGCTCAAGCTGGCAGACACTTCCAACGACGCTCTGCTGGTCATTGATGGCCAGCACCGCTGCGAATTACACGTTGGGGACACGGTCGAAATTCGGCGTGCTCCGGTGACATTTAAGCTCGCGAAGCTCCCCAGCCGGAGCTACTACACGACGCTGCAACGCAAACTTGGTTGGAGCGGCCAGCCGCTTTATCCCAGCCGGAAGTGAATGAACTTGAGCAGAAAGATCCGGCGGCTAGTGCTCTGTCACGGCTAAGAATTGGGGTTCACGAAATGAGCCGCCGGGCGCTAGCCCCGGTTTATCTCGCTCGAACCGGGGCTAGCACCCAGCGGCTGATGTGGCCAACCCCAATTCTTTGCTTAGACAACGCACTATCGCCGTGACGTTCACTCCACGTAGATGAACTCATTTAGGCTCATCAAGACCTGCGCGAAATCGCCCCAAGCCAATCCCCTCGCCTGTGCTTGACCGGCGGACTGATAGCTCGCGGACTGTGCTTGGATGAATTCCGTTGTCTCTGCCAACTCCGACTCCGTTGGCAACCGGCCAGCCGTGGCGAGGTAGCCTTGGCGGATTGCATCGGCTAGTGACTTCTCCGCAAGCGGAGCCAAGCGGCGACCGAACGTCATCGCCCAGGATCGCACATGAGAATTGTTGAGGAAGAGCAGTGCTTGCGGAGCAATCGTCGTGCTGGGGCGTTCGCCCACGCTGACGAGCGGTTCGGGGGAATCGAAGAGCTGCATCATCGGCACCAGCCGGCTGCGCTTCACCATGAAATAGATGCTGCGACGTTTGTGGCCATCATCGAGCGTCCCTGCACCGAATTGAGTTCGATCCAACTCGCCGCTGACCGCCAGCATCGAATCGCGAATGACCTCTGCTTCCAGCCGCCGCGGTGAGTGTCGCCAATGAAATTGATTCTGCGGATCGATCTTCGACTTCGCGGCATCGAACGCCGAGCCTTGCTGATAGACCGCGCTCAGCATGATGAGCTTGTGCAGCGGCTTCAGCCGCCACGCGGGAGATCCGTCTTTAGGTTTTGTCATCAGGGCCGCAGCCAACCAGTCGAGCAATTCCGGATGTGTCGGGCGTTGCCCCATCGCTCCGAAGTCATTCGGGGTCGAGACTAGCCCCACATGGAAGTGATGCTGCCAAACACGATTGGCGATGACTCGCGCCAGCAAGTGGCCGGGGCCTTGATCGGTATCAGTGATCCAGTTGGCCAGCGACTTGCGACGGTAAGAAGTAGTCGCCCCCGCCGGTGCGGTTTCGAGCCAGCGCTTCTCGCGGTCGGGCGAACGCATCAGCACCTGCAAGAATCCTTGCGGAGCGACATCCACCTTTTGAGTCGTGTCGCCGCGATACAGGAAGTGCGACTGCTCGAAGAAGTCCGCCCCTTGCGTGTGATGGCGGATTGGCTTCACCCCTTCGCTGCACACCATGACTTTCGCGAGCTTCGGCTTCGGCTCTTTCGCCGCGTGTTCCTGTACGGCGGCATTGAGCTTTTTCCATTCGTCGTCCCGTCCGCGATACCACGTCATCAGCTTTTCGACTTCGCGCGGCGAGCGTTGCTCGGTCGGCTTCTTGAGTGCGGCGATGATGTCACCAAACGTCGCCGCCGCATCGAGCGGTACCGCGTCCTTGGCAGTCGCGACACTCAACCGCACGCGGCCGAGGTTGTGTTTGTTGTTGCCGTTGAACGCCAGAGTCACCGTGATCGTCGAGCCTCCCTCGAAGCCAATCGGCTTCTCGAATTCGAACCGCGCCGCATGATCCTTGCCGAACTGCGGATCGACCGCCCATCCGGTTTTCGGATCGCCATCAATCGTCAGCTTGACCGACAGACTCGCGTTCTGATCGAACGTAGAAACGGGATTGAGCAGTTTCAAATTCGTAGTTCCGCCTTTAGGCGGTTCCGATCCTTGAGCCGTCGCACCGCCTGAAGGCGGAACTACGAGCGGCGTGATCCCAACCTTCACGTCAGTCAAATCAAAGTTTGCATTATCCGCACGCCCCGGCCCGTTCTTCACCATGCTCGGATGCGTGAGCGCCTCCAACCGCAGCGAGGTCAGCCCGACCAGATCGGTTTTCGCGACCAGCGTGTATGTGTCGAAATCCGGATTCTTGCCGCTCGCGAGAATTGAACCGTCATCCTGCTTGGTCAGCTTTGTGCCGCCGGAGGACTTCGCTTCCGCCACGTCGAGAATCATCCACTGCCCCGCGTCACCCATCTTGAGCACACCGGCTGCGTTCGCTTTCTCCCATTCAGCAAACCGTCCCGGCAGCTTGTCCTTCTCAAATGCGGTCAGCGAGGCCACGAGCGGCTTATGCTCGGCATCGAACGTTCCCTTCTCTCGCTTGTACGTCGCCGGATCGAGGTCGAGGTCGATCTCGCTGCGAACGGTCGTCGTGAATGACGAGAGCATCCGGTAGTAATCGGCAGTCGGGATCGGATCAAACTTGTGGTCGTGACAGCGAGCACACCCCACCGTCAGTCCGAGAAACGCGGTACCGGTTGTCGCCGTCATATCGTCAAGCGCGTCGTAGCGAGTCCGCTCGACTTCGTTCGCCGTGATCTGAGTTGGAAACACCCCCGCGCCGAGGAATCCGGTGGCCATCATCGCCAGCGGGTTGCCCGGCTCGAATTCATCGCCGGCGAGCTGCCACTTCACGAATTGATCGAAAGGCATGTCGGCGTTGAGCGCCTTGATGACGAAATCGCGATACCAGTACGCGAACGGTCGATCATAGTCCTGCTCGAAACCGTGGCTCTCCGCGAACCGCGCGACATCCAGCCAGTGCCGGCCCCAACGCTCGCCGTACTGCGGCGAATCCAGCAGTGTGTCGAGCACCTTCTCGAACGCATTCGGAGCAGCGTCATTCACGAACGCTTCGATCTGCGCAGGTGTCGGCGGCAGACCGATCAAATCGAAGTACGCACGGCGAATCAACGTGCGGCGGTCAGCAATCGGCGTGGGCGCGAGCCCTTTCTCATGGAGCTTAGCGACCACGAAAAGATCGATCGGGGAACGAATCCAGTTCGTGACATCTCCTGAAACTGGTGGGGGAGTGACTACTTTCAGCGGCTGAAACGACCAGAACTCGCGCGCTTCCGGCGGCACCTCGCGGCGAGTCCACGCCTTCGGGTCTTTGGCCTCTTCCTTCAGCGGCTTGTCGTACGGGAAGCCGAGATCAATCCACTTGCCAATCGCGTCGATGTGCAGGTCCGAAAGCTTCGCCCCATCAGCCGGCATATGCGGCTCTTCTTCTTGCTTGATGAGCTTCATCAGCAAACTCGTCTTCGACTTTCCCGCCTCGGCGACGATGCCAGTTTCGCCCCCCTTGAGTAACCCCTCACGCGACGTGAGGTCGAGCTTCCCTTCCGTCTTCTCGCCGCCATGACACTTCAAGCAGCGACCGACGAGGATTTGCCGGACCTCTTTTTTGAAGAGTTCCAATCCCGCCGCCCGTTGCTTGGCATGTGCGGGATCGACGGGTTCTTTCGGTGGATCAGCGGCGGGGATCAACGTGGCGGCCGAGCAAATCAAAACCGTGAGGGCGAGCAACACGAGGCGGGGCATGAGTGAATCCTTAGTCGGGTCAAACAGCAGACACAGCAAACGTGGTCAATCTATTCGTAACGAAACCACTTGGCGAGCGGCAGGGCGTCAGCCCTCCGTGATCATCCCGATCGAATCACTCGGAGGGCTGACGCCCTGCCGCTCGCCTGAGTCATTAACGAAAGTGCTCCGCCACCACTCGGCGGAACGCGGCCAGATCGCGAACCTCGTGAATCAAGCGTTTGAACGAATCGAACTCCGGAACAAACTTCGCGAAATAGCAACTCGTCCGCGCGAGCCGTCGCACGGCGACCGTTGCTCCGTAATAGCGAAACTCTCCTTCGATGAGTTGTCGCAGAGCCCGGCCACGTTCGGCAGGAGAGGGTTCGTGGCTGGCGACACCGGTTTGCCAGAGTTCGCGCGACTGCTTGAAGATCCAGGGCCGACCGAGACACCCGCGGCCGATGGCGACTCCGTCCGCACCGGTCTCACGCAGAAAGCGAACCGCATCCGCCGGCGACCGCACGCTGCCGCTGCCGAGCACCGGAATCGACACCGCTTGCTTCAATCGCGTGACGGCCGACCAATCCGCATCGCCGACGTACGCCTGACGCACGCTGCGAGCGTGCAGATCCACGGCCGCCGCTCCGGCTTGCTCGGCCGCACGCCCCGCGTCGAGGCACGTCTCGTTCGACTCATCGGGACCGGTCCGAATCTTGAGCGTCACCGGAATCGAAACCGCTCGCACCACTGCCGCGACAATGCGGCCGATCGCCGCCGGGTCGGCCAACAACGCGCCTCCTTCGCCACGTTGGACCAGCCGCCGAATCGGACATTCGAAATTCAAATCGACAATCGAGAAGCCGCGTTCTTCGACAACTCGCGCGGCTTCCGCCAGCTCGGCCGGATCGATTCCGCTGATCTGGCCCGCGCACGGCGATTCTCCCGGCGCGGTCTCCAGCAGACGCATGGCCCGACGATCTCGCTTCGCGACATCCGAGCCGTCAATCCGTTCGGTGCAGAGCAATCCCGCACCAAACTGCCTCATCAACTGACGGAACGGCGGATTCGTATGCTCCTCCATCGGAGCCAACGCGAACGGATGCGAAATACGGAGGGGGCCAAGTTGCATTGCGAAAGGATGACAACCGCCGTCATTCAAAGCACGCGACTCAGAGCCGTCGCCTGACTCTCCGAGTCGGAAGTGCCTGCGGCATCGCGACCCGACTCGGAGAGCCAGGCTACGGTTATCGCGCCTCGATTGAGTTTCCGTCGGCGTGCGTTGGACATTGCGGCTTGGACATTAGACATTCTCCCCCCTTGCCACTCTTCAGATTGGGACACCGGAACCTCATGGGCTTCTTCGACAAACTCAAAGCCGGCTTGGCTAAGACCAAGCAACTGCTGCAAACCGATATTCGTGACCTGCTCAAGGCGGGCGAAATCCTCGACGAGCCCAAGCTGGTCGAGTTTGAAAAACGGCTGCTGCGCACCGATATGGGGGTCGTCGCCGCCGATGCGATCCTGGTGGAACTGCGAGCCAAGCATCTCGGCCGCACAGTAGATCTCGACGCGATTTGGCTGACCGTCAAAGACAAGCTCAAGCAACTGCTGCGCGGCGATGGCAACTCAAGCTGGGATTCTGGCAACCCGCTCTCGCCGCTGAAGCTGTCTGAGACGAAGCCCACAGTCATTCTGGTGGCTGGCGTCAACGGAGCCGGCAAGACGACGTCGATCGCGAAGCTCGCCAAGCTGTTGATGAGCACTGGCAACTCCGTCGCGCTGGCCGCCGGCGACACGATTCGCGCGGCGGCGGTCGAGCAACTGACTCTCTGGAGCCAACGGCTCGGCTGCGACATCGTAACGAAGCCGAGCGGCACCGATCCCGCCAGCGTCGCGTTCGCGGGTTGCGAGCACGCACTTAATACGGAAAAAGACATCCTCATCATCGACACTGCTGGCCGCTTGCAGACCTCACAAAATTTGATGCAGGAACTGACGAAGATCCATCGCGTCATCGCCAAGAAGATCCCCGGAGCGCCACACGAAAGCCTGCTGGTGCTCGATGCGACCACTGGCCAGAACGGACTCAGCCAGGCCAAGAATTTTTCCGAGGCCACACAATGCACTGGCTTGGTCCTCGCCAAGCTCGACGGCACCGCGAAGGGGGGAGTCGCCGTGGCAATTCGCCAGCAGATGGGCATCCCGGTGAAGTACGTCGGCGTCGGCGAGGGAATCGACGACCTGCAAGTCTTCAGCCCAGACAACTTCGTCGACGCGCTGTTCGCATAGGTCAGCCATTCCAGGCTGACCCAAACGGCGAACGACGATGATGAGTGTGTTCGCGAGCAATCAGAGTCGCGTGAAGCGTTCGGGGCAGGCTGGAAAGCCTGACTTACGATAGCTCCAACGTGCTCCACAAGCTGGGGTCGTAGGCGAATGGGAAGCTGGCATCGACCGTCAGCGTTTGATCGCCGAGTTCGCTGTCTCGAATCTCGTAGAAGAATCCAAGCTTGGTCGGCGTCCCCGCTTCGCGATCGGCAGCGGGATCGAAGCCTTGCAGTTGTTCCCGCCGCAACCAGATCTCCAAGCGATAGCCATCGAACAACGACTCCGCGTTGACGAGCAAACTTCCTTTCGCCGCCAGCGACGTCGGCTCGCGAGCCTGTGCGATGTGTAACTGCGTGCCGAACGGTTGCTCGCCGTTGCTCCCGCCGCCGACCGGAGCAAAACAGAAGTGATGGCAATATCGACTGGCTCGGTGAATCGTCTGTGTGTTGCGTGTGTCGATCCACAACTGCACGCCGTCGGGCATCGTCGGCATTCGCTCTTCGGCGGCGGGCGGATGTTTCTTGCCGCGCACGAGTACGCTGAATCCCAGGCCGTCATCATTCCAAGCGGCTCGCACTTCACCGAAGGGTCGCACGCCACGCAGCTCGCTGAGATCAGGCAATGCGAACTCGGCGGAGAGATCGAGCAATCGCTTGCCCCGTTTTGGCAAACCGTCACAACGCCGCACGGGAAGCGTGAATCGAAACAGAAATGGAGGCGGGACGACTTCGGGCATAGAGCGATGATTTCTTATCGGCTTGCAGGCAGTGTGGTGCGAATCTCCGCGTCGCAACTCACGACGCGGAGCGTCGTGCCACAATAAGCACGCCTCAAACGCGGCGAGAGAGTATCGCGGCCCGCGTGGATCGACTACAGATTCGAGCCGCTATGTCCGACTCCGCTCAAACGCCGAACCCATCTGCCGGACAGATCCGCGTGCGCGGTGCTCGCGTGCATAATCTGCGCGGCGTCGATGTAGAGATTCCCCGGCAGCGGTTGACGGTCATCACCGGCGTCAGCGGCAGTGGCAAGAGTTCGCTGGCGTTCGATGTGATCCATGCGGAGAGCCAGCGGCGGTATCTCGAAAGCCTTTCGTCCGAGACGCGAGCCCGTGTCGGTGCGTGGCAGCGGCCGGATGTCGATGTCATCGACGGGCTGCCGCCAACGATCAGCGTTGGACAATCGTCTCGGTCGGCTTCGCTACGCAGCACTTTGGCGACGACAACAGAGATTCTCGATTACCTGCGTCTGTTGTTCGCTCGCTGCGGCGAGGCCCATTGCCCGCAGTGCCAGCGACCGCTTTCGGCTCGCAGTTCGCAAGAGATCGTCGAGCAGATTCTCACGCTGGAGGCGGGCCGGAAGGTGATGATTTTGGCCCCGCTCGTGCGCGAGAAACGAGGGGCTCATCGCGAAACGTTTGATATCATCTCCAAAGCCGGCTTCGTGCGAGTTCGCGTGGACGGCAACATCGTTGAAGCCTCGCCGCCGCCAACGCTCGCGAAGTCCAAGCCACACACGATCGAGGCAATCGTGGACCGCATCGTCGTCAAGGAAGGCTTGCAGGCCCGACTGCGTGAGTCGGTGGAACTCGCGTTTAAGCACGGTGACGGCACTGTCGTGCTGAGCGAGCAAGCTGGTGACGGCTGGCAAGATCACGCCTATTGCAGTCGCTTCGCCTGCGCGGAATGCGGCGTCAGTTTTGCTGAGCTCGAACCGCGCACGTTCAGTTTCAACAGCCCCCACGGTGCGTGTCTGAGTTGCCGCGGGTTGGGTGTGGTTGCCTCGGAAGAGGTTGATTTCGACGCGATCTCCGCGCGGCAGAGTGAACGACAAGAGCTGTGTCCCGACTGCGGCGGTTCTCGGCTGAATCCGTTTGCTCGTGGCGTTCGCTTTCGAGAGATCACACTACCGGAGTTGCTCAGCAAGACGATTCGAGATGCGACGAAGGTGATTGCGAACTGGCAAAGCGCGGGCGACGGGGTCTTAGAACGAACACTGCCGGCCATTCGTCAGCGGCTCGAGTTCTTGATCCGAGTCGGCGCAGATTATCTCACCCTCGACCGTCCGGCCCGCACACTCTCCGGTGGTGAGTTCCAGCGAGCAAGACTCGCCGCCTGCTTGGGGTCGGGATTGGTCGGCGCGTGCTACGTGCTCGACGAGCCGACCGTCGGCCTGCATCCCAAAGACACGGCCGCGATGATCGACACGCTGCGCGAACTGCGCGATCAAGGCAACACCGTGCTCATCGTCGAACACGATCCTGATGTCATGCGAAGCGCCGATCATCTGATCGACCTCGGCCCTGGAGCAGGCGCGGACGGCGGGTGTGTTGTTGCGAGAGGGGTACCATGCGACGTGGCGAGCAATGCAGAGTCAGTGACGGGGCGGTTCCTCCAACCTAACAGGCGCGCGGGGGGCGTCAGTCCCCCGGTTGATCGTGATGTTGGCTCTGATCAAACCGGGGGACTGACGCCCCCCGCTCGCCT
>SXGS01389441.1_pt1 | contig 19114 bp, 16 predicted proteins | sample 3174681 | NCBI WGS metagenome assembly SXGS01 (sample SAMN11356861, study PRJNA531348) | freshwater metagenome | isolation source: freshwater sample F1-80 | place: China: Fuxian Lake, Yuxi | collected 2017-12-25 | reverse complement strand
TTTCGATGTAAGCGTTTCCGTACATATGAATGTGTTTAGTTTTTTTGTAGTCCTGAAAGAATGAAATGGGTCAATTTTTCTGCAATTTCTTTGGGTTGCATTTCCCCTTGTGGGCGATACCATTCACCGACCCAGTTGAGCGATGCGAGGATGGTGAGGGTGGCGAATTTGGGGTCAACGTCTTTGAATTCACCTTCTTCGAAACCAAGAATCACGATGTCGCGAAATTCTTTTTCATACAAATCACGACGTTGAATAAACTGTGCGCGTTTGTCGTCTGATAAATGTCGCCACTCATGCACAAACAGGTGCGATGCGTTGAGGTCTTGGGTGAGGGCTTGAATGTGGTTGTGGATGGCCATCGACAATTTCTCTACGGCGTTGAAGTAGATGTCGTTCACTTCTTTGATGCCGATTTCTAAGGTTTCTGCCAAGCCGAAGCAGGTATCGATCAGAATTTCCTCTTTGCCTTTGATGTGGTTGTAGAGGCTGGCCGCTTCCATGTTCACCGAGCTGGCAATGTCGCGCATGGAGGTATTCAGATACCCTTTTTTGCGCATCAGGCCCAAAGCGGTTCCCATGATTTCTTGTCGGCGTGTCATTGTATCAAATGCAAAACTAACTAACATTCGTTAGTTTTCCAAATATTTTTTTGAGTAATAGATGTTGGCGTGATATACGAAACTTGTGTCGCGTAATAATTATCGCCCAATTGCAAAAGCCTGATCACCCCATTTTCAATAGAAACCCAAGGGGATTAATTGGAGAAAAGGTTTGCCGAAATAGAAGGTCTAATTCGGTGCCATTTCTTTGCGATTGAGGAGTAATTCCTCCGTGCTTACCTTTATATTTTTGGCCATCGCCTCTGTAGGTAAATCGCTATCGTCGCCGTTGAACGGATTTTCAATTTCCTCGGCTATTATTTCGATGCTCGCCAATACATACAATACAAACATGTTTACCGGCGCGATCAAGAAATACAATTGTGTACTGTAAACGATGGGGAAAATCATTACATATAGAAAGATGAATTTCTTGATGAATACCGAGTAGGTAAAGGGAATAGGAGTATTTTTGATGCGTTCGCACCCTCCGCATACATCCATGAGTTTGTTGATTTCAACTTTGAAGTGCTCCAACTCAACATCTGTGAGTAATCCGTGTTTGATATCCGTTTTTAGCGCTACTACAAATAATTTTGCGATGGTCTGGGGTTGATGTCGGGCAGTTTTGATTTCCTTTAAATCCAGTGAACAGGGGTGGTTACCCGGAATCTCAGTGAAGAAGTGAGCCGGAATTTTTCTGTCTTCCAGGTGAAATCGAAGCGTGACAGGAAACAGGCCCAACAGCGTTTGATAATATTGTCGTCTTCCGGTGTCTTCTGCGGGTAAAATTTGCATTCAAGTGGATGCACAAATTTCGAATGGCGTTGGTGAGATCTCCCCACAATTTACGTCCGTCCCACCAGCGATCATAGGCTGTATTGGTCCGGAAGACCAAGAACAGAGACAGTGTAAAGCCCAATATCGAGTAAATGATTGCGATGTTAGAGGCCATGGAGATGGCTTGATTACCTTTTAAGAGGACAGTTTCGAAGAATGCCCAAGCCGCGCTATAAAAACCGACCCCCAATAAAAGGGGTAAAAGACGTTTCATGGATTCTGTTTTGTGTATCCTGAATATGAATGTAAACCAATCTTTGGGGTTGTAGGTAATCATGGAGCAAATTTAACGGATTAGGGGTTAAAATTAACGCCTACGGGTCGGGACCTCCAACTTAAGAATTATGAAATAACGGTGTATGGGGAAAACATGAAGCAGACATTGAAATTGATTAAGGAATAGTTATCCTTAAGAGAACGTGCTCGGTACAAACTTATAGACAGTACATTTTCAATCAGATTTTGTGAGTCACACTTATTTTTAATGATATCACTTGAGACTACCCAGGGGAGTGGATTAGTGTCAGGTCTTCATTGGTAAAAACCCATCGATCCAATCCCAAGAAGAGATACCCAACTACCAGATATTATTTCAAACAAACCTCAGCGCCTTCGCTACATCCTCCGGTGTGTCAATGGCAGGGGAGGCCCAAGTGGTTTCTTTCACGCCGATACCCATCCCGTTTTCCAACCACCGCAACTGTTCCAACATCTCCGTTTTTTCCAATGCACTGGGCGATAATTTAGCCACCGCGCGCAATGCCTCGGCCCTGAATGCATACATCCCAATGTGACGATAATATTGAATCCCCGAGCCCTGAATTTTTCCGTTTCGATCAAATGGAATCGCCGACCGCGAAAAATACAAAGCCTGATCGTTCACATCACACACCACCTTCACCACATTCGGATTCTGAATTTCTTCCGCCTCTTGAATCGCAATCTTCAACGTGGCGATTTCTGTTCTGGGATTCTCAAACGCCGATACCAACAACGCAACCTGTTCCGGTTTGATGAATGGCTCATCGCCCTGTAAATTCACCACTACGTCGCAGTCCCAACCCAATATTTTCAAGGCTTCCGCACATCGATCCGTGCCGCTGGGATGCAAATCGCTCGTCATCACCACCTCACATTTGGATTGAATGTGTTCAGCGATTCTCACATCATCGGTAGCCACCGCCACACCCGCATCGGGATGGGCCAACATCGCCGCCTCAACCACGCGCTCAATCATCGTTTTGCCGCCCAAATCTTGCAAGGGCTTGCCGGGAAATCGGGTACTCGCATACCGCGCCGGAATGATGATGCCGAAAGATGTGCCGCTCATGTTCGCAAGTTATTTCTTTTTATTCGATAGTTCCATCAGGCGTTTGATCTTATAAAATATTTCTGTATTTTGGTAGCTGCCGCCAAAAATTTCTGATCCTGGGCCCCATGCAAATACAGGGACAGGAATGCCACTATGGTGGTGGGATGAAAAATTCATTACGGGCTGTTTTTTGTCTTTGTCCCAGCCCAATAAACTCAGACCACCTGTTTCATGATCGGCGCTCACTACAACCAATGTATTCTTTTGTTGTTTGGCCATTGTTAAAACTTCTCGAATGGTGTAATCGAAGTCTTCCATTTCTGCCATTAGGTAGACACTATCATTGTCGTGACCCGCCCAATCTATCTGACTTCCTTCGATCATGGTAAAACTGCCATTGGGGTTTTGAAACATAGTGCGAAGAATGCTATTAGACGCTTTTTCGAGATAAGAACCCGAAGAATTTCGTCCTTCTTGCGCTTTTGGTGGACTGGGTCGGTCATCATAAAAAATCACCCTGCGTTTTTGGTTTTGCAAGGCAATAATGGCTTTTTCACCAGTCCCAACAGCGTAACCGGCTTTGACCAACGCTGCAGTATCAAAGTATTGTTTGCCACCACCCATGGCAACATCGATGCTGGAGCCTGTCACAAAATCTTTTCCAATCTCAAGCATCAATTCTCGTGAGACCTGGTGGGCGAAGAAAGCTGCTGGTGTTGCATGGGTGAGTTCGCAGGTAACCGCTATTCCGGTTGATTTATTCTCTTGGTGGGCTATTTCAGAAAGGGTTTTAAACGATGTACTGTCGTTTGATAAACCCACCATGCTGTTTTGAGATTTTTGCCCAATAGACAATGCTGTTGCTCCTGCGCCGCTATCTGTAATAAAGGAATTTGAACTCGGTGTAAAACTCAAGCCCAAAACTGGGAAATCAGTAAATACAATGGCACCATTGGTTGAGGTATGATCACCTTGTGTTCGTTTGGCATCATAGGCACTCCATTGAGCCAAACCAGTGCCATCTCCGATGATTAGGATGATGTGTTTGGGTGCTTTTTTCACCACAAATTGCCTGGTAGGTGATGGGGTATAAGAATCGCTTTTGGTTTGGGGTTTTGAATTTTTGGGTGAAGCAGAATGGGGAATATCTTGTCCAAACAAGAACGTCACTGTGCTCATTAACAAAATCAATGTTATGCATTTCATTCTGCAAATTTACAATCCGAAATACATGTAAGGATCAATTAACGAAAGCATAATCATACAAAACACAGAATTTAGGTCGTATTTTTGCACCAATTATTATCATGAACGGAACATTTCAGATACCACAAGCCATCAATGAGCCCATGAACGAGTATGGGTCGGGCAGTAAAGAGCGAATTTTTCTTCAAGCTGCATTGGTCGATGCAAGAAGTAAGGTGGAAGATATTCCCATGTGTATTGGTGGCAAAGAGGTAAGAACCGCAATGGTTCATGATATATTTCCACCGCATGATAGGAACCATAAAATTGGACAGTTTCATCGTGGTGATTCCAGTCACGTTCAAATGGCTATTGAAGCTGCCCTCGCGGCTAAACCCGCTTGGGAGAAAATGCCTTGGGAACAACGTGCAGCGATTTTTCTAAAGGCTGCCGAACTCATAAGCACAAAATACAGATATGTGCTCAATGCGGCTACTATGCTCGCCCAAAGCAAAAATGCTTTTCAATCAGAAATTGATAGTATTTGCGAATTGGTCGATTTTCTGCGTTTCAACGTTCAATTCGCTTCAGAGATATACAGCGAACAACCTTCTGCAAACAGCAAAGGAATTTGGAATCGAGTTGAATACAGGCCTTTAGAAGGCTTTGTTTTTGCCCTCACACCCTTTAATTTCACAGCCATCGCTGGTAATTTGCCTTCAAGTGCTGCCATGATGGGGAATGTCGTGGTATGGAAGCCAGCCGATTCACAGATATACAGCGCCCACATATTAATGCGTATTTTTATGGAAGCGGGTTTGCCAGACGGAGTCATTAATTTGGTATATATTCCTGGAGCAACTGTAGGAGATTTGATATTTTCACATCCAGACTTTGCAGGCATTCATTATACTGGAAGCACGGGAGTATTTCGCCAAATTTGGCAATCAATTTCCAATAATATAGCCAAGTACCGCAGTTATCCGCGAATTGTGGGTGAAACAGGGGGGAAGGATTTTATTTTAGCCCATCGCTCTGCCCAGGTAGATGTATTGGTGACAGCCATGATTCGCGGCGGTTTCGAATACCAAGGTCAGAAATGTTCCGCAGCCAGTCGCGTGTATATTCCAAAAAGTATATGGCCGGCCGTAAAGCAAAAATTATTGGCCGACATGGCAAGTGTTAAAATGGGCCCCTGCGAAGATTTTACCAATTTTGTGAATGCTGTGATTGATGAAAAAGCTTTCAAAAAGATTACAAGTTATATCGACGATGCCAAAACAAATGGGGTAGAGATTTTGTGCGGAGGAGCTTATGACATGTCGAAAGGTTATTTTATTGAGCCCACAATAATTATTGCACCTTCGGCGCAATACTCTACCATGTGTGAAGAAATTTTTGGTCCTGTGCTCAGTATTTGGATATACGAAGACCAAGATTGGGATGCCATTTTTGAGACCATTGACACAACCAGTGAATATGCCCTAACAGGCGCAGTATTGGCCCAAGATCGACAAGCAATTACCGATGCCACCTGGGCATTGCGAAATAGTGCAGGAAATTTCTATATCAACGATAAACCCACAGGCGCTGTAGTAGGGCAACAACCTTTTGGTGGCGGAAGGGGAAGTGGAACGAACGACAAAGCTGGATCAAAAGTAAATCTGTTGCGTTGGGTAAGTCAGCGTACCATCAAAGAAACCTTTGTGCCACCCACCGATTATCGCTATCCATTTTTACAAGCAGATTAATGTTTGATGTGTCAGCAATTCAAGACTCTGAATTGATTCTATTGCACATGAAGCTGATAAAAGGGAATGACAGGTGTATTGCAGAAATTATTGAATCGATTTTATTAGGCGATCGAAGAGTACTTGTGCAACAATGTGTTTAAGTTTTTTGCCTTGATAATCACAGACCCACTGAATTCCTCTTGTGGCAGAGGTAAGTATGATTTCTTCAGATGCACTCAAATCAACTTCGGTAATCATCCGTTCTTGAAGATTATACCCGTAGGCATCAATTAAAGACATCAGTACCCGGCGCATAACACCATCAATACAATATTCGGAAATGGGTGGTGTTAAAATAAATTCTCCTTTGACCACGAAGATATTGCTCGAACTCGCTTCGCAAGGTCGGCCAAATTCGTTAAACATGATAACCTCGTCGAGTCCTTTTTGTTTCGCATACAAACTTGCCATTGTGTAAATCAATGCAGAACAAGTTTTGAGTGTAGAGATGTAATTGCTATTTTTACTTAACTCCTTGTAAGTGTCAACCTTCAGACCTTTTGTATTCCATTCATAAGGACCTTCTTTTAAGATAGGCGTAATTTGGGTTACAATACACACTCCAGAGCCATTCGGCGCATAATACCCTTCCCCTTCACGAAATACGGTTAGCCGTATTCTTGCGAATGGAATTAAAGCATCCATACAGGCATTTTTTACTGCTATTTCCCAAGCTTCTGTATTCCAATCTGGGGGCAATTGAATTTGCAATAAAAGACTTGATTGTTGAATTCGTTCGGCATGAATAGCCAAATGCAAAATACGATGACCAAAAAAGACACAACTTTCAAAAAAACCGTCTCCGTAGCGATATCCCCTGGAATCAGGGCTAAAATAAGGGGTACTTTTTTTAACGGGTATGTTGTTGATGAGGTAAATAGACATCTGCGTGCGATGATACGGACTTATTTGCGATTTTTTATTTCATCACGGATAGAAGCAGCCTTGCTATAATCTTCTTCATTGATGGCATTTTCTAGCATCTGTTGCAATTCTTCTATGGTAAATTTTGAAAATTCATAGGGCGATTGCACTTTGGAGCTTGGTTGTTTAAAGTCATCAACGGTTTGGCCCGGAAATTCTTCGTTATTTTCTTCTTCGGGATGCTCATCAGTGTAGGCTGCCTCTTCCAAGATTTTTTCAGCACAAAAAATGGGCGCTTTAAACTTGATAGCCATTGCGATGGCATCACTAGTTCTACTATCCAGCAGTACCTTTTGGATATTTCCATGCGAGTGGCAGGTACAAGCGATTTCCGCAAAATAAATACCTTCATCCAATCGTTCTATCGTGATTTCATCCACAGTAATAGAAAATTCTTTCAATGCTGCCGCAAATAGGTGGTGCGTAAGTGGTCTGCTCGCAGTTATTCCTTGCAAGTCCATTGCGATTGATTGTGCTTCAAATCCACCGATGATTATGGGTAGAATTCTAATGCCATTAAGTTCTTTCAAAAAAAGGGTATAAGCCCCGTGCGAATGCGCGGGAACGATGTTCCGAATGACCATTTCAATCCGCGCACTCATGGGTTGTTATGCATATTTTTTACTTGCTTCTATCAATTGTGGCAGTATCTCAAATGCGTCACCTACGATTCCGTAATCAGCGGCTTTAAAAAATGGGGCTTCTGGATCTTTATTTATGGCAACAATAACTTTACTGGCACTTACACCAGCCAAATGTTGTATTGCACCCGAGATGCCTACCGCTATGTAAAGATTCGGTTTTATGGTAATGCCAGTTTGACCAACATGTTCACTATGAGGCCTCCAACCCATATCACTTACAGGTTTAGAACAAGCAGTTGCCGCTCCTAAAACAGCCGCTAATTCTTCGATTAAATGCCAATTTTCTGGACCTTTTAGTCCGCGTCCACCACTTACCACCACCTCGGCTTCGGTGAGAACAATTTTTCCGCTTACCTTATTTACAGAATCAATTGTTGTTTTGGAAATCGGGGTGGTCATTGTGAATTCTTCAAGTGTAGCGATACCTTCATGGTGTTTTATATCAAAAGAATTTGGGGTAATGGCGATGACTTTTTTGTCTTTGTGCAAATGAACATAAGCAAATGCTTTTCCAGAAAACACGGCTCGTTTTACTGTAAATTCACCATTTAAGGTGGGCAAGCTCACTACATTGGAAGCCAATGAAGCATCCATTAATTGAGCCAAACGCGGAGCCAACGATTTCCCGGTATAAGTATTGCTAATGACAACGATGCTTGCACCAGATTCATGGACCATATTATGCAACATAATGCTGTGGGCATCTGCTGTAAAGGAAGATGAACAAGACAATATGCGAACTTTTTGGGCGCCGTATTTTCCCAATTCCAAACCATCAACTCCCTTTCCAATTGCTACGGCAACAACTTGGGTTCCGAGCATATCGGCAAGCTTTCGGCTGTAGGAAACTGCCTCAAAGGCTGTTTTTTTGAAAGCACCATCACCTATTTCTACAAATACTAAAACAGACATATTAAATTATTTTGGCTTCGTTTTTTAATAAATCAATGAGTTTTCCCGCCTCGTTGGCAGGGATTAATTTTACGCCTGTTTTGCTTGGAGGCAATTCAAAATTTGAATAAGTGGCAAAATTCCCTTTGCCTTGTGGCGCAATAATTTGCAAGGGCTTACTTCTGGCTGCCATGATTCCCCTCATGGTTGGAATTCGCGGTTCGCACAAATCTTTTTGTGCGCTGGCAACACATTTTCCCTCGCATCGAATCGTTTCTCTTCCGCCGTCAATATCTCGGTCGAAAGTGAATATACCAGCAGCATAATCAATGCGGGTTACAACATTGATTGAGGGAATATCCAATAGAGCACCCAATATACCGCATACGGCGCCACCATTATAATCAATGCTTTCACGCCCTGTTAAAATTAGATCGTAATCACTTGCAATTTTGGCAATTTCTTCGGCTACATGTTGCGAATCGCTTGCCAAAGCATCAATGCGAATCGCTTCGTCAGCTCCCATACTCAATGCTTTTCTGATCACGGGCTCACTCTCCACCAGTCCGACATGAACGATGCTAACACTTCCGCCATTGGCTTCAGCAATTTCTAAACCACGGGTTATTGCAAGTTCATCATATGGGTTTAAAATGTATTGCACACCCGCCGAATTGAACTGGGTATTGTTTTCAACAAAAGTAATTTTTGAAGTGGTATCTGGAACCACGCTGATGCATACAAGGATTTTCATTCCCGCAATTGGATATAGTTGGCACAAAAATAGGAATTTTTTTACGGGTTTGTTTGAAAGAAACATGCAAGTTGCTAGTTTCGTTCTTTCAAGACATGAATTATCATTTTATAGCGATAGGGGGGGCTGTAATGCACAATTTGGCATTGGAACTCCAATATATAAACCATACAGTAACAGGAAGCGATGACAATATCTTCGAACCCGCAAAATCAAGACTCTTCAACGCGGGTTTATTGCCAGAATCCAATGGATGGTATCCCAATAAAATAAGCAAAAATTTAGACGGTATTATTGTGGGTATGCATGCCAAAGCCGATAATCCTGAGCTATTGCATGCGCTGGCGTTGGGAATTCCGACGTATTCGTTTCCTGAATTTATATACCACCATTCACAGAATAAGACGCGTTTGGCGATGGCAGGAAGTCACGGAAAAACGACCTGCACCGGCATGTTGATGCATATTCTAAAGACCCTAGAAATTAAATTTGATTATTTGGTAGGTTCTCAACTTCCGGGTTTTGAAAGGATGGTCAAACTCAGCGATGCGCCAATTATGGTAATTGAGGCCGACGAATACCTCACATCACCCCTGGACGCTCGTCCAAAATTTGTTCATTACAAAGCACATGCTGCCATGATAACCGGTATCGCATGGGATCATGTGAATGTATTTCCCACAGAAGAAATCTATCACAAGCAGTTTTCATTGCTTATTAATACTTTGCAGAAAGATGGCTCTTTATTTTGGTTTGAAGGCGACGCTGCATTGAAAGAAATTGTTTCAGCCAGTCATTATCCATTTCATGCATCGTATAAAGAGCCTCAATATCAGAATATTCCGAAGGGAAGCCTTGTAAAAGTGGGAGGGTATTCTTTTTCTTTGCCGTTTTATGGAAAACACAACTTGCAGAATGCCTCAGGAGTTGTTAAGATGGCCGAAACCCTCGGAATTTCAGCCCTTGAATCATGGAAGGCATTGCAAACTTTTCCTGGCACTGCGAAACGATTGGAGCAGGTGTATTCGACGGCGAAGCTGAGTATTATAAGAGATTTTGCCCATGCTCCAAGCAAGGTTGAAGCTTCCGTTTTGGCAGTAAGAGAGCAGTTTCCAACACACCATTTTATCGCTGTATTTGAAGTTCATACCTATTCCAGTCTTGATTCGGATTTTATGTCGCGGTATAATGGAAGTTTACATCCCGCAAACGAGGTAATTATTTTGTTTGACCCCCATGTTTTTGCCCAAAAAAACATGGAGATTCCCAGCAAGGAAACCATTGAAATGCGTTTTGGTAAAGGGTTGGCCATGAGTGATATAAGCACCCTTAAATCTGTTGTTATTGCTGGCATTCAATCGCATACATCCACTGTGCTTTTATTCATGAGCAGTGGAAATCTGGGTGGATTAGATTTAAAAGAGTTTCAGTGTTAAATCTCAAAAAGTATGGAGTTGTTTCATTCAAACCAATTTATTTCACATTCAGCAGGTGCTCATAGACCGCCTGAAGCAAGCTTCCCCTGAAACCTTCTTGCGAAATTTTTTTATTGTATTCAGTGGGATAGGTTCTATTGGATAAAAAGACAAAGCTAATGCCATTTTTGGGATCTGCCCAAGCCCAGGTTCCGGTATAGCCAGAGTGACCAAATAAACCCAAAGGGGCATCCTCGAAAATATTGGCATTGTTGCCTTCTTTTCCGTTGGGCTTGTCGAATCCCAGACCACGATAATGTGTTGGGTTTTTCTTTTTTGTCTTTGTAGCAATTTTAGTAAATAGCTCTACAGTACTCGGTTTTAGGTATTGTACGCCCTGAAAAGAGCCATGATTTTCTAACATCCACAATAGCTTACCCAAATCCATCGAGTTGGAAAATAATCCAGCATTGCCAGCAACACCACCCAATAACATCGCAATTGGATCATGAACTATACCCCGCACTTCACCCCGACACCAAGATGAATCCATTAGGCTAGGGGCAATACCCCTTAATGGAATATGTTTTGTTTTGGGCAGATAGCCCATTGTGGGCAAATGCATTGGAGTGTAAAACGCGGTCTGAACAAAATCGTCAAGGTTTTTTTGGGTCATGAATTCTATCCATTTACCGACAATAATCATATTTAAGTCGCTGTAGAGATAGGGTTTATCTTCTTGGGGAACAGTCTGTTTAATCCATTGCCATGCAGAATCTTTCCAACGATTTTCCAAACAAACCCCATTGCCAATCTCATATTGCGAATCGGGTGATTCATTTTCATTCGAAACAATATTTCCCTTTGTTCCGGAATGAAAATTGGAGGGATTTTGGTATTCTCCAATTGGATTTTGGTTCGATTCGGAACTATGATTTGAGGGGGCATAAGACAATTGGCAAGGGATACATTTTGCACCCTGTTTCTTGGCCATCTGTTGCAAGGGTAGAATTGCAGGCAATCCACTTGTATGGGTCAGTAAATCATACAAGCACAGAAACCCCCAGGGTGAATTTTTGGCCTCTGGCCAATTTTTTTTCATTGGAGAAAATAGGTCCCAATCTTTTTTTTCATCGAATAACTTCATTACTGCAAGCGTAGTGGAGGCTATTTTGGTGATTGAAGCCAAATCGTAAACATTGTCTACAGATGCAGGTACCATATTGCCTTGTAGATCGCTTACCATCCCAACAGCTGAGTGCATCAGAATTTTTCCATGCTCGAGAATCAATAATTGCGCAGAAGGAAAAATACCTCGCTTTAGGCCATTGCGGAGCATCGAATCCAAGACAAATTTTAGATTGGCTGAGAAGAAGACTTCTTCGGAATTGGAATTTTTAAATGAAAGAGGATAGTCAATTGTTAGGGCATTCTCCAGAGCGATTGGCATACGACCCGGCGAATTTGAGAAGCCAAACGCTGTCCGCAAGGATTCCCGGATGGTGTAATCATTCTGCTCGTGGGCCAACAAAATATTCGTGGAACCCTGTTTGTTTAACAATGAACGAATTGCATAACTATGGCCAAAGTGAATGTAAATAGATGTTTTATGGTGCGAGGCTATTTTATCAATTGTATTTGCCCAAACATCTGGAATATTTCGAGATTTAGCACCCCAGGTTGGCCAATCAAATCCGGTAATTAGCATCCGAGAATTGGGTTTTGTTTCGTTGTCAAAGGCCTTTTTATCACGGAGAATACTGTCAATTTTGGCGCTATCGTCAGACCATTCAAGCCTTGTGAGAATTTTAAAATTATTGTACAAATCCAAATCTCTCGAGAAGGCAAACGGAATACTGTCGCCAATCACTATCACCGAAATGCTATCGCCATAAGGAGAAAATGGGTATTGTGATTTCATATTAATTCGAGAACGAAAAGTATTTGGCTGGGGTTGATCAACGCGCGATACTTCTGAACCCAACAAGGTCTTTGGCACCAGGGTGACAATGGATTGCGAAGAAATGTCAGCCATGTATTTTTGATTGAATATATTTTTAATCTGCACCAAGTCTGCCATCAAATTGTGTGATGAAACGAAACGATTGTCAAACAATCCGAGTTCGTATTTACAGGCGATTATTTTTTTAACCCTCAGAGAAATTTCGGCACTGTCGATAGTTCCTTTGTGTAATTCTCGATCTGCTAAATCAATAAAACCCGCAACATCTTCTGGGAAAAGGATGATGTCGTTACCTGCTTTAAGTGCCAGAAAAGCGACCATTGCAGGAGAAGCTATCTTTGCAACTCCTTTCATGTTCAATGCATCCGTAACAATTAATCCCTGAAAATGCTGTTTTTTTCGCAGCCACTGTGTAATAACTTTCGGCGATATTGATGTCGGCAGAAATCCAGTATCATACGCAGGAACCTTCAAATGTGCCACCATAACAGAAGCCACACCATCATTGATGAGTTGTTTAAATGGGGGGATATCAATTTTTTCAATATATGAAAGGGGTTTCATCAAAATCGGTAATTCCTTATGCGAGTCGGTTTTTGTATCGCCATGTCCAGGAAAGTGTTTTGCACTGCAGTATATTCCAGACGATTGCATGCCTCGCATTAAAGCAGACCCCATTGCGGCAACTGCATCTGGGTTTGACCCAAAACTTCGGAAGCCAATGATGGGATTATTGGGTTCGGTATTTACATCTACTGAGGGAGCGAAATTGATATGAATTCCCAGGCGTTTACATTGTAAACCAATAGACCGGCCAGTTGCAAAAGCAAGTTGCGTATTGTTGGTCGCTCCCAAGGTGAGCTGAAAAGGGTATTTTTCCAGTTCCGACAAACGCATAGCAACTCCCCATTCGGCATCCATTCCAATCAGTAATGGCAATTTGCTCTCTTGTTGGTAATAATTAGACAAATAGGTTTGGGTAAGGGGATGGCCTTGAAAAAAAATTATTCCCCCTACGCCCAATTGCCGAATTTGGTAGAGCAGATTCAAAGAATTTTTTTCAGTAGTATCCATTAATTCAATGGCTTTATTTTCACGAGTCCAGGCCGGAACCATGAGCATTTGCGCCACTTGTTCTCTAAAGGACATTTTTGATACAAGGGTATTGGCTAATTTAAATGATTGTGAAGATTGGGCAGAAACAAACAAGTGCAACATCAAGGAAGCCACGATTAACATGATTTTCTGCCAATACATTTTACAAAGCATGATGCAAATCAAAGACATTCAACACCAATTTCGAACATTTATTTCCCATTCTTTTGTGGGAAACTCAGGCACCAATCACGATATTGCACACTTTCAAGAAAAATATTGGCCAAGTGCTTCACAAAGACAGTTTTAAGTGTCTATACTAAGCATTAGGCAGATAATAATGGTCTTACAAATATCGAATGACGGAAACAGAATTGGTAGAAGGGTGTATTCGCGAAGATCGAATGTGTCAACGCGAACTCTGGGATCGATATTCCAAAAAGTTAATGTCGCTTTGTTTAAGGTATTGCAATAATAAAGAAGAAGCAGAAGACGCGCTCATGGAAGCCTACATAAAAATATACGACAACCTCAATAAATTCAAGTTTCTAAGTTCCTTAGAGACCTGGATGCGCAGGGTTACGGTGAATCTTTGTATAAATAAAATTAGGGCCCGTAAGCATATTTGGAATAGTATCTCAGACGATGAATACCGCATTGGTTTCAATGACAATACTTTCGAAAATTTTCAAGTACAGCAGATTTTAACATTGATTGAATCCCTGCCCGTTGGGTATCGTACGATTTTTAATTTGTATGCGATTGAAGGGTATCCGCACAAAGAAATTGCCAAGATGTTGGCGATTGATGAAGGAACGAGCCGTTCACAATTTTCCAAAGCCAGAAAAGCATTGCAACAGTCACTAGAAAATTTAGAGGGGGGAGTTATGCCTTCGTAATATGCAAAACAATCCATTCAATGCGCAATTCAAATTGAGGTTTCAAAACGAAGAAGCCACTTTTTCAGAGAATGTATCCTTTGAAACTGTTATGAGTAGACGAAAACGCCAGAAACGCAGGGTGATTTTTTGGATACCATTAACCCTTTTTCTTGCCTTTTCCATAAGTGGTGGTGGATATTGGTATGTTAAATCTAAGGGTATTGCTGGCAATGGAAAATCTTCGATAAATCAAATACCTGTCGCGAAAAACCCATCTATTACCAGTAAAATCCCTTCGCAGCAGCAAAAAACGATTGATCAGGGCTTAAATATAGCTGGAGTTCAAAACAAACTGGACAACCATCCACACCCAAATTCTGATATGCATCAGCCTGATCATGATTTGGCAAGTCCTGCCATTACCAGGGGTATAAAACCATCCAAACCCATTATTTCAGGGTCTCGAAATCAATCCCATGGCATACAAAAGACATTGCAGTCCAACCGAAAATTACGGCATACACTGCTTTCTTCAAAAGATTTCATGTATTCTGAAGTTGAGCATGTACTGCGTGTAAATCCTGTTATTGAAAATACAGACCCATCCAATGCGTTGAATACAACCATTGAACTTCCCCAATACACCCAGCCCTTGATTAGCCCGAAGGGTATTTCACATTACGAGTTTGGATTTGCCAATTCTTCAGAAGAACAATTCGAAATTCCAGAGAGTGAATATGAAACCCAGTGGGACCCCTCTATTTTAGAATCTCGGTGGTATATAGAATTTTGTATTAATTCCGGAAGTAGGTCTGTAAGTGATTTCCGTGAAAAAGACCCAGTGGTTATTTTTGGAACACAATACCATGCAAATTACCAGGCATTGGTATTAAAAGATTGTGGCCGTGGGTTTATGATGGGCGCGGGTATAGGCTATGGAGAGTGGGTTGGAAATGGCCTGTGGGTTAAGAATGAAAACATCCGAAGAATGTATGTAGATTCTTATGACATTGTGGTAATGATTCCCCCAGTTCAGACGATAAGAGTCCGTGACACAACGCATGTTAATGAAGTGATTTCAAGCGAAGGTAAAATTCACTACCGCGTAAATAAATTTTCTGTACCCCTTGCATTTTATTATCAAACCATGTTGGGTAGAATTTCTTGGAGGGCAGGATTGCAATTAAATCCAGGATTTACGACAAAGATTGAAGGAGAATATTTTAACAATACCGATTACTTCTCAGTAGGTAAAAATCGATCAATCAATTTTGATGCTAAGGTTTCATTTGGCCCTCGCATTGCTTTAACCCAGCACTGGACCATGATTCTTGAGCCAAACATGATGTTACAATCTTTCTATGACCGTTCTAACAAACGAACCAATGGCAAGATTCTCACGGGATTTGGATTGAGCATATTGCATCAATTTTAAATTGGTACATTCCAGTCTAATTCGTCGGGTGCATTGCCGTTTCGCACATTGTCCAGCCAGGTTTTAATATGGGTCGATACTGCGTTATTCCCCTGATTCATCACATCGAAATAGACATCCCTGTGCGCAAAACCTTGAATTCCAACCAATGATGCGGCTGTTCCTGTGATGAACAATTCTTTTAAAGACCCATCGTTAAAGGCGTTTTTTATGGCTTGAACAGACAATGGTCTTTCATTCACTTCATAACCCAAATGACGCAAGCCTAAGATTACGCTATTGCGCGTAGTCCCCGAAAGTAGTGTGGCAGAAAGGGGAGGGGTAATTATTTCTCCGCCAATAACTGCAAACAAATTGGTAGTTCCTGTTTCTTCAATTAAAGTATGGGTCAAGGAATCTGTCCATAAAACCTGATCATATCCTTCTTTCTGAGCTTGTAATGTTGGATACATTGCACCACCATAATTACCAGCACATTTTACATAACCTACGCCATCTGGTGCAGATCGACTGTAGGTCTCTTCAACTTTTATTTTAAGAGGCTTGGTGTAATAAGGGCCGACTGGGCAGCAGAATATCACAAAAATAAATGTCTTGGAAGGTGTTACGCCAATAAAATCATCGGTTGCAAACATAAAAGGCCGAATGTACAAAGAGCCTTTTTCATTTTCAGGAACCCAAGCCGATTCAAGTTTTAGTAAGGTTTTTAATCCACCCATAAAAAGTTCTTCAGGGACAAAAGGCATAACCATGCGTTCGGCAGAAACAGTAAAACGCATCCAATTTTCACGGGGTCGAAAAAGATGTATTCTTTTATTGTGGCTGTGAGAAAAAGCTTTCATTCCCTCAAAAATTGACTGACCATAATGAATAGCACTCGTCGCTGGACTTAATGAAAGTGGTCCGTATGGAACGATTCGCGCATCCTTCCATTCATGACCATCCCAATTGGCCAAAAACATGTGATCAGTAAAAATCTTTCCAAAACCAATATTTTCTGGATCAAATTCAGCAATCTTGCTATTTTGCCTTTTTTCAATGGTAATTTTGAAATTCATCCACAACAAAACTACTTTAATTTTACATTGTATGTCAGAAAATCCTCAACATTTTGAAAATCCTTTGCATTGGGTTCAACTATTTTCGAGAGGCATTTATTATATCCCCGATGATACAATACCTGATCTGAATCAAGTCGAATTACCTGCAGAGCCGGTTGCAGTGTTACCCACAGAGCCAGTTGCAGTGTTACCTGCAGAGCCAGTTGTCGAATCCACTTTTGAATCACCTGTCCCAATCATAAATGTAATTAATAAAAATAGTCAGATAGGGGTCAATATTGTCACGCCACAAGGTTTGATGGACAAGCCAACTTCAAATGACACCACAGAACAGGTGTGCCTATTTCCTGTGGCTTCAGATATTATTTTGGCCAATATTTTTATGGATGAAGTGGACGGGGTTTTTTTAGAAGATGTTGCTTTTACCTTTCAACGCCTATTGTCGGCACTGAAGGTGGGAGATCAAATCATAAATCCGGATCAAATTGCCAATTATCATCAACCAAATGCCATTTTTTCAAAAATCAAGGGGTTTTCTAAAGAGGCCTCTTTTTTTGCACCGTTTACAATTTTTTGGAGCGACCAAATACTTGAAGAATTGCCAGAGATGTATCAAATTATTGGTACTTCAAAAGGTTCATCGTTGCGCTTGCCTTCATTCAATACTATGATTGGCTCAGAGGCACTGAAACGAAAATGCTGGCAATGCATGTTAAAGATCTTGGCATTGAATAAGACTTCAGGTGCATAAAAAAGAGATTTTTTGTATGCATTATAAATTTGCAATTCTGAATTTGCGACAAGTCTTTTTTAAATAAGGTTTGTTTGGCCAACAATCTGTATGTAAATTCGTATTGTGGGAATCAAATATACATTTACACTGTATTTTAGAATTTAACAGCATGGCATTGTATCGTCTATTAAGTCTTCTTCTTTTGGTATTCGGCTTGAACACATTGAAGGCAGATCATGTAATGGGTGCTGATATGGGATATGAGTGTTTGGGAAAAGGGAAATACAAAATAGTTATTAAATTCTACCGTGATTGTAGGGGTGCTGCTGCTCCTCCATCTTGGAGTTTATTGTACTGGTATGCTGGGAATAACCAAGGCCAAAGCACTTCTTCAAAAGCCATCTCCATGAGCCGAACGAATATCAGGGATATTTCTCCCAGATGTTCTACTTCCAATAGTCCATGTAATCCCCAAAATACCAATTATACGGGTGATGGTGTAGAAGAACACACGTATGAAGCCAATATAGATATATCAAAATCACCATTTACTGGTATTGGCTTGGGTACTTCTTATTGCGATCTCACATTTTCGTATAATCAGTGTTGTAGAAATGCAGCGATCACTACCGGTGCGACCTGGGCCGATTTTTGGACCACTGCCACTATTAATATTTGCAATACAAACAAAACCAAGAGTAAATGTAATACTTCGCCGCAGTTATCGAATGTTCCAATTGGATATGCTTGTTGCAACCAAGCGTATTATTACAATAATGGTGCAATTGATACCGTAGATTACGATTCTTTGTCTTATGCAATGCGTCCTGCTTTAAGCGCTGCTCCCAATACTTCTGTGCCCTATACAAGTCCTTTTTCTTTTCAATATCCTGTCACTCCCTATTGTGTTCCTCCGACAACAATTAAATGCACACCCAATTTCAAAACAAAACCTCCCAAAGGATTTTATATGGACACCGGCAGTGGCGATTTGATATTCACACCCACCAAATGCGATGAGGTTGCAGTTCTAGTTTTAGAAATAACGGAATGGCGAAGAGATTCAAACAACGTATGGCGTTGGGTGGGTAAAACCCGACGTGATATGCAAATTGTCGTCAAGGACGACTGTGGTTACAATAAAGCACCCACTGTTGATGGTCCATATACCTATAAGGTATGTGAAGGAGAAACCATTAAATTTAAAGTACAGTCTGATGACGAGACATTTTCACCCTATCAAACTGTTCCAGATACCACTTTATTGAAATGGAATAAAGGTATTCCCGGTGCCACGTTTACCATTGCTGCTCAAAAAGATTGGCCTGAAAAGAGAAAGGCTTATGCCACTTTTCAATGGACACCGTCTGTTGGCATGGCCTCTGATGTGTCTTATTCCTTCACGGTTTTGGTGAACGATCAACATTGCCCCAAACCCTCAATTTCAATCCGAGGATTCAAGATAAAAGTAAATCCCCGAGCATTCAGTGTTCGCAAATACAAGAATCTGACATGCGGTCGATTTGCGATGTCTGCGACGGTAAAGGAGAGTTTCAAGGGGATACCAACATTTCGCTGGAGTGTTC
>SXGS01772252.1_pt1 | contig 19116 bp, 11 predicted proteins | sample 3174681 | NCBI WGS metagenome assembly SXGS01 (sample SAMN11356861, study PRJNA531348) | freshwater metagenome | isolation source: freshwater sample F1-80 | place: China: Fuxian Lake, Yuxi | collected 2017-12-25 | reverse complement strand
GGCATCAACAAGCCGGACGTGCGCTTCATTCTCCACGCCGCTCTGCCCGACTGCCTGGAGACCTACTACCAGCAGGTCGGACGCGCCGGGCGGGATGGCCTGCCGTCGGAATGCCTCTTGCTGCATGCTCGCGCCGACGCCGGCCCCATCTATCATTTCATCGAGAGCGGCGCCGAAGCGGAGCGCACCGGGCGCATGGCCCGCTTCCAAGCCATCCTCCGCTATGCCGGAGCGACCCGGTGCCGGCGCGCGGTTCTGCTCCCCTATTTTGGCGACCCCGTCCCAGAGGCTCCGTGCGGCCAGTGCGACAATTGCCGTGCCGAGGCGGCGGGGCGGACCCAGCACGACGTCTCCGCCGAGGCCCGTCTGCTGCTGGAGGCAGTACAGCAGACCGGGCAGCGGTTCGGGCTGGGCCAGATCATCCGGGTGCTGCGCGGCTCCCGGGCGAAAGAAGTGGTAGACCGGCGGCACGACAAGCTGGCGGTCTACGGCCAGGGAAAGGAGCGGAGCGAAGACTTCTGGCGCACGATTGCCGACGGGCTCATGGAGCAGGGCCATCTGGAGCAGGAGATGGAGTACGGGGGACTGCGGTTCACCGGTACCGCCGGCGCGGTGCTCGAGGGTGGGACCGTCTATGTCGTTACACCGGAACCAACGGCCGGTGCGGCCGTTGGACCCACCGCAGTCGAATATGATGCGGTGCTGTTCGAGGCGCTTAGGGCCCTCCGTCGCACCCTTGCCCTGGAGGGGGGCGTGGCGCCCTATATGATCCTCTCCGACCGTTCGCTGATGGATCTGGCGGCGCGCCGTCCTCGGACCCGAGAAGCGTTGCTCCAGGCGCACGGAATCGGGGAACACAAGGCGGGGGCCTACGGAGATCGGTTGCTGGAAGTCATCGCACCGTTTGCACAGGATGCTGCGGAGAGCACCCCGGTCCTGCCCGCCGCCTCAACCACGACCACCCGCTCTCGCGCGGCGAGCGCACGGCGGAAGGCGGCGGTCGAAGGCTTCCAGGCGGGCGTGACCCTTGCTGATCTGGAGAAGGAACACGGGGTAGGGCAGGAAACCCTGGTCGGCTCTCTCGAGCTGCACTGCGGCGATGGCGGCGTTCTTGACCCACAGCAGTTGTTGGCGGAAGCCGCGCTCAGCTCTGCCGATGCCGCCCGGGTCCAGGCGGCGTACGACGAGCACGGGACGGCGTACCTGTCCCCGGTGTACCACAGCCTGGAGGGCGCCGTTACGTATCGTCAGCTCCGCCTGTTCCGCCTCGCCCGCTATCAGTCTCGGCAGCAGCCCGACAATGCGCCTGTCAGCGACAGCGCGTCGGACTAAACGCGGCTCACGCAGCGCTGCGTCACTTTGTTCTGGGAGCGCCTGAGGTCCCGACCGCCGGAACGCACGGTTAAGAGGCCTCCCCAGCGTTCCCGGGAGCTTCCTGCGGAGAAGCCCGCCTCGCGCCTCGCTATGCCGTCACGTACTCGACACAGACGCCGGGCCGGCGTCTGTGCCGCTACCCACTCGGGGCGCTTGCTGCTGCTGATCCAGTGCGGCCCAGAACTCTTCGATGGCCTGTACCTGGTACGCAGATCTGAGCAGAAGGGAGAGCGTCCCGGCATCACGCACTCCGCCCAACCGTGCTCGCGCCTGCTGTTCGGCCCCGGGGAAGCGTACGCCGAGCAACTCGCAGATCGCGTTCCGACTTCCTTCCTGCTGTCCTTCCTGCTGTCCTTCCTCTCGACCGCGGGCAAAGCCGCGGCGCTCCCACGTGGTCACATAGGGTTGTGCCATTGCCGCCTCCAGTTGTCTCACTTCCTGGTCTACTATTTGCTGTTCCCCTTCCGGCAAGGCCAGCACCCAGTCCAGAAACCGCAGCACCTCTTGCGTTTCCTCTCGGCTGTAGCCGCGGCCATACAGCCTCCGCACCAGCGCCACCTTCGTCGCCCGTCGCTGCTGCGGCTCCTGCCGCGTCGCCAGGGACTCCAGGTGCGCCAGGAGGACCAACGCAAACGGGTGGCGCCAGCGCCGGAACAGGCGCTCCCGCCCGCGATAGTCCAGCAGCTTGTGGACCACCGGCCGGTACGACACCACGGAGCCCCACTGTTCCAGCCGGAATTCCCTGGGGCGCCAGTGCGGGTTCGGATCTCCCAGGATGATCAACCCCATGATCCGCAGGCCGTAGCGATCGTAGGTGCGATACCAGTAGCGGTACCCGCGATCCATGAGATCCGCGCGGCGCTGCATCTGGACATCCACCAGAATGAGCACGTAGGCATCTTCCCCGGAGAGGAGCCGCACCCGCACGAGCTTATCCACGTGGTGGGGACCGAAGGTAGCGTCGCGCACCACCTCGCTGAGTTCCTGGTTCAGGAAGACAGGAGTCACGGACCAGTCTATGGACCGGTAGGCGGCACGCAGCAGGAAGCGCCGGCAGAAACCCTGGAACCAGAGCTCAATGACATCTTTCCAGGGAGTATCAAATTCTTGGGGCGGATTTGCGCCAGGAACTGTAGGCATTGCATTCCTCTGATTTGCGCATTGCGGCAGGGCGACGGTGTCAGATGCGGGTTCGCGGAGCGTCCCGGGAGAGTTCCGAAAACGCTCCGCGCAACTTGCCGTCTACTCTTCCGGATCGTGGAACAGGGATTGGGTGGCCTGGCGCAGGGCGAAGGATTCCAGAATCTCACCGTGCCATTCCTTCTCACGAAGTACCGAGCGCACCATCCGGTCAATGCGCGGGTCCCCCGCCGCGAACGCCGCATTTTGCAGCGTCTTCCAGCCGAGCCGAGCCAATCGCTGCACGGCAACCGCATTCCAGAAATCGTCCGGATCCGCCCCCGCGCCGTTGTCGTCGCGCGGGGCGGGCGTGTCTGCTCCCAGATCGCGGCGTAGTTGCTCGAGGACATCGCGATGCCGTTCGACCTGCACGCGTAGGTCCTGCAAAGCAGTATCCTGGCTGCCCTCGGCCAGGATCCGGATGGCACGTGCCTGGCGCCGTTCCCGCACGAGTGTCTGATCGAGGACCTGCACCACTGCCGTCGGGTCCAGCGTGCTGGTGACGGCAATCGGAGCAGAATTGTGCAGGGGAAAATTAATGAAGGTTTCGTCGTGGAGGTAGGTTGGAGCCGGACCGTCGCCCCTCCGCGGGATTCTCCCCCCCCGACCCGAGCGGTTGCGGCCGCCCCGCCGTCGTTGATCTGCCATGGTTTGCTATTGCCTTTTTCAGATGGTGCGTTCGGCGTTCGGGAGGTCGGCGGCGTCCGCCCCAGGGTCGCCGACCTCCGCATCCGCTGTCATCAGGGGAGTGTCGTCCTCTGCGGCCACGACCGCGGGGACCGGCTCATCCGGGACCGGCGCGCTGTCTTCTTCAGTGTTCCCCACGGGAGGCTCCGGCGCCGCGTCGTGAGCATCGCTTGCTCCGGCGCTCTCCTCCCAAGCTGGCTCCGCCTCGCCGGAGCCGGCCGGCTCCCCGCCGGGCGCATCCGTCGTGGGGGCCTCCTCCTGCAGGACGGGCGCCGGCGCTTCGTCACCAGCAGGTTCGTCACGAGCAGGTTGGTCAGCGGCGGGCTCGTCTACGGCGGGCTCGTCTGCGATAGGCTCCGGCGCAATCGGGAAGTCGTCTGCGGCGTCGTCCTCGTCCGGAAGCACGAACGGATCGTCGTCATCCAGGGCGTGCTCGGGCGGCGCCTCACGCGCCCCGCCGCCATCCGCCGGGAGGTCGGGCACGGTGAGCAGCGCGCGCGTTCGGGTGATGCGCCAGATGACGCCTGTTCCCCCGTAAGGCAGCAAGCCCTGCTCCGGATCGAGGGTCACTACGCCCAGATCCACGACATAGAGGATGTCGCCGGATGGGTCGAACCGCACCTCGACCGGACGCTCCAACCCGCCGGTAATGCCTCCCGGCGCCGGCACTCCGCTCCGGTTGCTCAGAAAGTCCACAATCTCGCCGGTGCGCAGGTTCACCCGTACGATCTTGTGCCCCTCAGTCGCCGCTCCGTTTGGATAGGCGCCCGCGGTCCACTCTCCGGAGAGTGCCACGAACGCCTCGCCGATGTGACCGAAGACGTGGGAAGACGAGAAATCGAGACCGCCTATGCCGGACCGCGTGGGGAACATGGCCGCCGGCCGCACGCCGGGAGATTCGGAGGAGGACAACAACGGGCGCGGCTGCGGGTGACCCGGCAGGCGGAAGCGGCTCTCCGTTACAGAGAGACCGGACGCATAATCCGGCCAACCGTAATGCGCGCCGGGGCGAATCTCCCATAGATTGTCCGGCGCTCCAGCAATCGGCCGGCTGCCCCGTTCCTCCATCCCCGCCTCGGTGGCGAAGAGACGACCGTCCGGCGATACAGCCATGCCGACCGGGTTGCGCAGACCGGTGCAGAGACGTTCGACTTCTCCCCCCTCGACCGGCAGGCGATAGAGCGCACCACCGCAGAGACGAGACCCGCGCACTGCTTCCCCAGGTTCCGACCGGCGCCGGAACGGTTTGAACCCTCCCGTGCTGCTGCGCACCCCGCCGGGGCCGGTGGTCACATAGTTGACCCCTTCAAGCGCACCATCGGCGCCGGGCACATCCGCCCAGTCGGGATGGCCGGCCACCCAGCCCCGAGCTGCGTTGTCCAATCCCACCACACCGCTGTTGGTGCGTGTCCCCAATCCGAAGAGTAGGGAACCGGAGCCGTCGAGCGTCAACCCGCTGAGCCCGTAGTCGCCGCCACCCGGCAACTCCTGCACCAGGTTTTGCAGATGTCCCTCGGCGGTGACGCGCAGCACGCGCGGCGCCGGGCCATCTTCGGCAATCATCAACTCGGCGTTGCGGTAGGCCAGACCCACGATCGGGTGCTCAAGCCTCCCAATCTCGATCACGCTGCGGTCCGGGTCGATTCGGAGGATGCGCGGCAGCGCAACCTGTAGATGCTGCACGCCCCCCCGCTCTGCGAGATAAATCTCTCCGCCGGGGCCGAACGACACCGCCGTAGGAAAGGTCAGGCCGGTGATAAGCGGCTCCACCCGATAACCGGGGGGCGCGACCAGGGCATCCGCCTGCAGCGGATGCTGCGGTCCAAGACGCATTGACACAGTTCTCCCGAAACTGGCTTACAGCCAGCCGTTTCTACGATAGATCTCGTAGCCGATCCATTCGTGCAGCCAGTCGCGAAATGCTTCCAGCCGGCCCCTCGAGTCGAGACTCACAGTCGGATCGTAGCGGCGCCACGGGCAGGGAGCGCATATCACCGCCAACCCCTGCTTCTCGAACGTCGCCTCGGCCCGCCGCATGTGGGTCGGATCGCTGACGAGCAGCACCCGCTTCCAACCCCGCTCCCCGGCCAGCTTCGCCACCACAACGGCTTCGTCGTGAGTGTTGAACACCGGCCCGACCTCGATTATCGGATGTGCCGCCCCGAGTCGCTCCATCTGCCTCCGGGAAGCAGGAACCGCAGACTGCTCACGCACCAACAGGCGGGTCAACACGAGTTGGGGGGCGTGACCGGCATGCAGCAACTCGATGCCGCGCAGCAGTCGGAGCCGCGCCTGGCTGGGCAACTCTCCGTTTGGCCAGACATCCGAAGAGAGAACGACGACCGCGTCGCACCGCCCCACGGGGTCGGTGCGGGCAAGGGAGCGCACGCGAGACTCAACCCAGGGAGTATACCCGATCCCGACGACGACTGCACAGATCAGGAATGCCGCTGCCCAGACCAGTGGCCGCGCCCGCGTGAGGCCGATGGTCGCCCCGGCAATGCCGAAAACGAGCAGGAGGTGTTCCTGGCGGAAAATAGGGATGGCGCCGATCCCAATCTGCGTCCCCGCAACCCAGATCAGCATGCCCAGCACACCGCCCGAGGCAAACGCTCGAAGCGGGGCCGGGAGCCCACGGCGAGAAATGCGGGATTGACGGCTCCCTGCTTTCCGTTTCCCGTCACCTGTTTCCCGTCCCTCGCTTCCTGCTTCCATATGCCGCTACCGGATGCCGAGGATGACCTCTGTGGCCAGTTGATCCAGCTTTTCGTAGCGGCGGCCCCGAGCCCCCACAGCGACCCGATCCACGGCGAGCGCCGACAGCGCGTCGGCATTGGCCCGGCTGTACGCCGCCATCCGCCCCTCCAGTTCGGGATTGCCTGCCCGGATTTCGGCCAGCAGGCCGGTGATTTCCGGATCGGCGTTGAAGCGCGCTACCTTCTCCTGCAAGATCTTGTAGGTGCGCATACAGCCGAGACAGAAGTCCCAGACCCCTTCCTCGTCCTCAGTGCGCAGGGCGTGCGCGTCGAAGTGCCGCATGCCCTCGTAGCGATAGTCTTCCAGCAGTTTGACCAGGAAGAACCCGGCTTTGATGTCTTCCTGTCCGAAGCGGAAGTCCTGGTCATAGCGCCCGACCTTCTGGGCGTTCAGGTCTATGTGGAACAGCTTGCCGGCTTCCAGGGCCTGCGCCACGCCGTGGTAGAAGTTCAACCCGGCCATCGTTTCGTGGGCCACTTCGGGATTCACGCCGACCATCGCGGGGTCTGCCAGCGTTTCGATGAGGGCGAGCATGTGGCCGGTGGTAGGGAAGTAGATATCCCCCCGCGGTTCGTTCGGCTTGGCCTCCAGGGCGAACTTGAGGGGATAGCCCTGATCCTTCACGTACCCGATCAGGAAGTTCAGGCACTCCCGCATCCATTTCGTTGCCTGGACTGCGTCCTTGGCGGCATCGGTCTCGGCGCCTTCACGGCCGCCCCAAAAGACGAAGGTGGTCGCGCCGAGTTCCACTCCCAGATCCATCGCGCGCATCGTCTTCTGCAGGGCATAGGCACGGACCTGAGGCTCGTTGCTGGTGAACGCGCCGTCCTTGAAAATTGGATCGCCGAACAGGTTGGTGGTCGCCATCGGCACCCGCATGTTGTGATCCGCGAGCGCCTGCTTGAATTCGGCGACGATCCGGTCCCGTTCGGCCGCGGTGGCATCAATGGGGACGAGATCGTTGTCGTGCAGGTTTACGCCATAGGCGCCGAGCGCCGCGAGACGTTTCACGCCCTCGACGGGAGAGATGCGCGCCCGGACCGGCTCACCAAACGGATCGCGGCCGGGATTGCCGAACGTCCAGAGCCCGAAGGTGAACCGATCGGCGGGGGTAGGAGTGTAGGCATCCATAAGGCAGAACCTTCCTTCGGCAGAGAGCGAGAGTGACGAAAGGCATGAGGGCGAGCAGACGATTCGAAGGACGAAGGGGGAAACCGGCGGTCGTCGGGCGTCGTTCCGCTTGGCGCTTCGCTCGCCGAATGGTTCCACGCGGGCCCGGCGGAGTCCTGCGGCGCCGGCACGGATTCGGCGAGACAATCGCGGCCAGGATGCGGGAGTGGGGTGGCGAGAAGGGGCCGGGAAAGGGTAGGATGGAAGCACGACCCGCGAGTGGCGGACCCCATGCGCCCTGAGAACGCCCTGACTGAACTCCAGCCTCGACCGGGGAAATGATGAGGAAATGGCCCGCACCAACCTGCTGAACACCCGTACCACTAACTTCCTCGAATTGCTGGGAAACGGGCGAGTGTACCAGGCGCCTCCCTACCAGCGAGACTACTCGTGGGGTGAGGAACAGTGGGAGGATTTGTGGGCCGACATCCTGGATCTCCGGGAGCGCCCCGGAGCACTCCATTACATGGGTGCGCTGGTGGTGGAGGCGCGGAGTGACCGCGAGTTCACCATCATTGACGGCCAGCAGCGTCTGGCTACCCTTAGCATTCTGGCCCTTGCCGTGATCGGCAAACTCATGGACATGGCGCGACAGGAGGGGGACCGATCCGCGAACCGGGAGCGCGCCACCGGGCTGCGTCATCGGTTCATCGGTGAGAAGGATCCCGCTTCATTGGTGGAGAGCAGCAAGCTCTTCCTCAACGAGACGGACAACGCACTCTATCAGGACTTCCTGGTGCAGTTGCGTACACCCCTCAATCCACGCGGGCTGCCGAAGTCGAACCAGTTGCTGTGGAAGTGCTTCCAGTTTTTTGGTGCGCACCTGGATCAGGTCGCGGGGCTCTGTAATGCCCCGGTGACTCTGGCTGAATTGCTGTCTGAAATCGTAGCCCGTCAACTGATGTTCATTCTCATCACTGTTGACGACGAGCTGAGTGCGTACACGGTCTTCGAGACTCTGAATGCGCGTGGGTTGGAACTCTCGGCGACGGACCTCCTGAAGAACTACCTCTTCTCCCAGATGAGGGTTCCAGCGGACCTGGAGGCCCTCCAGCGCCGGTGGCGGGCTCTGCTCGCGACGGTTGGCCAGGAGCAATTCCCGGATTTCTTGCGGTACCATCTGGCGTGTGAGCACCCGCGCATCCGCAGCAGCCGGCTCTTCCAACTGGTGCGGAGCCAGGTGCGCACGGCAGCAGACGTGTTCGGCTTGCTGGAGGCGCTGGAGGGACGCGCGGAACTATTCGCCGCCCTGTCGGACCCGCACCACAGCTACTGGATCGAGCGATCGGAATGCCGTCCTCACATTCGCGAACTGGTTCTCTTTCGCGCGCGGCAGGTGACCCCCCTTGTGTTCGCCGCCTGGGAGAAGTTCAGCGCGGCGAATTTCGCCGGCGTGTTGCGAATCATCACCGTGGTGACGCTGCGATACTCCGTAGTGGGGGGCCGCAGTTCCAATGCGCTGGAGTCCGCCTACCATCGGGCCGCCCGGGCCGTGCTGGACGGCAAAGCCACCCAACCGTCCGCCGTTTTCGCGCTACTGCGGGAAGTGTACGTGGACGACACGAGCTTTCAGACTGACTTCCGCCTGCTGGCCCTCGACACCGGCGGACCGCGAAAGAAGCTCGTACGCTACCTGCTGGCAGGCCTGGAAGGGGACGCCGGTGGCCGTGCGTGTAATCCGGACACGGACCCGGGCACCATCGAACACATCCTCCCCGAAAACCCCGGCGACTTCTGGAAGACCGACTTTCCTGCGTCACAGTGGGAACGCAGCGTCTACCGCCTCGGCAACCTCACCCTGCTGGAGGCGCCCACGAACCGGCAGATCGGGAATGGAGACTATCCGGCCAAGGCTGCTGCCTATGCCGCCAGCAACTATGCCCTGACCCGCGCCATTCCCGCGATAGCGCCGGAGCACTGGTCCCCGGAGTTGCTGGACGCACGTCAAGCCAGGCTGGCAGCCCGCGCCCTGCATCTGTGGCGGCTGGACTTCGCATAGGACGGCGTTCGGGCTGGAACGTGGGCAGGGAACTCCCGGCGCACTCAGCGAAATGCAGCGCATCCGCCGGTGACGTCTGAAACCCTGCGCCCTCCGCGTTGTCCAAGTACTCCGGGATAGGCTTGGGCGCAGTAGACAGGTCCGGAGCACAGGACGAAGGGAAAGCGGGAAGCACGGATGCAGCAACGAGGCTCGCGGGCGAAGGGTGTCGGCAGTGCGGCGGGGTTGGGGCTCCTGGGGGTATGCCTGGCGGCGATGCTCGGTGCGGGGGGGATCCTTCCCGCAGCGCGGGCGGAGGTGGGTCGCGCCCCGGCGGTGGACTACGATCGCGACATCCGCCCGATTCTCGCGGACAACTGTTTCGCGTGCCACGGATTCGACCCGAAGCAGCGGCAGGCCGGGCTGCGCCTGGATGTACCGGAAGGAGCCTTCGCGGCGCTGAAATCCGGAAAGCACGCGGTCGTGCCCCGCAATCCCGGCGCCAGCGAGATGGTGCGGCGCATTTTGCTCAAGGACGGCTTGAAGATGCCGCCGGCGGCGAGCGGCAAGCAGCTCAAGCCCGAACAGGTCGCCGTCTTACGCCGTTGGGTCGAGCAAGGCGCGCCCTATTCCCAGCACTGGGCTTTCGTGGCGCCGAAGCGTCCCGCGGTGCCCCGCGTGCAGCCGTCTGCCTGGGTCCGCAACCCGATTGATGCCTTCGTGCTGGCACGCCTGCAGCGGGAAAAGCTGCCGCCGTCTCCGGAAGCGGATCGCCGCACGCTCGCCCGCCGCCTGAGCCTGGACCTGCGCGGGCTGCCTCCGACCCTCCGGGAAGTGGAACAGTTCGTCGCGGATCGTCGCCCGGATGCCTACGAGCGCCTGGTGGATCGCTTCCTCGCTTCGCCCCACTATGGGGAACGGATGGCGCTGAAGTGGCTCGATCTGGCCCGCTATGCGGACACTCACGGCTACCACATTGACAGCCACCGGGACATGTGGCTCTGGCGTGACTGGGTGATTGACGCCTTCAACCGCAACCTGTCGTTCGACCGGTTCACCATCGAGCAACTCGCCGGGGATCTCCTCCCGAATCCAACCCTGGAACAGCGGATCGCCACCGGGTTCAACCGCAACCATCCGATCAACTTTGAGGGCGGCGCCATCCCTGAGGAGTACCAGGCCGCGTACATTTTTGACCGGATTGACACCACCGCGACCACCTGGCTGGCGTTGACCATGCGCTGTGGGCAGTGCCACGACCACAAGTACGACCCCTTCACCCAGAAGGAGTTCTACCGGTTTTATGCCTTCTTCCACAACGTGCCGGAGCAGGGCCTGGATGGGCAGCGGGGGAACGCGCGGCCTTTTCTGAAGGTGGCTTCCACCGAGCAGCAGGCAAAACTGGCCGAGTACGCGGAGCGCATCCGGTCGCTGGATGCGGACCTGAAGGCGGCGGCCGCACGGCAGGCGGGGAACCTGGCCGCCTGGGAACAGGAAGCCGGCAGCGGGCTGGATCGCATGCCGCCCATCACCGCCGGGCTCACCGCCTACTTTCCGTTGGACGAGGCGGAGGGCGCCGACATTCGGGAGGAGGCGGGCCGCCAGCAGGGCGCGCGCATCCGTGGGGACGTACTGCGCGACGCCGGCAAGTTCGGGGGCGCCGTGAAGCTGGATGGACGCAATTACGTAGACCTCGGCAACATCGCCGCCTTCGACCGCACCGATTCCTTCTCCTACGGCGCCTGGGTGCGCCCCGCCGGGCGCGAGGCGATGACCGTCCTCTCGAAGATGGACGACGGGGCCGGGTTTCGCGGTTGGGACCTCTACCTGCAGGACGGCAAAGTCTACGCGCACCTGATCCACGACTGGGAGAAGGACGCGATCCGGGTGAACACGAAGGCGCAGATTCCTTTGAACGAGTGGACACACGTCTTCGCCTCGTACGACGGTTCCAGCAAGGCTGTAGGGGTGCGCCTCTTCGTGAACGGGGTTCCCGTCGAACTGGAGCGGACGCACGACCGCCTCACCAGCACGTTTCGGACGGAGCGCCCGGTGCTGGTGGGGCGGCGCAATCCGGCTGCCCCATTCCGCGGATTGGTGGATGACGTGCGGATCTATGGGCGGGAGGTGGCGCCGGAGGAAGTGCGGCAGTTGGCGGGACCGGACGGAACGATCCGTCGTATCTTGCAAACAGAAGCCGGGAAGCGCTCGCCGGCGGACACCGAGGCCCTCCGCCGCTACCTGCTGGAGACCCGGGACGAAGAGTACCGGACTAAGGGCCCGGAACTGGTCGCGACCCGGCAGCGCCAGGCCGAAATGGAAGCAGCGATCCCTACCGTCATGGTGATGGAGGAGCTGCCCAAGCCGCGCGAAACGCATGTCCTCGTGCGCGGCCAGTACGACAAGAAGGGCGAAGTGGTGACCGCCGGGTACCCGAGCGCCCTCGCCGGCGGGAGCGATTCCGCTTCCTCGGACCGGCAGCCGTCTCGCCTGGACCTCGCTCGGTGGCTGGTGAGTCCGAATCATCCGCTGACGGCACGGGTGGCGGTCAACCGGTTCTGGGAGCAATACTTCGGCCTCGGGCTGGTGCGCACGGCGGAGAACTTCGGCACGCAGGGGGAGCGCCCGAGCCATCCGGAGTTGCTGGACTGGCTGGCGACGGAGTTCATCCGTACCGGCTGGGATATGAAGGCGTTCCAGAAATTGATCGTCACTTCGGCCACCTACCGCCAGGTCTCGCGCCTGCGCCCCGATCTCCAGCAACGCGATCCGGAGAACCGCCTGCTGGCCCGCGGACCCCGCAGCCGCCTCCCGGCGGAACTGATCCGCGATCAGGCACTGGCCGTGAGCGGTCTGCTGGCGCCCAAAATCGGGGGGCCGTCCGTCAAGCCCTACCACCCGGCCGGCGTCTGGGAGGAACTCGCGTTCGGCGGCAATTTCACGGCACAGACCTACGTGCAGGACCACGGGGAGGCGCTCTACCGCCGCAGCTTGTACACCTTCTGGAAACGCACCTGCCCGCCGCCCTCGCTCACCACGTTCGATGCACCCGACCGTGAGTTTTGTATGGTGCGCCGCCTCACTACAAACACGCCCCTCCAGGCGCTTGTGCTGATGAACGACCCAACCTACGTGGAGGCGGCCCGCAAGCTCGCCGAACGCCTCCTCACCGAGGTCGCCGCGACCCCGGAGGATCGCATCCGCTACGCCTACCGCCTGCTGCTCGCCCGCACGGCCACGAACACCGAGGTGCAGGTCCTGCGCGACATCTACCGGGCTCAACTCGAACGCTATCGTAAGGACCCCGAAGCAGCCGGAAAGCTCACCAGCGTGGGTGAGTCCCCGCGTAATGAGCGCCTGGACGTGGCAGAACACGCGGCGTGGTCCTCGGTGGCGGGGGTGCTGTTGAACCTGGATGAGGTAATCACCAAGAACTGACGCGAGACTCACGTTCGCAGCGATTGCCGGCGGAGCACGGGAGCGCGAGGGTCCCACGCCTTGCTATGGTGAACCGGGTCGTGCGGATGCAACGCAGTCGCGAGCACAGTGCGCGGGAAAACAACCTGGAACCGACTCAGCGCGAAGGGACCTCGCCGAACTGACGCGCACTCACGAAACCCCGGCGCGTGCTTGCGGTGCTACCTGACCCGCAAGTACGCGTGAATCGGGCATCTCCTCACGACAGACGGGCCGGCATCGGTGGTTCGAGGGCAGACCGGAGAGCTTTCCGTGTCGCTGCCTGGCATCACAACGAGGTCTTTACCGGATCTGGTGGGCGTGCAGACGAAAACAGCCACCAAGCGAGACCAATGGCGCCGCTTCGACCGTCGCGGAAGGCAGTATGCCGCACCTCCACGACGACAAGATCGGAGCGGTTCGCGTCACCATCCCACCATCACGGTGTGTCTATCCATCATGTAGATCAACTCGTTATTGCGGTTCCAGGAGGCAGCCCTGGCAAATAGGGAACTCGGTATCTTCAGCCTGCACTCAGAACACAAGGCGCCTGTCTCGTTGCCATCTCCCCGTTCCAACGTATTGGAATTGGCCGCCCTGCCTCCGCGTGGTAGACGATCCGGATTCCTTTCATTTCCCCCGGGGGCGCAGTCGCTCAGTTATTCGGCCGAATCCTGTGCCGGCGTGCTGTGCTGTCTTCCAACTCATCTCCCGGGCTGGCGGGCCGAAGCCAGAGGTAACTTCGGCCTGCCCCGGTTTTGCCGTTCTCCCACGTAGGGGGTCGCTGCCAGGGATGACTTCGACCCGCCTCGGGACTGTGGTTCAGCGGCGACTCCGGTCGGTCCCGCGGACGCAAAAGAGATGCGTGCCGATCCGCACGAAGAAGGCGCCATCCACCCCGGCCACGCCGTACACACAGGGGTCCAGCGGGCCGTAGCTCGCCCGTGCCCCGTCACCGCCCTCACCGGGGCGGCCCCCTTCACGACCGCCGGGGCGGCCGCCGCCCGGCCTTCCGCCGGGACCACCGGCGCCCATCGGGCGCGGCGGCGGGGTGTAGTCCAGCTTCGGGGTCGGAGCGTCTCCGGCTTCCCACAGGAGGTTGGTGCCTACCTTCTCAAACACCGGCCCGGCCCGCACCACGGTGGTCATCCCGTTCTTGCAAAAGAAGTAGACGTAGTCCCCCGCCGCCACCGGCGGCGCCCAGCATGGACCGTCGATCCGTTCCGAGTACTTCTCCTCCCCGGTCGCAGCGTCCACGCAGAACACTACGCCGGTCGGGTTCACGGAGTAGATGAGCCCACGGTGCAGCGTGGGGCTGCCGTACTCGCAGACGGCGCGCTTCCCTTCCCAAACGACATCAACGATGGGGCGCCCGTCGCGTTCCGTCAGACGGAGCGCCATATTGGACTGGGCTGGGGTGCGGGCCGTTCCCCCGCCGCGCGGGCCCCGAGGCACCGCCGCTCCGATGATGATCTGGTCCCCGAAGGCCACCGGCGACGGGATGTGGTTTCCGGTCACCCCGTCCACCTTCCAGAGTTCGGCGCCGGTGCCCGCGTCATAGCCCTGCACATCCCCCGAGGAACTGACCACGACCACCTCGCGCCCGTTCTGCCGGGTCACAATCGGGGAAGTCCAGGACATCCGGGAGGGGCGGGGTGTCTTCCAGAGCGTCTTTCCTGACTTCTTGTCCACCGCGATCAGGTAGGAAGGACCTTGGTGGTCCACCAACAGGATCACCGCCTCCCGAGTGTGGGTCGGCGAACAGCCCAGACCGTGCCCGTTCTGAAACGCTCCGTACTCTTGAAACAGCGGCCGGTGCCATTCCACCCGTCCGTCCTTCGTGGCCAGGCGGAAAAGGTCCCCGCTCTCAAAGAACAGGTAGAGGGCATTTCCCTCTGCGATGGGAGTGGGGGCGGCGCGGCCCACCATTTCGTGACTGTCGCCCGGTGTGGTAGCGGGCAACTGTTGCCGCCAGACCTCGCGTCCCGTGCGGGGATCCAGGGCCAGCGCGAGGAAGTGCTCCCGCTTGCGTCCCGGCGCCGCGGTGACAAAGACGCGGTCCTTTTGCACCGCCGGCTGAGATTGTCCGTAGCCCGGGAGTTCTGCTTTCCACGCGATCCCCGCCGTGGGCGACCAGTGGAGCGGGAGGGAGCGGGCTTGGATGGATTGGTTGCCCCCGTTCCGGAACCCGCTCCAGACGGTAGAGGGGCCGGCGGCGAGGAAGGCAGTCAGGGTGACGGCCGCGTACAGTGGTGGTACCATGTGAGAGTCTCCGTGAGCCGGGAGCCTGCCGACTGCGTGGTGGTGTTCCACTCGGCGAGGCCCGGCCCTATACAGTGTGTATTAATTATACACGACCGAGTACCTCGTGTCCGGCTGGAGAGGCGGAACAACTCGCTACGGGCAGCGCCAGACCGCAACGCGGCCCTCCGCCGTTCCGAGGGCCAGACTGCCGCCTGTGGGGGACCAGGCGATTCGGGTGATCTCCCCGGAAGTCGCCCCACTGGACACCAGGCGGCTACCCCGAGCCGGTCTCCAGCAGCAGAGCTTCCCTTCCTGATCCCCGGAAGCCGGGAGATCGCCGGATGGCTGGTAAGCCAGCGCGGTCACCCGGCCCGCGTGCCCCTCCAATTGGAGGGGGCGAGAGTTGGCGGGTCCACGCCCGGCAGAGTCCCAGACGGGCACCGTATCTGCTCCGCCGGTGGCCAGGAAACGGCTCCGCCGTTCCCAGGCCAGGTGTTTGATCTTCGGCCGGTACCCTGCATTTCCAGATCGGCGCCACGTGACGGCCTCCAGGGGCCCAGGCAAGTCCGGTCACGTAGTCGGCGACGTCCGCGCACCAGCGTTCCAGGCACGCTGTGCGCAAGATCAACGGTCGGCCAGGCATGTGCGAAACTCCCGCGTGAGTTCCTCCCGGTCCAGATTTCGTCCGATGAATACCTGTTGATTGTGTCGGGTCTCCCCAGGGCCTCACGGTCGTTCCGGTTGCCCATCGAAGAGCATGTGAACCCCCTGAAAAACGAAACGCTCCGGCTGACCCCGCAGGCTGAGTACTCCCTTCATACGGAAGATGTCCGTGCCTCGGGTGCGCAACAGTCTTCCGAGCCAGTCGTTGAGGCAGTTCGGATCGAGATCACCCGTTTCCGAAATCCCCACCGAGGTGACGGTGGCATCGTGCTCATGGTCCGAGGCGTACTCCACCGGGTCCCGGGCTCCAACACCTGCCCCGACTGCCACACCTCCAGTGCAAACTCGGACGGCAGGTGCTCCGTAAGGAGGGCGTACTCTCCGGCCCGCGGGGCGGTTACCGGGAACCGTCCTTCCTCCGGCCCGAAGCAGAGGGTGAACATCTGTGCGCCGGGAGTCAGGGCCTCTCCGAGCCGCGCTACGGTTCCGTCCTCAGAGAACAAGAGGCGGAGGAGATCTCCTCCTCGGCTCCGATCACGAGTTCGTTTCGGAAATACACATTGTCATATCTATCCGGGGAAACACTGGCCTGTTGGGGGCTGACAAATGCGAGTTAGTTGTGTATACTAGTGTGTATACCAGTGCTCCGGCGCCGGAACTTCCGGCGCCCTTCTCTCTCCGCTGCCATGCGATACCTATTCGGTCCGAACCAGGTGCGTGCGTGGGCGCGAGCGGTCCTGCTGGCCTTCGTGCCGGTCCTGCTCGCGCTCCCGTTCGCCCATTCGCACGCCGGCTGTGGGCATGGCGGTGCGCTGTCGTCGCGCGCCGCGACGCTCTCCGCCTCGCTGGATGTCGGGCCCGCGCCCGACCATCCGGCCTGCGCGGCCTGTGATCTGGAGCACGGCACGGCGGGGGCCTGCCTGCCCCCATCCGTGGCGTTCTTGCTCCCTCACGAATCCCGAGCGGCAGCCGTAACTGTCGTCCGTCTCGGCTCCACCCGACCGCCTTCGGTCTCTCTCGGTCGCGGCCCTCCGCCGGCGATCGCGGGATAGTGCGGGAGACCCTGTGGCGGATTCCGTCTGAACCGGTCGTCCGGTAGACGCTGCTTCCTGCCGAGAGTGCTCCCCCTGGTGCCCAGCGGCGCTCCTTACCTCAGGTTGTCTCTCCTCACTGCGTGCGGAGGCAACCGGCAGGACCGGGCGTCCGCCGTCCCTCGCGCCACATTCGCATGTGTCGGACTCGGTTCGTACCCCAGTCACTTCGCGCACTGTGCCGCGGCGAGATCCCTCACCGGACGTATTTTCTTCCGGCTTCTGGGACTCGTGCTCCCCTGCCCAACCACTTCGCTCCCCTTCCGGGCGCGAAGGCCCGGATGTACACGCCACAGGGCGCTCCGCATCCGGCCGTCTGGAAACCGGACACACCATGCTCACGCACAGCCGCCGGGGGTTCACCCTGATCGAACTCCTCGTCGTAATTGCCATCATCGCCATCCTCGCTGCAATCCTCTTCCCGGTCTTCGCCGCGGCCCGGTCGAAGGCGCGCCAGGCGCAGGGCCTCTCCAACCTCCGCCAGATGGGCGCCGCCCTCCGCATGTACGTGGATGAGTACGACGGCGAGATGCCCCGGCACGCCTACGGGAACGCCGGCCCCGGAGCGGGCGCGTATCAGTGGCCGCACGCCATCCAGCCGTACATCAGGAACTGGAACGTGTTCGTCTGTCCGAACGGGCCCCAGTTGAACGGCATCGCCCGCTTCAACGGGATTGACTTCGGCGCCTACCAGAGTCGCTCTGACCTGCCCCGGGACGGTCGCTACATCGGGTACGCCGTCAACCTGAACTATCACCAGCACAGCTCCAACCCGGCCGTGACTTGGCACCCCACGGGCAAACACGAAACGATGATTGAGGACGTGGCGGGCACGATCCTCATCCTGGAAAACACCGGTTCCCCCTGGCAGGCGGTATGGGCCGCCACTGGTCCGCCCGTGGGTGGACCGTACCTTCCGGCGAGTGCGGACTGGATGCGGCAACTGGATCCGCTGACCGGAGTGCGCATTGCCCGATCCTCGGATGGCGTGGACCTGCTGTTTTGCGACGGTCATGCCAAGTGGATGGCCCCGGACGAGGCGTTCGCCCGCCGACCGTCATCCCGGGGGGTGGTCGCATATCGCTACACCATCTTCCAGGACTAGCTGCACCACACCGGTCTCCGGACCCGGCGCCCGCTGCGCCGGGTCCGGGACTCACCCCAGGAGTCACGATCATGTCCGGCAAGAAGCACGACAACGAGCCGCGGAAACCCGCAGGCTGGAATCGACAACAGGCCCAGCATCTGCTGAGCCGCGCCGGTTTCGGGGGATCCCCGGCCGGCGTCGAGGCGCTGCGCAAATTGGGGCGCGAAGGGGCCGTAGACCATCTGCTCCGCTATCCCCAGACAGCGCGGAGCGAGGCGCGCCCGACCTGGGTGCGAGAACCGTGGGTGGATACCGAGGCGCGCCTGCCCGGCCTTTCGCGGGAGGAGCAGACGAAGCGGCATGTCGCCACCCGCATTCGCTACCGCCAGGAGATGGACGATTTGCGGGCTTGGTGGCTGAAGCGCATGGTGAAGACGGAGCATCCGCTGCAGGAAAAGCTGGTACTCTTCTGGCACTGGCACTTCCCGACGGCGCAGGCAAAAGTGTTCATCTCGCAAGCACACTTCGTCCAGAATGAGCTGTACCGGACCCACGCCGCCGGCAACTTCCGCACTCTGGTGCGGGCTGTCACGCTGGACCCGGGCATGTTGCTGTACCTGGACGGGAACACCAACACCGCCGGGCGCCCGAACGAGAACTATGCCCGGGAGTTGATGGAACTGTTCACCCTCGGCATCGGCAGCTACACCGAGCCGGACGTCCGGGAGGGCGCCCGGGCACTGAGTGGCTGGAAGCTGGAAGGTCTCACGCCGCGCTTCCAGAGCGCAGAGCACGACGCCGGCGACAAGACCTTCCTCGGGCGGCGCGGTGCTCTGACGTGGGAGGACGGGTGCGATGCCTGCCTGGCCCACGCCGCGAGCGCTCCGTTCCTCTGCGGAAAGTTGGTGCGCTATTTCGGGGTCGCCGATCCGCAGGGCACTCTGACAGCCCGCCTCGCCCACACGCTCCAGTCCGAGAACTGGGAGCTGACGCCGGTGTTGCGAGAACTGCTTCTTTCTCCGGAGTTCTACTCGGAAGAAACATGCGGAAGCCAGATCAAGTGCCCGGTCCAGTTGCTGGTCGGGGCGCTCCGTGCCCTGGAAGTGGACTTCACTCCGACCCTTCCGCTCGTCCAGGCGCTGAACCTGATGGGGCAGGATCTGTTCAACCCGCCGAACGTCAAGGGCTGGCTCACGGGACGGGACATGATCACTACCGGTACTCTGATGGCCCGCTACCATCTGGCGGACCTGCTGGTGGACGGGCGAATCCCGGACGGCGTGGGGCCGGTGGCCCCGGAACGGCAGCGCGTCATGCGGCCCAACGAGGCGACGTTGCGCACCGGCGCGGTGAACGCCCTGCTGGCCCAGGGACAGGAAGCAGAAGCCCGGGATCAGCACGTCAAGGTCCGCTTCGATCCGGCGGGACTC
>SXGS01557988.1_pt1 | contig 19125 bp, 12 predicted proteins | sample 3174681 | NCBI WGS metagenome assembly SXGS01 (sample SAMN11356861, study PRJNA531348) | freshwater metagenome | isolation source: freshwater sample F1-80 | place: China: Fuxian Lake, Yuxi | collected 2017-12-25 | reverse complement strand
GCTCAAGACCGCCGAGGTGCTGGAGCTGTTCCACCGCGCCAAGGAGTTCGGGCTCGCCGTCGACAACCCGCGCGCCGATTTCCCGGCGGTGATCCAGCGCAGCCGCGACGTGTCCCAGAAGATCTCCAAAGGCGTCGCGTTCCTGCTGCGCAAGAACAAGATCGAGCACGTCGCCGGCACGGCCAAGCTGCTCCCGCGCGCCGGTGCCTGGCAGCCGCACCAGGTCGAGGTCGAGCTGGGCGGCGGCGGCACCCGCACGCTCAAGACCAAACACGTCATCCTCGCCACCGGCGCGCGGGCCCGCGCCCTGCCCGGCATGGTGCTCGATGGCGAGCGCATCATCGAGTACCGCAAGGCCATGACCCTACCGGCCCAGCCGAAGACGATGATCGTCATCGGCGCCGGCGCCATCGGCGTCGAGTTCGCGTCGTTCTACCGCGCGCTCGGCACCGAGGTGACCATCGTCGAGTACCTGCCCAGGATGGTGCCCAACGAGGACGCCGAGGTCTCGGCCGAGCTCAAGAAGGCGTTCGAGCGAAAGGGCATGAAGCTCTTCCTGGGTCACAAGGTGACGTCGGCGAAGAACGCCGGTGACCGCGCGACGGTCACCATCGAGCCGGCGAGTGGAGGCGAAGCGAAGACCCTCGAGGCCGACGTGCTGCTCTGCGCGGTCGGCATCTCGCCCAACACCGAGGGCCTCGGCCTCGACGCCCACCAGGTCCCGCTCGATCGCGGCTTCATCAAGGTCGACGACCGGCTCTCCTGCGGCGACGGCCTGTGGGCCATCGGCGACGTGATCGGCCGCGGCCTGGCCCACACCGCATCGGCCGAGGGGGTCTTCGTCGCCGAGCAGATCGCCGGACATCCGACTCGCGCCGTCGACTACACCGCCATCCCGGCCTGTACCTACTGCCACCCCGAGATCGCATCGGTGGGTCTGACCGAGGAGAAGGCCAAGGCCGCCGGCGTCCCCATCAAGGTCGGCCGCTTCCCGTTCCGCCCGCTCGGCAAGACGATGGCCGCCAGCGAGTACCCCGGCTTCGTGAAGACCATCTGGCACGCCGAGACCGGCGCCCTGGTCGGAGCCCACCTCATCGGCCCCGCCGTCACCGACCTGATCGCCGAGCTAACCCTGGCCAAGACCACCGAGGTCAACGTCGACTCGCTCATCTACACCATCCACGCCCACCCTACCTTCGCCGAGGCGATCAAGGAAGCGGCCGAGGACTCCGAGGGCCACGCCATCCATCTGTGACGGCGGCTCACGCCGTCGAGGCACGACGCGGGCGAATGGCCATGATGCCCACGGCGCCGACCACCTCGGCGATGGCCGCCGGCAACAGCGCGACGGTCGGCAGGGCGCCGTCGGCGATCACGCTGATCAGCCGCCCGACGACCTGGCCGGCGATGAGCAGCGCGCCGATGTCGCCCAGGATCAGCTCGTGGATGAGGTACGCCGCCGCCAGCAGGATCACAGCGTGCGCCAGCCACAGGCCCACGTAGATCGCCCGGAACTCGTTGCGCGCGTCGACGTTGTCGAGCCGGTAGCCGAGACCCTCGGCCATCGCGTCCGGCGCGACCAGCGATCCGATCGCGATGCCGATGAACACCAGCGCCGCGAGCACGAGTGCCACCCGGCGGACGGTCAGGATTCCCATGCGGGCGTTGCTCAGTGGTGGCCGGGGCCGTGCGGGTGCGTGTGGCAGACCCGCTTGTGGTGCTTGCCGCCGCGGTCGTGACAGTGATCGTGCCGATGGCTGGCCGGATGCCCGCCGTGGCGGTGCGCCGGACTGGTGCGAACGACGCAGCCAGCGGAACCGAGCGCGACGACCAGCGCGAGCACAGAGATCCCGAGCTTCATGTTGTCCTCCCTGGCGACGATCGTACCAGATCGTCTAACCGCGGACCGGCCGCGTTCACGCCCGCGCGATGTTCGACATGATCGCGCTCACCATCTCGTCCCACACCCCGGGTGGCATGTGGTGGCCCATGCCGGGCACGACGTGGAGGCGGGCGCCGGGGATAGCCTTGGCGGTGGCGCGGCCGGCGGCGAGCGGGATCAGCGGATCTTCGGCGCCGTGGAAGACCAGCGTGGGGGCGCGCACGCGACCCAGCGCCTTGGTCCGGTTGCCGGACGCGCAGATCGCGGCGAAGTGGCGGAGAAAACCGCGGGGATTGCTGCCGCGCTCGAAGGCCAGGCGGCCGAGACCGCGCATGGCGTCGGCGTCGACGGCATAGCTGGAGCCGCCCAGCGCGGTGAAGACCTCGACCGCGCGCGCGGCGGCGGCGTCGGCGGTCTTGGGCGGCGGCGAGAACAGGGTCTTGAGCGCGCGCGGCCGGGTGGTGATCAGGAACCGACGCGACCCCGGGCTCGACATGATCGACGTCATCGACGCGACCCGAGTCGGGTGCTCGATGGCCAGGTGCTGGACGATCATGCCGCCCATCGAGCAGCCGACCACGTGGGCCTTGTCGAGGCGCAGGTGATCGAGGAGCGCGATGGCGTCGCGCGCCATGTCCGACAGCGTGTATGGCGCGTCGACGCGCAGGCCGGCGAGGCGGCGCAGCATGGTCTCGCGCAGCGGCGGCACCGGCAGGTGATTCAGCCGCGACGACTGACCGATGTCGCGGTGATCGAAGCGGATGACCTGATGGCCCCGGGCGGCAAGCCGTGCACACAGCCGATCGTCCCAGAAGATGCGCTGGGCGCCGATGCCCATGACCAGCAGGAGCGGCGCGCCCTGCCCCATCACGTCGTAGGCGATCTCCACCTCGGGCGCGACGGTCAGAGTGCCGCTGGTCCAGGGGCTCGCACCCGTTGCCGGCGCGCTCGCGGTCGCGGTCTCGATGGTCACGGCGCCGATGATCCGCTGGCGCTGCCGTCGCCGCCACCCTGACCCGCAAACGGATCCTTGATCTTGATGACCGGCTCGTCGGACCCGGTGCTGGAGCCAGCACTCGAACCATTGCTGGATCCGGCGCTCGAGCCGCTGCTCGAGCCCGATCCGCTGCCCGGACGATCGGGCTTGCCGCCGGGACGATCGGGCTTGCCGCCCGGACGATCGGGTTTACCGCTGGCGCTGCCGCCGCCGGGCCGATCCGGCATGGTCACCGGCCCGTCCTCGGAGCCGCTGCCGGATCCCGATCCGGCCTCCACGCCGGATGCCGATCCGGATCCCGCTGACGCGCTGCCCGCGCCGGCCACACCCGACGCGGTGCCAGCGCCCGAGCCCTTGCCGGGCACCTTGCCGCCGGGGCGGCCCTTCTGCGGCACCACCTCGACCACCGCCGGCTCCGATCCGACCGCGCCGGCCGCGAGCTTCTGCAGCTCCGCCGTGTAGGCCAGATCCTCGTTGGGGATGAGCTCGATCATCTTGCCGCCGTGACCGGCCAGCGCGAACGAGTAGCGACGAGGATCGCGCGAGCCCGGCAGCACCACGTCGTAGGGAGTCTTGCCGAGCAGCTCCTTGGTCGTCATGTCGGTGATGTCCGCGCCCTGGGGCACGCTGTCGAGCTTGATCGTCACCTGCGCCGGTAGCGCGCTCTCGATCACCGCACCGGCGTCGGCGACGAGCGCCGGCTGCGGGGTCGGCGTCGTCTTCTTGCCACCCAGGGCCACCGCCGCCACCGCGACGCCGCCACCCAGCACCAGGGCGCCGGCCAGGAGCCACGGCCACATCGGCTTGCTCGCCGCGACCGGGACCGGGAAGTCCTCGACCGGGACCTGGAGGTTGCCCTTCCACTCGGTCTTGTTGCGCATGCCGGTCGGCGGCCGCGACTCGATGCGGGGCACGCGCACCTCGGCGATCGGTTGCGCCGCCTCGCCGTGGATGTAGCGGATGGCGTTGGCCATCTCGTCGACGGTCTGCCAGCGCTCGGTCCGGCTCTTGGCCAGCGCCTTCATGACCACGCCCTCGAGCTCGAGGGGCGCGCCGATCTGCTGGAGGATGGGTGCGCCGATCGGCGGCGGCGGCTCGGTCAGATGCAGGCTGAGGATGCCCATGAAGTTCTCGGCTTCGAAGGGCACGCGGCCGGTGCAGAGCTGGTAGAGGATGCAGCCCATGGCGTAGATGTCGACGCGATGGTCGACGTTGTCGCCGCGAGCCTGCTCCGGTGACATGTACTCGGGTGTGCCGAACAACATGCCGGTGCGGGTCAGCTTGCGATCACCCTCGCTGACCTCGGTCAGCTTGGCGATGCCGAAGTCGAGCAGCTTGACGAAGTCCTTGTGACCGAGCCACTCGACCAGGTAGATGTTCTCGGGCTTGAGGTCGCGGTGGACGATGCCCTGCCCGTGCGCCGCCGACAGCGCCGCGCAGATCTGGAGGAAGATCTTGCGGCTGCGCTCCCACGGCAGGCGGGTCTTGGCCAGCCGCGCCCGCGCGATCTCCTCGTGCAGATCGTGGCCGTTGAGCAGCTCCATGGCGAAGAAGACCAGGCCTTCACCGGCGGTGCCGAAATCGGAGATGTCGATGACGTTCTCGTGGCGGATGCGCGAGGCGGCCTTGGCTTCCTGCATGAAGCGCTCGACCAGGTCGGGCTTGCGTGCGAACTCGCCGTGCAGGACCTTGAGCGCCACCGCCTTCTCGAGCACGGTGTGCTGGGCCAGGTACACCGCCCCCATGCCGCCCTCGCCCAGCTTCTTCTGCACCAGGTAGCGGCCGGCGAGCACCTGGCCGACGAGCGGATCGACCGCCGGCACGAAGCTCGGCGGCGGTTGCGCCGGGAGGGCGGCGACGTCACCGGGCTTGGTCGAGTCGCCCCAGGTCGGCGAGCCGGTGGTGATCGGCCCCGGCATGCCCGGCGCGGGCGTGGCGACGGGAGCCACCGCGCCATGAGCACCCGTGCCGACGCGCGTCACCACGCTGGGCACGGGCGCGCCGAGCTGGGTCTTCTTGTCGTTCGACACGGTGTCTTAGCCTACCACCATCCGGCGGGACGTCAGCGTTTCCTCGACGCGGCGGCCTCCTCCTCGGCGAGCTCCACCCCCCGGATCATCGCCGAGCAGACGTGCTGGACGTAGTCGATCCGCACCATCCGGTCGACGGGACTGGTCGGGACACCGCCGATGCCCCTGGCCTTGGCCACGACCGCGTAGTCGTTCTCGTCGCGGATCTGCTGGCGCAGGAGATAGTGGAGCGTCTCCAGGATGTCCTGTCGCAGCTTCCGATCGGGCTTTCCGTGGTAACGGCCGAGCAGGTAGGTGGAGATGCGCGCCTCGCTGTGCGACCCGGCCGGCGTGTTGTGCGGCATCACGAACGGCGTCATCACGTGCGAGCCGACCAGGTCAGGCTGGTCGGGACGCTCGCCGGGATGGGGCTGGGTGTCGCCCCAGAACCTGGCCAGGCCGTTACAGAAGTCGAGCCAGGCCGCCTTCTTGACATACGGCGCCAGGGCCTCGGCCGAGATGCAGGTCCAGTGCTCCTCGCCGTACAAGAAGCCGCCGACGAAGAAGTCGTACCAGCCGACCAGCCAGTCGAGCGCCTTCTCGCTGGCCTTGGCGTAGCGCTCGTCGCCGGTGACCTCGTACATGCGGGCCAGCGCCAGCGCTGCCTCGCCGGAGAAGTAGAGATCCATCGCCTTGTCGTCGACCTTCTGGGTCTTGACGTTGTAGCGATGGCGGAACGAGCCGTCGGAGCGCTGCATCCACAGCATCCAGGAGCTGAGCTTGGTGGCCAGCGGCAGGTAGCGAGTGTCGCCGGTAGCGCGCTGGAACTCGGCGAGCGCGACCACGCCGAGCGCGGTCGAGCCGAGGTTGGTCCATTCGGCGCCCTTGTCGATGATGCAGTTCAGCTCGGTGCCATCGGGCAACGTGCGGGCGCAGCCGCCGGCCAGCACCAGGTCGTTCATGTGGGCGAAGGCGCGCTCGATGGGCTCGCGCAGCCACGGCTCCTTGGTGATGCGATAGGTCTCGGCCAGGAAGTAGGTGGTGCCACAGTGGCGGGGCAAGCTGTAGGCGCCGGGCTTGAGCGGATCGGTCGCCGTGCCGGTGGTGAGGTTCTGCTCGTAGATGTAGCGACCGTTGGGGCCGAGGTGGTCGACGAGGTAGCGGGCGCCGTCGAGCGCGGCGGTGCGCAGGATCTCGGGGGTGACCGGCGGCCCGTCGGGCAGGCCACGATAGAGCGGCAGCGGCGGCTTGGTGCGATCGGGCGCCTCGACGAAGGCGTCGGTGCGGAAGCGGTAGTAGCGGCGGTCGCGCAGCTTCCACGTCGCCGGGGTCATGGCGGCACGGGTGGCGAGGATCTGATCGGCCTTGACGAACTCCACGCCCATGCCGATCTCCGGCATGAGCGAGGTCAGCGGCTTCTTGGCCAGCAGGCCGAGCAGGAACATCTCGTCGGGCATGAGCAGGTGACTCGCGGCCGGGTCACGCGCGACCTCGACGCCCAGGCCCTCGACGCCGGGATGAAGCGCGACCAGCTGGAGCACAGCGTGATCGCGCTCGATGGGGCCGCGGCCGACGACGACATCGACCTTGATGTCGGCGGCGGCGCGCTCCTCGGGCCTGAGGTGGATGAGGGCCTGGTGTTTGTCCATCAGCGCCGCGGCCGCCGCCGTCGCTGCGGCGACGGTGGAGCCGTAGCCATCGAGTCGCGCGAGCATGCGTCCCTCGAGCAGCACGGTGGCCGCGACCGGGCCGTCGTTGGGCAGGCGGCGGGTCAGCTCGCGGTGCTCGGGCGCCGTGAAAGGGCGCTTCTCGAGCGCGGCGCGCAGGGTCGTCATCACCGCGGTGCGGGCCTCGGCGCCGAGCCGGGGCGGCACCGAGATGCGCCAGGTGCCGTAGACGTGCCAGACGATGGCCAGGAAGACCAGCGTCGGCAGCGTCCACACCGCGGCCAGGGCGAGCGCGCGGCGGCGGGTCATGCGCCGCCCCAGATCGGCGGCAGCCCGAACGAGCGCCGGCCGGCGCGGGTCATCACCCACTTGAGCTGGAGCGCCGGCAGGGTGGCGGCGAACTGCACCACGAACGCCGTCGACAAGATGACGCCGGAGGCCGCCGCCTTGCCGAAGGCGCCGTAGACCCCGGACAGGTACGACGCCGTCACCAGCAAGAGGATGATGAAGGCCACCGTCCACAGCAGCATGCCGGTGCCGCCGACCACCACGGCGATCCATCCCAGGCGGCGCGAGACCATGGTCCCGATCGCCATCATCAGTGTGCAGATGGGGAGGATGTAGAGGATGCCGCGGGCCCAGCCGAAGCGGTTGTTGAGCAGATCGCTGAAGGCCCACAGATAGCCGATGGTGAACACCAGATCGGCGCCGACGTAGATCCAGCGGCGCGGATCCTGGCGGGCGGTCAGCGGCGCAACCTGGGCCTGCGGCGACGAGGCCGGCGGCGTGGTGGAACGAGAACCAGACTTGCCGGCGCGAATGCCCTTCTTGCCCATCGGCCCAGACAATACACGCGAGGCCGGGCGTGAACTACTGGACCGTCAGCGAGTATCCGCCGGTCGCGCCGTTGTAGCCGAGGACCTCGACGGTGCCGCCGGCGGGGACGTTGACCTGCTCGGTGTCGCCGGTGCCGGCCGACTGGCCCACCCGGGCACCAGCCGCGTCGTAGGCGGCGAGATCCAGATCACCATCGGCGTGGCGGAAGGCGATCCGCACGGTGCGGGCGGTGGTGCTCTTGAACCAGTCGCGGTCGCCGCTGCAGACGCGGAGATCGGCCTGGGTGCCGACGCCGACGGTGGTGGCGGTGGCGCGGCTGTCGTTGGGCTCGAAGCGATCGGTGCACGCGCCGCTGCCGCCGCTGCCCAGCGAGCAGAACGCGGTCTGATCGATGTCGGCGATCGTGTCGCGGGCCACGCCGCGCTGCGGGCAGGCCTCGTCCTCGCTCCACGCCTTCCACGCCGAGCCCTGGCCCATCGCGGTCGCGCGCGCAGCCCAGCGGCCATAGCCGTCGCTCTGGCTCATGAACACGGTCGGCGCGGCGCAGGTGCCGGCGGCCTCGGCGGCCGCGATCTCGGCGTTGGCCTCGGCCATGACGATCTCGTACATGGCCGCGGTGCTGGAGTTCCAGCAGCAGGTCTTGCTCTTGGTGTAGTCGAGCTCGGCGAGGACATAGTCCTCGTCCTTGCGGTACAGGCGGTCGATCTCGGCCTGGCTGGTGCCCCAGGTGCGCGACGAGATCGCGTACAGCTCGGCGAAGGCGCCCTCGCGCCGCTCGCGGGCCGAACACGACGCCGGGTAGTTGCGCAGGTGGCGGCGCGAGTCCTCGATCTGGGCGAGGAGCTCGGTCTTCTGCTGCTCGGGCGAGACCTGGCCGAGGATCTGCTCGAAGCGGGCCGGGCGGGCGGCGATGCGGGCGTAGTCGGTGGAGTTGATCCACGAGGCCTCGTCGCCGCGCATCCAGGTGTTGGTCCAGTAGCCGCCGACGTTCTTGGTCACGCGCCAGCGCTTGAGGCCGCCGCCGAGCTTGGCGTAGTCGATCCCGTCGGCGGAGACGCCGACGCCGCCGGTGTAGTTGTTGGTGAAGTAGCCCTTGGAGGCCACGCCGCTCTCGCGCTTGCCCTGGCGGCGCGGCATCGAGCCCGAGATCATGACCACGTCGAGGTTGCCCTCGCCCAGCGGCAGCACTTCCTTGACCACGAGGGTGTGGCCGATGCCGCTGCGCTGCCAGCGCTCGACCAGGGTGTCGCCGGGGCGGACGGCCTCGGGCACGAGGTTGTACGTGTTGGCGGAATCGGCCAGGTTCATCGAGCCGAGGTAGTTGAGCGCCATCACGGTGAAGTAGGCGGCGCGCTTGTTGAGGTGGATCTCGTCGAGGTAGGTGCCGAAGGCGGCGCCGCCGAACGCGGGCTGGATGTCGTCACCACCCGCGACCTTCTTGCTGCGCAGGGCGGTGTCCTTGGGCCAGCTCGCCATCCACTGCGCGGCCGGCAGCCTGGAGTGGTCGGCGTACTTGATCGCGAACTCGGGGCTCGACGCGTAGCGGCCGTTCGCGGTGCGAACGCCGTTGTGGCCGAAATAGACCCGCTTGCCGGTCGAGTCCATCGACTCCATGAAGAACGGCAGCTCGTACCAGGCCGAGAAGGTGATGCGCAGGAAGATGGACATCTCGGCGCACTCGAGCGACGGCGAGTCGAACGAGCGGCCCCACGGCGTGGTCAGCTTGATGGTCTGCGAGTAGCCGTCGGCGGCGGGGACGAACTCCATCGCGTCGAGCCACGCCGCGTACTTCTGATCCCAGGTCAGGCCCGAGCTCACGCCCCAGGCCAGGCCCGCGAGCCTGGCGTTGGCGGTGTCGGTGTCGTCCCAGGCGTTCTTGGCCGACCACACCTGCGTGCGCGTGGTGTTGGTGGCGACCAGCAGGCCCTTGCGGTACTCGCTGTCTTCTTTGCCCGGCGCCGGCACCGGCTCGAGCGGGCCTTCCATGCCCCACTCGTCGTCGATGTCGCGACCGTCGGTGCCGTCGTCGGCGCAGCCGGCGAGCGCGCCGCCGCCGAGTCCGAGCAGGACGCCGAGGAGCGTGAGGCGGTGGCGGAGGCCGGGGAGGCCGCGGAGGCGGCGGAGCGAAGGAGCGGAGAGCGCGATGCCCATGGTCCGACCAGCAAGAGCAGGAAGCGTGCCGCGGGGTTGGCGCGGAAGCCGACGAGGATGAACCCTGGTTCCGCAGGGTTGGGGGAGCGAGCGGATGGGCCGAGGCGGCGAGTGGTTTCGGCGGCTACTCGCGTGGTCGGGTCGGGAGTTGCCGGGGGACGGGACGGGGGACGGGGTTCGGGGAGCGGGGGACGGGTGGCGGGGGACGGGAGACGGGGAACGGGAGACGGGAGACGGGTCACGGTCGCAGAGCCGGCGGCGGCTGGTATCCTCGGGACATGCTCCAGCGCGAGGTCGAGGCGCCGCGCACGTCGGCGAGCGTGTGGCTGCCGCTGATGGCGCTGGTGTCGGCGGCGATGCTGACGATCGTGAGCGGCATCGCCGTGATGACGCGGAAGCCGCAGGTGCGCGAGGTGCGACTCGAAGAGTCGACGTACGTGAAGATCGAGCCCAGCGTGTCGGTTGACGAGCTGGAGCGGCAGCTCGAGGCCGAGCGGGCGATCGAGCGAGCGCAGCGGGCGTTGTGCGCGGCGAAGGTGCGGCGGGCGCCGGCGGATGGCGACGTGGCGACGTTCGAGGTCTGCGGCAGCGCGGTTCGGCGCTGATGGGGTGGGCTGCGCCGGGTTGGAACGCGAGATGATCGTTTGCTTCGGCCCCGGCACCGGGCCGTTCTCGCCATTGACCGAACAAGAACTCCCCCGACTGGTGAAGCGCCTCCCGGGACCGCTGCCACGACCACCCTCGCCTCCCTGGGACCAGACCGGCGGCTGAGCTACGCGAAGCGATCGATCCTGCCGGCCATCGACTGGGCCTCGGTACCGAGCCCGCCCGCTGAGCCGACGCCGTCCGCCGCCGATCTGCGCTACCGTCGGCGCATGGCGCGTTCTCCTCGTACGCGATTCGCGGCTCCCTTCGTGGTGGTGGTGACGGCGGCGGGCGGGTGCTCGGATGGCAAGCAGAGCGGCGGGACCACGAAGCCCGACCCGAAGCCGGAGTCGCAGATGTCGTGGCGGGTCCGGCGCACGCCCGATGGCTGCCAGGCAGACCAGAACATCAAGTGCCCGCCGCCCGACGTGGCGACGTGCAATCCGCCGGCGCCGATGGCCATGCCCTGCCCGCCCGAGGCCACCGGGGACTCGTTCCTGGTGGTGTCGGCCGACGGCAAGTCCTGCTTCCTCGAGGACGGCACGATCGCCGTGACCTGCCCCAGCTATGACTACCGGCCGCCGCCGCCCGCCGTCGACGCCGGCGTCGTCGCCGCCGCGATGCGCCGCTGGGACATCCAGCGCGGCAAGGCCGACTGCTTCGCGGCCGACGACCCGTGCACGCGCATGCAGCGCAAGCCCGGCGATCCCATCCCGCCCTGCAACCCGCCCGAACCGATCAAGATCGCCTGCCCGCCCGAGCACGTGATCGCGATCGTCGAGACCGCCAAGGACACCTGCGAGACCCACAGCGAAGCGAAATGCGATCCCGGCGTGAAGTGCAACCCACCGTCGCCGGCGAAGGTGGAGTGTCCGCGTTACTGAGCCGACGATGCCTGCCTCGGCCATCGCCGCCGCGTTCGCGTTCACCGCCGCACTCGCGCTCGCCTCCGCACTCGCGCTCGCGGCCTGCGATCGCCCGCGGCCGCTGGCGCGTTTCGAGCGGGTCCGCGACCTGGCCTGTAGCTGCAAAGATCTGCCCTGCGCCGAGGACGCCGAGCGCAAGCTGGCCGGGGCCATCGAGCACGATCGCACGCAGTACGAATCGACCCCGGGCCAGGTGCCGGTCATCCACGCGACCCGGCGCTGCCTGACGACGGCGTGGCGCGCGGCGCAGTCGCCCGCGCTGTTCCTCGCCGAGTCCGAGGCCGACCAGCCGGCTCGCGGCCCTGGCCCCTGCCCCAACTTCCTCGAGGTCGCGCACCGGATCATGACCTGCGATCGGACGCCGCTGTCGGCGCGAACCCGCGTCGCCGAGCAGGTGCTCTCGCTGCGCGCGTTCTGGGACGCCGACGGCAAGCCGCTCAAGGCCGAGCTCGAGCTCTACGACGAATGTCTGTGGCGCCTGTCGAGCACCCTCGGCGTCGAGAACTGCCGGTAGTGAGACGGTCCAGGTCCACGTCGACGTCCACGCTCACGAGATCGTCAACGACCACGATCACGTCCACGACGACGACCACGACCGCGCCCCTCGAGCGGAGTCGAGGTTGCCCGCCGTGGACGTCGACGTGGACCTGGACCTGGACGCTCCGGCGCTCACCTGACCGGTGCCGCTAGCAGCCGGGGCGGGTCGAGGTATCGACCGGCGCGGTCGACGGCAGGATCATGCGCAGGTACGCGTACTCGTCCTCGCAGAACATCGCCGGGCCCTGCCCGTTCAAGATCGCGCGCTCGGCCAGCGGCCGGTCGGCGCCGCCGTCCATGAGCCGGTTGGGTTCGTCACCGAAGTTGTGGAAGCCGTCGCCGAATGGGTTGGCCAGCCCGAGGCTGTGGCCGATCTCGTGGGCGAGCGTGGTGCCGATCAGGGAGCCCATCGCCCACACGGCGCAGCCGATGCGGGTGCGGCGGTCGCTCGACGGGCAGCCCTGGCCGTCGACGGCCGGCAGGCCGCCTATCAGGTCCTTGCTGACGATGATCTCGCCGCGATCGGGGCGGAACGGATCGAACAGATCGTCGACCAGCCTGTCGGCGCCGGGCAGCGAGTCGCCGCTGACCGGGTGCATCGAGAAGCCCATCAGCGACTCGATGAACACGCCGCCGTAGCCGGGATAGCCGTCCTGCTGGGTGAGCGCGTTGACGCCGCCCAGCCGGTCGTGCAGGCGGACGTTGCCGACGTCCTTGCCCGGCGAGTTGTCGTAGCCGAACAGGCCCTGGCCGTTGGGATCGGGGCCATGGATCTCGACCACCGAGAACAGCGCGAAGTCGGTCGGCGCCTCGGTGCGCAGGTCGAGGTTGATCGTGTCGAAGGCGGCGCGGACCACGGCGAGCACGCGGGCGCGGATCGGTTGATCGACCGCGCGCAACCCGAACACGCGCAGGCTCTCGACGTACGACGGCTGGAAGTCGAGGAACACGACCTGCTTGACCGGCGCGATGCCCAGCGTCACCGCCCGGGTCGGTCCCACCACCTGATCGCCCATGTAGCGCACGATGGGCTGGATGGTTCCGGTGAACGAGCCGGTCACCGTGCGCAGGTCGATGGCCATGCCCAGCGCGTCGCTGGGCGAGATCACGTAGCGCACCCGGTTGCCGGTCTCGTACTCGGGGATGAGCAAGAGGTCGACGTTGGCGCCCTGGGGCGCGCCGGTGGGACGGAAGGTTCCGACCAACCGGACCTCGGTCGAGGCGCCAGCCTCGCCGCCGACGAAGCCGCCGCCATCGATGAGCACGTACTGGCCGAGGCTGGCGACCGGCGGCGTGACCTGGAAGATCTGGGCGCTGACCAGGTCGTAGCTGACGGCGATCGGATCGGCGGCGATGGTGTTGCCGCCGGCGTGGCGGTTCTCGACCACCACCTGGCCCATGAACTGGCCTTCGCGGATGCCGGCGATGGCGGGCACGAAGCGGAACGTGGCCAGGTCGCGCGAGTACGGCTCGGCCGGCTGGAGCGAGATGGTCTCCTCGCTGACGGTGCTGCATGACGGCGCGCCGGTGGCGCGGAAGCAGCCGGTGACGCGGGCCACGGTGTCGCCCTCGTTGCCGCCCAGCAACATGCCGCGGCCGGTGACCATGACCTCATCGTTGACGAACAAGACCCCGCCGGTCTGCACCGTCGTGATCTCCGGCGTCAGCTCAGCAGCGACGTCGAGACCGAGGGAGAAAGGCTGGCTCGCGTAGGTCTTGCCGTCGACCGCCGAGACCACGTCCATGACCGCGTCGCCGGTGAAGCGCACCACGCCGCCGGAGGCGCCCAGCGCGGCGATGATCTCGGCGTCGACCTGGGCGGTCATGTGATCGTAGTCGACGAACGCCGCCGGCAGCGCCACGTCGACCGAGCGTCCGCCCGAGCTGCCGCGCAGGCGCAGCGTGCTCTCGCCCCACTCGGCGGCGACGAACGAGTCGCCGCCGATGTCGATCGTGGTGCCGGTGATGACCACGCCCGGATCGATCGAGCTGACGGCCAGGCTCTCGAGCCCGACGTCGGGCGGATCCGACGACGCGCACCCGCTCGCGGCGGCCGCCACGGCGAGCACCAGGCCGAACCCACGGGCAACTCGGATCACGGCACCTCGATGCGGATGCTGTAGGCGTTGGACGAGTTGTTGTAGCCCTCGATGACCACGTAGTACGTGCACAGGGTCGAGCAGGCCGCCGGCGCCGTGAACGTGAAGTGCTCGTTGGAGTCCGCGCCCTGGCCGTTGTTGAACTGGCAGGTGCCCGGCGACTGCACGGAGCACGGGGTGAGGTCCATGCTCATGCTGTTGTAGAGGTGGATATCGAGATCCTGGGTGGCGCTGGCCTGGGTGAACGTCAGATCGACGGTCAGGACCTCGGCGTTGAAGAGCAGCACCCGGTACCAGTCCTTGTCGCCCGAACAGATCTGGTTATTCGCCGACGTGAACACCGGGTAGATGATGCCGCGCGCATCGGTGGCGTTGTCGTCCGGCTCCTGGGCGTCGTCGGTGCAGACCATCGGGCAAGCCCCGGCGGCGCGGGTGTAGGTCAGCGAGTAGTCGTTCTCCATGCCGGCGCCCCAGGCGTAGACCCGCACGTAGTAGGTGCCGGGCGTGAGGCACTTGCTCACCATCTCGGTCGAGGTCGGGCCGGTCGCCGAGGCCAGGCGCACGCCGGCCGAGTCGTAGAGGCCGAGGTCGAGGTCGGACACGGTCTGGCCGACCAGGTTGAACGTCACCGTGGCGTCGGCGGTGAGGATGATCGGGAACCAGTCCTCGTCGTCGTTGGATCCGTCGGGCAGCGGGCACGACGTGAACATGTAGGTGTCGGGATCGAGATCGGGTAGCGCCGCGGCTTGAGTGCGGCTGTCGTTGTCTTCGAAGAAGTCGTCGGTGCAGGTCGTCGACACCGAACACGAGCCGCTCGACGGCACGCACTGGCGCGCGCTGGCGCCGTTGACCGACGTCACCGGCGAGGCCGAGCAGGTGTAGCCGGCGCCGCACTCAGCGGCGGTGGTGCACGACCTGAGGCAATGGTTAGCGCCGCCGACCTGCACGCAGTTGTCATCGGCGTCGCCGCACTGGATGTCAGCCGAGCAGGTCGCGCACAGCCCCAGGTTGCCCATGCCGCCGGGGTTGGTGACCACCATCTGGTGGGCCGACGACGCCGGACTGCGGGTCTCGTGATCGCACGAGCCGATCTCGTCGTCGTCGTCGTTGGCGACGATCACGTAGTGGAGCGTGCGCATCGTGCCCTGGGGCATCGTCGCCACCGGGTTGGGCACGTCGGCGGCCCAGGTGCCCGAGGTCATGTTGCCGCTGATCAGCAACATGGTCACCTGGGTCATGGCGCCGAGGTCGGGCGGGTTGGCCGGCGCGGTGGTGCTGTAGTAGAGCAGCGGCGGCTGGCGCAGCCCCATGTCGTCGGTGATCGCGGCGTCGATGGTGAGATCGACGATCTGCGACACGTTCATCGGCGCGTGGGTGATGACCGGCGGGTTGCCGGGGCAGTTCATCGGCGGCGGGCGGCGCAACACCACCAGGTAGTTCTTGATGGTCTTGGGGTTGTCGCTGTCGTCGGCCGAGAGCGTGAGCGTGTAGCGATCCTCGGCGTCGATCTGATCGCGAGTCGGGCACCAGCGCCAGCTGGCCGCGAACGGTCCGGTCTGATCGAGCGTCGCGCCCTCGATGACCGGCTCCTCCTGCGCGATCGTGACCGCGACCGAGTCCTGATCCTCGACCAGCACGGCGATGTCGAGGCAGTCGCGCACCGCCAGATCGAGCGTGGTGCCGGTGCCGAGCGGTTCACGGAACACCGGCACGGTCTCGGCCCCGATCGCCGAACGGACCTCGATCGTGACCGGCAGCGTGGCGGTGTTGTCGCCGTCGGAGGCAGTGAAGTCGAAGTGCCACTCGCCGACATCGGCGGCCACCGGCCGCCAGCGGAAGGTGCCGTCGCCGGCGGGGGTGCGAGTGATGCTGGCGCGGTCGGCCAGGTCGGGGACGTCGGACGAGAAGTTGAACTCGATGGTGTCGCCGTCGGGGTCGGTGGCGCGCAGCGGCAGCACCAGCTCGGACCCGACCGCCACCACCTGGTCGCCCACGTCCTCGAGCTCCGGCGCCGACCCGCCCCCACAGGCTACGAGAGTAGCCAGGGCAGACATCAGCGTCGGGGTGATGAGGCGATAGGCAGCGGTCCCCTGCATGGGATTTCCTCCAGTTGGGAATGGTATCCCACTCCGCGGGCAGCCCTAAAGGCAACACTTGGGCCATCGGGCCTCGGGCCTGGGGCCTCGGGCTCGGTCCGACCGCGAGACCTAACGCGTAGTGACTACCGGCACAGGGCGGCCATGGCGGCGTGGTCCTCGCTGATCGCGAACCGCACCAGCTCGGCCACGGCGTGGTGCGACATGCCCGCCTGCAGATCCGACGCGCCCATCCGTGCCAGCAGGATCCGTAGTGGCGCCGCGGCGCCGCCGGCGGCGATGAGCCCGGCCCGGTGCGCGGCGGTCTCGAGATCTCGCGCGAGCACGCGGTGATCGAAGGAGGCAGCGTGGATGCCGAGCGCGTACGGACGCAGTTCGCTCATCAACCCCGACGGCACCAGGCGTTTCAGGCGCTGCAACTGCGACGCTACCTGATCGTTGTCGACCGCCAGGTACGGCAGGTCGGGCTGGAACAGCCGCAGCAAGGCGACCACCAGCACGCCAAGCTCGTCGACAGGCAGGCGGGCGGCGATCGCGAGCTGGGCCCGCGCCAGCACCAGCGCGCCGCCAGCGGCGAAGCGCACCGTGCTCAGGCGATCGGGACTGGCCACCTCGCTGCCCAGCACCAGCGAGATCGGGCTGGTCGGCTCGGCCACCATCGCGAAGGGCTGGCGGTTCGACACGTAGACGTCGATCTCGCCCAGGCCGAGCGCGTCGGCGACTTCCTGGGCCGTGGCGGCGACCGGGCTCTGCTGCGGGCGCAGGCGATCGCCGCGGGTGACGCCGTAGGGGCGCAGGTCGATGCCGACGTGTTTGGACAGCCGCTCTCCGAGGAGCCCGAAGATCTGGCGCAGCTCGGGCGAGATCGACCGCGGCCACAGCACCTCGTCGATCTCGGGGCGGGTCAGCCCGACCAGGTTGGCCGGCGGCAGCGCCGGGGCGCCGCCGGGATCGACACCGTGGAAGCGGGCCAGATCGGCGGCGGCGATGGCGACCGCGCCCTGACCGGCCACGCCGGCATCGTGACGGGCACGGGCGACGCGGGCGATCACCTTGAGCGCGGTGGCGTCCTGGCCGCCGCCCAGGCGATTGCGCATCGCGGCCGCGACCAGGCCGAGGTGCACGCGGATCGAGGCGACGTCGCCGGCATCCTCGTAGAACTTGATCAGCGCCGTCAGCGCGACGTCGCTGTCGGGCGCGGCGTCGACGGCGAGCTGGTAGGCGCGCTCGGCGCGGCGGCGATCGCCGAAGCCCTCCGCGAAGATCCTCCCGACCCGATGCAGGTGCGCGACCTTGCGGGCCGGATCGGTCTCGTTCTTGACCAGGCGTTCGCAAGCGCCCAGCGCCAGCTTCCACTGCTGGGTGGCGATGCCGAGATCGGCGAGGCGCTCGAGCGCGTGTTCGTCGTCGGGATCGTAGGACAGCACTCGCTGGAAGGCGGCGAACGCGGCCGGCGGATCGGGTAGGCGCTCGGCGTGGATGACGCCGAGGCGGAAGTAGATATTCCGCAGGGTGTGGGGATCGCGCTCGAGGCGGGCGCGCTGATCGAGCGCGGTCGCGCACTCGGCCCACGCGCCCAGCTCCCAGGCGATGTCGGACAGGGCGCCGATGGCGCGTACGTCGGTGGGGGCGGCGTCGACGATGGCGCGGTAGTGCCGCTTGGCGGCGTCGCGGTTCTCGAGGAAGTTGCGCGAGATGTCGGCGATGGCGCGATGGAGGGCGAGCTGCTCGGCGCGATCGTCCTCGACCAGCAGGCGCTGCTCGAGCAGTTCGGCCAGGCGCTCATGCTCGCCTTGCTCGTCGAGCAGGACGCGAAGACGAACGAAGGCGTCGGCGTGGCGGGGATCAGCGTCGAGCGCCGCCCGTAGCGCGTCGGCGGCGCGCTCGCCTGCCAGCGCGCGATCCATGAGGGCGACACCGGCCAGGTGATGGAGGCGGGCGCGGGCGCCCATGTCGCTGGTCAGCGCGGCCTCGCGGGTGGCGGCCTCGGCGAAGTCGACCCAGAGCTGGCCGCGCAGCGCGGCCTCGCGCCAGCCCTCGAGGGCCGGCACGTGTCCGCCGCGCAGCTCGTCGGCGGCCTTGAAGTGGGCGAGCGCTTCGTCGATCCGGCCGAGATCGGTCAAGGTCTCGCCGCCGCGGGTGAGGAACGCGGCGCGGGTGCGCGGGTCGTCGACGAAGTACGCGGCGATGGCGTCCTCGAGCGTGGCCAGATCCGGCGAGCTGCCGGCGCGTCGCACCAGCGCCTCGAGGTGGAACAGGGCCTGGCGGGCGCGCGGCGCGCGTTCGACCACCACCTGGAAGGCCAGGCGCAGCTCGTCGTCGGGACGCTCCAGCTTCTCGAGCAGCTGGGCGCGATCCATCGCCAGCGCGATGGCGTCGTCGCCTGGCGTGCCGGGATCCTGGGCCGGGAGCACCGCGAGCTGGCGGCCGCGCAGGCGCGCCAGATCCCCCCAGCGCTGATCGATGATGTAGGCCCGCTCCAGTTCGCGCAGCACCGCGTGGCGGGTGGGATCGGCGTCGGCCGCCGACTCGAAGCCGATGAGCGCGCTGGCCGCGTCCTCACGCAGATCGCGATCGACGCGAGCCAGGGCCTCGTACGCGTCGGCCCTGGCCGCCGGGTCACCGGTGTCCTCGGCGAGACGCAGCTCGGCGAGCGCGAGCGCGGCGACCGGACCGGCCTCGCGCACCGAGCGGGCCACCCGCGTGAGTGGCTCGGTGACCAGCGGATCCTGCGGCCGCAGATCGAGCGCGCGCCCGTACAGCGAGAGCGCAGCGACGGCGTCGCCCTGCCCCGCCGCGTGATCGCCGTCGCGGACGAGCCGGGCAAAGGCGTCGGGTCCCCTGGGCACGTCACGGCTGAGCCGGGTGGGACCGGCGGCGTCGCCGAGGCGGCGGCGGGCGCTGGCCTGGAGATCGTGAACGAAGCCGAGCTCGGGCTGGGATTCGCCGACCCGAGCCAGCAAGGCAGCGGCGCGCACCGGATCGTCGCCGCGATCGAGCAGGATGCCGGCGGCGCGGTAGCACATGAGAGCGGCCTCGACCGGCGAGCGCGCGGCGATGGCGATGGCGTGATCCTCGAGCGCGGTGGCGGCGTCGTTCCAGTGGCCGGCCCGCGCCGACAGCGCCAGCGCGGTGGCGAAGCGACGCGGATCGTCGGCCGGCATCTCGCGCAGGATCTCGTCGGCGCGGCCCCAGTCGGGCTCGCTGGTGGCGACGGCGGTGCGGGCCCGCAGCATCGCCAGCGAGCCGGCGGCCGCCGGCGGCTGGGCCGAGGCCTGC
>SXGS01731152.1_pt1 | contig 19126 bp, 15 predicted proteins | sample 3174681 | NCBI WGS metagenome assembly SXGS01 (sample SAMN11356861, study PRJNA531348) | freshwater metagenome | isolation source: freshwater sample F1-80 | place: China: Fuxian Lake, Yuxi | collected 2017-12-25 | reverse complement strand
GGAATATCACCGCGACTTCCGCGACGGCCGCGATATTCGTACGGGTACGTCGCCGGACTTCCTTCACTGGAAGGAGCCCGCATTCCTCGCCTACCGCCCCAACCGGATGAGCGAGTTGTACACCAATCAGGTGATCCCCTACTACCGGGCGCCGCACCTGTTCCTCGGGTTCCCCACCCGTTACCTCGACCGGGGCTGGACTGAGTCGGCGAAGGTGCTTCCTCGCCCCGCCTACCGCCGGCTGCGCGGCAGCAAGTCTCCTCGCGAGGGAACGGCCCTGACCGACGGGATGTTGATGAGCAGCCGCGATGGGTCGCAGTTCGATGTCTGGCCGGAGTCCTTTCTGCGTCCCGGGCTGCGGGGAGCGGACAATTGGTACTATGGGGACAATTACCAGAACTGGGGCCTGGTCGAAACCCGGTCCTCGATCGAAGACGCCCCCGATGACATCTCCATCTACGTGACCGAACGCACGATGCAGGACCGGGCTGGAGTGCTCCGGCGCCACACGCTCCGGATAGACGGTTTCGTTTCCGCCTGGGCTCCTCTGGGCGGGGGTGAACTGGTCACGAAGCCGCTTGTCTTCACCGGCAGGCACCTGATCCTCAACGGATCCACTTCCGCCGCCGGCGGCATCCGGGTCGAGGTTCAGGAAACAAACGGACAGCCGGTAGAAGGATGTGCTCTCGGTGACTGCGATGTGTTCTACGGGGACTCGCTGGAGCGAGTGGTATCCTGGAAGGGCAAGCGTGACGTGGGCAGGTTCGCGGGCAAGGAGGTCCGGCTCCGAGTCGAACTGCGGGACGCGGACCTGTTCTCATTCCGCTTCGGCGAACCAGACGTCCCCACCGTCCTTCCGTGAGGCGGGATCGGCAGCCCGCTCGGCGACGAAATGGCGGGGCCCGGTTCGGCAGCACCACCGCTCTGTCCCACCCCCGACGAAACAGAACTCCCGCACCCAGACCTATTTCCCCTCTCCCCGTGCCGGACCCTCGATCAGGAATGAAAGGCAACGATGCGCAGCTACATCGAAACGTTTGACCACGGGCCGGGCGGCTGGTTCGGCTGGCTGGACAACGCCCGTGGCCCCCGGCCGCTGGAAGTGGGGGAGAGCAGCGTCCTCTCCCGCAGCCCCTGGTGGATTGACTACAACCACGCGCCTCCCGGAGCCGGCTACATGCACCTGCTCTTCATGCTCTTCACGAGCGGCTCGCCAGGCGAGCACCACCGGGAAGTCAGCGGAGAAAACCACTTCGTGGCCGGAGACCTCGGCACTGATTTCACGAACGCGCGGATGACCGTCCGCCTCCGGGGCGAACTGCTCGATCGCGGCACCCAGCTTCTGCTCCTGTGCCAGGGAGTCCATCAGGGGATCTGCACCGGGTGGCTCCTGACCGGGCAGCCACTGGCGGTGACGCCGGATTGGTCCGAGCAGACCGTAACCCTCTGCGACGATGAGGCCCGCTGGACCTGCCTTGGGAGCCGTCATGATCGGACCGACTACTACGGCCGCACACCACTGCGGACGGTGCTGCGCGACGTGAATGCCGACATCCTGCTCGTGCTGTTCCCGCTCGAAATCGCGCCGATGGGACCATTGAGCGGCGACCCCGACTTGCTGCGTCCCGAACGGGACTACCCGGTATGGCGCAGCCGCCTGCCCGAAGGCTACGTGATGCTCGACGACGTACGGATTGATTTTCCCTGAGGGTGGTTCACGCCGGCGAAGCGAGGCGAGAAATGCCCAGGCTGACCGACCGAGAGAAGTGCCTCTTCGACCTTCACCCTGGTTTCTTGGCCGGTGCTCGGCGGCGGGGGCCATTGGGGGAAGCGGGTATGCCGGCCGGCGGCAGCCACGGTTCACAGCGTTTCACACTGACTCCGCCCTGCGGACCGATCGTGAACTCTGCGCCCAGCATCCGCGCCAACAGCGTGAGCGTGGCCAGCGTGGGGACCTGACCGCGCTCGATTCGCGCCACCTGCGGCTGCTTTACCCCGAGTGCAACCGCCAACTCGGCCTGCGTCAGCCCACGCGCCTCGCGCAGCCGGGCGAGCTCGATGGCGAACCGGGCTTCTTCCTCCGCCTTCGCCAACCCCTCGGCAAAGGTGGGGTCCGCCGCAATCTCCTCGGCAACGAAATCATCCAGGGTATATTCGTCCATGGGGCGCTCCTTTCGGTTACAGCTTCCCGGCGGCGTACAAGGCGCGGAGTTCCGCCACCCGTGTCTGGGCAACTTCGATATCCGTATCTTTGGTCCGGTGGCGTTTCTTGGTGACGGCAGGCACCACGTAGATGGTGTCTTCGATGAGGAAGAAGTAGAAGAACCGGTGCTCGGTGCCGCCCCATTCCGGACGCAGTTCCCACAGGTCGTCCACGACGCGGGCAGCGATATTCGCCGGCAAGTTGGGACCCTCTTCCGCCAGGCGGCGCAGGTACGCCACACACTTCTGGCGCGCTTCCATCGAAAGACTCTTGAGAAACTCGCCGGCGGGCTTCTCCCCACGGGCATTCCGGTAGAAGACTACCTTTCGAGGCATGTCTTTAGTATATCGCCGACGTTATAAGAAATGTCGCCCAGAGCACGATCACGGGCCTACCGCGTTCCCAGCCAACAGTCCCGCGCCCACTGAAGCAACGCCCAACCGTGCGCGTGGTCCCAGGCATCGAGCGCCTTGATGACGGCGACCCGTCCGCAGGCCCAATTCCGGCGTGAGCCACGCTCCTCCAGGACAAGGCGCGCGAACGAGCGCGCGCCGGAGCCGGCATCACCGGTGGCGCGTCAGGGCCAGCGCCGACAGGCGCCGGGAGGAGGCTGGGTGCAGGGCGGCCCGCGACTGCCGCCTCACAGGTCTCCACCAGGTAGTCCCAGAGCGAGCGCCGCTGGAGGGCAGCGCATCCCACCGTCAGCATCCGTTCCGCATAGTGCTGGCCCCGCGCCGCCCGGTGCCCAGAGCTGCCTTTTCGCCGCTGAACCGCCGTCCGCAAGTGCCGTTCCACCCGGTTGTGCGTCTTGTTCGCCGCCTTCCGCCCGCGCCCGGATCCAGCGGAGTTCTGCGTATGCAGCCCTGAACTTGGGTACGCAAAGCGCCGATCCGTGACCCGGGCGAAGTGCGCGAGTCCACTGACGTTGGTGAAATCCCTAAAGTGGATGATAACTTCATGGTATGTTCGCAAGCCACATCCAGCATTGGGTGTGGATCGAGCACATTCCGCAGCGCGACCGCCCCGGGGAGCGTCCGGAAGACTCTGGGCAGGTTTCCTTCACCTGGACGGGGCGGGCTTTCACGGATCCCCCGCAGCGGGTTCTGTCACGCGCCGAGGTCGAGACCCCATCGAGATCCGCACGGCCATGCCGACGATTGAAGAGTTGGAACAGGAGCTCAGCGACGTGGAGAAATGAGGGGCTACCGTGGCCCGGATATCCGCGCGCCCCGCCGCGCCGCTGAACGCGGAACCGCATCGAAGTGAGCCGCGTCGTCAGCCCGCGGGACCGGACGCTCATCAGAGTCCTGGGGTACAACTTCGCTCGTGTCTCGGCCGTAGTGGGGATGCGACCCAGGGACGATGGCGCCAACCGGAAGCTCGGGTGGCGCCGGCTCCAGGTGACGGAGGGGGTCGCGATGATCCGGGGGGACACGGAAGCGCGACGAAGTACGGATTGATTTTCCCTGAGTGTGGCTCAACCAGCCGAGCCGAGGAATGCCCATGCTGACCGACCGAGAGAAATGGCTCTTTGACCTGCACGGATTCCTGCTGCTGAAGCAGGTTGTCAGCCGCGAAGACGTGCAGCGAATGCTGGCACTCGCGGAGGCCTGGCACGCGGTGGAGGACGCCGATCTGCCTACTCCGTTGAGTTCCTATCGCGACAGCGGTACCCGGCCGACGACGCCGCGCTCCATCGTCCGCGTGGAATACGCCGATCCGGTTTTTCAGCGCCTCGCCCTGAATCCGGAAATCATGCGCGTGGTTCTGGCGCTGACCGGCAACGCCCCTCAGTTGCTGCAGCTCGCTCTGACGAAAACGTTTTGCCACAGCGACGACATCCTGTTCCACCAGGGCGCCGTGGGCGGGCTGCGAAACCCGGCCAACGACTATCAGGCCGCCAATGGGGAGATTCTCGCCACGTTTCTCAACGCCGCCGTCTCACTCGTTGACGTACCGCCCGGCGCCGGCGGGTTTGTGTGCGTCCCCGGCAGCCACAAGTCCAACTTTCCTTACCCAAACGACGTAGGCATCTACGATCCCCCGCCTACGGTCGTCAACGTCAACGTGGAGGCGGGAGACTGCGTCCTCTTCACTGAACTGCTCCGGCACGGCGCCCGCCGGTGGACCCTGGAGACGCCCCGCCACACGGTGTTCGTGCGCTACTCCACTTCCTACGCCTCCTGGTCGCCCGGCGCCGGACCGATCGAAGAATACCGGAATGAGCTTCCGGACGAACTCTACGAACTCATGCAACGCGCGGGGTTTCAGAGCCGCAAGCGGGTCGTAGAACGGCTGCTGCACGAGATGGGAGAATGACGAGCGCATGGCTGCGGTAGAGTTGTACCGCAGAGCGCCGGGGACCGAGGAGACCTCGGACCAGTTTCAACGAAGTAACTTGTCCGTATACTGTTGTGTCTCCCACAGTCTTGGGCAAGTTACTTGAGAGGCGCGCAGAGGGCCGGAAGGCGAGCGGCACATGACTCGCGGCGCGCGGCTGCATCCCCTGTCCTCTGCGGTGCACCTCCGGGCGAGTGGGAATCGCGTAGATGTGCTTCAGCAGCCCCTGTCCTCTGCATCCTCGTGGTGCCACTCCGGACGAGTACCGGGTAGATTAGCCGCCACCTTTCTCGTCCGCTATCGTTCCTCAGTGCCTCCGCCGGTGGCGTCACGGACGACGTGTTCCAGGAGCGCGGCTTCCCCCACTGCAAACGCGGCGGCGAGGTTCCCGTTCTGCAGTTCCTCGGCGGTAGGGGCGATCCGGCGCCGGTACTCCTCCAGGGCGCGATCCGGCAGGGGTGAGGCGAGTTCCTTGCGGAGCGCTTCGGCGGCGCCGCAGAGGCGCGCGCAGCGGGAGAGATCGCCGTCCGCGCGGGCGAGTTCCGCCAATGACTCCAACCCGTAGGCAACCCCTCGCAGCTCGCCGACTTCCCACGAGAGACGCAGGCTCTCGCGCGCGTGATTCCGAGCCCGGACCGCGTCACCCCGACGCAGCGCCGCCCGGGCGAGCAGGTTCAGGGTGATCGCAGTGGCGCGGCGATCACCGAGTTCGCGGCGCAGGACGAGGCTCTCGGCAAGGAGCGCTTCCGCCTCGGCGTGCGCGGACTGGTCGAGGGCGAGAAGGCCAAGGTTGTTCAGCACGGCGGCGATGCCCCAGCGATCCCCCCGCGCCCGCCGCAGACGCAGGCTCTCGGCAAAGCACCGGCGTGCCGTGGCGAAATCGCCCCGATCTTGCGCGAGGATGCCGAGGTAGCCCTCCGCCGACGCGATCCCTCCCGGATGCTGCAGTGCGCGCCAGTGTTCCAGGCTCTCCCGGAAGAGCGCTTCCGCCCGCGCGGACCGCCCCTGATCCTTCTCGCGCACCGCCAGGCATCCGAGCGCGTCCGCAAGCCCGGCTCGATCGCCCAGATCCCGGAAGAGGGAAACGGCCTCCTCGCCGGCCGCGCCCGCCGCGGCATAGTCGCCCTGATACAGCGCCAGATAGCCGAGCCAGCCGAGAGCCCGGGCCCGCAGGAGGGGTGCGACCACTCCGGCGGCGCCGGCAGCCGCCAGCGCCCGGCGGAGCCATTCACGCCCCTCGGTGAAATGACCCCGTACCCGCCAGAACAGGCCGACCGCGCACGCCAGACGGAGCGCTTCCAGCCGCACCGTGGGGCTCACCGATGCCGCCTCCCGCAAGGCCCAGGCCAGCGCTCCCCGGATGTTCATCAACTCACGGTCCAGGGCGGCCAGCGCGCCGGCCTGGTTGTTCGTGGAGAGTTCCGGCTCAACGCGCTCTGCCCAACGGCGCAGATACTCCAGCCGGCCCTGCTCCGCGCTCTCCTCCTCCTCTGCCTCCCGCAGCCGGGCGCGTCCAAAGTCCCGCAGGGTCTCCAGGAGCCGAAACCGGGTTTCGCCGGTGCGTGCCGGAGACGCCACCAGCGATTTCCGGACCAGATCGAGGAGGAGGTCTGCGGCCGCCTCCCCCGCGAGTTCGCGCGCCGCCTCCAGGGTCCACCCATCGGCGAAGACGGAAAGGCGTCGAAACAGAAACTGATTGCGAGGCGAAAGCAGATCGTAACTCCAACGGATCGCCGCCTCCAGGGAGCGGTGGCGCAGTTCCCGCCGCGGATCGGCAGGCACGGCAGACGGAGACGCCTGCGCCAGGCGGGCCGCGATCTCTGCGGGGGAGAACGACTCCAGGAGGCCAGAGACGAGTTCCAATCCCAGCGGCAACCCATCCACCCGGCGGCTGATCTCGCCGAGCGCCTGCCGGGTTGCCGCATCGTCCGGGAGGGCGTTCCCGAGCGCACCGGCCCGGGCGCGGAGCAATTCCACCGCCAGGGGTTCAGGCAGCGGGAGCACGCGGTACACCTGCTCCTCGGGCACTCCGAGGCGCTCCCTGCTGGTGGCGACGATCCTTACGTCGGGGCACGCGGCCAGAAGGGCGCGACACAGAGAGGCACATTCAGCGCAGAGATGCTCGCAGTTGTCCAGCACCAACAGGAGCTGCCGCCGGGCCAGATAGGCAAGAAGCCGGGTTCGTTCCCCGTTCGGATCGACGCCAGCGCTGCGCGTCCGCTCCGGCTCGGGGAGCCGGAGGGCGACGGCAATGGCCCGCCCGAGCAGTACCGGCTCGGCGCACTCCGCCAGGGAGACCAGCACGACCCCATCAGCAAACGCAAATGCCTGCTGCCGGCTGAATTCCTGGGCCAGCCGCGTCTTGCCCGCCCCGCCCGGTCCCACCAGCGTGATGAGCCGCGCATCAGCAGCCAGCCGGCTCAACTCCGCGAGGTCCGCCTCTCGCCCTACCAACCCGCTTCCCGGAAGATGCGGAGTCCCGGCAGTCCGATGGGGAAGCTCCGAGCTCCGATACAACGCCCCCGGACCCCGGTTCGGAACCGCCAGGCTCCGGAAGAGATCCGTCGTTTCCTGGTGGGGCGTGCCTCCGGCATCCTCTCTGAGTCGCCGCCGCAATTCCTGGTAGACCTCGACTGCCGCCTGCCCCTCACCCCGCCGGCCGAGGAGCCGCATCAGGCGGCGGGCCGTCATTTCGCGCTGGGGATCGGCCGCCAGGGCCCGTCTCAGATGGGTAAGGGCGAGATCCAGGTCCCCGGCCTGCTCGGCCTGAGCGGCGAGTGCGTCCAGCGCGTTCAGCCACGCGGAGCGCCTCGCCTCGCGCGCCTCGACCGCCCAGGGTTCATGGCAGCCTTCACACAGCGGTCCGCGATGCATCACGACGGCGCGCGCGAGCAGCGCCGGTGTACCCTCGCGCACTGCGCGGTCAAACTCCAGCACGTCACACTCCAGGCCGTCCAGGTCCAGGCCGAGCCACCGGTTGCCGCGACCCACCAGGCGGGACGCATCCGGCCCGAGCGCCAGCCGTACATCCGCCAGCCGCTGGCGCAGACTGGTCAGCGCCTCGGCCTGAAGACTCTCCGGCCACAACGTCTCCGCGAGCCCGAGGCGAGACACCTCCGCCCCGCCGCGGAGTATGAGCAGCGCCAGCAGCCAGCCCGCCTTCGCCGTGCGCGGCGAAGGCAGCGTTTCGCCGTCTCGCCGGAGTTCCAGCGGGCCGAACAGCAGAATGCGAAGAGACATCGTTTCGCGGAAGAATGCGCGTGGCGCGAGCGTGGTCGTTCCAGAGAGGAGTACACCCGGGGACTCTCACGTTTCCACTGCCGGCACGCGGCGTGAGCGCGGCGTTGTGACCGATGGCGACGTCCGGACGACACTCACGGTACGCCTTTCGCTGCCCACAGTCCGCCATTCCTCCTTATGCGGCGCCCGCCGGCAGGAACCGGGTGACGCACGTGGTGAATGGAAGAGAGAATATTAGGAAAGAGGAGCCGCCGAGTGACCGGCGGCGCCGCTCATTCCCATCCCCGCTCGCCCGGAATTGCACCGCAGAGAACACAGAGAGACGCAGAGGACAGGCGTTGCAGAAGCACATCGCGAGCCGTTTGCCGGTCGCCACGTCGGTCCTCTGCGCGCCTCTGCGTCCTTTGCGGTACACCTGTACCATCACCAACCACTCGCCGTTCGCCGCTGGGACCACTTGCTTACGCGCGTGGCTCGGGTACGGGGGCGGAACACTCGCCGTTCGCCGTTCGCCGCTGGGACCACTTGCTTACGCGCGTGGCTCGGGTACCGGGGCGGACCACTCACCGTTCGCCAATTCTTCCCATGATCCCCATCGCCAATCCAACGTCTCGCGTTCGTTTCGGACATTCCCGGGTGGAGATTACGCCTCCAGTCGGTATCTACCACCGCATGTGGGGCGCCGCTCGCCATGACCGCGCCACGGGGGTGCATCGTCCGCTCTTCGCCGATGTGCTGGCCTTCCAGCCGCTCGATGCCTCCGAGCCGCCGGCGATTCGCGCGCTCCTGGACAGCGTCGGCGTGGCCCGCACCCAGTATGACTCCCTGGTCTCCACTCTCGCCGCAGGGGCGGGTACCGGCGAGGAGCAGGTGGTGGTCACGTTTTCACACAGTCACTCCGCAGGCTTCTATGTGCCGGATCGGGCGGAACTCCCCGGGGGCGAGTTGATCGCACCGTTTCTGACGGAACTCTCCGCCCGCCTGCGTGCAGCCGCCGGGCAGGCCGTCAGCGACCTGAAGGACGCGGTCATTCAGTATGGGACCGGTCGCTGTTCGATGGCGGCGAACCGCGATTTCCGCGATGTCGAACGCGGGATCTATGCCTGCGGCTTCAACCCGGCCGGGACACCGGACCAGACGGTCGTTGCCGCCCGCATCATCCGTCCGGACGGCGTCCTGCGAGCCACGCTGGTGAATTACGGCTGCCACCCCACCACACTGGCCTGGGAAAACACCCTGCTGAGCCCGGACTATCCCGGCGCCACCCGAGAGGTGGTGGAGGCAGCAACCGGGGCTCCGTGTGTGTTCGCGCTCAGTCCTTGTGGAGATCTCGGGCCGCGCCACGGACTCGTCGGCGACCCGGGGGTGGCGGATCAGAACGGCCGCCAGCTCGGGTACGCGGCACTCGAGGTGCTGGAGAGCCTGGATCCGCCCGGCGCCGACTTCGCGTACCGTGGGCCGGTCATCTCCGGCGCCACGCTGGGGGACTGGCGGCCCGCGCCGCAAGAGGCACCGCGGGTCGCAGCCACCCAGGCATATGCCGCCGCAAAGTTCACTGTGGATCTCCCGCTCAAGAGCCTTCCTACTGCGGCGGAGCTGGAAAGTCGGCGGCGCGACTGGGAGCAGCGCCAACGAGACAGCGACGCGGCCGGTGACACAGCCGCTGCGCGCGATGCGGGCGCGCAGGCCGAACGGGCACGGCGCTGGCTCGGTCGCATCGCCGACCTCCCGCGCGACGGCCTCTATCCGGTGACCGGTTCCTGTTTGCGCCTGGGGGATGCCGCCTGGGTCACCTGCGGCGGGGAACCCTATAGCGAACTGCAGACCGCACTGCGGCGACGATTCCCGAACCTCACGCTGATCGTGTCCCCGCTCGCGGGGGCGCTCCAGGTAGCCTATCTGCTGCCGCGAGACCGCTACGGTCTGGGTCTCTATCAGGAAGAGCCCTCGCCGCTGGCCCCCGGATGTCTCGAGGCACTCACCGACGCGCTCGAGGCGAAGCTGCGGAGATTGCTCTGAGTCTCCGGCGGCGGGGCTACGGCTTGCGGAGCTCGAAGCGATCTACCTCGCCGCGGCCCACGGCTTTATGGCGGAGCACCAGATGTCGGCCTTCGATCCGCAGTTCCGTCAGGCCGTGCTTCTGGTTGAAGAACACCGCGCTGTAGTCGTGGGGGTGCCGGTGGGCGTAAAGTCCGGCGCCCCCGTTTCCGCTGACGACATAGGTGACGCCGTCCAGGGGGCGGGTGCGCTCGTACGCGTGGTCGTGGCCGGCAAACACGATGTCCACCTTCGCCCGGGTGAAGAACGGAACCATCACTTCCTTCATCTTGAGGTCCTCGCCGTGGGCCGCGGAGCTGTACGGCGGGTGGTGGAAAAACACGAACTTCCATACCTGCTGTGACGCGGCCAGATCGCGCTCCAGCCAGGGTCCAATCACTCGCTGCAAGGTAGCGCGGCTCGCATTGCTGTCCAGCGACACGAAATGGGCGTTGCCCCAATCAAAGCTGTAGTTCCGGCCACCCTGCAGGCCCGCGGGACCGTTCAGCGGCACATCGAACACTGCCAGCGCCGCGGCCCCGTCCTTCGCACCGACGTCGTGGTTGCCGAGGGCAGGCCAGAACACCTTGTTGCGCAGCGAGCGGCGATACGGCTCGAAGAAGCGCAGATCGTAGTGTTCTTCTTCGCCCCGCCCGTAGATCATATCCCCCGCGAGCAGCACGAAGTCCGTGTCGGACCGTTCCAGGAGTCTCGCCACCCCCATCTGCCCGGCCGTCCCCTGCCCGAAATCCCCCATCACAGCGAAAGAGAACGACTGCTCCGGGCCGGCCACGGCGCGGAAGGAATAGTCACTGGAAGCCCGCTCATCGCGGAACCAGATCGAGTAGCGATAGGTAGTCCCGGGACGCAGCCCGGTCAGACGGGCGCGGTGCTTGCGGCCCTGGAATTCGCAGTCCACCTTTCGTGCGGTCTCCCCGTCCGCAGCGAACTGCACAGACGAAGGGCCGAGCCGGTCCAGTTCCCACCGGAGATCTACCTGCCCGGACACGGCATTCTGCAGATACGGTCCGCGGAGACACCGGGCCGCATATCCGGGCCGCGCCAGCGCCAGGAACAGCAGGAACACGAGCAAGACGACCAGTCGTGGTTTCATCCCGTGGTATTCTCCCCGGTCACTCCGAGCCGCCGCAGGGCCGACTCGCACACTCGCTTCACGTACTCGGAACGGTCGCGGAGCCCGCCGCGAAACTGGGAAATTGCCGGCCGAGCCTGCTCCCCAATGCCCCCGAGTACCAGCGCGGCGTGCAGGCGGGCACTGTCCGACGGGTTCCGCATCTCCTTGACAAGCACCGGTACCGCCGCAGCCCCCTCGCCGAGGTCACACAGCGCGCGGGCTGCCGCGATGCGCACGACCGCCGCGCCATCGGAGAGCAGAGGGCGAAGCGCCGTTCGCGCTGGCTGCCTGGCGTCATCCCCCTCGGCAAGCGTATGGATGCGCACGACCGCCCAGTAGCGCACCGGCGCCTCCGGATCTCGCAGCGCGGAGTAGCAGCGCGAGAGGGCACTCGCCCCTTCGACGTCCAGATCCCGGAACTCGCGCAGTCGCCGCAGCACGCCGCTCCGCGCCAGCGCCGCCGGCCATTCCTCGCGCAGCGGCCCACCCGTCTCGCCCACACCGGCCGACCGCGGCGGGGCGGGGGCATCCCCTGCCTGCCAGCCGGCCTCCGGGCTATCCCGGAACCCCGTGCGACTCGCCTGCGCCCGGAGCCGAAGGCCGGCGGCCACCTGGATCGGGCCGGAAAGCAGCCGCCAACGGGCCTCCGCTCCCGGATGCAGGGTCCAGAGCACCGACGCCCCCGGGGTGGCGGAGGTCACCCGGACCCGCGCACCATGTTCGCTCGTGGAGAGAAGGGCGAAAGTGGGCGTTGCCGCCTGCGCCGGTTCGTCACCCTCCCGCTTCAGCGCGTCGAACTCCGGCTCCGGGATCAGCCCCACATCGCGGGTTTCGGCCATCCAGTCTCCCAGCGCCCGCCGCATCCGCCGCAGCACCACACGGTGTGCCGGATCCTGCGCCAGGTCCCGCACCTGATGCGGATCCGCCCGGCAGTCGAACAGCTCCTCCACGGGCTTCCGTGGCCGGAAGTGCAGCGCCGCCGATCCGGTGAGCTGTCCCGCCGCCGCCAGGCGCCTCCACTCCCTCATCGTGGGCATCTCGTTCATGTAGGCGATGTCCTGGCTGTACGGCATGTGCGGCATGAAGTTGCGGATGTAGCGGTAGCGGTGATCGCGCACGCTGCGGATCAGGTCGGGCGCCTCGTCCATTCGATCCCGGTGGGCGTAGACGTAGCGACGCGCCTTCGGGCTGCGCACTCCCAAAAACGGCTGCCCCTGCATCGCGCGCGGCACGCGGATCCCCGCCAGGCTGAGCACTGTGGGGGCGAAGTCTACAAACGATATCAGTTCGTTGCGGGTACCGCCGGGATGCCAGTCTTCCGGGCGACCAGGGCTCGCAATGGAACGGAGACGCTCGGGCGCACGAATGATCAGCGGAACATGCGTCCCGGAGTCATAGACCCACCGCTTTGCCCGCGGCAGGCCGCGACCGTGGTCCGACCAGAACCAGACGATGGTGTTGTCCGCCAGCCCATCGTGCTCCAATTGCGCAAGAAGTGCGCCCACCTCGCGATCCATCAGCGTGATCAGATCCTGATTGCGGGCCCAGTCGCGGCGCACGGCGGACGTATCCGGGTAGTACGGGGGCAGCACCGCCCGCGTTGGGTCGTGACGTTCGCCCGGTCCGAGCGTCGCGAGGCGGCGGAGGAGTTCGGGAGCACTCGATCGCACCTGGCTCTCGTGCGTGGTGGTGATGTTGAACACGGCAAAGAAAGGCTGCCCGGGAGCCCGATTGCGCCAGTGGGCCCGGTTGCTGCTCTCATCCCACGCGGCACGCGGCGGCGGGAACTGGTAGTCCGTCTTCACGTTGTTCGTGCAGTAGTACCCTGCTTCGCGGAGATACTCCGGGAAACAGCGCACCCCCACTGGGGGCGCACCCTGGCAGCGCATCTGATGAGTCCCGATGCTGGTACAGTACCGGCCGGTGATCAGCGTCGAACGGGAAGGAGCACACACCGGTGAATTGGAAAATGCGTGCGTGAAGCGCATGCTCTGCGCAGCGAAGCGGTCTAGGTGAGGGGTCACGGCGCCGGGAGCCCCATAGCAGCCAAGATCAGGGCTCATGTCTTCGACGCTGATCCAGAGGAGATTCGGGCGCTCGGACGCCCCGACCCGCTCCCCGGCCCGCACCGCTGCCACGGTCAGGACCAACCCGGCGCAGAGCAGTCCCCACGCGGCCCGGACGTGCTTGCGTACGCTCATGTCCCGCCCCCATCTCCTTCGATCGAGATCTCTCTCCGAATGATGTCACCTACCGATCGGACTGTGCCATCCCCAAGCTCCGTTTCGCTTCACTGCGAGGAAGCTGCCTCACCAGCGGAGGAGATTTACCGCAACGACGACGAATTACGTTCGATGGCGAACGGCGAATCGCATCCAGGTCCCAGGGCGCGCGCGTCAGCGGGTGGTCCCCGGGTGCCCGGCACGCCGTACTCGCTCTACGCCGGAAGCCGTGGCCAGAGGGCACCCGGCGCAGCAAGTGGTCCCCACCGAGGTAGGCTGATGCGTCGTTCTCACACCTTGTGGGAGGGAACTACGACCGGAGGAGCATGACACGGATACTGGACAATTCGTCCGAAGTGCTGATCCGGGTCGCCGGGATGGTCTTCGTCGCCGGGCTTGGCTGGGGCGCCGCGGCGGTGTTGCTGGTCTACGTTCTGTCGCGCTACCTGCCCCCGCAGTTGCCGCGGGGCGAAGTCTGGACACACTGGCGGCGGAAACGAATGGTGTGGGCACTCGTCCTCACTGGATCAGCGGCAGGCGCCTTCCTCACCACCGGCCGGGTGACGACCTGGGCCGCTCGCGACAGCCTGTTCTGGCTGCTGCAACTGCCCCTCCTCCTTCCGATCAGTCATCTCGGGATGTGCACCGGATTTCTGGTTGTTCCCGGCATCGTGACTCTCGCCGGCGCGCTCCACCGGCGCCGCGCCGCGCGCGCCCACTCTCTCCACAAGCCACAGACATGACCCCCGAAAACCTGCCGGACATGGATTCTCTCTGGGACTTTCAGGATCCCTCCGGTTCCGAAACCCGGTTCCGGGAACTGGCGCAGCAGCCCGGGACCGGAGAGCAGCCCGCCTACCTGGCCTGCGTGCTCTCCCAACTCGCCCGCGCCCTGGGGTTGCAGCGGCGGTTTACCGAGGCGGAAGCGGTGCTCGCCGATGCGGAGACCGCGGCTGCCCGTGCGGTCCCTGCGCCCGCTGCGGGCGAGTGCGCAGTTCACCCCTTCCGAGTGCGGCTACTGCTCGAACGTGGCCGGGTCCTGAACTCCTCGGGGGACAAGACCGCGTCCATCCCGTGCTTCCGGGAAGCCTGGAACCAGGCACTCGCGGCCGGCGAAGAGTTCCTGGCGGTGGATGCGGCGCACATGCTCGGGATCGTGGAGACCCCGGACGTGGCGCTGGAGTGGAACCATCGCGCCATTCAACACGCCGAGCAGGCCGGGGCGCCCCGCGCCCGGCGCTGGCTCGGGTCGCTCTACAACAACACCGGTTGGACCCACTTCGACCGCGGGGAACTGGGAGCCGCGCTCGAGATGTTTGAGCAGTGTCTGGCGTTTCACCAGGCAGCGGGGAGGGGGCGGGAAACCCGCATTGCGCAGTGGAGCATCGCCCGGGTGCTGCGGGCTCAGGGGGATCCAGCGGCGGCACTCTCCCGCCAGCAGGCTCTGGAGGCCGAGTGGGCTGCGAGTGGCGGTCAGGACGGCTACGTCTACGAGGAACTGGGCGAGTGCCTCCTCGCGCTCGGTCGGGACGAAGAGGCCCGCCCGTGGTGTGCACGCGCCCACACGCTCCTATCTCAGGATGCGTGGCTTCAGGCCAACGAGCCGGCGCGACTCACGCGGCTCCGTATGCTGGGGGAGACACAATGAACCCACGGGTGGACACACGGGACTGGGGTGCGCTCTCGACTGGGGGCCGCATCCGGCAACTCGAAGTAGAAGGCTATTTGGTACTGCCCGACCTGCTTACACCGGCTGAGGTCGCCGCGTTGAAGCGGCAAACGGCGGGCTTCGAGACGCAGGCGGTGGACTACAGCGAACGGCAGCGCTATCGCTCCGAGGTCCAATTCATGGGCGGCGCCATCACCGGGTTGATCGTGCATCCGCCCACCCTCACTTTCCTCCGTGCCCTGCTGGGAGAAGAACTCCTCGTCACCAGCTACGCCTACGCCCGTTCCGAGCCGGGGCACCCCGGCATCAGTCTGCACACAGACGGGCAGCCCTACGGCTCCGCTATCTTTGGCTACCGCGGGAGCGCGCCCGTGCTGGTGCGGGTGCTCTATTACCTGGACGACCTGACCCGCGAGGTATCGCCGTTCCGCGTGGTGCCCTGCTCCCACCTCTCACTCCACGCGGACGGAAATCCGTACCTCCGCTATGAGCGTCACCCGGATGAGGTGATGGTGCCGGTGCGCGCGGGTTCGGCTGTACTCATTCACCATCGCGTCTTCCACGGAAACTACCCGAATGTCGGAGACCGTCCCCGGGAAATGCTCGCCCTCGCGTACCGCCCGGCCTGGGCCGGCCCCATCGTGGAAGTGGCGCCCTGGGATCCGGCGGAGGTGGCGCGATTGCCGGAGCACATCCGCCCCCTCTTCGCCGACCCGAACACCCGTCACGCCGACTTTAACGCCGGCAACAAGCCGGCTGGAATGCGCACCGAGGCGCCCGGCATCAGCCCGGAACGCTGGAAATGAGAACTGACAGGATGAATCCGGAAGGAAGACGAAAGAGGAGAGCGTGAGCCGGCGACTCCGGCTCCTTCGAGCTTCTTCATTGCCCCCTCCAGGGTCGCAGAATGTCAGAACCGATGAGACAACGACTTCCAGTGATGACGCTTCCGGACGGGAGCGAGTTGGCCCTGCCCCTGCTGGAGCGTGCAGGGGCGCAGCCCGGTCCAACGCTGGCACTGCTGGCCGGGGTCCACGGCGACGAGTACGAGGGGGTGCAGGCCATCCATGAGGTGATGCGGACCCTCGATCCTGCCCGGCTGATCGGGACGATCCTGGCGGTGCCGGTGTGCAACGTGCCGGCTTATCTCGCCGCCACGCGGTGCAGCCCACTGGACGGGGCAAACCTCGCCCGCGTGTTTCCGGGCGACCCATACGGCACGGCGACAGAGCGGATCGCGCATGTCGTGACGGAGCACGTCATCAAACGCGCCGACTTCTTGCTCGACCTGCACAGCGCCGGCATCGCCTATTCCATGCCCACCCTGGTGGGGTACGCGCACGAGGAGACGGCGTTGGGCTGGACGGCACGGGAGGCCGCACTCGCGTTCGGCGCGCCGGTAGTCTGGGGACACCCACCCGATCCGACCGCGACGGGCCGCACCGTCTCCACAGCGCAGGCTCTCGGCGTCCCCTGGCTCTACACCGAAGCCCCCGGCGCCGGCCGCGTGCAACCCTCCGATCTGGCCTGCTTCACCCGCGGGATCCGCAACCTGCTGCACTTCCTCGAGATGCTGCCCGGCGACCCCGAGCCGGGACCGGGACCGCTCCACCTGCTGGGGGGCGGCAATCTGGACCGCACGCCGCGGGCGGGAGTGTCGGGCTACTTCGTGTCCGACGTGGATCTCCTGGCGCAGGTGCAGGTGGGCCAGCGACTCGGGCGCATCCTGGATCCGTGGGGGGACACGGTCGAGGAAATCATCGCCTCCCGCGCCGGGCGCGTCGTGATGCTCCGCGGCCTGCCGCGTGTCTTCGCCGGCGACGGGATTTGCCTCATCACCGGCGAATTGCCCGCGGACTAAACGTCCGAGTCGTTCGGCTTTCGCGGGAGCAGGCTCGTGTGACTGCTGTAAGCGAAGGCATTGTCCTGCGGCGCGTACCCACGCAACTCGCGCGCGTTCGAGATGTCCATCCGTTTGAGCTGGTTGTCCGAGACGCCCTGCACAATCAGGAAGCGGACGTCGTCAGCCGCTTCGATGCACCGGTGGATCAGTTGGGAAAGATCGTCGTGACTCACCCAGAGCGATAACAGGCGCGAGTCGTTGCACTCAGCCAGTCGCTCGGGCGTGCCGAACGCACCGATGCGGATTGCAATGCAGCTCAGCCCCTCGCGACTCCCATAGTACGCGCAGAGCGCCTCTCCCCAGCACTTGGTCACGCCGTACAGATCGCCCGGCAGGACCGGATCAGCGGGGTGGATCTGGTAATCCAACGGGTAGGCATTCACCGCATGGATGCTGCTCGCGAAAATGAGCCGCCGGCACTTCTGCGCCACCGCAGCGTGAAACATGTTGTACGTCATCTGCACATTGAGAGGCAGCAGCGTGTCGTAGAACGTTGCGCGCGGACTTGGGTCGGCGGCCAGGTGGATCACCGTGTCCACCCCTTCACACACGCGGAGCGCGGAGTCGAGGCTCACCAGGTCCTCTACACAATGCTCGTGTTCGCCCGGCTCGGGCACCCGGTTCCGATCCACCAACCGCAAGTCATAGCGGTCGCCATACCGCTCCCGGAATGCCGTTCCGATCCGACCGGCGGCTCCGGTGATCAGCACCTTGCGTCTCGCGTCCACGCCCGACCTCCTTGTCCCTGCCCCGGGAACGCCGGCATCCTGCCGGCACCCCCCAACCCCGACCCGGGAACGCCGGCATCCTGCCGGCACGCCCCCCAACCCTCACCCGGGAACGCCGGCATCCTGCCGGCCCTCGCACAAGCGTACCTTCGGCACATTCGCCCTCGGGACCACGACCCCCTGCGTCCAAGCAGGACAGGAATGAGGGACACAACGACCAGACGCGCTCAATCTCTCATCATCCCCTTCGCCCCGTAGATTCCCGGGGGAATGTTCGGCGGGGCTGTCGAACATGACTCGCGGACGAACGCGGCGGAGAGGGAGCAGGTTGATGCAAGGTGAGCAGGGAAAAGGGCCGGGTCAGATAGTGACCATTCTGATCGCCTCGCTGGTCGGCGGGGTGGCAGGCGGATTTGCCGTCCGGCTCGCGCCCCAAACTGCAACCGCTCCTCTGAGCGAGATGTCCGCGTCCCCTCGCTCGGGTCAGGCGGGCCCAACAGCACAGTTCACCACCTTCTCTCCCGGGGGGCCGAAGCCACGGGCGACCCCGGCGGACCGGGAGCAGGTCGTCCAGGTGGTGGAGCGTGTCGGCCCCGCGGTCGTGAACATCGAGACCGAACTACGGCGTTCCCGCCGCCCCGGCGAGGTTCCCGACTCAGATCCGAACGCCCGCGAGGGGCAGGGCACCGGCTTCATCGTCAACGGCCGCCAGGGCCTCGTGGTGACCAACAACCATGTGGTGGAGTCGGCCCAGCGGATCCGCGTCACCCTCTCCGATAAGCGCCGGTTCAACGCCGAGCGAGTCGGGACGGACGCCATCGGTGACATCGCCCTCATTCGACTACAAAATGCACACGACCTGCCGGAGGTTGCATTCGGGGACTCCGACCACCTGCGGATCGGGCAACTCACGATCGCAATCGGAAATCCGCTGGGGCTGGAAAACACCGTCACCCAGGGCGTGGTCAGCCAGATAGGGCGACAACTGGATGGTCGAGTGGACGGGATGCCCCTGGAAGATCTGATCCAGACCGACGCAGCGATCAATCCGGGCAACAGCGGCGGCCCCCTGATAGACGCTTACGGCCACGTGATCGGCATGAACACCGCGATCTTCTCGGACGCCGAAGGAATTGGATTTGCGGTCGGGGCGAGCAGCGTGCAGTCGGCAATCCGCGATTTTCTCCAGTCCGGGCGCGTGATCCGCTCCTACATCGGGGTGGAGCTCACTCCACGCGACGAGGATTCCAGCAATCCTCTCTCCCCGGTGCGCGGAGTGAAAATCCAGCGGGTACGGCGCGGCCTTCCGGCCGAGAAGGGAGGCCTCCGCGCCGGCGACGTTGTGCTCAAAGCAAACGGCGCCGAGGTGGCCGAGGTGGAGGAACTGCGACGCATCATCCGCAACCTGCGCCCCGGCAACCGCCTGAAGCTGGAAGGACAACGGTCGGGGCGCCTGGAGCGGTGGGAAATCGTGGTCACCGAGATGCCGCCTGCCGGACAACTGCAGCGGTAGCGACCTGGCGCAGGCGCAGGCTGTTGGTCACCACCGACACGCTGGAAAGCGCCATCGCCACGCTGGCGAACATCGGAGAAAGCGTAATTCCCAGCCAGGGGTAGAGCGCCCCGGCGGCCAACGGGATACCCAGGGC
>SXGS01540011.1_pt1 | contig 19132 bp, 20 predicted proteins | sample 3174681 | NCBI WGS metagenome assembly SXGS01 (sample SAMN11356861, study PRJNA531348) | freshwater metagenome | isolation source: freshwater sample F1-80 | place: China: Fuxian Lake, Yuxi | collected 2017-12-25 | reverse complement strand
TCAGGAAGAAACCGCAATTTTGTGGGGCCAGGTGGCGAGGGCCCGAAAGCCGGCACGATCATCGAGGCGGTGCAAGCAGCACGCCCGGTTGATCTGGAAGGCAAGGTGTTTTTTGACTAAGTACTCGACAGCGCCTCAGCACTCCGTATCCAATCGTGTGCGTAACACCCCTGTGACACACTTGGGTCAAGTGGCAAAGAGCAAACCGCGCTATACGTCGGGCGTGCTCACCACCGCTGCTTTGAGCGTGGCTGTCGAGAGGTTCGCCAACATCGCCCGCAAGGGCGGTGACACGCCGTATCTTTCGCACTTGCTGGCCGTTTCTGCTCTCGTCATGGAACACGGCGGCAGTGAAGAGCAGGCAGCAGCCGCGCTCCTCCACGACATCATCGAAGATTGCGACGTGTCGGGAGTTCAATTGGTTGAGTTGCTTGTTGCACGCGGCGCCGACCAGGCCGCAGCCGAACGCGTCACACGGATGGTCGAAGCCACAACCGACGGCCAAGCCAGCGACTGGCGCAACAAGACGGACTGGGCGCGACGCAAACAGACCTACCTCGATGGTCTGGCCAACAAATCGCCGGGCCACCCCGCACTCTTGGTGTCGCTGGCCGACAAAGTACACAACGCCGAAGCCACGCTGGCTCAAGTGCACAGTGGGCAGTCGGCAAACGACATCTATGCCGGCGTCGAGTTCAACGCCAAGGCGGCGGATCAACGGTGGTACTACACCAACCTGGCTGCTGTGTTCGGCACACAACTGAGCAGCGACGTCAACGCTCAGCCGCTCGTGCGCCGCCTGGCCGCGGCGGTGGAAGAAATATTTCGTGACGTCGCCGACACCGGCGGCCCACAATGACCACCGAGAGTCTCTTCGACAAACTCGTAGCCGCAGTAACCCACAAGCTCGGGCCCCAAACGCCGCTCGAGTTGCGCGGCGAATGGCCAGAGGATGGCAGCGACAACACCCCTGCCAACACCGCTGAGTGGCGCTGGCAGGGCCACGACGTATTTGTTCATGCCCACGACCCACTGGCTCACGATGAGGTTGCCTACGACGGATTCCAACTGGAACTACTCGTGGTGATTACTTCTGTCGACCCGCACGCCGATTTCACCGACCTGGTGGCTGCACTGAACGAAGAAGTCGCCAATTTTGAAGTTGACATATCCGGTGACACACCAGGGTCGCCGATCTTGGTGGCTGCCACCTACGACAGTTACTTAAACTTCAGTCCAGAGGCGCTGGCAGCTGATGTCGACACGTTCTTCACTCTCGCTGGCTATCTGGCCATCAATGTGGCGGGCTAGTCATGTTCGGTATCGATGCAGCCGAGCACGAGCAGTCGCTTCGTCGTTGCGAGGTGACTCGCAAGCGTTTGGCCAAGTACGTACGGGAAGGTCGCGATTTCGTGGTGCTACTCGCCCACGAGTACGCATGCGATGGCACCGAGCCATCAGAAAATCCCGCTTACGTGCAGTTTGCCTGGCGGGAGGATCTGCGACTGCAGGTGGAAGTGCAGGGCGATCACTACCGCGACCAGCCCTACAGCGACTCCCAGCGGCGAATGCTCGTCGGGCTTGGTTACGCGCCGCCGTTCGAACACGGTGACGACTTTTGCAACTGGGTGCAGTTTCGCCACGCCGAAGGCTGCCAACCCGATTCCGTTGCTCAACTCCTGGTGGATTCTCTGTGGCAGGTCTTCGGAACGCACTTTCACGACGCTCCGACGAGCTTTCGTGCCGGTGTGTCCCACTGGCGACTGGAATGGATGGTGTCACCCCGCAAGCGTGACATCGAAGCCGAGATCATGCGGAAGTTCGGTGCGAAGCTGTTGCAGCCGAAGTTGAACGCGAGCGACTAACCCACCGCAATTGCGGTAACGCGATCGTCCACGACCACGACGGTAACTCGCTGCAGCGAATAGTCCTCGGTGAGTGCGAAGCTCTCGCCGTCGCGTTGCCCCACGCGAAACGCCCAGCCGAGTTGCGCCGCACACTGCTGAGCATCGGCTTCGAAGTAACCGAGCAGCAACTCAGCGCGCTGTACGGAGATTTCCGTCATATCGGCTGCGTCTGACGATGGACATTCCTGCGGAACGCGGACGCCACCCTCGGACTCCGCGCATGCCACCAGACCAATCAGGCACGCGCACCACACGACCAGTACGGACAGTAGGTGGCGTTTGTGTGGCATGGGCACAGCGTAACTACGGCGTAGGTTGTCAGCGTGCCAAAAACATTCGGTCGACTGTCCCGAGCATCGTCTCTCGACAGCGAGTTCCTGGCCAATCCTCGGAGCAGACTCCGCAACCTGTTGATTCTCCATCGAATCGCCACCGAGATGCTGCGTGGGATGCGCCGACTGCATTTTGTGGGTCCCGCCATCACCGTGTTTGGTTCAGCGCGCGTGAAGGAGGATTCGATCGATTACGGCATGGCGCGAACGGTTGGACAGATGTTGGGAAAGGCCGGGTTCACCGTGATCACGGGAGGCGGGCCGGGCATCATGCAGGCTGCCAACCGTGGTGCACGCGAGGTTGGTGCACCCAGTGTGGGCTGCACGATTCGTCTGCCGCACGAGGAAGCACCGAACCCGTACCTGGACATTCGGGTGGACTTTCACTACTTCTTTGCCCGCAAGTACATGCTCACCAAATATTCGCTCGCATTCATCGTGTTCCCTGGAGGTTTCGGCACCGCGGACGAGCTTTTCGAAGCCCTGACACTCATCCAAACGGGAAAGATGCGTGACTTCCCGGTCGTGGTGTTTGACGAAACCTTCTGGCAACCCCTGCGTACGCAACTCGACACCATGCGAGATGCCGGAATGATCTCGGCGAGCGATCTCGATTTGTTGAAATTCACCAACGATCCGGCCGAAGCCCTCGACCACATTCACACCTTCGTGCGACGCAGCCCGAAGCACAGTCGTCGCGTACGGGGATCCCGACTGCTCGGCGAGGCACACCGTTAGTCGAACCATGTCGGCACTTCGCGATGCACTCAACGTCATGCACGAACAGTTGTGGGATGACGATCGCGGCATGGTTCGTCTGTACGGCATTCATCTGGTCCGTGAAACGGCCCTCGGCGCATTCCTCGACCTGGAGAACGGCAACACGGCTCGAGCAGAGCGCGCCTTACGCGAAGTCCTGAAACACCAGTATCCACTCCATGCCGATTCCCGTTGGGCAGGTACGTTCAAGACCCATGCCGACCAGCCCGATGCTGGTGGTCGAAATGCCGATGGTCGACAGCGCGTCACGGAATGGCGCGACTACGACCCGAACTGGCGACAGTTTCTTGCCGTCATTCTCTGGGTGACGGAACGTCTGTACGGTCACGTGCTCACCGAGAACCTTCGCACCGATATGCAGAGTGCCGTCACTGGGGCCGTCGCCAGCGAGACTACGAATCGCATCGAACCGGGATACTCCAACATCGCACTCATGCAGTCGTGGCTCGCCGATGTCTCGGGCCAACCATCGACCCTCATCGACGAGGTGACGGCACAGGTCCAACGCGATGGGGACATCGCTGAATACAACTCCCCCACCTACGACGCGATCTCGCTTTTTGCGGCGTGCCTTCTCGCCGACTTTGCTACGTCGCCCGCAGCTCGCCATCTCGGGAACTCCGTCATTGCCCGAGTGTGTTCACGACTTCAGATCGTGTGGCACCCGGCATTTGCGATGCAAGCCGGACCACATTCTCGCTCGTACGGTGTGAACCCGCGTCGCTATGTGTCACTCATGGCGGTGTTGATGACCGCCATCGACGTTCCCGCAGCGGGCCCGACCACCCTCAACGATGCCACCACCCACGTGCATGACCTGTATTTTCTTCCGCTCTTCGAACGTCTATGCGGCCGATTGCGACGGAACTTCTCACCACAACCCGTGACAACTCCCCGCCGGCACGTGCAACGGTTTGGCGAAGTGACGGCCACGTCCATCCTCGAGCCTGGGATGATGGTCGGATTCGAACACGGACGACGTGGTCGATTTGCGCTCGACCAATACTCGCCCTTCTCCATGATTTCCAAGCACGGCTACCTTGGCATCCGTACGCGATCAGACACCGACTGGGTGGACATATTCGAGTTAGCACCCCACGTGTACCAGGTGAGAAGCGTCCGACGAGTTATTCCCGACGTTCAACACGACGCAGCGGCACTCACCATCGTCGCCTCACGCGCACCAGTGATGCATGAGAACGAGCTGATATTCGGAGAGATGACGTTGCAGTTTCCTGCGCTCACCGTGGAGGTGAGACTCCCCCGGGAATGACCGGCGCGACCGATACGACGCGGGAGTTAGTGGATGATCTTGGAGATCGGTATCTCCAGAATGTCGGTCGCACCGGCATCCTTCAGTGCAGGAATCACCGTGTTGACCGTGCGCTTCTCCACCACCGATTCAACGGCCCAATCGCCGGAGGCCAGTTTGGAGACCGTCGGTGACTTGGCAGCCGGCAACACTTTCAGCACCGCCTGATAGCAAGCATCACTCACATTGAGTTTGACCAACACCTTGCCTCGCGCCTCCAGCGAACCCTCCAACAAGGTGAGCAACTGTTCCATGGCGTGACGCTTCTTGGGGTCGGCATACGCAACTGGATTGGCTATCAACTCGGTGTGACTCGTCAAAATGGTGTCGATGATGCGCAAGCCCGCAGCTCGTAACGCACGACCAGTCTCGGTGAGATCGACGACGCAGTCTGCGATGTCGGGAATCTTTGCTTCGCTCGCTCCGTACGACAACCGCACGTCTGCCTCGATGCCACGTTGAGCAAAGAACGACTTCGTCAGTCGGGGATATTCACTCGTGACTCGAACACCCTTGGGCAGATCCGCCACCGTCTGGAAGGCTGAATCCTGGGCAACCGCCACCACGATTCGGACCGGGTCGTTGGTGGCTTTTGAGTAGTTGAGTTTGCCGAGCGACTGCACGGTGCTGGAGGTTTCTTCGATCCAATCGCGACCCGTGATTCCGACATCGAACAAACCTTCGGCTACGTACGTGGGAATCTCTTGGGGACGCAGAATACGCACCTCATCCACTCGCGGGTCGGCGATGGATGCGCGATAATCCACCTGTGACGAGCGCTTGACCGTGAGGTCGGCGGCATCGAACAGCTCGAACGTGGCTTTTTCGAGCGAACCTTTGGGGAGTACCAGGCGCAACATGGAACGCTCAGGCTAACGACGCTCCGAGGCGTGCTCCGTTGGCCCAGTCGGCTGCGGCCATCGGAGTCCTGCCCTCGGGTTGCACCGTGATGAGGCGAACGACTCCGTCTGCACACTGCACCTCGACGCCATCGCGCGCAATTTTGAGCACCGTTCCCGGTGACTGCAACGTGGCGGGCAAAGCAGATGTCGCACTCGTGCTTGGGGTTTCCACGACTGGTGCCGCACGCACAACACGAATACGTTTGCCACCCAGGGTGAACCACGCAGTTTCCAACGTGGTCTTGGCAACCACTATCCGTGCCGGATCGGTGAATCGAATCTCCAGCTCGCTCGGTGACATCTTGGCCGCGTGCGTTACATCGCCCGATTGCGGCGCCCCCACACCGCAGCCTTGGGTAACTGCGTGCACCAATGGCTCCAATGAGGCCTCGACCAACTCGGAGCGCAGCGTGCTCAGCGTGTGATCGGCGCGAATCGGAACCGCAGCACGGCGGTACACCTCTCCGGTATCCAACCCCTCCTCCACTCGCATGATGCAGATACCAGTCTCCGTATCGCCTGCCAGCAATGCTCGCTCGACTGGGGCAGCACCGCGCCAACGTGGTAACAGCGAAAAATGAACGTTGATCATCGGCAAACGCTCGAGAATCGAGACCGGAATGATCCGACCGTATGCCACGACTACACCCAGATCGGCGCCCACCTCAAGGCAATCCTCCAACTGGTGACTCACGGGAATATTCAGCACTTGAGCGGCTTGTTTCACTGGACTGGGCGACACTTCCGATCCTCGGCCACGGCGTTTGTCGACTCGCGTGATCACTAGGACCACATTCACACCAGCAGTCACCAGCGCACGCAACGGCTGCACGGCCACCTCCGGCGTGCCGAGGTACACGACACGTCGCGCGGCGCCGGCGGGCAGTGCAGCGAGCGTGGTCACATCGAACGAATCTGCGTCAGACCAACTTCAAGTGGAATGGTTCGGCATCTTTGGGCTGATGCTCGCGGGCTCGATACAGGGTGACCGCTTTCTTGCGTTGGTCAGGTGTCATGCGATCGAACATCAACACCCCATTGAGATGGTCCACTTCGTGCTGGAACAGCCTCGCCAGGAGTTCATCTGCTTCGAACTCCACGGGATTTCCATCGAGGTCGATGCCTCGCACCAACACCGTTTTGGGTCGCAGCATCTCCACATACAAACCAGGGATGGACAAACAGCCCTCGTCATACACCCACTCACCACTCGACTCGGCGATCTGCGGATTGAGGATGACCTTGCGTTCATCGTCGATGTCGTAGACGAACACCTGTCGCTGCACCCCGATTTGTGTGGCGGCCAGCCCGATGCCGGGAGCCTTGTACATCACCTCGAACATCTCGTCGGTGAGACGCACCAGACGTTCGTCGATGTTGGTGACTGGCTCGGCGACTGCCTTGAGTACGGGGTCGCCAAAGGTGCGAATTTCGTACGTCACGCTGTGTAAGGCTACCGATAGGCATGTCGACGTCAGATCACTACTTCTCCGAACAGCCGACGTCGACTTCGGCTCCCACCACCCACGAGGTGAAAGTTCGCAACATACGGTTCACGCTCGCCGGCGATCGTGGTGTCTTCAATCATGGTGAATTGGATTGGGGAACACGAGTGCTCATCGAGAATGCCGATGTGCCATCGGGAGGCGTGTTGTTGGATCTCGGTTGTGGCGGCGGTGCAATTGCTGCTGCACTGGCCAGGCTTCGACCTGACGCCGAGATCTGGGCTGTTGACGTCAACGAGCGGGCGCGAGAAGTCACCCAACGAACGATGACCTTGAACACCATCGGCAATGTTCGCGTGGCGTCGCCGGATGAAGTACCGATCGATCTTCGGTTTGACGCCATATGGTCGAATCCGCCGATACGCATTGGCAAGAGCGAACTTCACATCTTGCTCGAGTCATGGCTGGCGCGTCTCACACCGTTGGGCTGCGCCGATCTGGTGGTGCACAAGAACCTCGGGTCCGACTCGTTGGCGAAGTGGCTGGCCACACGCGGATACGCCGTACAGCGACACACGAGCAAGCAGGGGTACCGCATCCTGCACGTGAAACGCATCGTCTAGCGTGAGCCCGCGTGAAGCGCCGTATTTGGATCGATACCGACACAGCCAGTGATGATGTCGTCGCCCTCATCATTGCGCTACGTCATCCCGATGTGGAGGTAGTGGGTCTCTCCATCGTGGCCGGCAACGTGCCGCTGGACATGGGCGTCCAAAATGCTCTGATCACCCTGGAGAAGTGTGGCAGCAATGCGCCGGTACACGCTGGCGCCGACCGGCCATTGTCGAGGCCGCTCGAATCAGCGCAGAACGTCCACGGCAGCGATGGCATGGGTGACATCGGACTGAAGCTCAGCGGACGTGTTCCCACCTCCAACGATGGCGTCGGTGCGATGATCGAGGCATTCCGACGTCAACCGGGCGAAATCGAGCTGGTAACGCTCGGGCCATTCACCAACATTGCCGTAGCTGTGCGCAGTGAGCCGCAATTCGCATCGTGGGTGAAACGCTGCGTCAGCATGGCCGGCACTGGGGTGCTTCCCGGCAACGTGACGGCACTGTCGGAGTTCAACGTGTGGGCCGACCCCGAAGCGGCCCATCTGGTGTTCAACTCCGGTCTCCACATCGAGATGGTCGGTTGGGACGTGAGCTGGCAGGACGCTGCCATCAGTGACACCCTTGCTGCAGACCTGCGCACGATCAGTCCACTGGCAGAGTTCGCAATCGACATTCAGGCCGGCGTGCGACAATTCTGCGAGACCGTCACCAAAATACCGGGGTTCGACTTCCCCGATCCGATCGCGATGTGCGTGGCGATCGACGACTCCATCGTTACCAAGGAGGAGACCCGCTACGTGGAAGTCATCCTGAGCGAGGGCCACGCCCGCGGCCAAACCATGGTGGATTGGCTGGGAGTTACCAACAAACCAGCCAACACGCGTGTGGTACTACGAGCCGATCAGGCGAAATTTCATGCCATGTTGCGCTACGCGCTGCGACCCTAAGTTTCGCGCTGTGCGCGGCCAGGTGCCCCAAAGCCGCGCGAGGCGACGTGCGTCTTAACTAGGCGACGGGGAGAACGTCGACGACCTTGCGGCCCCGACGCTCGGCGAACTTCACTGCACCGTCGACGAGCGAGAACAAACTGTCGTCACTGGCTCGACGTACGTTCTTGCCTGGGTGCACCTTGGTGCCGCGTTGACGGATGATGATGGTGCCAGCGGTGATCTTGGTGCCATCGAAAACCTTGACGCCAAGGCGCTGTGAGTTGGAATCGCGACCGTTCTTTGTTGAACCGCCACCCTTTGTCTTTGACATGATTCAGCCTTTCGCGATGCTGGTGATCTTGATGACACTGAAGCGTTGACGGTGACCGTAGCGACGACGTTGGTTGGTGCGACGCTTGTAGGTGAAACCATCGATCTTGTCGCCGAGGTCTTCACCCACGATGGTGCCTTTCACCGACGCCTTCGAGAGTTCGTTGGGTGTCGAGAGCACCGTGGCGCCGTCGACGACGAGCACTGGACGGAACGACACTTCGCTGCCCGTAGCGCCCTCAAGCAACTCGACGCGCAACGTCTGGCCGCTGGTCACTTTTTCTTGTTTGCCACCCGTGGCGATCACTGCGTACATAACGGTGACTTACCCTATCGGGCGTTTCCCGGCAGATCGGAACCTGCCTCCACGGCAGCCTCGTCTTCCAGTAGGTCGGTATCCACGATGACGCCTCGGCCATGACATGCCTGGCACGTGTCAGCAAACGACGTGAGTAGTCCTTCGCCGATGCGTTTGCGGGTCATTTGCACCAAGCCAAGCTCGGAGATGTCGAACACTTGGGTGCGTGTCTTGTCACGAGCCAATGCCTTTCGGAATGCCTCCACCACGCGACGGCGATTTTCCTTCACCTCCATGTCGATGAAGTCGATCACGATGATGCCACCGATGTCGCGCAAACGAAGTTGTCGCGCAATTTCCTCTGCTGCTTCCAGATTGTTGCCCAGCACGGTTTCCTCGAGATTGGTCTTACCGACGTTCTTTCCGGTGTTGACGTCCACCACGGTGAGCGCCTCGGTGTGTTCGATGACGAGCGAGCCACCCGACGGTAGCCACACCTTCGGATCGAGAGCCTTGCGGAGCTGTTCCACCACGCGATGCTGTTCGAACAACGGCAGACCTTCACGTTTCTCGTCCCAATATTCGACACGGTCGACGAATTCGGGATTGAACGCGCCGATGTAGTCGCGAACCTCCTCGAAAAGTTCTCGATTGTCGATGACGATGCCGCGATAGTCGCTACTGAACTCTTCACGAATGACGCGCACGGCGAGCGAGGGTTCGCGATACAGCAGTGTTGGCGAGCTGGCCTTGGTGGCCTGCTGCTTGATTCGGTCCCAGCGCTCTACGAGCTGTTTCATGTCGGTGGTGAGCTCGTGCTCTGTGGCGTTTTCTGCCGCGGTGCGAACGATGAGACCATGCTCCTCTGGCTTGATGCGATCCAGCACGTTACGCAAGCGACGGCGCTCACTCTCTGGTAACCGCTTGGAGATGCCGTACGTCTTGGAATCGGGAATGAGTACCACGAAACGACCCGGCAGCGACACTTCCTGTGTGAGGCGAGCACCCTTTTCGCCGATGGGGTTCTTGGTGACCTGACACAAGATGAGCTGACCACGCTTCAACACGTGTTCGATTCGGGGCTCGGGGCCCTGCTCTACCACGTCTTCTTTGTCGAACTGCACGTCACCGCGATAGAGAACGGCATTCTTTGGAGTCGCAATATCCACGAATGCAGCTTCCATTCCCGGTAGCACGTTTTGTACCTTGCCCAGGTAGATGTTGCCGTGAATCTGCGTGGCGTCGTCGGCTGGACGACTGACGTAATGCTCGGTGAGACTGCGACCCTCGAGCAGCGCTACTTGCGTGAGATCGTTGCGAACATGCACACACATGAGATAGCGCCCAAGCGGACGCCCGTCTCGTTCCTTGCCCTTGCGCCGCGCGATGAGATCAGCCTCGGTGTCCACGTGATCGCGTGAACCGCGGGAATCACGACGGTTGTTGTCGCGACCCTCGCCACGGCCCTCGCCACGACCTTCTCCGCGGCTGCGATTGCGACCGCCTCGGCGTCGGCGACGATTACGGGAGCGACCCCCGCCACCCCCCGTGTCTCCATTGCGGTCGTTGCGGTCGTTTCGGTCGCCACCCCTGTCACCACGGTCGCGGGCTTCGCCTCGCTCACCTCGGTTGCGATCGCGACCCTCGCCCGTGTCACTCTGACGATCGGTGTCGCGGTCGTCGCTACGACCGTTCGTCTCTTCCCCATCGCCGCGTGGCGCTGCAAACGCGCGACCTGGCGGTGGTGGAATGGCTGGACGACCTTCGCGTGGAAGATCGGGCAACTCAACGGGCGTACGGTCGCCCTCGCCGAATTCATTCGTCATGTCAAAAACCTTTCCTATGGCGGCAATCCCACGCCCTGTGCGCTGGGTTCGCCGTGCCGTGGCGCGGTGCGCACTGCTCCCCTTGCGCTCGCACGCTCGTGCGTATATCGAAACCTTGTGTTGGGACCTACCCCAACTCCTCTCACAGCCTACCGACTCGGCACCCGTACCTGGTGCATCAGGCCGAGCGGCGCATTTCGACACTCTGCACGAGCCCGATCATCACGGCCCACGCCGCCAAATGCGATCCCCCATACGACACGAATGGCAGCGGTAAACCGGACACCGGAGTAATGCCAATGGTCATTCCGATGTTCTGAAACACCTGCCAGGCCAACGTGGCAAACACCCCAGCAGAGAGAAATCGACCAAACGGTGTGTTGGCGTTGCGTCCCACGATCCACACGCGAAGCAGGATGAAGCCAAACAGGGCAACCACCACGATTGCCCCTACCAATCCGAACTGCTCTCCGATGGCAGAAAACGGGAAATCGGTCGACTGCACGGGGATGAACCGACCATTCGTGAGCTCCCCCTGGAGATAGCCCTTCCCGAAGTAGCCACCCGCGGCCACGGCTCGTTTGGCATAGCGAACTTGCAGCACCAAATTTTGCAAACTCTCGTTGGTGGTGTTGTTCTGGTTCCACAGCGCGGTGAAGCGTTCCAGCTGATAGTCACGAACGACTCCCGACCAGATGCTTGCTACGAAGCTCCCCACCGCAAGCAATGTGACGGCAATGAAATGTTTCTGCTGTGTTCCCGCAATGAGCAACACACCGAACACGCCTGCGGCAAGGGTCATTGCCGAACCAAGATCGGGCTGTAGGGCGATGAGCAAGAACGGCAGTCCGGCAATCAATAGCGAGCGCACGAATTCGTCGTACGGCAGGGTCCGTAGTCCGGCGTCGGCGAACCATGCAGCCAACACCAACACGAGAACCGGCTTCATCACCTCCGCTGGTTGCACGGCAATCGGCCCGAGATCGAAGGACAGCTTCGTTTCTCCACTCGCTCGCCCCCACAACAACAAGATCACGAGGGAAAACGTGGTTACCGAATACAACCAGAGCGCTTTGCTGCGCAGCCAATCGTGCCCGAAGAACATCACGCCAAACATCGCGAAAATCGCCGCGATGATGAATAGGGTCTGTCGCTGGGTGAAGTAGAACGGATCGGCTGCGCGAAGTACCAGCCGCGGACTCGTGGTGGCATAGATGTTGAACACCCCGATTACGGCCAGCACCGCGACCGCAGCGATCATCATCCAATCCACGTTGCGCCATGGATCGAGCGAGCTGGCAGAACCTCGTGGATCGGTGGGGCGCGGGCGAACTCGGAATGCAATCGACATGTCAGTCTCTGGCGTCCAGAATCGAACTCACCAAGCACATCGGATTCCTCAATCGCGTGGATGCCGCCGCCACGGTGGAAGCGGTATCAAGCGGATCGGAAGGAACGAGGTCGTCGACGCGCCATTTTCCACTCAATGCCAGGAAGATGCACTTCACCACCGGTGCCGCTGCCGTGGCTCCGTATCCCGACTTCTCAAGATATGCAAACGCACTGTACGGCTTGGTGGCGTCCAAACTGAATGCGCCGAAGGCCGAAGAGTCGTTCCACGGCAGGTTGTTGAATCCCTGTGCCGTTCCGGTCTTGCCCGCGAGTGGAACTCCGGTGTAGTTACGGAACAGGTTTTCACCGGTGGTCTTGTGGTAGTAGTCGAACGTCACGCCCGGTCCGGTGATGACGCGGCGCAACCCCTTGATGAGCGGATCGCGAACGTCGGGAGGCAGCGGCACGATGGTCTTCGGGGATGTAGCGCTCACACGCTGGACCACGGAGGCGTTCTGCAGGTCGGCCAGGCCGGACGCCTTGTTGCGCGTGCCTGGTTGCAACACCGATCTCACCACGCGTGGTTCGCGCAATATCCCCCCGTTGGCGAGGGTTCCGTAGGCGTTGGCCACCTGAATCGGGGTTGCCGACAACAATCCTTGACCGATCGAAAACAGCACGTTGTCTCCCACGTAGTACGCGCGTCCGGCATCTTCGGCGATCACTCCGAGGCTTGCGAGGTATTTCTTGTATGCGGCATTCGGAATGGTGCCGGCGTATTCGAATGGCAGATCAACATTGGTTGGTGATCCGAAACCGAATCGGCGAACCTCTTCTTCCAACACCGCGCGATATCCCCGCTCGGAGAGGATTTGCTCGCCAATCTTGTAAAAGAACGCATCGCTCGATACCGCAAGTGCAGCCTCAACGTTCACCTCGCCGTACCGACATGGTGCACCAGTGGCGCGACAGATGGCGTTACGAAAGACGCACTTCACACCCTGGTCGCAACGATCCTTGGGAATACTCACCAACTTGTAGGTGCCGCGATCGTCGAACACGTAATCGGCACCCCCGGGCAACTGTCCGGAGTGCAGTGCGGCGTAGGCAACGAAGGGCTTGAAGCTCGAGCCCAGGTTGTAACGCCCGGATACGGCTCGATTCACCAGGATCGACTTGTCGGGATCATCGGTTTGTGGAAAGACCTGTGCAAACTTGTCGGCGTCGACGTTGGCAGTGAACCATCGGCCGTCGAACCGCGGGTACGACGCCATCGCCACCACTTCGCCGGTGTTGTGGTTGAGGAGCACCACGGAACCTGCCGGAGCCTTGTAGTAGTTGACTTCTTCGTACTGCGGATCGGGTATGCCCTCGGGCAGCATCACCTGGGGTGCCTCGTTGCGTTGTCGCACCAACAACTGTGTTTCAAGCGCTTGTTCGGCGAATTGTTGCAGCTTCCAGTCGAGCGTCAGTTGCAAATCACGTCCAGGCTGGGGCTCGACGCGTTCGAGCACCCGCTTGATGCGTCCGACGGCGTCCACCTCATATCGAACGAAGCCGGGTACTCCGCGAAGTTCCACTTCGTACGTCAGTTCCACCCCGTACAGACCCACTCGCTCATTGGGGTCGTAACCGAGCGACTTGTAATAGGCGGCGGAGTCCTTTTGAATCGCCCCGAGGAATCCAAGCACATGACTACCAACGGCTCCGTACGGGTAGATGCGTCGCCAATCCTCCTTGATGACCACGCCGGGGTAATCCTCGATGCGCTCTACCAGGAAGGCCGCCTGTTCTTCGGAGATGTCGAACGCCAACGGCATCTCGGTGAGCTGGTCGTAGCGCTTGTCGTCGGCCCTCGTGTACAGCCGCTCCACGGGAGTGTTGAGCGGACCCGACAACCGCTGGAACATCTCCAAACGATCCTGAGGATCAGCAATGATGCGACGGTCGATCGTTGCCACCAACACACGCTTGTTGTCGGCAACCACCCGGCCGTTCACATCGAAGATGCGACCACGCTCCGGAATCAACCGCACCACTCGCGACTGCACCTTCTCGATGATTCGATCCGTTTCCTCCTTGGTCACCGACTGAAGGAACCACACGCGGGCAAGCAGTAACACGAACAATGCAATGGCAAGACCCCCCAGAGCGCTCCAGCGACGCTGTTGACTATCGACGGCCAAGCGACACCTGCTCTCGGAGCGTCCAACGCGCCACGGGGACGAATGGCGCAGAAAGAATCAATCCCCCAACGAATGTCACGAGGGCCACGGCGAACATCCGCGGACTGAGCCAACCACCCAACCCGACCACGGCCTTGGTGAGCGGAAGCACAATTTCGCTGAGGGCTGCAAGGGCGCTCACCACGACGATTCGTAGCCACCAGGTGGGCTCACGAAACGAACGCAGTGCCAGAGCGGCTCCGACTCCGGTAGCGCCGAGCACCAAACCTGAGATCCCGAGCGGTGTGGCCAGTACCGCGTCGTACATGAGTCCACTTACCAAACCGACGATCGCTCCGACACGAACGTCGTGCACGCCTCCGGCAACTGCGACGAAGATCGCCATGAGTTGTACCGAGTATCCAAAGACGCGGATCTCGCTGAACAGCGTCGTCTGAAGCGACAACACCAGGAGGGCAACGAGGACGAGCCGAAACCATCGACTGGCAACGAGTTGCAACAACCGCTCGACCATCGGCTACTTCCCCGACTCCGTAATCGGCTGGTACAACAACACCCGCAAGAACGACAGATTGGAGAGATCGGCGACGAGCTCGATCTCCAATACTGGCCCTGCAGTTCCGAGACGCTCCACTACTCGCGACACCACGCCGATGACGATGTCCGGCGGTGCCAAACTTCGCGACCCACCGGCAGAGACGATCGGCGCGCCAACCTCGATTGCATCGGCACGCGTGCTTGCATCCAGGAATCGAACGATTGGCCGAGTCCCGGGGCCTCGGCCTTCGAGAATTCCCGTTTCACGCACGGAAAGCTGGCTGGCGATCGGCACCGTGATGTTGGAGCCTCCGCCGGCGACCACCTCGGCAGGAATGGTGGTTGCCGATGGCGTGAATCCAAGGATCGTGGTGGTGGTCGAGGTGGTGGATGACGTACTGCTCGTTTCGGTGGTTTCGAGCACCGAATCCACCGTCGGGGCATCCTCCGTGGGCAATGGCGGCAACGTCACCGGTGTACGACTGGACTTGGTCACCACTTTCACCGACAACGCGTAATCCGGATCAGAGACGAGCATCACCAACGCACGGTCTGCAAACACCTCGGTAACTTTGCCGATGAGACCTGCTGCATTCAGCACCGGCATTCCCACCTTGATGCCCGAGTTCGATCCCTGGTTGATTTCCACGGTCTGGGAGAAGTTCGTCGGCGTTTCTCCGATCACCTGCGCGGTAACGGAGTTGATCCCAGCCAACGTCGGCAAACCATTGAGTGCCAAGAGTTCCTGGGACAATCGCACCGAAGCCGCAGCGGCAACAGCTGCGCCTTCCTGGAGGGCCACTTGCTCTCGTAGACGATCGTTTTCGTCCACCACTTCGTCGTAGTTACGGAACGCATTCCATGCACCACTCAGTGGACGCGTGATCACCCGGGAAACATTCTCCACCGGACTGAACACCGTGTCGAAGACACGTCGAAGGCGGGATGTAGAACCGGAATCACCGAGATCCAGGGTGATGAAGAACACCGCCGCCAACGCGAGCAGAATCACGGCCCTGGTGAGATGTGTTTTGTTCTGAGCCACGCCTCAACAACCGCCGGGTTACTCGTCGTCCGATTGCGCCGTGAGACCCTTCATCGCATCCAAGTTCTCCAACGTGAGTCCACCTCCGAGCACCACCGACAACAACGGATCGGGCGCCACCAGTGTGTTGATTCCCGTTTCATGGGTGATTCGTTCGGTCAAACCCGTCAAGAGTGCCCCTCCACCCGAGAGCGTGATGCCGTTCCCAATGACATCGGCGGCCAATTCTGGCGGTGTGCGCTCGAGCGTGCTCTTGATGACATCGACGATGGTGGTGATCGGCACATCGATGGCGGCACGAATCTCCACGGTCGTTACTTCCTGGGTGCGTGGTAGGCCGGTGGTGACATCACGTCCACCGACGTCGGCAGTGAGTTCCTCTTCGAGCGGCCACGCCGAACCCAGTTGAATCTTCACGTCTTCCGCCGTGATGTCGCCGATGTCCAGGTTGAACTCCTTCTTGAACATCGCGACGATGGAGTCGTTGATCTCGTCGCCCGCCACGCGGCATGAGCTGGCCGTAACGATGCCGCCGAGCGATATGACTGCCACTTCCGTGGTTCCACCACCAATATCCACGATGAGGTTCGCACTTGGTTCGCTCACCGGCAATCCGGCCCCAATGGCTGCCGCCATCGGCTCTTCAATCACATAGACCGGTCGTCGCGCACCTGCGAATTCTGCGGCGTCCTGCACGGCACGACGTTCCACGCCCGTGATCTCTGATGGCACACACACGATCATGCGCGGCTTACTGAAACGGCTGGTGTGTACCTGGCGGATGAACTCGCGGAGCATCTGTTCGCACAAGTCGAAATCTGCAATGACGCCATCCTTTAGTGGTCGCACCACACGAATGTTTCGTGGAGCTCGTCCCCACATGCGCTTGGCATCGTGACCAACCGCCACGACCTGACCGGTCACGGTGTCGAGGGCGACGGTACTGGGCTCGTCCAGCACGATGCCCTCACCCTTGATGTAGATGAGCGTGTTGGCCGTTCCAAGATCGATCGCGATGTCACGCGTGAGGGAGATCGGATTGGTGCCGGCCACTTTGGTGCCTTAAAGCCCCGGAAAGAAAATCTGAATTTCCCTCTCAGCTGACGCCGCCGAGTCGCTGCCATGTACGAGATTCTCCGTGAAGATGGTGCCAAGATCACCGCGAATGGTGCCAGGAGCGGCACTCCGTGGGTTGGTTGCTCCCATCATGGTGCGCACGATCTCCCACGTATCTTCCGGACCTTCCACCACCATTGCCACCACGGGACCGCGTGACATGAAAGCAACGAGATCTGCATAGAAACCCTTGCCTTGATGCTCGGCGTAGTGGTTGGCCAGTGTGGCCGAATCCAGCATCCGAAGTTGCATGGCCGCAATACTGAGTCCCTTGCGTTCGAAACGGGACACGATTTCGCCCACCAATCGACGCTCTACCGCGTCTGGCTTCAGTAGGACAAGGGTTCGCTTACTGTTCGACGTTTCAGGCACGCGACAAGACTACCGCTAGGGCATCAGTTCGCGGAGTACAGGACGTGCCGCGCCCACCACATACAGCGAACCCGCGATCAAGAGCGCATCCTCGGCTCGCAATTGCTGGTACGCATATGCAAGCGCAGCATCGGGACGCTCTGCAATGTGCACAGCATCGCACCCGACGGCACGTGCTGCTGTACCAACGTCTGGCGCCGAAGTTCCGCGAGGAGTGGGCGCAGTACAACACACCACCAAATCGAACTCGTCTGCACGCAATGCGCCGAGCATTTCCGCCGCATCGCGACTTTTCAGCATGCCCACCACCAAGACCCGACGCCCGTCTATCTGAAAATCGTTGAAGAACACCTCGGCACACACTTCTGCTCCGCCGACGTTGTGCGCACCATCGACGACCACCAATGGCTGACGTCCGAGAACCTCGAATCGCCCCGGCATGGACACCGACGACATTCCCTCGTCGAGCACCTCGCGAGCGATGGCGTGATCGAAGAACTCCTCCACTGCGGCGATTGCCACTGCGGTGTTGTCGCCTTGATGACTTCCGTGGAGCGGCACAAAAACGTCTGCATACGTCGCACGGGTTGTTCGAACGGAGATGAGTCGACCACCGACCGCCAACTCATTCGAGGTGACGTCGAAGTGCTGATTTCGAACCACTCGCTTCGCGCAAGGGGCTGCAGCAAAAATCTCCTGGAGATCGTCACGGGTCTCTCCCTGCACGAAGACGCTCTCGGGTTTGACGATGCCCACCTTCTCACGCGCGATGTGTGCGTGCGTCGGGCCAGCGAACTCCGTGTGATCGAGCGACACGTTGGTGAGGACGGCAACGTCGCTACGCACCACGTTGGTGGCGTCCCACCGCCCCAAGAGTCCGACCTCGATGACGCCGACATCCACCGCACTATTCGCGAACCAGCGGAATGCAACGGCCGTCATCACCTCGAAGTAACTCAGACGCGAACCCACCAAAGCCTCAAGTTCGGCGATGGCCAGCACGTTCTCTGCGAGCTCCTCGTCGCTGATTGGCTCGCCATTGATTGCTGCTCTCTCGTTCACCCGCTCCAGGTGCGGACTGGTGTAGGTACCCACGCTCAGACCGTGCGCCATCAACAACCGCGAAATCATCTGCGTGGTCGAGCCCTTACCGTTCGTGCCCGTTACATGGATGGTGCGATACGCAAGCTGTGGATCGCCGAGTAGTTGCACCAGGCGTTCGATGTTGGCAGTGCTGGGTGACTCGATGCGACCGGTCTTTTCGTACACCGAATGCGATTCCAAGAACGCCTGTGCACGCGCCAGCGGCGAATCGGGGGAAGAACGCCCTACCGGCGAATCAGACACGACCTGAACGGTAGTTGGCACTCGGCCGACAATGGAGGTGGTTTACGAGGCTGCGCGCTTGGGTTTGCTCACCCGTGGCGAACGCGTCGTGATCTTCGGTGCGGCGCGATTGATGACACAGTCCGCATCGATGACGACCTTTGCTACATCGGTGCGTCCGGGCAGGTCGTACATGGTGTCGAGCAGCACTTCTTCGAGAATCGCCCGCAAACCACGGGCACCGGTGCCGCGAAGCAACGCAGCGTCGGCAATGGCCGACAATGCTTCGTCCGACACGACCAATTCCACGTCTTCGAACTCGAAGAACTTCTGATACTGCTTCACCAGGGCGTTCTTTGGCTCGGTGAGGATTTGTACGAGTGCATCCTTCTTCAACGAATGCACCGCGCCAATCATCGGCAGACGACCGACGAACTCGGGAATCATGCCGAACTTGAGGAGGTCCTCCGGCAGCACCTTGGCGAACAGATCACCTGGATCACGGTCCTTCTTGGATTTGACGGTGGCATGGAAACCGAC